>Ga0187862_10004048_pt1 | contig 14090 bp, 13 predicted proteins | sample June2016WEW_10_1_FD_133003 | JGI IMG/M metagenome (GOLD analysis project Ga0187862, IMG submission 133003) | Peatland microbial communities from SPRUCE experiment site at the Marcell Experimental Forest, Minnesota, USA - June2016WEW_10_150 | ecosystem: Environmental > Terrestrial > Soil >...
ACCAGGCAGATGGCGTTCTCCCATTTGCCCACAATGCCGCGCAACTCCTCGATGCTCTCCATGAACATGCTGCTGCCTCGCGACACCATCAACGCAATCAACGAGCAGCCCATCGCCTCCGCGGCCGCGTCCCCCAGTTCCACCCGCCAGGCCACGTTGCCAAACGGCACCAACTGCGTCCAAAGCCATGAATAAATCGCCCAAAACGGATAGCCCGGCGGATGGGGGATGCCCGCCCAGAAAGACCCGGTGGTCAATTCCCCCGAATCCTCCAAAGTCACTTCCGGCGCCAGCGTCCAATAATAAATCGTCGCCACAATCGCGAAACAAATCCCCAGCGCCCACCAGTCAATCGCGCGGAAGAGCGGCGGCATCCTGGGCGGGGGCGCGGGCGGCGCCGCCGGCGGCTTTTGGGAGGCCCGGGAGGAAGGCTTTTCAGGATTCATCATTCAAAATCAGCCATCGGCCGCATCGGTGCCGCGCTTTCAACCCGCGGTGGGCGCGCGGTCCAGGATGGGCGCGCCCGACAAGGACTCTTCACGGCTGCTTTCCTTCAGGCAACGCCTGAGCTTGATCATGCCGTACCGGAACCGGCCCGCGATGGTGTTTGGAGAGACCTCAAAAAGCCGGCCAATCGCCTCGAAGGTGAGGCCGTTCCAGATTTTCAGCACGATCACCTCCCGCTGTTCGCGCGGCAGTTCGGCCAGGGCGGCCATGGCGCGGCGTTCGGCCGCGCTCTCCCCGGAGTCCCGTTCGAACCAGCGCCGGGATTCCCATTCCCGCGTCCACCGCCGCCAGCCGCTCCGGCGGTGGTTCAGGGCGCGATTGCGAAATGTCCGCAGGCAATAATGCCCCGGATCCCCGGGCCGCTGTGCCATTTGCAGCAGCGCCAGAAACGTTTCCTGCAAAACGTCCTCCGCCTCGCTGTGGCTCAGTCCCAGCGCCCGCCCGTACAAAATCAGCCCCGCCGCCTTGCTTTCATAAAGCGGCTGCTGCCAATTCTCCTCTGGTTTTGGACAAATCACATTGCTCAATGGTTGGTGGCCATGGCCTTCTGATATTCCGGCGTCCCGCGAATCGGGTCGAAACTGCCGTCCTTTTGAACAAACTCGTGCAAGGTGAGGGTCGTGCCTTGGAGGTTCACCCGGTCGTTGGTGTTCAGGGCAAAGGCCTTGCGCAGCGAATCCGCCGACTCGGCGGCTTTGCCCTCCAGGGCCTGCATCCGCGCCAGATAAAACCAGGTTTCCCAACGGCCCGGCGCCAGGCCCACCACCTTTTGCATGGCCGCCGTGCCTTTGCTCAGTTTGCCAATCTGCTGATACCACTGGGCGCATTGCACCAGCAGGCCGGGCTCGGCCTGGGGACTGCCGGTCAGCGCGTCCACCATCGCCTCCGCCTCGGCGTTTCTCTTCTCCTTGATGGCCTGTTCCACATTGGTCATCAACTGCTGGATCGTCATGCTTTGGCGCCCCGATTTGATCTGGTCCAACTGCGCGTTCACCTGGGTCAGCCAGTAATTAAACTGCCCGTTGTACGGGTCCAGGTCATTGCAAGTCCTGAGGATCATCTGGATGTCCTCGAACCGCCTCTGCTCGTAAAACAACACCATCAAGTGATACACCGCTTCCGGGCTGTAGGGACAAAACGCAAACGCCTGCTTCAACCCGAACTCCGACTCCTTCAACATGCGCGCCTTCACCTCCGGGGATACCGCGGGAGGGGCGGGCGCCGGCTGGATGAGTCCCGCCCGCCACCCGTAGATGCTGCTGGCGATGGCGTTGCGCAATTTGGAAAACGACTTCTGCGCGTCCTCGTCCCGGATGAATTTCAAGTCCCCCTTGAATCCGCTGTAATCATGCCGCACATACACCTTCTCGCAAAAATCGCAGATGTCCTTGATGGAGGTGTCGTAGGTGATCCAGTTCCCGATGGTCCGCTCCGCCTCCACGTCGCACCAGAATTTGTGGTCCCGCTCCACCGTTTCCGGCGTGAGCACCGGCACTTCCTGGCGGTTGATTTTCATAATGTCGCTGAAGGGCGTCAAATGCGCATACATCCAATCCAGCGGGAAACTTTCCTCCACGTAGAATTCGTGGCCGGGGTTGCGGTCAAATATAATCTTTGTCAGCATCCCGTTGATGCGCATCACCGCTCCCTGGCCGGAAACCTGCAGGCGTCCCCCCTCCGTGTTCACCACTTCGTCACCGCGCACCTGCTTTGGCTCATTGGGATGGTTCTGATCGTGTTCCACCCGCCGCTGCGCGTCCTCGTAGAATTCATGATACACCTGCTCCGAATCCTCCGGCGTGGGCTCCTGAATTTCCGTGTCCGGATACACCCCGCCCAGGCTCCGGGCGATTTCCCCCGGATACGCCTCCTCGAGCATCCGCCGGTTGAGCCGGATGCGCGTGCTGGGTGTTTGGTGTTCATCGTCCCGCGCCGCCTGCAAAATCAGCGGCGGCAGGGTGATGTTGGTGAACAGCTCCGGGCTGTAAATGGTGGGTCCCTTCAAAATCATGTTGAACTCCCGGGCCAGCGCGCGGCCCTCCGCCCCGGCCCCAGCCAAATCCTGGGTTTCCTTGCTCAACCTTCCGTAAAGATATTTGGACAAACCGTCTTTTCCCGCCCGCAGTTGCCCCGCCAGTTTTCCCGCGTCCGTGAAGTCGCTTTCCTGGAACCACGAAGTCCCGGTGCGGCGCCGGAATTCAACCCTCGCCCCGATGCTCTCGAAAATGGAGTCCAGCGGCTTGAGCAGCCAGGTCGGACTCTGGAACTGTTTCGGAAATTCCGTGGGCAGGAGCATTTGAAAAAAGGGCGGATCTTTCTGCGTGAAGCGGTTGTACTGCGCGCGGATGTAGTCCAGATAAGTCGGGTCGGCCACCGCGTTCTGCGTGATCAAATAAACGTCGCGCCGGCTGAATTTCTGGTCCTGCTCCGGCTGGCAGCGGTGCGGAATGAAGCTCTCGCAATAGATCATGTAAGTCGGGCAAAACCGGCCCGGATCCGTCCCCCCGTACAATACGGTGTCCTGCGCCATTTCCGGATAGACCAAGTGCCCGTTGGCGCCCTTCATCATTTGCGCGCGCAATCCGGCGTCGTAACTGATCTTGCCGTCCGGTCCGTTGAATGGCGGCGTGAACATATCATGCCCGAACCAGTACCCAAACCAGTGGTTGCGCTGCTCGCTATGGAACCAATGCGCCATCCCCGAATACACCGGCATCACCGCAAACAAGGCCAGCGTCACAACCAACGGCGCCCGCGCGCGGTAGGCCGCCAGCGCGCCCAGGAAAACAACGGGCAGGGCGACCAGCAGCAGATTGGCGAAAATCGGCAGCCCATATTGCCCCGGCGCGAACGCCTGCGCCACCCAGTGCGGCAATTCTCCCAGACCCACTTCCCCCGCCAAGCCAAAGTAATGCCGGCCCGTCACCGCCAGCAGAGACCAGCACGCCAGCACCAGCGCCACCGCCCCGCCCAGCCATCCCCACTTTCGGAACTTCCCGTAATGCGTCGCCATGTAGGCCGCCGTCAGCGCCAGCCCGTAGCCCAGCAAGATGGCCACCACCGTGTGCGACGCCACGAAAAACACCTTCAATAAATCCGCCGACTGCTTGTCCAGGTTCGGATTCAGCAGGATGGTCATCATCACCCCCAGAAACGGATAGAGCGCCGCGATGGCCACCAGCCAGTTCCGCTCCCGTTTCTGCATCTTGAAGAAAAACAAGAACGGCAGCAGCGCAAAAAGCATATAGACCCAACTGAACGCGTCCGCCACCCCCGTCACCAGCGTGCCCAGCTGGACCAGAAACCGATGGGGATCGTGCAAGACGTCGCTGGGGTTGATTTTTTCGTACTGGCCGCGGGTCAGCGCGTGGAAAAAACCCTCCACCGTTCGCGGATAGCCCCATTCCATCGGCGGGTTGGTCATCCCCGCGATCGCCTCGTAAAAATAAAAGGCCGACCCGGCCACCCATAACAGGCCCATCCACAAACACGAAACCACTTCCGTCAACAGCCCCCCCGTCGCGATCGCCAGCCAGAAACAAGCCACGGCCGAGCCAATGCCCACCGCGTTGACAATAATGGTCACCATGTCCGTGGATTGCGCGAAGCTGGTCCAGGCGCCGGTGCTTTTTGCCACCAGCAGCACGAGCCACACAAACGTGTTGCAAAAGAACAAATCCCGCCCCAGTTTTGGCTGCGCGAAGGCAATGCCGATCTCCAGGCCTATCGCCGCCACCAACAACGACTGGTGTATTGTCGCCGATATTCCGAAGAAGAAAAACGCGCAATACAGGTACCCCCTCTGGCGCGGCGCATAAATCCAGCGCATCAGCGACAGCAGCATCAGGATCACCCACGGCACCCCGAACAGCGAAATGCGGTTGATCGCCTCGGACTCAAACCACATCGTGTCGTCCAGCGCCATGAGCAGCCCCGCCGTCACCCCGCACACCAGGCAGATGGCGTTCTCCCATTTGCCCACAATGCCGCGCAACTCCTCGATGCTCTCCATGAACATGCTGCTGCCTCGCGACACCATCAACGCAATCAACGAGCAGCCCATCGCTTCCGCGATCGCGTCCCCAAGTTCCACCCGCCAGGCCACGTTGCCAAACGGCACCAACTGCGTCCAAAGCCATGAATAAATCGCCCAAAACGGATAGCCCGGCGGATGGGGAATGCCCGCCCAGAACGACCCGGTGCTCAGCTCCCCGGAATCCTCCAAAGTGACTTCCGGCGCCAGAAACCAACAATATATGGCGGCCACAATCGCGAAACAAATCCCCAGCGCCCACCAGTCAATCGCGCGGAAGAGCGGCGGCGCCTTCAGCAGCGCCGGCGCCGGCGCCGGCGACCCCTTCGAGGGTTTGGCGGCCGGCTTGGCGGCTGGTTGCCCTTTATCGGGGGTCTTGGCTGGCCTGGCCGAAACCGGTTTTTGCGGCGGTTCAGGGTTCATGCTTTTCCATCACCGGATCAGATTCGTGGCCGCCGCGCCCTGAACTTCCCGAAGCGAAGACGCAGGGCCTGGGGGAATCAATTTCGGCCACACATTCCATTGCACATTTTCATCCATTTGGCTCAGTCGGACCATTTGTTGCGTGTTGGACCAGGCCGGGTTCAGCATCACCGCGGCAAAAAATGTCGGGTCGCCTTTGACTTCCAGGGATTCGGCGCGACGATTCATGCCCCCAACGGCAAGCAACATCGTCAATCCACAAGCCGCCGCCGGCGTCAACCAACCCCACAATTCCCGCCGTCGCGACTTCCCCGCCGCGGCCTCCGCCTTTCCGAACAACCGCCGCGCGATCCGCTCCGACGGTTCCCGCGGCGTCCATGAATGTATCTCTTTCATAATCAAATTCTTTCCCGCATGAGAAACCAGACTTTACCGGGCCGGCGCAAATTTCGCCAGCCTCGTTTTTCATTATATAGACACCGCCGACGCCGGATTTGTATGGAGACCTCTTCAAAATTCCTGTAGCGGCGGTCTGTGGCCGCCGCCATGCCCTGACTCCCCGTCATAGACCGCCGCCACAAGCGTCAAATTCAGCTTTGCGGAGATCACACATTTTCAAGTCCCTACTCGCTCACCGCATATTCGCGGATCTCCGCCGCTTGGCCCTGCCGCGGCGGCACCGCGATGTAGAGGGCGCGCCGCGACGGCACAAAGAGCCCGGTGCGGGCGTGGGGTGCTGTCTCCGTCGAGCCGACCCTGGCCAAGGCCCCGTTCTCTCCGACCGAAAACACGTCTATCGCCCCCGTTTGGCCTGGCGGTGAGGCCGGGCTGGCCGTCCCCGCCGCGAGTAGATCAGGACGGAATCCACCCCCAATCACCAGCACCCGGCTGGTTTGGGCGTCGTAGTAAAGGTCGTCCGAATCATCTATGCACGCCGCTTCCGCGATGACATCGAAGTGGTGCCGGTCAATCTCAATCAATCTCGCCGGCTTGCGGCTGGCGATGAAGACCCGCTGATGCGCCGCATCCAGGGCCATGGGAAAATTTCGCGCCCGATCCCTCAGCGCAATGACCGCTTCGACGGCTCCGCCCACCCGATCCGCCACCGCCACCACTCCGTCCCTGCTTTCGCGCACCCCGCCGGGGAGGTTGACCATCACGAAATTGCCCCCCGGATCAATCTGAAACGACTCCGGTTTGGAATTGAAGGGGATTTCACGCTGTTTGGCGAAGGTGGCCGCATCTAGGATTGCGATGGCCCCGCCGTTGGTGTCGCCATAAGCAACCAACACGGTGTTGTTCGTGGCGTCATAGCGCGCGTTGTCCGCATCGGCTCCAATCTCCACCGTCGCCTTCTCCTCCAGTGTGCGGGTGTCATACACACGCAGCCGTCCATCGCCGCCGCACGCGACGACCGCGCGGGAGGAGGACGCAAGGATGGCGATGCCTTGCGGCTTTTGCAGCCCTCCGATGCTGCGCACCCGGCTGCCGGTTTCACAATCCAGCACTTCCAGCGAGCCGTTTTCCAGCGCCGCCACGAACAGCCGCCGCGTCGCCGGATCATACGCCATATGGTCTATGCGCCCTGGGATGCCTGCATCCAGACGCGGAGCCGCCACGCCGGGCAGGGCGATCCTCCTCACCAGCCGCAGCCCGTCCTTCTGGCCTGGCGAAACACACCCGCCCAGAAACAGGGCCAGAAACAGAACCCCCGTCAATTTGAAAAAATGGATTGGCCGGCTCATGGCCGCGAGTTTAACGGCGCATTCCGCCTTTTCAAATCCAAACTTCCGCCCTTAAACTCCGCGCCATGAAATCACCCTGCGCCCTGGCGCCGGCGCTGGCGGCGCTCGCGCTGCTCCGCGCTGCCGGCTCCGCCTTGGCCGATTCCCCGGCCTTAGGGTCGCCGGACCTTGGCCACGGCGACTTCAAGAACCCCGTCATCTTTGCCGATTACTCGGACCCCGACGTCATCCGCGTGGGCGATGATTTTTACCTGACAGCGTCCAGTTTCAACTGCGTTCCGGGGCTGCCCATCCTCCATTCCAAAGACCTGGTCAATTGGACCCTCATCGGCCACGCCTTCCCGCGGTTCAATTACGGCAATTTCGATGTTCCCCAGCATGGCAACGGCGTCTGGGCGCCCAGCCTCCGATACCACGACGGCCAGTTTTTTATTTTTTTCGGCGACCCCGATTTCGGCATCTTCATGGCCCGAACCACGAATCCCGCCGGGCCGTGGCAGCCCTTGCTCCAAGTCCGCCAGGCGCGGGGCTGGATTGATTGCTGCCCGTTCTGGGATGACGATGGCGCCGCCTATCTGGTCCATGCCTTTGCCGCCAGCCGCGCCGGCTTCGCCAATGTGCTCCATCTCCACCGCATGAGTCCCGATGGCACACGCCTGCTGGACGACGGAAAACTCATCATTGACGGCAACGCCACCGGACTCACCACGCTGGAAGGCGCCAAGATGTGCAAGCGCGGCGGCTATTACTACATCCTGGCCCCGGCAGGTGGCGTGACCGCGGGTTTCCAAATGGCCTTTCGCTCCAGAAACATCTACGGCCCCTATGAGCAAAAAAAAGTCCTCGCCCAAGGCGGCACGCCGATCAATGGACCCCACCAGGGCGGCCTGGTTGAATTAAAATCGGGCGAGTCCTGGTTCATTCACTTCCCGGATCGCGGCCCTTACGGGCGCATCACCCATCTGGAACCGGTCCATTGGGTCCAGGACTGGCCTCTCATGGGAACCAATCAGGACGCCCAGGGCCTGGGCGAGCCGGTGCTCACCTGCAAAAAACCGGACGTTGGCCGGGCCTTTCCCATCCAGGTTCCCCAGACCAGCGATGACTTCGATTCCGGCGCCCTGGGCCTCCAATGGCAATGGCAGGCCAACCCCAAAGACCAATGGTTCTCCCTCGACGCCCGTCCCGGCTGGCTGCGACTTTACGCCGTTCCCATGCCCGCCGACGCCTCCAACCATTGGCTCGTCCCCAACCTGCTCCTCCAAAAATTCCCCGCCGAACAATTCATCGCCGCCGCCAAGCTGGACACTTCCCATCTCTCCGCTGGCGATGAAGCCGGCCTGATCATCATGGGCATGGATTATTCATATCTGGCCGTCAGAAAAGCCGCCGCCGGCTGCCGGCTGACAACAGTTGCCTGCCGCAACGCCAACAATGGGGGCAAAGACGCGCCAGAGTCTTCCGCCGACAGCCCGGGCGACGTGGTCTTCCTGCGCGTTACAGTAAAGCCCGGCGCCGCTTGTCAATTTGGCTGCAGCTTCAACGGCAAGGATTTCACCTCCATTGGCGGGACATTTCGGGCGCGAGCCGGTCGCTGGATCGGAGCCAAAGTCGGCCTCTTTTGCCTCTCCAATCCCGGCGCTCCCCTTTCCGGCAGCGCCGATTTCGACTGGTTCCGATTCGAAGCCGGCCCATGAGATGCAAACATGTGTCATGCAGGGGTCAATGACGGCCGGGCCGCACCACCGCAAACCGCGCCGCGATGGCGGCCGTGGCCTGCTGCTCATCGTGTGTCATTAGACGCGAGATCTTCAATTCTTCCATTGCCGCCAAATGGAGGCGGTCGAGCGTGCGGCAATGGATGCCCGCCGCATTCCGGTGTTGACGCAAAGCGGCTTGAAAAACCGAGCCGGGCAAGGTCCGAAACTCATAAGGCTCCCGGTTTCGGAGGATGGCCAGTTGCGCCTCCAGGCGACGCAATTGCGGCAAACCATATTCCCCTCCCAGATGCGCCGCGTTGAGTTGCACGAGTGTTTCCAACTCCGCCAGCACGGAGATGACCACGGCGCTCTCCCGCCCGAGGGCGTCCACTACTTCTGCGCTTTCTGGTTCATCCCACAGGAGCTTGAGCAGACAACTGGTATCGAGGTAGATCATGCCGTGGCATTGCTATTTTCGGTTTTCACGGTCAGCCTTGAGATACTTGTCCATGAGGGAAACCTGCCTGTTTCCCCAAACTTTCCTGAGCCATCTCTTGTGCGCCTCGGGATCCCAGCGCCGGCGTTTGGCCGTGGCCTCCGCCACAAGCACCAATTTGGCGACCGGCTTGGAATCCCGCGTGATGAAAACTTCCTTTTCCACCTGCAACGCCGCCTCGGCCTCCGGCCAGCGCTGGCGCAAATCGCGGATCGTGATGGTTTTCATGGCTCAAGCATAACATGTTTCACACTAAAATCAACGGATTCCTTTGGCGCGCCGGCGGCCTTGGCCTGCCGTTCCGCCTTAAAATATTATCAATTGAAGTTTCATCCCACCCCGCTAAAATGGCGCCGTGACTTCTTTTCTGCGATTTGTCGGCATTCTCAATGCTGCCGTTTGGTGCGGCGCATCGGTTTTTCTCCTCATCGGTTTGCCCGCCGTTTTTTCCGATGAACTCAAAAAGGCCCTCGGCCCCATGGGGGTGGGATTCGCGGCGCAAGCCATCCTCGCCCGCTTTTTTATCCTGCAATACTGCTGCGGCGCCATCGGCCTGGCCCATCTGGCGCTGGAATGGCTCTACGCCGGGAAGCCTCTTTTGCGGCTCAATTTGGCCATTCTGGTGGTGCTGATCGGCCTGGCCCTGGCGGGCGGGTTGTGGATGCAGCCTAAACTCAAGGAGTTGCATCACATCTTGTATCTTGGCATAACCCCGGCGGCAAAAGAACAGGCCGGTCGCTCATTTAAAGCTTGGCATGGCGCCTCCGAATGCGGCAATCTGGTCGCCATCGGCGGGCTGCTGGTGTATCTATGGCGCACCAGCAGGCCGGGCGATCAGGCGCGGTTTGGGAATCTGAATTTAAGGACAATCCGTGGTTGACATCCCGTCGAATTTGCGCAAATAAGGTGTATTTGTATGTTGAAATGTGTTACGTTATGGCAACGATGTGAAAGTTGAGCGCGTCGCCCCAGGGACGCAGTGAAAGACTGACTAGAAGGATAAACAGCTATGATCTCAAATGAACGCCCTTCGCCTCAAGGATACCGATCCTATAGTGCCGGCCCTCCCAAACCTCCGGTGAATGAGGACACCCTAAAAACGGAGAAGATCCAGATCGAACGCAAGACGTTCATCTTTACTCTCAAGGAGAATCCCCGGGGCCGGTTCCTGCGCATTACCGAAGATGTCAACGGACGCCGTGACAATGTGATCATTCCCTCAACCGGCCTGGAAGAATTCCGCAAGGTGCTCGACGAAATGGTCAGGGCCGCGACGGAAATTCCCGTCAAGGACCAATAATCCTTCCGGCCGGCGCCGCGGGGGTCACGGTTTTGGAGTGGCTTTGGGCTTGCGCCGTTTGGCGGATTTCGCGGGTTTCGCGCGTTTTGGCCCAAGCTTGCGCGCGTCGCCCCACAACCCCTCCAGGTCGTACTTTTCGCGGACATCCGCCCGCATGACGTGGACGATCACGTCGAAGAAATCCAGCACCTGCCACGCGGCGCCCAAGTCCCCGTCTATGGCGCGCGGGGTCAGTCCGTGCTCCAGGCGCAACCGGTCAATGATCTCATTCATGATGGCCCGCAGATGCGGCTCCGCGCCGCCCGAGGCGATCACAAAATAATCGGTGATGGAGGAAAGTTTGCGGACATCGAGCACGACGACATTCCCGGCCTTTTTATTTTCGGCGAGGTCCCGGCAAAGCAGCGCCAATTTCTTGGATTCCATTTTCGGCCTCGATGATAACCGGTCCCCGCTAAAGATAAAGCCGATTGTTGGCAATCGCCTCGGCCACCGGCACCGGGGTCAGATGGGTGATCGGCAGGCCGGCCTTCACGCGCGCCTGAATCTCCGTCGAGGAGATCGCCACGGGAAAACCCCGCAGGGCCTGCCCGCGGAACGGCGCGGGAACCGCCGCCGGCGCCTGCCCGGGTCGCGGCACCACCACAAATTCCGCCAGCCTCGCCAGTTCCCCGGCTTCGCGCCATTGCGGCAGAAGCGCCGCCTGGTCCGAGCCGATCAAATAAAAAAGTTCGGCCCCGGCAAACTTTTCCGCGTAATGCCGGAGCGTGGCGACGGTGTAGGACACTCCGCCGCGCCGGATTTCCACATCGTCAATTTCGCACGCCGTTTCGCCGGCCAGCGCCAGGCGCAACATTTGCAGCCGCAGCGGGGCGGGCACCGGCGGAGAGCCGGGCTTGAAAGGGGACTGGGCGGCGGGAATGAAAAACAGGCGCGCCAGCCCAAGTTCCTCCAGGGCGGCGCGCGCCACCAACAAATGCCCCACATGCACCGGATCAAAGGACCCGCCTAACAATCCAATTCTCATCGCCCCGGAGCATACCCGCGGCGCCAGGAAAGTTCAAAGCCAGAGATTTCGATTGCCAGACGGCGGCAATTCTTTAGCATCGGCACTCCGCCCCTGTGCGGGGCTGGCAGCGGATATGAAAAGTTACAACATCGCGGTCATCGCCGGCGACGGCACTGGACCGGAGGTCATTCGGGAAGCCGTCAAGGTTCTCGATGCCGCCGGCCGGAAATTCAACCTCAAACTCCATTACACCGCTTACGACCTGGGCGGCGAGCGCTATTTGCGGACCCAGGAGCCGCTGCCCGACAGCGTGGTGGAGGAGTTGCGCCAATTCCCCGCCATCCTCCTCGGCGCCATCGGCCATCCGCAGGTCAAGCCGGGCATCCTGGAAAAGGGGATTCTGCTGCGCCTGCGCTTTGAGTTGGAGCAATACATCAATTTGCGCCCCGTTAAACTTTACGACCAGCGCTTCTGCCCCCTCAAAGACAAGACGCCGGAGGACATTGATTTTGTCGTGGTGCGCGAAAACAACGAGGGGCTTTACACCGGTTCGGGCGGATTTGTTTTCAAAGGCACGCCGCATGAGATCGCCATCCAGGAAAGCGTCAACACCCGCCGGGGGGTGGAGCGATGCCTCCGTTTTGCTTTTGAGCTGGCCGCCAAACGCCGCGGCGGCAAGCCGTGGAAGGGACTCAAGCCGGAAGACGTTTCCGCGGGCAAAACCGCCCAGCTCACCTTCTGCGGGAAAACCAACGTGCTGACCTACGCCTTCGATTTGTGGGAGCGCGCCTTCCATGAGGTTGGCAAGAAGGATTTTCCAGCCGTCCGGCGGGAGTACGCCCACGTGGACGCCACCACGATGTGGTTTGTCAAAAATCCCGAGTGGTTCGATGTCATCGTCACCGACAACATGTTCGGCGACATCATCACCGATCTGGGGGCGATGGTCCAGGGGGGGATGGGCATCGCGGCGGGGGGCAACATCAACCCGCAAGGCGCGAGCATGTTCGAGCCGATCGGCGGCAGCGCGCCCAAATATACAGGACAGGGAGTGATCAATCCGCTGGCGGCCATTTGCGCCGGGCAGATGATGCTCGACTTTCTGGGCGAGCCGCGGGCCGCGCAAGCCATCGAAGCGGCGGTGATCCAAGTCGTCCGCGAAAAAATCAAAAGCCTGGCCGCCGGGAAGATGGGCTGCACGACCTCGCAAGTGGGCGATTTGGTCGCGGCGGCGCTGTAAATTTGGCAACCGGATAGGATGCTCCTTACGAGCGGACGCGTTTGACAAATCGCGCCATGCGTTCGACGGCGATTTCGATGCGGTGCAGCGCGGTGGCAAAACAGCAGCGCAGATAGCCCTCGCCGGTCGGGCCGAAGGCGCCGCCGGGCACGCACGCCACTTTTTCCGCCTCGAGCAGCTTGCGCGCGAAGTCCTTTGAATTCAGGCCGGTGGATTGGATGCTGGGAAAGGCGTAAAAGGAGCCGCGCGGCAGATGGCAGGGCAGCCCCATTTCGTTGAAGGCGCTGACAATAAAATTGCGGCGCGCGCGATAGTGCTCGCGCATGTCCACGGTGTCCGGCTGGCCGCGTTGGATGGCTTCCAGCGCCGCTTCCTGGCTGATGATGCTCGCGCACAGCATCGAGTACTGGTGGATGCGCATCATGGCGTCAATAATCGCGGCCGGACCGCAGGCGTAGCCGACGCGAAAGCCCGTCATCGCGTAGGCCTTGGAGAAACCATGCAGGAAAATCGTCCGCTCCCGCATCCCCGGCAGCGAGGCGATGCTGGTGTGTTCGCCCTCGAACGTCAGCTCGGCATAGATTTCGTCGGTGATGACCAGAAGGTTGTGGCGCTGGACCAGGGCGGCGATTTCTTGCAACGCGGCGCGGTCCATGGTCCCGCCAGTGGGATTGGTGGGGAAATTTAAAACCAGCGCCTTGCTTTTTGGGGTGATCGCTTTTTCGATGGCCGCCGCCGTGACGGAAAACGCATTCTCCGGCCGGCAGGAGACGGCCACCGGGACGCCGCCGGCCAGGGCGATGCCCGGCGAATAGCTCACGTAGCACGGTTCGTGATATATCACCTCGTCGCCGGGGTTGATCACGGCGCGGAAGGCCAGGTCCATCGCTTCGCTGACCCCGACGGCAATGAGGATTTCGGTGACCGGATGGTAACTGATCTTGAAATTGTCTTCCACGCTGGCGGCGATGGCCTGGCGCAAGGACAGCAGGCCGAGATTGGAGGTGTAGCCGGTTTTGCCGCGTTCCAGGGCGTAGATCGCCGCCTCGCGGATGTGCCAGGGGGTGACAAAATCCGGCTCCCCCACGCCCAGCGAGATGACATCCTTCATCCCTTGGACAATGTCAAAGAAATCGCGGATGCCGGAGCGCGGAATGGCGGCCACGGTCTGCGCGATGAACTGTTCGGGTTTGAATTGCACGGGGCCAATGTAGCGGCGGTCATACACCACCGCATTATTTTTCTTCTGCGAAAAGGATTGTCCAGCGGCGCTCATAGACCGCCGCTACAGTTAGCCTGGCTCAGGCCGCCGCTTGATCGGGCTTGCGCCGCAGCAGGGGCTTGGTCTCTCCCAGGACGACGGGCCGGGTGATTTTCACCCCGGCAATGTCGTCGCCGGACGGGGCATCGAACATGACATCCAGCATCAGCTTCTCCAGCAGGCTGCGCAGGGCGCGCGCCCCGGTTCCTTTTTTGATGGCTTGGGCGGCCAGTTCATGGACCGCCTCGGCGGTGAATTCCAGTTCGATGCCCTCCATGGCCATCAGCTTGGCGTATTGTTTGATGAGCGCGTTCCGGGTCTCGGTGAGAATGGATACGAGCTGGTCTTCGGTCAGTTCCTCCAGCACGGTGGTCAT
>Ga0187862_10004055_pt1 | contig 14072 bp, 12 predicted proteins | sample June2016WEW_10_1_FD_133003 | JGI IMG/M metagenome (GOLD analysis project Ga0187862, IMG submission 133003) | Peatland microbial communities from SPRUCE experiment site at the Marcell Experimental Forest, Minnesota, USA - June2016WEW_10_150 | ecosystem: Environmental > Terrestrial > Soil >...
TACCACCGAACAGAAGATCCGCTCGGAAGGCGAGATTGCAATGGCGCTCTGGTGGGAGTTGTGCCCAGATTTAGAGGAACTGGATACTTATGGAGGCGGTGACGATGCGACGGTGGAACACGTCGCCGACCTCATCGACGATATTCAGCAGAAACTTGCCGGCAAACAGATTGATGAGGAGACTCGCCGGCAGTTGCTCGACGAAGTGATCCCGTTTATCAAAAGTGGCAACGCGGGTATGGATGACTCACTGTATGATCTGGCCTATGCTTCCTGCTACAGTGATGAGGACTGGCGCCGCCTGGCAGAAGCATTGGAAGCTCTAAACAGGGATTGGCCGACCGATCATGCCCGGCGGATCTATCGCAAGCTGGGCGACAGGGAGAAATATCTGGAACTGCGCTGTAAAAAGCTTGTATACGGAGGGGATTATCATGATTTGGCCTCCTTCTACTGGGACGAAGGAAACCACGAGAAAGCCATTGCAGCAGCCGAGGAAGGAGAGAAAAAGGGCCAGGGGCGCATGGATGAACTGCGCAAGTTCCTGTCGGACCGAGCCCTTGAAAGCGGTAATCGCAAGCGATACCTGGCCCTTCAGCTTGAACAGACAATCGATGATTTCACTCTGGGCGGCTACAAAGCCTTCAAGAAGATATGCACCACTGAGGAATGGAGGGAGTATGAGCCACAATTGCTCAAGCGGCTTGATGATGCCTGGACATCGGAACGTCTGAAGATCCTTATGCACCGCAAAGAGTACGAGAAGGCCTTGGCGGTCTTGCTCGAGGAGAAATACCCTATCCGTGCTTGGGACTCAGGCGAGGAACTGCGGACTGCAAAGCAGTTGGAGACCCGCTTCCCCGATCAGATCCTCACCTACTATCTTTCCGGGCTTGGCAACCTCAACAGCAATTCAACCCGAAAAGAGTATGCTCAGCGGGCTGGGGTCATGCTCAACGTCAGGCACATGATGGTGGATATTTTAAAAGATGAGAATCGCTGGAAGGCGTTTGCCGGAAAAGTTAAGAGGGACAATATCCGCCGGCCGGCATTTCAGGAAGAGTTCGTCAAGATTGTTCCTGGATGGCGGGAATTGATATGAAATAAACCCTTGTCTTATGGCCGGGCTACTTCCGCGACGGCCTTTTATGCGCTCTCCGATGTGTACCCGGTGTTTCTTGATCGGGAGGCGCCCAGCCTCTGCGCTCATAATGCAATACCAGGTCATCTTTAATATCGGATGTATGCTCCAAAATTTCCTCTATTTTCAACGGGTCGATCATACCTTCTCGCCAAACCTTCGTTTCCACCGTTCCTATCACCAAATACTCATTGCCGACAACGTCTGGGTGAGACTCCGCAAAGATTTCAGTCATGAAATGTTCGAGATCATCCTGGTGAGCAATTATGAACTCACATTTCGGGCAATAGCGGCATGTCTTACCCAGAGTGAGAAGGCCGAATCCATCGATATGGACGAGCAAGGGGAACTTTCTCATATAGGTGAGTCTGCTACACCTCGGACACTTGCTCCACCGAGTTTCAGCGTATTGGTTCAGAGCAAAACGATAACGTGGCGGCAGCTTTCCCAGTTGCCTTTTTGGCATTCGATCAATCCTTCCAAAGCCGGTTTTTGATGGGGACGCTCGACGGCAAGAAATTATCGCTTTCCTGTTTCGGCTGTCCAATGAAATAGCATCGGATTTAGTCTGAGATGCTGACGAATGTTGCAAGATCGGACTGGGGTTGCTTCTCCCTCTCTTCCCTCCAAGCCAGCTGAAGGTCCTGTTCGACTTTGTAGGCGGCGACGGGGCGCATGGTGGTCCGCAATTGCAACCGGGTATGGCATGAAGAGGGGCCGGAGTGAAAGAAGAGTGGACGGAAGATGTGGTCCCTTCCGGATTTCATTTATGGCGGTCAATCAGCGCAATAATAGATTCGAATTTAATGAATTATATATGCCTTCTTCAAAGCCTTTGCCGAGGCATAAGGGCCTGAACCAAGGCTTTGCCTGGCCCACCTCACGGATCGTGGAGATTGGCCTTTGCATGATTTTCGTATGCCATGTTGACATGAGTTTCCATCAAAGCAAACCCTCCCCCTGTTTCCCAAATTCTCTGGAACGGTCGCACCCGAAAATCATCTCATCCACATGAGCGCAGATTATATGCCCGACGGTGATATGACACTCCTGCACCCTCGCTGTTACCGGGGACGGAACGTGTAGGATAACATCACAATACAGGTCCATTTCAGTCTCAGAAGACCCGCCCAGACCGATTGTGAGTACACCGTTCTCCCGGGCCCATTTGAGTGCCCTTATCACATTGGAGGATCGGCCGCTTGTGCTTATCGCTAAAGCGACATCCCCAGGCTGCGCCAAAGCCCGCAGTTGCTTTGCGAATATGTCGCCGAAGTCGTAGTCGTTCGCTATGCTCGTCAGAATTGATGTGTCAACTGTGAGTGCAATGGCAGGCAAAGGAGGCCGCTCTATTTGAAAGCGGTTTACAAACTCGGCTGCCAGGTGCTGGGCGTCTGCGGCACTGCCGCCATTACCGAAAAGGAAAAGTCGATGCTTCTCAAGGAAGGCCCGGCTTACCACCACGGCCATCTCCAAAATAGTTTCTTTCGCCGTGCTGCAGAGCGCCTGTTTTGCCTGGATGCTTTCCTGAAACATCCGCTCTGTGGCAAGCAAAAATTCTTCCTTTCCAATCAGTTCCATACATTTTCCCCTAGATTGCCAATATTAATTAAATGCGAGAGCAAACGCCACGGAAAACTACTTGCTCGACTGCCTTCAATTCGCTCTTTCCAAGGGCGGTTCAAACTCGTTGAACAACCCAACGACATGGTATACACTGATTGCTGATCTCATGGGCTGGTTCAGGCACCCCCCCTCCAAAGGACACGGCGCCTTTTCCGTCATGTTCTCATGGGCTTACACAATAGAGTCTTGGCTCCAAATTGCCCGGGGCAGACACATGCTGTCCGGGCAGCTTTGTGAACCGGAGTCCTGGAATTAACTCATTACAATAGTCTGATGAGTTAAGTTTTCGCACGATAACTGTATTTCGTGCTCGGCGGATCAATCTTTTGATTCAATTTGGCTTATCATGAAAGGACGAGGCTGGAATGCAGAAAAAAGCGCCTAATAAACTGGAATCTCTAAACGACCTTTATTCCACCTGCCCGGCCGGTGAAGTCTTCCCGATTCCAAAGCAATCAGACCACCAGGCGGAGTTTGTGCGGATCAGCGAAATTGTCGCGGAGCAGCGGAGCTTGGGCCGTGAGATCGTAGTGGTGATGGGTGTCGGGTTCGTTGGCGCTGTAATGGCCGGGGTCGTAGCGGATTCAGTGGACAAGGTGACGGGGGCGCCATCCAAGTTCGTGATCGGAATGCAACGGCCCTCAACCAGATCTTTTTGGAAGATTCAATATCTCAATCGGGGTATCGCTCCTGTTGAGGCCGAAGATCCCGAAGTGGAGCCGCTTATCCAGCGGTGCGTCAGGGAGAAAAAGACACTCATCGCGACGTACACCTATGAGGCGCTTTCGCTGGCCGACGTGGTGGTGGTCGACGTGCAATGCGATTATCAGAAAGAGACACTTGGAAACGTTCGCCAGGGCCACGCCGATATTGCAGCTCTGGAGGATTGCTTAAAGGTAATCGGTGAGAAGATCCACCCCGAATGCATGGTCCTGATTGAAACTACAGTGCCGCCCGGCACGACCCAGTATGTTGCATACCCCATTATCAAGAAGGCTTTCCAAAGTCGCGGCATCGAATCCGAGCCTTTGCTGGCCCATTCCTTCGAGCGTGTTATGCCGGGTAAGAATTACGTGTCTTCTATTCGGGACTTCTGGAGAGTATGCAGCGGCATCAACGAGGCCTCCAGGCAAAGGGTGCAGACCTTTTTGTCCGACGTTTTAAACGTGGAAGAATTTCCGCTGACCGTCATGGAAACGCCTATCGAGAGCGAAACTTGCAAGGTGGTCGAGAATTCCTATCGCGCCACCATCCTGGCTTTCCTCCATGAATGGAGCGTTTTTTCGGAGAGAAACGGCGTGGACCTGCTGAAGGTCATAGAAGCTATAAAGGTTCGGCCGACGCACTCAAACATCATATTTCCAGGACCTGGAATAGGAGGCTACTGCCTGCCAAAGGACGGAGGACTGGGGATCTGGGCTTACCAGACGCTTCTTGGGTTCGAAGACGATATCTTCAGGATAACTCCCCAGGCTATCGACATTAACGACACAAGAGCCCTTCATGTCGCCCGCCTTGTCCGCGATGCTCTTCGAAATATGGGCAAGATCGTGGCAGCCTGCAAAATCGCCATCTTCGGCGCATCCTACAGGGAAGATGTCGGCGACACCCGCTACAGCGGTTCGGAAATGCTTGTTCGAAAGCTTGCCGAAATGGGGGCGGATATTTCTGTACACGATCCCTATGTCAAGCACTGGTGGGAATTTGAGAAACAGGATACATACCCGGCCCCCGGCCATTCGTGGTCGAGGTTTTTCCGAAACCAGGAAAATCTGAAGGGCCTCACCATCTGCAAAGAAATGGCGGAAGCCGTTCGCGGGGCAGATGCCGTGGTGTTTGCCGTGCGACACGAACATTACCTGAGCCTTTCAGCCGACAATCTATTGGAGATGACCGGAAAGCCGGTTGCGGTGATAGATTGCTTCGGAATTCTTACCGATAGCGAAATAAGGCGATATTTTGAGCTGGAATGCGAAGTAAAGGGTCTGGGGCGCGGAAATGTGAAGCGGATCAAGGACGAGGTGAGGGCGAAGATGATGCCGGCCAAAAGCTCAAAAATTGTCTAGAGCGCACTGATTAAATTACACCCGTCAAACCTGTTTTTTTAGATCATAAAATTCTGACTTCGGCGACATTTTTTGACAAATTAGACTTAATTAGACTCAATTTGACACTTTTGAGATGGATAGTCGCCTGAAATCTTCTCGTCCCAGATAACATATTGAATATAAAGGCTAAAACTGTATTTTGGCAGGGTCTGATCGGCTTTACTTGTCTAATTGGCTCAATTCCCTTCACCAAGCTAATATATTGATATTGTTTGTTTAATTAAATTTTTAGCGTCCCATAAATAACTCGATACAGATTAGTTGTGTAGAACAGAGTCTTGGCTGAGTTAATACATTGATATTGCTGCATTAAATAGATTCTACCAGATTTTTTTTGCTGTCCAATAAATAATCTGATATAAATAAGCTGGCATCCTTGAGGAACAATTAAGCTAATACTTTGATATTGCTTGATTTAAATAGATTTTTTCTTATTTTTTACTGTCCCATAAATAATTCGATATTTGTACTAAAATATAAACTGCCAAAAAAGTCAAGCTAATGGGAAAAATAGTAACCGTTCATCTGACCTACGACGAGTTCATATCTTTGCATATTTTAGCTGTTTCCAAAACGGAACCGCACATTGCAAAGCGGGCGCAAGTGATTCTTTATGCTGCCGACGGCATGAGCCTGAAAGAGATCGCAGCTTGGGTCGGGCTCGGATGGCAAAGCTGCCTGAAATGGCGCAAACGATTTTTGGAGCAGGGAGAGGAAGGCCTCTACGAATTTCGCGAGGGTAGACCAGTCGTATTTGATGTTAAAAAGCAACAGGCTGCGATTAACACGGTCCTCTTTTCTACACCCAAGGATGGAAGTAATCATTGGAGTTTGCGCAAGCTTGCCAGTGCCACTGGCCATTCGAAATCCACGATCCATCGAATCCTAAATGAGTTATCCTTTAAGCCACAAAAAGTGAACTACTGGCACGATCGAATCTGCGCGACGATGCTCAAATCCAAAAAGCCGGATTTTCTCGGTTTCTACTTCTTCAATTTTGAAAAAGCCGTGGCCTTTTCCATCGGTAAAGAGGAGATCCTGATTACCAACCTTAAAGACCCACTCGAGGGAAGAGAGATGTACCATCCCCCCGACGAGAAGTTTTGGAATTTTCTCGAGCACCTCCGCCGTATTTATCGGAACGATGAGATTTATGTGATTGTGAATAACTACGATCCTTCAAGGCATGACAAAATTTTGGAGTGGGCCTCGGAGCAGAGACGGCTGTTGAAGTTGTATTTCACGCCGCCTCACTTTTCCTGGCACCTCCAGCTTAATGAGGTTATTAATCGTTATAATTTAATGAGAACTATATACGAACATCTACCTTTTCGTTATGGATTTGAGAAATGGGGTCCTTTTGAAGAGGAACTGTTGGAGCGGCTCCGAGATAAACTCAAAAAAGATGACCAATTTCACGCAGAACCCTATGAATGGATGTGTCCCGGAAGGGAGCTGTTGCCCAGCAGCTAATTGAACTCATTTTAGAGAATATCGGCAAGTGACCATAGAACCATACCTTGCAAACTAAGTCGAGACCTGCCACGAAAACACGACGACGATTCCTTTCGTTGAGCTGTATAACGGCAATGGGGTAGTTATCTGGCCAGAAGCTGCCTTTGGAATCGACCTCCGCAAAAATTCTATTTTACAATACATTATACACTATATCAGAGCTTCTAACAAGCCCAGCAAGCAGATGGGGTTCGGTATATCGGAGTTAAGATGTAATCAGCCTGTGGCCTGTCAGCCGTTTTGCCGATCATGCAGGGGCCGATAATTTTCATCGGATTGGACGTCCTACCCCATCCTTGAAAAAACTTGTCACCCTTCCAAGGCTCGCATGTCATAGAGAACATTCCCGCTCCGGTCGAAGAGTGCGATGTCACTGTTGAGTACATCCCAAAAGTCCCCGGGGAGACGAAAAGTGAGATAAAGTTTTCCCTGTGGATGGAAAGATATCCGCTTGGCCATTGAGAGAGATCGGCAGCTTGCCCGAATTCATGAAGAACCTCTTTTGATGAGAAGAGAACAGTCTATTCGCTCAGAAGGCATTGTGTGTCGAGTGTTACTTTTATTTTTTGGGCGCCCGACCAGACCCGCTGTCAATTTTGGCATTCCTTCATGAGTCTCTCGACCTTCTCAGATCCACCCGGGAGTTTAAGCTCTTTTGACAGAATGTACTGAGTATCAGGCTCGGCTATCGAACCGAGGGTATCAAACAGTGGGTGAATTCATCCAGGCCTTTATTGTATGACATATTGGCATATTATCACAATGAACCGCAAAGACGTTCAATTTAGCTATAAATAATTCTTTTCGAAGTATCGTCATTATACTTATTGTGTCCGGCCCATCTTTCGGTTTTTCCTCTCGACATTCTCTGCGATCTCCGCGGTGAACCGTTACACAAAAACTTGCAGACTGCAGGGATCAAACGATTTGTTGTGGTGGCAAGAGGGCTTAACGTCGAGCCCACTTGAGATCATTATCGAGCAACCCTTTCTCCAGGAGTTGTGAGAGAACCTTGAGCCTCATATAATCCGAATTTCGGAATTCGGGGTCCCTGAATCCCATTGACTCCAGTCCGTCCCTCAGATCTTCTATGGAACGCCTCAGGTCAAGTTGAGGCTGGTGATCGGGGGCCAGTTGTCTGAATAGTCCAAAGCTCACTTTGTACGATCTCTTGTCGGGTTGCGCATTCTTGTTGATAGAAATCTCGACGCCCGGAATGATGCGTGCTACCGCTTCAGCCAGTTCCTTCACCTGATAATTCCACCCGTCCGATCCTACGTTCACAGCGAGGAAATCACCGCCGTCAGCCGGATTTCTCTCAATGGCCCATTCTATAGCCCGGGCCATATCTTTCACATTGACCAATGGACGCCAAGGGGTCCCGTCGCTAAGGATCGTAATCCGCCCGGAAGCCAGAGCTCCAGCCACAAAATCATTCAATACCAGGTCTAATCGCAATCTGTCGCTCATTCCGCAGGCGGTCGAGAACCGGAGACTAGTGACTTTGAAGGCGCTGCCTGCCATTCCACGCAAATCACCTTCCGTTAGGACCTTGGATTTGGCATAAGCGGTCAGCGGATTGAGCGGCGAGTCTTCCGTTCTCGGGGTATCATCTGCCGCCCCATACATGCTGCAGCTTGAAGCGAAGACGAAAGCCCCGACTCCCCTGGCTCTCGATTGGGCTGCCAGCTTCACACTGGCCCGATAGTTGATGTCAAAGATTGCCTGTTCGAACAGGTTTCCGATAGGATCGTTTGAGATTCCGGCCAGATGAACAACCGCATCGACATCATTGAGGATATCCCCGGCAAACTGCCTCACGTCAGCGAAGTATTGCAGATCTACCCTGCATTCAGGAAGAATATCCGAACCGGTAATACAGTTCCCAAAATATCCGGTATCCAGCCCTATAAGCACTGCTTCCGGGATCGACTTTCGTAGATGTTTGACAAGAACAGGTCCCACATAACCCATGTTTCCGGTAATCAGGATCTTATGCATTTTTCTTCCTCGCTATGTCCGTACTCCAACCCATGATGAACAAGATTTAGTGTGCTAGCCTTTTCCATTTATCGCTTTATAATCGGACCATATAACGGGCGAAATTGCGTCGCACAACCAGAACAGGCAGCACGCCGCACGATAAAAGAACATCTCTCGCTTGATGGTAAACGTGCTTTGGTCGTCACATTCCACGCAACGCCACATAACACCAATTTTTTCATCGACAACCGGGGACCAGGGCCTCGTTCTCTCCAAAGAGCCACGCTATGCCCCGTATGATATAAGGGGCATAGCGGCTCTCCTGGGAACGCATGCTCGAGAATTCCCACAGCCGCCGGGTTTGCGGCATCCTGATTCACCGAATACACCGGATAGCGTTGCACCACCCTGCTTTTCCCCACGTCGTAGGTCCACCACCACTGGCCTGAGGTCCCCTGCAAGCTGCAGATGGCATCTGCTCAACGCCCCGCGCGTTCCACTGCTGTGCGCACTCCAGAGGTCTGTCCATATAGCGTCATCACCTGGATGGCATAAGTCTGCGAAGAAAGAGATGCAGTGTTGTCTCGTCACCACGGCCAATTCCACGGTCCTGAAGAACCGCCGAAAAGCCCCGTACTTTGCGACTGATTCCGCGTGCTCCCTGCGTAGAGTTGTTCGGCGAAACCTTCCACGGCTTCCTCGTCTCTGGTCAATCTGGTGAAGTTAGCAGAGCGCACTGAGTGTCCAGGAAAGTTCCATCGTTTCATTGGCCTTACCCGGCAGCAGCTCTCGAAGCGCCCTCCAAAGTTCGTGAACATGAAGGCAGTCGCCCAAGGCTTCCGCCGAGATTATCAGCGCGACTTCCGTATAGTCAAGACCTTCCAGACCTTCCAGATATTTTTCAACCAAAGTTTCAAGAAGCGACTGGGGCTCGAGTGCAGCTTTTCACATCGCGTCTGCCATGACAGCAGAAGCAAGCTCGGTTGCTAACGTGGTTGAAGGCGTCGCAGCAAACAACGCCTCGATTGCCAAAGCAAACAATGGCATGATTAGGAAGTGTGGTCATGGGCTTGGGTGCAATGTTTGAAGCACCAAGTCTCATTAGCAGTGTCGGGCCCGCTCTTGGTTAAAGTGGTGGCGGGGGTATAGTTGCTGCGGGTGCTTCGAGTACTGATAACGTGACAACGGCGGTATAATCCCTTGAGGTTGAGGATAAAAACATGCAGTGGCTACTCGGTTTGATTCCATTGGTGGGAATTGGTGGGTACTCTCTATACCATCACCTGTCCAACTCAACGGGTGACTCCAGTGCATCAGCGCCCCCGGGCATCAAACGCCGTCTCAACCAGTTCAGTTCTCACACTTGATGATATTGTATCGGCTCATCAGGCATTGACAAGGAATTCAGAGGTTCCTGTCAACACCGTTGCAACCTCGTCCCCCAACGGAACGCCCAATGCGGCGGCACAAACAACTTCTGCCCCGGCCACAATTCAGAGTGCTCCAGTGTTGTAGGCAACAACATCTCAGGTGACGGCTTCCACGAACGCCGTGATATCTCCTGCACCCGTTGCGAAGCCGACCCCGACGTCTCTTGTCAAGACGCCACTTACTAAGCCTCCGTCAATCCTGTCCATAGTAAAAACTCCAAGGGTCAACGCCAAGAAAAAGGCGTGATCGCGTGGCATCGGTAACCCAAGACCAAGCAACCGCAGCATATTAGGCTCAAGACTTCGGCATCGATACGACCGTATATCAAAACTTGATTGCATCAGAATCAAGCTCGAATGAAAGCCCTCCAAATCCAGGGGCGGGGGCAATAGGCCTGGCTAATTGCTGCCAAGTACTGCCGCCTCACTTTACGATGTCAACACAGGACAACAGATCAACCCAAACGACGTGAATCAAAACCTCGGGGGGGCAGAATACTTCTCATAGTTACTCAATCAATACGGTGGACATTATCAGCAAGCGATTTTAACAAATAAAGGCGTAAACAGTAGTAATTCTAACCACTCAAGTTGCGTCACTTTGCCTAACCATACCACAGCAATGCCATGAATTTGTCACCAAGCTATAGTTCATGGTATGGGGCTAATACTTCTTAAGCAGCACAGACGCTCAACAATACCGCTGAACGTCTGCCTCCACGTTGGTATGCTCAGATAAAGGATATTGATTTTGTTGTTGTCAGACTTGCGTTGATAGTTACTTCGGTTTATACAGCAATAGATGAGCAGAAAATATTGACTAAGGCCTCTTCGAGAATCAAGGGATTATTCAGGATATGATAATCGATGTAGCTACCTATTTTAAGACTATCATTGACGTAGTAATAATATTGCGCGTATTGCTCAATGCATACTTCCTCCGTAAGGTGAGAGAGGAGATATCTTCCGTTAAAGTCGATGTTTATTGGGATTTCATGACCAACAAATGCTGCAACGTGATGATGCACATGGATGACTAATTCCCATTTCCACCCTTTGAACTTATCATATACGATCTGTAAACTCATCATCATTTGTGACTGACTCATTCTTTCCATACTGCACATCGTTATGTCATTGGCTTTTTTGGCGATAATGCCGCGAACATCTGTTTTATTATTAGTACTTCCACAAGCTACCTTATGTCATACATTGTGTATCATTGGGAGTCCGCCACGCTGATTTATATCATACCTAATATCTTCATCACATCCTTTAACCTTATCGCATTCTCATCGTAATAGTCATCAAGTAAATCGATAAAGATGTCTCGCTTGCAATGAACTATTACTTTGATATTAAGATTTACAAGCAGCTTGTTTAGACGGTGATCCGCTTCATGACGATGAATCTAGTTAATAATTACTAGTTTATTCCGTTAAGTTTCCTATTATCTATTTACTAATTGGATTGCAATCTGATAGTTATGTTATTGTTCCGTCGTTTATTTCGCTTTATATTTTATCCAATTAGTATTTTATAAATCACATTCTCCTATATAATGCTTTATATTGTCAACAATACTTTTTTATTTCCGGCGTATACAATATTTTTTAGAATGGATACATTTTTCTCTTGACACAATTATTGCGAGTTAGTAAACTCCATCTCATGTTAATCAAAGAATGTGGCCTACTTTTTAGCAAGGAAAGAGAGCATGGCAATAACATTTCACAGGACCGATGAACAAATAGTTAGAGAACTTGGAGAGATAGCACAGGTACTTTTACAATATCTCTATATTCCCGACGTTAAGAAGGGTGGACTTGAGCGCCCCAATGCGATCTTTAAGGATCAAGGTATAAATCTATTAGTGAATTTTCACGACAATAGATTTGTATATAATGTAACTGGGGATTTTCCAGAGAAAGATAAAAATAGAGCGAGATGGATTATGGCTGCCTTGCAGAGAATAATGCGGACTGAATAATCCCTCAACGCACTCCCCCAAGGGGGCTACTATCGATTATCTCCCCCTGCCCATGCTCAGAAGGGCGGATTTACGTGGCATGGCGAAGCGAGGCATTTTGTTCACGGGTCTTCCACGATGGGGATATTGTAGGACATTGTCACACGAAGGGAAAATTTTTTTCGGGGAGACCGAGGCAGAAAAAAATTTTACCATAGCTTTAAAACCCCATTATCCAAAATCAGGCCTCAACCATTCTCAATCTTCCATCTCAACCATACCCAATTATCTATCCAAAACCAAACCACTGACACTGTGCCGATGATCCAAGGCGTTCTGCTTCAGTCGCTCATAATGATCAAGGGGAAAGTTTATGAGGGTCATGGTTGGCATGAACTCACCTCGGGATGAAGGTTTCATAATGGAATGGATATAGAATCTATCAGAGCGGGTGGTTGAAATATAGCAAGTGCGGACTGATACGCCACTGGAAGCCATTGCAACAAAAGTTGTGATGGTAAATAGTATATGGTTTGGCTTTTTTAATGTAAGATGATGTCTCAGGAGTGGCGCCATACCAGCCGAAGCATTCTCCGTTCAAATTGGGAGGCCCGCCACGATCCCGGCACCTATCCTCCTGCCAGCTCTTGTATTCGTGAGCTAAGTCCTCGGCAGGCTTTCGAGGCTCGCATGTCATAGAGAACATTCCCGCTCTGGTCGAAGAGTGCGATGTCACTGTTGAGTACATCCCGAAAGTCCCCGGGGAGACGAAAAGTGAGATAAAGTTTGCATCCGCCTGCCCAACCCACCGACATGCCATGGCAGCTTGCCCGAATTCATGCAGAACCTCTTTTGATGAGAAGTGAGCAGTCTATTCGCTCAGAAGGTAGTGTGTGTCGAGTGTTACTTTTATTTTTTGGGCGCCCGACCAGGCTCGATGTCAATTTTGGCATTCCTTCAATGAGTCTTTCGGCCTTCTCAGATACACCCGTGGGTTGAAGCTCTTTTGACAGAATGTGCTCAGTGTCAGACTCGGCTATCGAACCCAGGGTATCGTGCAGACAGTGAGTGACTTCGTCCTCCCCTTTATTGCTTGACCAGCCATGTAGTATGACAAATTAGCATACTGGAGGTGTACAATGGCTTCAGCAAAGATCGCAATAACAATGGATGAAAGCACACAGCACCGGCTTGATCGACTGGTTAAAGAACGGGGGACACAGGGACAAGACATCTCATCGTTTCCGCGTCACCCCTTCTCCGTGTCAGTCTCTAAGCAGGGGGCGGAAAGCCTTAAAGACCCTTTCAGTGCAGAAAATAAACGGACGGTAGTTAGGGGCTGCACATGCCCTGCAGAATTTACTCCCCATTTGAAGTTTCACGCCTACGGTACTGTATGAAAAAGCCTGCAGGCCGGGTATGATTTGAAACAGGAACTCCGCGAAGAGATTTGTTAAATTTCCATACTTAGGTATTCGTGTCGTTATGCTAGGGGCCATTTTGCGAAGCTTCTCGAATATCTCCCCCCAGTAGCCATTCCCTTCAACTTCAGCGCCAGGGCTTATTGGACGATAATTGGTATCGTCTTTGCACTGTCCCAGGCGCGGAACAGTCCTTCCAGCAAACAGAGAACATAGGAAAGCCAAGGAACAGAGCAGCTGGCCCTGAAAATGGGCGGTGGTGAGGTGTACCCGCAGGTTGGGGGGCGGGCCGGTTTGCCCTAAAGGCCAGCTAAGAGCGGACTCTCCAAAGCTTTCCATATCTGCCACTGGCCAAGGGTGCTAATATGTCACACTGTTTTACTTTCGTAAAAATCGGTTTACTACGAACATCTCGTCTGGGCTTGAGTTTCATTCTCGTCATGGCTTTTGTTTCAACGCTTTTTGCTCAGCAGGCACCCCAGGCCACTATCGCATGGAATGCGGACTCAGGCGCGGTTGCGGGCTACGACGTGTATTATGGTCTATCGAGCGGGAACTACACCACCACCGTAAACGCCGGCAACACCACGAGCACCACGCTGCAAAATCTGTCGTCGCCGACCTACTATATTGCCGTCAGCGCCTATGACAGCAACAACGACCAGAGCGGCTTCTCGCCGGAACTTGTTATTGATTTACTGACTGCGTCCGCAGGAGCAGGCGGAACGATAGCGCCGAGCGGCAGTTTTTTCCAGGGCCAGGGCGCAAGCCAAACCTTTACCATCACACCTTCTGCCGGCTACCAGATAGCCGGTGTGCAGGTTGACGGGGCCTCGGTTGGTGCGGTCTCCAGCTTCACGTTGTCCAATATAGCGGCCA
>Ga0187862_10004057_pt1 | contig 14068 bp, 12 predicted proteins | sample June2016WEW_10_1_FD_133003 | JGI IMG/M metagenome (GOLD analysis project Ga0187862, IMG submission 133003) | Peatland microbial communities from SPRUCE experiment site at the Marcell Experimental Forest, Minnesota, USA - June2016WEW_10_150 | ecosystem: Environmental > Terrestrial > Soil >...
CTCGCTCGGCCTGGGTCATCAGTAGTTGTCCTTTGTCCACCCTCCAGGCTCGACCCTGTCAATAGGACATTTCTACTTTGCCCAAATAGGACATTATCATTTTGCCGCGACAGCGGGAATTCGATCCGCTCGGGCTCCCCGCCAGCTAAGATACACTCGAGAATGTTATGGCGAAGAATATTGTCATCTGTGCCGACGGAACCGGCAATAAGTTCTGCGATACAAACACCAATGTGTTGCGGCTGTACAGTGTTCTCGACTTGACCAACCCGGCGCGGCAAATCGCGTACTATCACGGCGGGCTCGGGACCATGGGGGCTGCCGGCGCCCTTTCGCAATGGTCGAAACGCTGGACCAGAGTGAAGGGGTTGGCCTTCGGCTACGGCCTCACTCACGACATTGGCGACTGCTACGCCTTCCTAATGGACACGTTCGAGCCCGACGATCGCTTGTTCCTGTTCGGATTCAGCCGGGGAGCCTACACCGTCCGCGCGCTTTCCGGCTTGCTCCATATGTTCGGCCTGATTCGCCCCAAGGACTACAACCAGATCGGCTATGCCACGGAAATGCTGAAAAGTGAACAGGACGCCGCATCGTTCCAGGTCGCCGCCGAATTCAAAGCAACCCTCTCACGCGAATGCAAGCCGTATTTCGTGGGCGTCTGGGACACCGTCAGTTCGGTGGGCTGGGCATGGGACCCGCTTCACGTACCCTATACAGCCAAAGATCCGGACATGCGCATCGGACGCCACGCCGTCTCTATCGACGAGCGGCGGTGTTTCTTCCGGCAGAATCTCTGGAGCGGGCCGCTTCCCGGGCAGGATATCAAGCAGGTATGGTTTGCCGGCGTTCATTCCGATATCGGCGGCGGGTACGCGGAAGCCGAGAGCGGCCTGGCGAAAATCTCGCTCGAGTGGATGCTTTGCGAGGCCTGCGCCGCGGGCCTGATGCTGGACCGAGCCAAGGCAGGTCTCGTTCTCGGCTATACGGGCGGCAATTACGCTGCGCCGGACGCGGCCACGAAGATGCACAACTCTCTGAACGACGCGTGGTTGCTGCTCGAGCCGTTACCTCATCGCTATGTGGATATGACGCGCCACCCGCCGGAAACCAGAATTCGATTCCCATTGGGGAGCCGGCGTCGAATCCCCACGAACCCAGTCGTGCATGACTCGGTAAACCAGCGGATCGCGCTCGGCACGGGTTACAATCCGCCGAACCTTCCGGCGACGAGAGGAACCGAGCCATGGGTACGGTGGAATCAGGGCTCTTGTATGGCAAATCCCCAGACCATTCGGATAGGCGACACGGAGCAGACTCCTCTATACTGATACTGGTCCCACTTCAATGATGACTCTCCGGCGTGGTCTCAAACCGATCCTCGCAGTCGCGCTGGCTGCCTCAGCCACTGTTGCCGCTCAGCAATCCGTGAGCGGTGCGCCCGGCATCTTCGCAGGTTCCAACGATGTAGGCGTGACGAAAAGGGGCTCGACCGTCTACGATCCGGCAAGCGGCAGCTATCGCGTGACCGGCGGCGGGGCGGATATGTGGGGCGGCGCGGACGCATTCCATTTCAGCTGGATTCGGTTGTCCGGGGACGCGACTTTGACCGCTGACGTGCATCTCCCCGCAGGCGGTGTTCCCCCGCTGGAAAAGGCCGTCCTGATCTTCCGGCAGAGCCTGGACCCTGCCTCCCCTTACGCCGATGTCGCGATCCACCGGGACGGACACATCACTTTGCAGTACAGAACTGTTTCCGGCGGCAAGACGGAAGACGTCACCTCCGCCGAACATGGCTCGATGCGCCTCCGGATCGAACGTAAGGGCAATCGGTTCGCAGCCTTCACCGGGTCCGCCGATGGAAAGCTGACCTCTTTTTCCACCGTGACGGTCCTCTTGGACGATCCTGTCTACGTCGGCGTTGGAGTTTGTTCGCACAACGCCGATGGCCTGACTACGATGACCTTTTCCAATGTCACCATCGATCAGCCCTCCCGTTCGCCCGCTGCAAACAAGGAGTGAACTGCGGCCGCAGGGTTCGCATCGCTGGTGCGCCGCCGTCAGGTTTTCGTGCCAGCGCCCTACGGCTTCGCCGTCGATTTCCCGAATGAAACAGCGGCCCAATTCTGATCGAATGCCGTCCAAGACGCTTCTCTCGCGGCTGGCCGAACGCTTTTTTTTGGCCGTAATGCGTCCAGTACCGATCAATCGGCGCCGACATCCGAAAATTGACCTCCCGCTTGATATCGAGATGCCGGATGTCATCGCGAACAGGATGAGTCAATGCTCGTCAGGTCATCGGTTTCCGCCCGGTGGGAATCCGTTAAGGGGCCGGCCGCTTCAAATCCACATACTGCCGCGGGGCGCAGATCATTCGAGAGGGCAACCCCGGCCGCAGTCTGCGTGCCGCTACCGCCAGGGCCGTTCCCAACCGCGCCACCAGCCGGTGTCTTCCAGATTGAGCGCGTTCCAGCACAGGTCCAGCGTCTTGGCGTCGCCCTGCACTGCGCCGGCCCGCAGCTCGCGCGGCACACCCACCAGTTGGGCGAAACGGTCGAAGACGGCGCCGCGCGCTGTGGCCGCAACACGCGGCAGCAGGTGCCAGAGCGTCAGGCCGTCCCGCGGCCGGGCGGCGGCAAGCACACGGACCAACGCGGCGTCATCGCCGGACTCATACGCCGCCAGCGCACCGGTGAACGCCTCCAGCGCATCCTCATAGAACGGAATGCCAGGACCCTGCCGCTGGTGTGTCGGGCATGCGGCGCCGGCGGGGATGAACGATTCGTGCCCGTGCGACTGGAACGCCACCCAGCCGGTTTCGACGCGCAGCAGACCGTTGCCCGCGCCATCCACGTCCAGCGTATACTGGCAACCCAGATCCACCGCGCGAGCCGATGCCGTTTCCACCACGAATTCGCGCGGCGGAGCCCAAATGAAAGCGTGCAGCCGGCCGCGGCGCAGCTCCAATTGACGGCTGGTGGCGGCGCGCAGTTCCGAGCCGGGGCCCAGCTCGACGCGCCCCACCGGTTCGGCTTCGAGCGAGATCGGCGAGTCGCCGGAACGCAGAACCTGGCCTTGCAGCACGGTTACGCTTCCCATGCGCCAGGCCGTGGGCGCGGCCGGCGTGCCAGAGCCGCGGGACAACAGCGCCGCGACCGCCAGCAGCAGGCACGCCGCGGCGGCAAGCCATCCACCGCGCGCAGGCCGCCGCGGTGCCCCTGGGATGCCTCGATGGAACCGGTAGCGCAGGCTCGCAAGTTCCACTTCGAGGCGCTCGATTTCCGGATCGGGCGGCCCGGATCGGTCCCAAAGATACTCTTCACGCATGAGCGTCGCCTTTCCACAACTCGCGCAGCATCTTCATGCCGCGGCACAGATTCACGCGGACCGAGTCCGGGGTGAGGCCGGTTTGCCGGGCGATCTCCGGGCCGGTCATGCCTTCCACCAGCCGCATGATGAGGGTCTCGCGGTAGGCTTCCGGCAAGCGGCGAACCAGGTCCAGCATCACCAGCGCCCGATCGCCGCTCGAGGCCGCCGGGTTCCAAAGCTCGGCACTGAACGAAGACTCGGCGCGCCGCCGGCCGTCGCGGAAATAGTCGATGGCGCGGCGGCGCGCGATGGCGCCCAACCAGCCGCGGAAAGCCGCGGTGGTGCGCAACTCCCCCAGCCGGTTCATGGCCGCCATGAAAACATCCTGCACCAGATCCTCGGCGTCGGCCGGCGGCACGCGCGCCAGCAAAATGGCGTGAACCATGCGCGCGTACCGCAGATAGAGCTCGCCGAAGGCAGCGCGGTCGCCGCCCGCGGCCTCGTGAATGAGGCGCTCGTCGTCGGCCGGCTCGGGAGTGATGGCGAGCATTGCTTGCATATTACTACCGAAGCATAGCCTCGATGTCAGCCGTGCTGAACTGCTGGTGGGCGCTCTTGTCGTGATAGCGGTCCACGCCGTCCGGTCCGGCGCTCATGAGCAAGCTGGTGAACAAACTGCCGTTGATGGCCTCCAGGCGGATCACCCAGCGGCCCTGTTTCGGCCACTGCTGGGCGAGCGCGAACATGCCGGCCGTGGAGAGCGGCTCCAGCTTCAGCGGTATCTCGCGCCGCTCTCCATTCACGGTGCCAATAGCTGTGGCGCTGATCTTAGTTGCGTCGGGTTTCACGCAGCCAGCCGACTGAACGGTGACCACGGCGTTGAGTTTACGAGCCTCCGGGCTGGCTTCGGGGTTCCCCGGTTGTAAGTAGAAGCCGCCGCCAAATAGCGACCCCGCCAGCGCCAGTAGCGCAACGGGGGCTGTGATTTGCAGTACGTTTCGCATCCGTTTGTCCCTCCTTGGGAACTGAAATCTGCAGGAAAGACGCCTGCGGAAGCGAAACCGTTAACCGGCTGGCGGTCCGATTTCCGGTGCGAAGTCCGAGGCGCGCGATGTCAGTTACTCTTCCAGTTGTAAGTCGCCAGTAACTTCCCATCCGGCGCCACCAGAAGCAGAGCGGCCCGGCCGGCGTCCAACTCGCCGCGGAAGGTCTTGCCGCTGGCGCCGTCGCGGAAGGCCACCTGTTGGCGCGGCGATTCCGAAGTGAGCACATAGAGCGTGGCGTGCGGATACCGCGTGGGACAGATCAGAATGCCGGGGTCCTCGACCTCGGTCGAGTAAGTGGGCTCGACCCCAGCCGTCTTCAAAGCATACCGGTACACGTCGCCGATGGCCTGCACATTATCGTTGAGTTCCAGCGGCAGTGCGGAGAAGAGGATTCTGCCTTTCCCCAGCGGCTTTTCCGCCCAAGTGCCGCCGCCGGGCAGATTGGCGCGGTCGAGGAACGTGGTCTTGTCTGCTCCGAAGGTCAGGCGCGCCTGGTGACCCGGCCACTCGATCGGCGTTTCCCGCAGCGTCAGCGGTCCCGCCTCGAAGGGGAGGCCGATCGCGTCCTGGCGGCCGGTCGGATGAAAGGAAGGATCGCCATCGAACGCGCCCGAGACCAGCAGGGTGGCCCCGGCTTCCACTTTGCCGCGGATGGCTTCCCAGGATTCGCGGGTGAGGCCGCGCGGCGAAGGCAGGATGATCAGCTTGGGACTGCCGAGCAGATCGATCTGGTACTCGCCCACGGCATAGGCTTCCGCGCGCGCATATTGATAGAGCGCGCGGACGCACTTCTGCTGGGCCTCGAGCGCGTCGGCGTTCAGCACCGAAAGTTGCAGCGACTGCGGCAGCACGATCGCCACCTGGGGTTCGACCAGTCCGGTGGCCCACGGCGCGGCGCGTTCCGCGAACTGGCCCATCTCGCGCATCATGGCTTGCCACAGCTTGGCCGACCCGTCGCTGCGCTTCATGCCGAAATCGGGTTCGCGCGCCCAGTCCCACTGGACTGCGCCGCTGTTGGCCGCCGCAAAGCCGAGCGCCCACTTGCGCTCCAGAATGGGGAACCCGGTCAGCTCGTCGTAGCGCCACGATCCGTCGGTGGACCACACCGGCTGGTAGCCGGTTTCCCCCACGATGTTCGGTACGCCGGGCCGCTTGGCCGCCACCGAGTCCCACAGCAGCGCGTCGTCGTGCCAGTAAGTGTGATTGGTGGTGAACGAGACTCCGCCCGAGGCGTAGAACTGATTGAGCAGGCGGTCGGTGACTCCGCCCTCGTCCTGGCCCACATTCACCAGTTGTTTGCTGCCCGTGCCGCGGATGTTGGTGACCATGGTCCGCACCCATTCGGTGAACGAGTCTTGCGCGAATAAGTTGTAATCGAGAGCGCGCACCTCGCGCGGGACGCCGTAGCGGCTGAAGGCAAGCTCGGCCTGCGCGGGAAGCGGGACGGCGTCAAAGCTCTTTAGCCGTTCGGGCGTGACGGCCCAGGCGGATGCCAGTGCGGCTAAGCTGCCGTATTTCCGGGCCAGCCACTTCTGCCACGCCGCAAGCTCCACCGGGTCGCCGTTGGGCGTGTTGCCTTTCCACAGCCGGTCCGGATTGGAGAAGCTCGGTTCGTTGATCAGGTCCCAGCACAGCCACGGAACATTCTTGAAGCGCTCGACCACCGAGCGCACGTAGTTCAGCTCGGCGCGAATGGCGGCGGGATCGAGATAAGGATTCGGTCCGGGACCGGGCGGTGGAGCGACAGCCGCCGCTGGCTCCGCTGGTGCAGCACCGCAGCCGCGTTCCGGCGGCGCCTTGGTCAATCCCATTCCGGGCCGCGGCATGAATGCGTAGAAGGTGAAGTTGACGACGATGTTGTGGCGCCGCGCGCAAAGAAGATAGGCCTCCAAATTTCGCAGGAACCGCTCCGGCGCCGCCCCGCTGTCGGGATCGAGGAACGCGAGCGAAGGCATCCACACGCCGGTGCGAACGAAGTTCACCCCATGGCGCGACATTTCCGCGAAGTCTTTTTCCCAGGTCCATGCATTGCGCGGGCCGGCAAAATCCCAACCGTCTTCTTGGGTGGTGAAGTAGTTCGTGCCCATCGCGAAGAACGGCGTCCCGTCGCGGTTGAGGAAGTCGCCGGCAACTCCCAGCACCGGGCCCGAGGTCAGCAGGGACGAGTCTTCCACCCAAAACGCGTTTTGATGAAACTCGCGCGGGCGGCCGCCTTCTTCGTACACGCCGCGCACGGTGAAGAAACCGTGCGTCTGCGGCGGCAGGTCCGCGCGCATCTCCTGGCCCGCAGCCACCGCCACGCGCTGGGTTTCGAGCACCCGGTCGCCGGAGAGCGTCTCGATCTTCACTTCGCCCGCGAGCGGCACGCCCAGCCGCTCGCGCTGCGCGTTGCGCAGATGCACGATCACCTGCGGAGTCTCGCCCGGCTTCACGGTCGAGAACGGCAGTTCGAGCGAGAACTCGGTAGCGCCCTGGCGCGCGTAATCGGCGGATTGGCGAATCAGGCTGACGCCGTCCACCGAGGCCCAGTAGCCAGGCTCCGGTTCAAAGTCGAGCATCACTATCCGGCCGCCTGGCACCATCCCGGCTCCGCCCCGCCCGCCTCCTTCGCAACCGGGGCGCGCGGGCGCGCGATGGTCCACTACGATCACCGGCGCCGCCACTTCCACGCCATCCGCAATGACCATGTATCCAAGGCCGCTCAGCCGGCCCTCGACAGCGAAGAAACGCCGCGCGCGCACCTCGAGCGTGGGCAGGAACGAATAACCGGCGCGCCAGACGAACCGCGCCCCTTGCGGATTGGGCACTGCGTAAGTGTGTTGCAGGTTCAGGTCGCGCGCGTAGCTATCCTGCGGAGGTCCCTCGACGAACTTGCCATCGATTCTTGACACCGGCACGCGCAGCGGCTGTCCTCCCAGCACCAGCAGGTTGCCGCCGCTGCGCAGATACGCCATAATCGCGCTCCAGGCGTCGGCCGGCGCGGCCGACCCATAGGGAAGAACCAGCAGATCCGCGCCCGAAAGGGCCGCCGGGTCTTCGAGCCGATCGAGATCGGAGAACACCGGCCCCATGCCTTCGAACGCCTTGGCAAGCGTCTCGCGGGCCACCGGCTGGCTGGACACCGTCGGAAAGCCCGGCTGCCAGAAGACCACCGCCTTGGCGGCGGCCGGAAAAGCGGAGATAGTTATCAGAATGAATTGAGCGGTGAGACTTCGCATCGGGAACCTCGTGCGACCAGACACATTGTAATGTAAATCGAAGGACTTGTTACGGCAGGAGCCACGGCAGTATGATGTTCGCGAGGCCATGTCCGCGACGGTTCGCCTGAAAGATATCGTCGATGCGCTGGAGATGCAATTCGACGAGGCCTCTTCTTACCTGGATCTCGACACCGGCGAAGTGGAGACCGTTTCTCACGATCTTTTGCGCGCAGCGGAGGAGGGCAGCGGCGAGGAGGAATTGGATCTTCCCGACTGGCAGAAGCCGGAATGGGAGCTTGCCAAGCGAATCGTTTCGACCGGCCGCTTCCTGGAGCTTCCCACGAAGTTCGATGTTCACGAATGGGCGATCATGGAGGAGTTCTCGCACTCGGTCGAGTCCGCCAGGCTTCGCGAAGACCTTCTGCACGCCATCCACGGCGCCGGGGCGTTCCGGAATTTCAAGTACACCCTTCGGCGGAACGGCGCCGAAGCGGCCTGGTTCGCATTCCGCACGAAGGCCCTGCGGCAGATCGCAGTCGATTGGTGCGAAGAGAATCAGATCGTTTGGGAGTAGGCGACTCGCCGGGATGGGCACGCGAACATCGCCAACCCGGAGTTGTGTGATGGGCGGGGCCACGCTGACGGCGGAACTCGATAAGGAATAGTAGACGGAATATCCGGGGACCGTTGACGGAAACCGCCCGTCTGCTATGCTAACGGCAGAATATGTAGTTGGATTTCGCTATGACCGTCACCGTGAAAAACAGGACCGGCTTGATTGTGCCGCCCAGCGTTCAGCGCCAGGCCGGGATCAAGCGTGGTGACCGGCTGGAATTCAACGTCTCCGGAAGCGTGATCACCATCGTCCCCAGACTTCCCAGTGCGGATGCCGAGTACACGCCGAAACAGCGCCGCATCATCGACGCCCAACTCGCCGAAGCCGAAAAAGGTCCTTTTCGCGGCCCGTTTGGCACCGCCGAAGAAATGATCGCCGACATGAATGGCCAACTGAAGAAGCGGATCGCTCTTAAGAAACCCAAACGTTCACGATGAAGGTCGTATACAGCCATGCTGTCATTGAGGCCTTGGGAAATGCACCTCCCACTGTTCGCAAAGCGTTTTTCAAGCAGGTGACTTTCCTGGTTCGGGACCTCCACCACCCCTCCCTGCACGCCAAGAAGTACGACGAAAGCAACGACCGCTGGCAGGCAAGGGGCAACAAGGACTGGCGGTTCTATTTCAAAATCATCGATGACACGTATCACATCCTCGCGGTCAGCCCCCATCCGAAATAGGGATCACAGCAGAATAGTTAGCGGCCGGCTTCGATCCGGTCCATCAGGACGTGCAGTAGAAACTGATGCGCTTCCTGAATTCGGGCGGTGACGGCATGGGGAACCAGCAGGACGCAATCGGCAAGGAGCTTGGCTTGCCCGCCCCCGCGGCCCAGAAAGGCGATGGATCGCAGCCCCAGTTCCCGCGCGGCCTCGAGCGCGCGCAGAACGTTGGGCGAATTGCCGCTCGAGGTGAACACGATCAAAATGTCGCCGGCCTTCCCCAGCCCGCGCACCTGGCGCGCGAAAACCTGGTCGTAGCCATAGTCGTTGCCGACTGCCGTCAACAGCACCGTGTCTGCGTTGAGCGTCACAGCGGCCAGCGCCGGCCGGTCGTCAACATATCTGCCCATCAGCTCCGCGGAGAAATGCTGCGCATCCGCCCCGCTGCCGCCGTTGCCGCAGGTGAGCACCTTGCGGCCCGCGCGCAACGCCTCTACGCACCAGGCGCCGGCCGTCTCCAGCGCCGGCTCCAGATCGAGCAGCGATTCCGAAACCGCTACCGCCTCTCGCAGGGTCTTTCGAAAATGCGTTTCAACAGTCATACGTCCGGCGCGGGCAAGCTAAAGCATAATACACCCAAGAGCCGGCAAGCTAAAAGCATGCCCCACCTACGCCCCGTGGCATCTCTTGTACTTCTTGCCGCTGCCGCAGGGGCACGGATCGTTGCGGCCCACCTTCTGCCCGCCGTTCACCGTCTTCGAAGCGCTGGTCGAATCGCCGCCCACGAATTGCAGGTCCTGCAGCTCCCTTTCCTTCTTGCGCTGAATATTGCGCGTGTAGTCCTCCATGGTGCTCTTGGCCGCCTGGCGCTGCGCCTCGGCGGCGGCCTCGCTGGGCGTCGGCTTCGGCCCCGAAGGCCCGTTTGAATGGTCTCCCTGGCCGTCTTCTCCCTCTTCGCCTTCTTCCGGAAACGGCAGCACGGGAGCGTTTTGCGTCACCTGCAGGAAGTACAGGTAGCGCACCGTTTCGTCCTCGATGCGGTCCATCATCGCGCTGAACAGCTCGAAGGATTCCTTCTTGTACTCCACCAGCGGATCTTTTTGCCCGTAGGCGCGGTTGCCGATGCCCTGTTTCAGCTCGTCCATCGACAGCAGGTGGTCCTTCCACTGGTTGTCGATCACGTTCAGCATCACCATGCGCTCGGCGTGCCGCATGGTGTCGGCGCCCACCAGCGCTTCCTTCTCTTCGTATTTCTGCTTCAGCTTGTCCGCGATCGCGTCGGAGATCTCGTCCTTGGTCAGGTTGCCCAGGTCCGCCAGGTCGATCTTGGCGCCGAACTGGCTCAGCACGTCGTTGCGCAGCGAGCCCAGGTCCCAGGTGTCGGGATGTTTGTCGTTGGGGCAGCGCATGTCCACGAACTGTTCCACGATCCCCTGCGCCATGTCCAGGATGTGCTCTTTCTGATCCACCCCTTCCAGCAACCCGCGGCGCAGGCCGTACACCGCCTGCCGCTGCTTATTGTTGACGTCGTCGTATTCGAGCAGGTGCTTGCGCGCTTCGAAGTTCTGCACTTCGACCGCCTCCTGCGCCCTGGCAATCTGCTTCGAGATCATCTTGCTCTCGATCGGCTCGTCCTCCACCATGCCCAGGTGCAGAAACAGTTTCTGCATCTTCTGCCCGGCGAAGATGCGCAGCAGGTCGTCCTGCAAAGAGAGGAAGAACTTGGAGCTGCCGGGATCGCCCTGCCGGCCGGCGCGCCCGCGAAGCTGGTTGTCGATGCGCCGCGATTCGTGCCGCTCGGTGCCCACGATGTGCAGTCCGCCCAGGCCCACCACCACGTCGTGCTCCGCGTCCGTCTGCTCCTTGAACCCCGCATACAACTCGTCCCATTTGTCGCGCCGCACCCGGTAGAACTGCTCGTGGTGCGTGAAGTAATAGAAATGTTCGTCGGCGATGTACTGCGCCTGCTCTTCCGGCAGCCGCTCCGCCACTTTCTCCTTCAGGCAGGCGTCCTTGGTCATGAATTCCGGGTTGCCGCCCAGCAGGATGTCGGTGCCGCGGCCCGCCATATTGGTCGAAACCGTCACCACGCCCTGGCGCCCCGCCTGCGCCACAATCGACGCTTCCCGCTCGTGATTCTTCGCGTTCAGCACCTCGTGCCGCACGCCCATCCGCTTCAGAATGCCCGACAGCCGCTCGGATTTCTCCACCGAAATCGTGCCCACCAGCACCGGCTGCCCGGTCTCGGTCACGGTCTTGATTTCCTTGGCCGCGTTGCGAAATTTCTCGTCTTCCGTGCGGTAAACCACGTCGTGGTTTTCCCTGCGGATCAGCGTGCGGTTGGTCGGCACCACCGTCACATCCAGGTTGTAGGTCTTCTGGAATTCGGCGGCTTCGGTTTCCGCCGTGCCAGTCATCCCGCCCAGCTTCTTGTACAAGCGGAAGTAATTCTGGAAAGTGATGGTCGCCAGCGTCTGGTTCTCGCGCTGAATCTTGACCCCTTCCTTCGCCTCCACCGCCTGGTGCAGTCCGTCCGACCAGCGCCGGCCCGGCATCAGCCGTCCGGTGAATTCGTCGACGATCACCACCTCCGGCCCTTCGTCGCCATCCCGCACCACGTAATCGCGGTCCAGCGTGTACAGCACGTGCGCGCGCAGCGCCTGCTGCACGTGGTGGTTGAATTCGATGTAAGCCGGGTCGTACAGGTTGGGAACATTCAGCAGCTTCTCGACCTTGAACACTCCCTCTTCGGTCAGCGCCGCGCTCTTGTGCTTTTCGTCGATGGTGTAATCGCCGGTGGTGTACTTTTCCCCGGGGTCCTTGCCTTCGATCACCTCGCCGCGCACCAGCTTCGGGATGATCCGGTTGACCTTGTAATACTTGTCGGTGGATTCCTCGCTGGGGCCGGAAATGATCAGCGGCGTCCGCGCTTCGTCGATCAGAATCGAATCCACCTCGTCGACGATCGCATAGTGGTGCCCGCGCTGCGTGCAATCCTCGATCCGGAACTTCATGTTGTCGCGCAGGTAATCGAAGCCGAATTCGTTGTTGGTGCCGTAAGTGATGTCGGAGTTGTAAGCGGTCTTGCGCTCCTGGTCGTCCAGGTCGTGGACGATCACCCCCACTTGCAGCCCCAGGAACTTATACAGCCGGCCCATCCATTCCGAGTCGCGCTTGGCCAGGTAATCGTTCACCGTCACCAGGTGCACGCCCTTGCCTTCGAGCGAGTTCAGGTAACTCGGCAGCGTCGCCACCAGCGTCTTGCCTTCGCCGGTCTTCATTTCCGAGATCTTGCCCCGGTGCAGCACGATGCCGCCAATCAACTGCACGTCGAAGTGCCGCATGTTCAGCACCCGCCGCCCCGCCTCGCGCACCACCGCGAACGCCTCGATCAGCAGATCGTCGAGCGGCGCGCCTTGCGCGATTCGCTCCTTGAACTCGATCGTCTTGGCGGCCAGATCGATGTCGGCGAGCGAGCGCATCGACGCTTCGAGATCGCCGATCGCCGCCACCATGGGCCGCATCGCCTTGGTCTCGCGCTCGGTTTTCGTGCCAAAAATCTTGGCCAGGACAACATCGACAATCATGCAGTTCTCGAGGAGGAGGAAAAGTCCGTAACCTCCATTTTACTCCGCTGGTGAGGCATGCTTTTAGCTTGCCCGTATTTTCCTGGGACAGCGCGCCAGCCGGTCCCGTAGAGGTAGGACGGACGATCGGTTTTTGTCGTCTGTCAACTGTCGCGCCTGGGCGAATCATGACAGACCGCCAAAGGCGATGGTCTGTCCTATTTGCGCTGTTGCTACCATCGAATCATGGCGGGTACCGCGAGCCGAGCCTCGCGCAGGGCGTTCCTCGGATCGGCGCTGGCCGCCCTCAGGTTGGCCGCGCAGAGCCAGAAGGGTACTGCGCTTCGCCCCGAGTGGCTGCGCTACCAGGACCCCACCACCGAGATCGAAGTCGTCCGCCTCACCGATCCCGCGTTTACGAGCGCGCTGCCGGCTTATTACAACCGCGCCGTGGCGCACTCGAGCGCCAGCCTGATCTGTGGCGCCAACCGCACCGGCCAGCCGCAGGCCTTCCGCATCGACCTCAAAACCGGCGAGGCGCGCCAGTTGACCGATGTCGCCGAACTGGACGTCGCCTCGCTGGCGCTGTCGCCCGACAACCGGTCGTTCTGCTGCTTCGCCGGACGATCTCTGCTCCACGTCAACCTGGGCACTCTGCGGCAGCGTGAAATCTACCGGATTCCGGACGGCTGGGAACGCTGTCCCGGGATGAGTTTGACACCCGACGGCGCGCACGCACTGTTCGCCGAGCGGCGCGGCGAAGGCTCCCGCCTGCGCGCCGTCTCCCTGGCACAAGGCAGTTCCCGCACCGTGATCGAAGCGCGGTTTTCGATCGAGCATCCCCTGGCGCGGCCCGGCCACGATCAGATTCTGTGCCGGCAAGCCGAAGAGGCGCTCTGGCTGGCGGATTCGAGCGGCGCCAGCAACCGCCGGCTCAAGCTGGCGCCCGGCCGTATCGGCTCTGCCCTCTGGAGCCCCGACGGCAGGAACATCCAATACCTGAATTTCCCCGATGATCCCGCCCGCTTGCACGCCATTCGCGAGTTCTCGCCCGATGCCGCCGCCGACCACTTAATCGCCAAAACCAGCCAGTTCGCCTGCTTCGGCGCCAACCGCGATTCTTCGGTGTTCGTCGGCGCCAGCGCCAACCGGAGCTCTCCCACAGTCCTGTTGCTGCTGCGCGTCACCCGCCGCGAATTCACCCTGTGCGAGCACAAAGCCGCCCACCCGGAAACTGTGGCGCCGATTTTTTCCCCCGACAGCCGGCACGTGCTCTTCCAGAGCGATCGCGATGGCCACCCCGCCATCTACAGCGTCCACGTCGACAAACTGGTCGAGCCAACCGAAGCCGACACCGGCTAGCGCGCGTTCCTCAAAGCTCAGTCCGCCAGCCTGGCGCGGGCACGGCCTGCCACGCTTCGAAGTAAGGGGGCTGTGAGAAATGCGGGCGAATCAGCGTGCCCGATTAGCCAGCGGGAAGCGGCGTGAGCACGTCACGGCGCCGGGTTGAACCCAAATAGCAGTGCTGGAAGGCGACCTTAAGCAGCGGTCGATTCCCACGGATCGGGCGGCAGCAGCGGACCAGTCTTGGCCATGGTCGATTCCCACGGATCGGGCGGCAGCAGCGGACCAGTCTTGGCCATGGTCGATTCCCACGGATCGGGCGGCAG
>Ga0187862_10004058_pt1 | contig 14065 bp, 10 predicted proteins | sample June2016WEW_10_1_FD_133003 | JGI IMG/M metagenome (GOLD analysis project Ga0187862, IMG submission 133003) | Peatland microbial communities from SPRUCE experiment site at the Marcell Experimental Forest, Minnesota, USA - June2016WEW_10_150 | ecosystem: Environmental > Terrestrial > Soil >...
ATCTGAACATACAATCCATCACGAATTTCGATAATTACCGGATCCTTGCCGGCTCTCTCGTCTACAGCTTCACGCCCAATCTGGTGAACGAATTCCGTTTTGGCTTGACGTTCGAGCACAACGGCCTTCGCAACTCACTGGATGGCGGCCCCTACACGGCTGCCGCCGGCTTTGATCCGGTGGGTCCGGACGAACCAGCCAATGGTGCGACGGAAATTTATTTTCCCACCGGTCTCACCACACTTGCCGCCGGCAATCTCAATTCCACATCCATGAGCCACTTGTTCCAATATGCAGATAATCTGACCTGGGCAAAGGGAAGACATACGATAAAATATGGGCTTGACATCCGCACGCTTCAATCCCTCACCACGCTCGGCGCCTATGGACTCAATAATGTTGAAGTCTTCGCCTTTACCGGTCAAATTACCTCCTATCCGAATTCGCCTGCTGTCGCCAACGAGTTTGCCGACTTTCTGGCGGGAACCCCTGTGGCGACGCAGTATTATACGCTGGTTCCCAAAGACGACGGGAGGTCGATTTATTACGGCTTCTACGCACAAGACGAGTGGAAGGCTTTGCCGAAGCTGACGGTCTCCTACGGCCTGCGTTACGAATACCATCCGGCCTATCACGACACCACAGGCACCATCGGTAACTTCGATCCCAGCAATGCAGGAACCGGGGCGGTCGTCTATCCCGATGGCTATCAGAATCTGCTCGATCCGTATTTTCTGGCCAGCTTCGATGCTTGCGGATACGGTCCTGCAAGCACGCCTTACGCAAATTGCACTCCCGTGCTCTCCAACAGCCAGGACCATCTTCCCAGCAGCCTGCGCCGGTCGCAAAAGGATCGCATCCTGCCTCGCATTGGATTCGCTTGGCGGCCATTCAACGATGACAAGACGGCCATCCGGGCCGGCTTTGGCATGTATAACACGACTATGCTCGGCAGGATATTCTTCTCTCTGACCGATAGCTTGCAGGCCGCCACGAACACGTACTTCAACTCCCTGACTGCAACCGGCCTGGCCTATACTTGGCCGCAGACAAGTCCAGGGTCGGGTGCGGTAACGCCCGTGTACGGTTCGGCACGCATGTCGACCGCCAACCAAATCGACTGGAAAGATCCTTACTCCATGCAGTGGAACCTTTCCATCGACCACGAGTTTGGGGGGAATACCGGCACGCGCATCTCCTACATCGCGATGCAGACCAACAATCTGGTATACACACCCAATCTGAACGATATGTCCTATTCGAGTACCACCGAAGCTGTGAACCGTCCGCTCACCGATCGCCCCTTTCCGAATTGGGGTGATGTGGACACTCTCATGACGGGTGCGGTGGCAAACTATGAATCGTTGCAATTGGAAGCCAACCACCGCTTCCAGCATGGTTTCACCTTCGACTCAGCGTACACGTGGGCCAAGAACCTCGCCGACAATCAGGGAACGGCGCCGGCATCCTTCGCGGCTGAAAACGGAAGCAACGAGGGAGCGGTCGTTTCTAAACAAGAAAACCGTTTACTCTTCTACGGAAACGTCTATGGAACCCGCCGTCAACGCTGGATCTCGACCGCCGTGTACGACCTTCCCTTCGGACGCGGCCAGAAGTTCGGCGCAAAGATGAATCGTCTGGAAAACGGGCTGCTGGGCGGCTGGCGGTTCAGCAACATCTTCCTGCTGCAAACCGGTCCTTATCTCTCGGCGTATATTCCGGGCGACGATGCCGACCCTTCCGGCACCGGGTCAGGCGTTCTGTACGGCCGCACTCAACATCCTGACGTAGTGGGAAAGATTTATCCCGCCCACCAGAGCAGAAACGAGTGGGTCAATCCCCTGGCCTTTGCATGTCCCAGTAACAGCGGCTATACGGCCACTTCCTATGCGGGTAATCCGTGCAGCGTGGGGGTGACTTCGAATCCGATTGGACGTTACGGCAACGAGGGTGTTGGCGATATCGTCGGTCCTGGAACCGTGAACTGGTCAGTCGGCCTCAACAAACAGATCGCGCTTAGCGAGAGGGTAAAATTGCGCGCGGAAGTCACCTTCACCAACGTGCTGAACCACACCAACCTGAACGATCCATTCCTGGATATCACGAACCCAAATTTTGGAAAAATTACTTCTGCCCGTGGATCCGATTTTGGTGGCAATCGCACCGGACAAGTTTCAATGCGGCTTGAATTTTAGCTACTGTTAGAAAAACCTGGCGCTCAGTCGTCATCGCCACAGGGGTGCGCTTCCGTCACAAAACTGGAGTCAAGGGAATGACTCGCTTAATCCTAACCCTGGCGCTCGCGCTCAGCTTGGTGTGCGGGCAGGCATTAGCCCCTCCGGCGCCTCCCACCCTCGGCCACAAGCCGCGGGCTTCGGGATGGGTGACAGTTTCTGGAATGCAGTTTCTGGATGGGTCAGGCAAGCCGCTGCTGCTGCACGGCATCAATGTGGCCAACAAATCGCCGGAAGAAGGATATGTTGGTGATCTCACCCCTAATGATTTTGCCACGATTCGAAGCTGGGGCATGAATTGCATTCGGCTCGCCATCTTTTGGGACGGCCTGGAACCGCAACCCGGCCGCTTTGACCCGGCGTATCTCGAACGCATTGCCCAGCGGGTGGAGTGGGCCAAGGCGCAAGGGCTTTACGTGTTGTTGGACATGCATCAAGACCTTTACAGCGTCAAGTTTTCCGATGGCGCACCGGCCTGGGCCACCCTCGACGAGGGTAAGCCGCACACAAGTGGCGCCGTGTGGAGCGACGCCTACTATGCCAGCCCCGCCGTTCAGACCGCGCTCGATCACTTCTGGGCAAACAGTACGGCGCCCGACGGGGTAAGCCTTCAGGATCATTACGCGCGCGTCTGGCAGCTCGTCGCGCAGCGCTTCCGTGACGAACCCGCCGTGATCGGCTACGACCTCATGAATGAGCCGTTCCCGGGCAAGGACGCTCCGCGGGTATTGCAAGCCAGCCTGCAACGGTTGTCGGAAATGCTCGCTGCCCGTCTGGGACGACAAGCTCCCGGGTCCGAGGAGTTGTTTGCCATGGAGGCAACGCCGCAAGGGAGAAGGCAGATTGCGGAGTGGCTGAAGGACATGGCGCTGTTTACGGGAATGCTGGAGCCAGCGACACCCATCATGCAGGATTTCGAGCGCGGCCGGCTGATGCCGATGTATGCGCGGGTACGCAAGGCGATCCGCGCAGTGGATTCCCAACACATTCTCTTCCTTGAGCCGGCCATGTCCGCCAATATGGGCATCCCGAGCGCCATCACGCCGCTCGCCGACGAGTCCGGAAAACGTGACCCCGAGCAGGCCTACGCTCCCCATGGTTACGACCTTGTCACGGATACCCATTCGATCGATTTGACCAGCAACGAGCGGGTCGCACTCATCTTTCGGCGTCACGGTAAACTTGCCAGGACATTGCGGATGCCTATGCTGGTGGGCGAGTGGGGGGCTTTTTACGGGAATCCGGCGGCTGCGGGCGCGGCGCGGTTCACCGTGGGGCAATTTGATCTGCTGGGTTGTGGTGATCTGTATTGGGCCTACAGACGCGAATTGGCCAAATCACCACTCTTGCGCTCCCTTGAGCGCCCCCCCACATAGGCCAGTGCATTGATCCTGTCGCACAGGTCGGGCGGCGCGCCGCCGGTCCGCCGTGGCGTGTGCTCTCACGGTGGGCAAACACGCCAACTCGCGACTGCGCCCTGCACGGGCAGAGCGACCTCCTTTTCTCTTCGATTTACCTGGATTCGTTACTTCGCGGCGTGTGAGGTTTTGAGGGGCAGGGCCCAGCATTGAACCCCCAGGGAATCGCGTCGGTCTTCTTACTGGTTCTGAGACTCGCCGGCCACTTCTATCGCGTTGATCATGGCGTAGTTTCTGACTGGGGCAAATTCCAGGGCCAACTGGCCCTGCGCGTTCGATTTGAGCCCATGAAAGGATTTGACGAAACCCCGATTGGCTCCTCCGGCCTCCCCAATCACATCCAAATCCCGCAGCAGCGACTGGCCGTTGCAATAAAGATCAAAAATCCGGGAACCAGCTCCCCCCAACCCCTGATCTTGCGTGCCGAACTAGGCCTCGGCGAAGTGCTGGGTCAGCCCATAGGTGCCATCGGGCACCGGGATGACATAGCTTAAGTGCCCATAGCGCTCGCCGCCGTAAAGATCGGGATCCGCACTGCCCGTGACGGAGGGTTGGCGGCGATGGGTAGAGCCCCCACCGCTGGAGGAGCCGCAGGGCCGGACCGCGGGCCCTGCGCTACAAGCGGGCTGCCCTCATGGTTCCCGCAACCTTATTCCCTTGTTCACTACGCGCGGGGCGAAATTGAAATCTCTATCCAAAGGGTCGCTCAGTCGAAGCGGATTGGGTTGGGAGACGCCCTCCCGATCAAGACAGAGTCTGGTCCCTGGCGATGAGTTTGTGTTCGACATAGACGGCAGGGGGAACTGCTTGTCCATTCAGGCACTGAAGGACTATCGGCAGAATCCTGAATCCATATTTCTCTGGGAAATAGGCCACGGCGCCGATTAGAGGACTGTCAGCTTTCCGGAGCTCATCCTCCAAGGCTCGGTCGGGCCCCCAGCCCTGCGCCATGATTGCAGTGAGCTGTTCTCTGCCAGCTTCACGGACCGCACGGATAGCACCGCGTGCGCAGTCGTCATTGGCAGCCGCGATGAGCAAGTGTTCGCGCTCCGCCAGGGACCTGAGTACGCGCCGAGTGGCCAAATAGCCCCCCCCTTCAGTTCCTTTGCCATTCTTGTGGAGCAGGCATCTCTCATTCAACTTCGGCAAGACACTCTTCATTCCATCGAGGGTGCCAATAACCCGCGCATGAGGAACAGGTCCGGCTTCAGGGATCTCCAGCAGCAGGATGCGGTCCACGCGCCCGCGCCAATTCTTTTTAGCGAACCCTGCCAAAGCATCGCCACCCACAATGCCCGCGGCATAGTTATTGACGCCGAAGTAGATAGCGCTAGCCATGGGAATATCGATCGCCAAAGTCGGTATTCCCGCTTTGGAAAACATATTGGCGAGGACGGGTCCAACTCGATAATGGAAGTCATATTCGATTACGAAATCAACCCTTTGCGATATCAGCCACGCCGCATTTTTCACAGCTTCCTCCGGGCTGTTACGGTTATCAGTGACGAGCAACTCAACCTGGGATTTCGCCGCGGCGTCCATCAAACTTTGGGTCACTTTGTGGGAAAAATGCTGGTCACCGGAAAGCTGGGCATATCCGATGCGATAGGCCCGGTAACCCAGGAGGTCTTTGAACCTCTTGGTCTTGTTGTCACGCAGCACGTACCCTCGCCCCTCCAAGGTGCGAAGCAGCCGAAAGGTGGTGCTGATATCGAGGTTGGCTTTTTCAGCGATGTCGGTCAGGCGCAACTCCGTTCGCGAACTGCGCAGAACGTCCAGGACATCGAGCGCCTTGCCGAGAACCTCGACATAGTAGCGACCCGGGCCGTCCTGGGAAGGGGTTTTGATCCCGGCGGGTGCTTGCGAGGATGGCTGTTCTTCTTTCGACTGCGTCGCCACTCTTGTGTTCATCTTCCCCATTTCCTTTTCCTGCCGGGCGCCGTAGGGGCGGGCCTTGTGCCTGAGGCTGCGTCAAGGGCGACCACAAGGGTCGCCCTTACGCGGGATTTGCCAGCAGGCTGGCCAGTTGCTATTGATAGCGCGACTTTTCGGTGGCGTCAACAATTTTCATCTAATAAAAACTTTTTTTTCTTGACAAACAATTTGGCGAGATATATACGATACACATTGCGTCGGGTTTTGCATTGGTACGGTACATCCGCAAGATGAGGTTGTACCTTACCGAGGATTGCTTGAAGTGCTATATGTTCCCCCATCGTTTCGTCCGCTTTTAACGCTAGGTTAAATCACTGCGTGCTCGAAAGGTCAGTTGGAGAGTATTTGGCTCAAATCGGGCGCAAAGGCGGCTCGGCCACTTCGCTCAAAAAGGCCCGTGCCGCCCGCAAGAACGGGAGGCTAGCGGTCGGCCGGAAAATGAAAGCGGAAATTCCGGCTAAAGACCTGCCTGCCTGAGTGTCTCAAAAAGGAGGACAAACCATGAAAGTACGCTTTCTGCCAGTTATTTTGGCGCTCTTGTTTTCGACAGGTTTGCTCTATGCCCAAGGAGGCGCCACGGGAACGATTCTGGGCACCGTGACGGATAAGTCTGGCGCGGTGGTGCCCAACGCCACTGTGGATGTCACTAACGTTGGCACAAGTGTTACCAGTCACACGCAGACGACCTCCTCTGGAGACTACACTGTGCCCTACCTGAATCCAGGGATCTATCGAGTCAGCGTACAGGCCCCCGGGTTCGAAAAAGCGGTCGTAGATAATGTTACCCTGGACGTCGACCAGCAGGTCCGCGTCGACGCCATTCTAAAACCCGGCATCGTTACCGAGACCGTCGAGGTCCGGGCGAACCCGGTCGCGCTCGATACGGACAACGCGGCCATTTCACAGCTCGTAAGCGACAAGCAGGTGGTAGATCTTCCGCTGAACGGGCGGAACTGGACCTCGTTGCTTTTCATCAGCCCCGGCGCGGTGACGGTCGGCTCAGAGATGGGCACGATGAGGCAGGGTGAAGGCAATGGGATCAGCATTAACGGCTCCCGGCCTGAGTCTAACAACTTCACGCTCGACGGCCTGAGCATAACCGACAATAGCATGACCACCCCGGCCGTTATCTTGTCGATTGACGCGATCCAGGAGTTCAAAGTCCAAGCCGACACCTATTCCGCCGAATATGGCTTCAGTGCGAACCAAGTGAACATCATAAGTAAGTCCGGCACTAACAGCCTGCACGGGGCCCTGTTCGAGTTCGACAGAAACGATACTTTCGACGCCAGGGCTCCCATTGCTCAGCCAACGCTCCCTACACTGCGGCAAAACCAATTTGGGTTTGTGGTGGGCGGCCCGGTGATCCTGCCGCATCTCTACGACGGGCGTAACAAGACCTTCTTCATGGCGAACTACGAAGGCACGCGAATCAAAAATGGATTCAGTGGGTTCGGGGACGTCCCCACTGCGGCGGAAGTGGCCGGAGATTTCTCAGCCTCGGGGCTACCTGCGCCGGGAACAGCGGCATGCAATGCCGCGCTGGCATCAGGCAACCCTTGCATGCCAGAGAATCCAGCGACGGGAGCGGCTTTCCCAGGTAATGTGATTCCACCCAGCAGCTTCTCGAAGCAAGCCGCGTTGGACCTCTCGGTCAACACCTTCCCCGCGCCGAATTGTACTCCTGCCCAATGCGCGGGAGACGACCTTCGCATAGTGTCCACACTTCCCCTCACATCGAACCAACAAACCTACCGGCTCGATCAGGATCTGGGCCGCTTTGGAAAAATCTTCGGCCGCGGAACGTATGCGAACTACACGAATACAGGCCTGAATACGGATTCACAACCCCTCGGAGAATTGTTCTTCGATGAGACGGAGAAGCAATGGGAAGTTTCGCACACCATTACCTTCCACGGGAACATCGTGAATAACTTTCGCTTCGGCTACCTGGATGCGATCGCGAATGAGGGTGGTTTAGCGCCGTCCGCATCTCAGATCAGCGCTTTAGGGATGACAGGTGTGTTCACCCACTTCGCTCCGCTTCAGGCGAGCTGGTCCAATTTGACCTTCCCCGGCACCCCTTACAGTGGCTTTGGAGGCCCGGTCAATGCCTATACGGGCAGCGAACAACCCGCGTGGGAGTATGCCGATTCGTTGACGATGGTGCATGGCAAGCACACCCTGACTTTCGGTGGCGATTTCCGCCATTGGCATATCAATCGAAATCTTGATGACGACTTCTTCGGCGACTATCAGTTCGAAAACACCACTATTCTGACGAACGGCGTCGGTTGCACGACAATTGTTTGTGGCACAGGCAATGCAATTGGTGACTACCTGCTGGGCTACTACTATAACGTCGGCGGGTATATTCCCGGTCCGTTGAGCCCTACAACCGAGGCGGGCAATCCCGCGTCGCACGTCTACAATTATTTTGGCCCCTTTGCGCAAGACGACTGGAAAGTGACCCCGCGGCTGACCTTGAACCTTGGCCTTCGTTGGGACTACCGCAGCGTACCCTACGAGGAACAGAACAAATTCTTTTGGCTGGACGTTAACAACCCCAACGGCGGCCTGTGCTTTGCGGATCAAAAGTTGTTGACCGACGGCGTGGCCCCTGCCGGAAATGGCTTCTTCGAGTATTGCAACCGGCGCGCGCCGAAGAATCCCGGATTGTTGAAGCCTTTTGCTCCTCGCATTGGCTTCGCCTATCGCCCGTTCGGTGGGGACAAAACAGTGGTTCGCGGCGGATACGGGATTTATTATGACTCCTTTGAAAACCGTGAGATTGATAATTCCGGGGACCTCTATCCCTTCAGCGTCCGCGATAGCCTCACCCCAACAACCCAGCCGCTGACGACGGCGCCTAAGTTGACCAACCAACTGTTTCCACCTTACACCACGTTTACTGAAGTAAGCCCCGCATCGGCGACCTTTATCGCGGTGATCGAGTCGGAATTGCCACTGAATCCTTACATGCAACAGTGGACGCTTTCGGTGGAGCGGCAACTCGCCAGGAACACAACCCTGGAAGTGAACTACATCGGATTGAAGGGCACGCATCTGCTCACTCGGCACAACATTGCGCAGCCCTATGCACCCGCGAATCCCGCGCTCTGCCAACCCTCGGCTGGTGGTAGTCCTGCGAACTGCCCGGCTGCCCCCCGGCTGCCCTACGCGAATTTCACGGGCTTCTATATCAACAGCGACTGGCACGGAAATTCCGACTACAACGCGGGTAATATTAAGCTCGAGCGCCGCACCGGATCGATGGCTCTGACGGCAATTTATACCTGGGCCAAAAGCATGGACGACAAATCCGCCGCCGCCGGCATCGGAGCGAATGGCGGGGGATACCAGGGGTTCATGAACAACCACGATACCAGTCTTGATTATGGCCCCTCGGATTTCGATGTGGATCATCGTTTTGTGGCGAGCTATGTCTACAATCTGCCCTTCGGCCGCGGCAAACACTTCCTTGGCAATGCGAGCAAGGCATTGGATTACGCCGTCGGCGGTTGGGAGTTAACCGGCATCACAACGTTCCAAACGGGATTCCCGTACTCAATTTTTTGCACAGATCTTGCCGGTATCCTGGATAGCCAGGCACAGCGGTGCGATCAAGTCCCCAGCGCGTCTTTGGCCCCCGCTCAAAAAACCACCAGTAGCTGGATCAATACGGCGGCGTTCGTCAACCCGCCTATTGGTGTCTATGGAAATAGCGGCCGCAACTGGCTGCGACAGCCTGGCATAAACAACTGGGACATCGGCTTGTTCAAGAACTTCCAGTTCACGGAAAGATTGAACCTCCAGGTGCGCCTGGAGACCTTCAATAGCTTCAATCACTCGCAGTACGCTGTTCCCATAAACGGATCGGGCGGCGGCTGTAACCCGGACTGCACTCTGTCTGATGCGTCGTTCGGACAGCTCACGAGTGCTGAGCCGGGTCGCATCTTGCAGCTCGGAATGAAGTTTTACTTCTGAAGACCCCATCTCAAGCGGGATCCGCCAGGCTTGGCCGCGCCTGGCGGGCCCTGTCTTGGGGGCGGGTCACTGCCGTCTGACGTTGTTTCGCCCCAAGTACGACCTCTTCCCCCGATATCACCATCCTATCGAGCTTGGTGACGTCCGCCGCTGGGAAAATGGCCCACGCGGGCCGCAAACTGGCTGTGCGGCAGAGGCCTTCTGGTGAAATGATCGCGGAAGAACAAAGGCCTGAGGTATACTCGGACCAATGCTTGATGAGCGTAGAAAGGTTTCCGCACTCGCACTTCTCCTGTGGCTGCTTGTTTCCGGCTTCGATGCCCTGGCACAGTCCTCCAACAGCGATTCACTCGAACAGTACTACGAGGCAGGTGAGAAAGCGTTGGCGGAGAACCGCTATGGCGACGCGGAACGGGCCTACGAAAAGCTGCGGCAGTTAGCTCCTGGGACTGCCGAAGTGCACGCCAGACTCGGCCTCATATATTTTCAAGAACGGAAATTTGAGCAAGCTGTGGCATCCTTGCGCCAAGCCCTCAAGTTGAAACCAAACTTGCCGAAGTTGGACACTCTCCTGGCCATGTCCTTGTCAGAGCTTGGCCGGTACACAGAAGCACTACCCGGCCTGGAGAAAGGGTTTCACCAGTCAACTGACCCCGCCATCAGGCGCATATGCGGCCTTCAGCTCGAGAGGGCCTACACTGGTTTGCAGCGTGACAGCAAAGTGGTGGAAGTGGCCCTGGAACTGAACCGTCTGTATCCGGACGATCCGGAGGTTCTCTACCAGACGGGCAAAGTCTACGGGAACCTGGCCTACCTCACGATGCACAAGCTGGGCCAGGTGGCGCGGGACTCCGTCTGGGGGCATGAGGCTGCGGCCGAAGCTTTCGAAAGTCAGGGAGCGTATGAGACCGCGATCTTCGAATACCGTCAAGTATTAGCACTCGATCCGCACCGGCCCCACACTCATTACCACTTGGGCCGAACCTTGCTGGCGCGTTCGGTGAAAACCAAGTCAGCGGAAGACACAGCAGCGGCAGCGAAGGAATTTGAGCAGGAGTTGCAGCAAGAGCCCAGCAATGCCAACGCCGCTTACGAACTTGCCGAGATCCATCACAATGCGGGAGAGGTCGAAGAGGCGCGGAAGTTTTTTGAAATGGCTCTGAAATACTATCCGAACTTCGAAGAAGCCCACCTGGGGCTGGCAGCCGTGCTGATGTTCGAACATAAGCCCGAACTGGCGCTTCCTCACCTTCAGAAAGCCATCGCCTTGAACGCTGAAAACGAAGTTTCCTGGTATCGCCTGGTGCAAGTGGAAAGGGCGCTCGGCAATGTTCGAGAGCAGCAGAAGGCGCTCGCGGAATTTCAGCGTCTGCGAAGCCATGAGGCGAGCCAGCAGGCGGCCGCGAGAGAGCTATTTTCTCCCGGTGAGGTGACGAAACAAGAGCTTGACCCGAATGCTCCGCCGTAGGACCCCCATTCGCGGATAAGGTTGTCGAAAGCAGTAGACACTGAGTTCGGAGCGCGGGAGGTTAGCGCCGGCGGGCCATGCCGAGCGTAGCCGCCTTGCGTTTCGCCTCACATCAGTGTTCCAAGGCTCGCTTTACCGTCCGCTTACGCTCGGCAAGGAATACCTGGCCCTCACCCTCCCTCTTGACTCACTAGGGCTTGACCGTAATCAGCACGACCCCATGCGCGGGTACCGTGGCTGAGAGCGGATTAGCTATTGCGCCCCTATCCATGTGAGCCCACAAGTCGCGCACCTTCAGCTTGCCGTGCAATCCGAGATCAGCCCAGCGCACGGCCACGGTTGCAGTGGCCTCACCCCGATTGAAAAGCCCCACGGCCACCACGTTGTCCTTGAGGGGCCGCGCGATGACCAGGGTCGATCCCAGCTCGGAGATCTTCTTCGCGGGCTTGGCCTCGGGGTCCTGGTCAATGGCGATAATCTCGGTATTCATCAGGATAGATCTTGTCTCATCGCTCATGGCACGCAGGTCGTTGCCGGCAAGCAGCGGGGCTGCCAACAGCGACCAGAGGGCCATGTGAGTGCGGTATTCGTCGCCGGTCATGCCGCCGTTGCCGATTTCCAGCATGTCCGGATCGTTCCAGTGGCCGGGCCCGACATAGGGAGCGATGTTGAACTGCTTGAAGCCGATGTTTTCCATCGACTTCCAGTTGTCGGCGATGTCTCCGGTAGTCCGCCAAAGGTTCCCGCCAACTTTGGGGCCCCACTTCCATACCTCGGCCAGTCCGTACTGGCAGAGACTGAAAACGATAGGCCGGCCGGTCTTCAGCAGCGCATCACCCATCTTCTGATAGACGGCCTGCATATCCTCATTGTTGTAAATGCCGCCGGCGCTGCACCAATCGTACTTGAGATAATCAAAGCCCCAGGCGGCGTAGGTCTTGGCGTCCTGCTCTTCGTATCCGTAGCTGCCTTGGTAGCCCGCGCAGGTCTTTGGCCCCGGTGAGGAGTAAATTCCGATCTTCAATCCCTTGGAGTGAACGTAATCGGCCAGGGCCTTCATATCGGGGAATTTCCGATTGCTGGTGATGTTCCCCTGCGCGTCGCGGGGGCCCTGCCAGGTGTCGTCGATGTTGATGTAGGTGTAGCCCACATCCTTCATGCCCGTGGCGACCATGACGTCGGCCATGCCCCGCACGGCCGCGTCGTCCACTTTGCCAGCGAACTTGTTCCAACTGTTCCAGCCCATGGGAGGCGTGCCCGCCAGGCCGTTGTCGGGAACATCACGCAGTGCCGGCAGGGGCAGGCGCGGTGGCGGAAGCGCCGCTTCCGGTGTGGTGCGCTCGGCAATACCCGCGATCGGGTCGCGCCCGGGAAACAACCTGGTCATTGAGATCTTGCCGCCCTCCATCGTGCCTTCGTAGTTAACGCTGCGTTCCTGGTTCTGAAACCGGAAGATAACGACCAAGTGTAGTTTGCCGTTGCTGAAAGTCCCGTCGCTGATCGGCGTTTCACGAGGACCCATCAGAATCTTGCCGGTAACTTTCTCGCCGGACTGTTTGAGATCGAAGAACGATTCGCGGTAGTTGCCGTCCCCGGTGGGCACGCGCAGAACCCAGAAGCCTGTCAGATCCGTTTGCGCCGCAAGGGGAATCGCGCCGAACAGAAGTAAGGAAAATGCCAGAAGTATGGGGTAAGAGATCAGGTGCCGTTCTGACCTGACCCGTCGATGCTCGGTGAGTTTCATGTTTCCCTCCTTGGTAACTGCGGGATCTCGGCGCGCCGGAAGCGGCCTGCGTATTTCTGTGTGCGCAGGGAAAAGCCGTCGCCAGACTCGACAACCTCAAACTTCGCGTCGGAGACTTCGTCATACTCGGAGCGGGATAGCGCGTGCAGAACTCCGCCCAGCGTCGGGGGCTCAGTGACCGTCAAGCCCGTACAGGCAAGAAGGAACTTCAGGAAAGTACGTCGGGGCTTGCTCATAGGCTTGGAGGCAAGAACTCAGCCTGGCAGGATTCCGGTTCGGCGTCGCCAGGCGCCGCGCTCAAGACGCGCCATACTCAGATTCACGTCTTGCCAGCCCGGCCGACCGTAATATACATCTGATCTTTGGCATATACAATCCGTTCCGCGAGCCCTACTCCTACTTTCCACGGCGGGCGCACGGGGAGCAGGTGTCTCGGTCCGTTTCCGCCGTGCTCGTACTGAACCGGGCGCATAACGGCAAGACCGGTGTCCCTGGCATGAAAAAGGCCTTGCGCATTGCGTCCCTAGGGATAAGACTTGCGATGAAGGACCTGCGTTTGCATTATGCGCAGATTGGGGCAATGAGAGTTCTCGCACCTCGACGAGGCCCGCTTGGAAATCCAGGAACTCCGGGAGGCCGCCACCCTCGATCCCTCATATGCCGACCCACATTACGCTTTGGGCAGGCTTTACGAAGGGATGGGCAATCATCAGAAGGCCACCACAAAGCTCTCTCTCTTTGAGAAAATCAGGGCCAGCCAAAACCCCTACCTCCTCCACTAGCTCCGTCCGCCTTGGCGAAACCCGTCCGGAGCAGGATGTGCAGACGTCCAGGGGGACAGTCCACGGGCGGACATGGAGGCTCGGAAGCGGACCTTCCTTGCCGCCTCCAGAAGACCAACGTCGTCAGAGGGCATCGCACGCGATACGATTGTGAACAATTTCGCATGTGGAAATTTCGCCAGGAATGCATTCGTTGACTTCTGCTGAGGCAAGTGTTATGGGGTAATAAGGGAGATGTCTATCATGACGAGGAAGCCCTATAGTTTACCGTGCGGGTAAACGGAAATGAGCACATTATGCAGTTGCGAGTGGTGTTTCTCTGTGCCTTACTGATCACGCTTTGCAGTCTGAGTGTTGCCCAGAACCCCAAAGTCATCAACGTCCCTGCCCGGCATACTTCCGCTAACTCAGGCAAGCAGATGTTTGAAGCTTATTGCGCCGCCTGTCACGGAAAAGAAGGAAAGGGTGATGGACCCGTTGCGGCCGCGCTTAAGGTG
>Ga0187862_10004091_pt1 | contig 14009 bp, 9 predicted proteins | sample June2016WEW_10_1_FD_133003 | JGI IMG/M metagenome (GOLD analysis project Ga0187862, IMG submission 133003) | Peatland microbial communities from SPRUCE experiment site at the Marcell Experimental Forest, Minnesota, USA - June2016WEW_10_150 | ecosystem: Environmental > Terrestrial > Soil >...
AATTGCCGTCCGGCGCAACCGCTCCCCACGGAGCGGTTCCCGGCGACAACTGTTTTGGTGTCGAACCATCCACATCGGTGAGGTAGACGGCCTCCGCCTGGCCGGACTGGCTGGCGCCCATCAGAATACGATGGCCATCCGGGAACCATTCGGCCCATCGCGGTTGCATCCCATCCCAGCGCAACACGCGCGCCTGCCCCGGTCCCACGGGCACAATTTGGAGGCGCTGCGCAGGATCGTCCGGGAGCACTACCAGCGCCCATTTTCCATCCGAGGTGATATCCGTGGCATATCCGCCTCCGGTAAGGCGAACCGCGGGAGAGCCGTCGTTTTTCCGCATATACACCGAGTAGTCGTTGCCTGACTGTTCGGATAAGTCGGTGAACAATACTTCACTTCCGTCCCGGGACAGCCGCGGACCCCAGCTGTAGGAAAGCCAACTCAGGTCGCGTTCTTGGTTGGATCCGTGCTCCACCATCGCCATCGTCCCACGGGCTTCTTCCGTCGAAACCAGGGCTCGACCGGACGCCGCGATGTCGAGAATGCGGGTCGGCGCCGTCCCGCAATACACAGTCCTTTGTTTGCCCGACAATGTAACAGCATGGATGCACCACTGCTCCCCTGATAGTGCGGCTGAGAACCATATCTCTTTCCCCGACGGAGCCCAGGCCAATCCCTCCAGGGATTCCCATCCGCTCGATATGGTTCGCAACTGTCCGGATCGGTCAACCAGCACAAGATCGCCTCGATCGTCTGGATTCGGCGGGTGACGAAATAGCGCCACTTGTTTTCCATCCGGAGAAACTCGCATATCGCTCATCCAGCCTTCGCCTTCGAGCAGCACCTTTCCGATGGGATATTGCAAGCGCCACTTGGCATTGCCGCGGTCATTACTGCGATCAATGACGGCGAGTTCGTTCCCGTCCGGTCCCCAGTCGGCATCGACGACACGCTCCAGCAGCTCGCGAGGGGCACTGCCGCCGAGAGGAGAAGTGGCCAGCGTACCGCCCCATTCGTAGTGGGCAAAATATTTCGGCCGCATCAGGACTGCCATTTGACCCTGGCGTGAGATTGCCAGCAGCAAAGCGCCGCCCAGACCCGCCGGCGTTGATGCCGGATAGTCCTCACGAATGCTGTAAGTGTCGGGCGCTCCTCCGCCGAACTTTGCGTCGAACTTGGCGCTGTAGAAGACAGTTTTCGTATCCGGCGCAAATCGGCCTCGAATGACCTCACCGCGATGGTACGACACGCGGGTGAACGTCGGCGGCGGGGCTGAAGCAGGTCGCAAGTACCAGGCGATGGCGGCTCCCAATGCGAGAGCGAGCGCAGCTACGGCGGCGAATCCAAGCCAGCGGCGCGTTCCAGTCGCATCCGCCTTGCTGCCGTCCTTGATCGCCACATTCGCCGCTGTCCTCGAAGTCGTGCCACTCAAAGCTTCCAGTGCGAACGCAAGGTCTTTTGCGGATTGGAAACGCTGCTCCGGCTGCTTCTCCAGGCAGCGGCGGACGATGCGCTCCAGCCCCGGTGACACCGGATGGTCCATCTCGCTCAATTCCGGTGGATCTTCTTTCAGAATAGCCGTCATGGTCTCGGCGGCGGTATCGCGACGGAAGGCACGTTGCCCGGAAATCATTTCGTACAAAACTGCACCAAAAGCAAAAATGTCGGTGCGGGAATCGATCGCCGAGCCACGCACTTGTTCTGGTGCCATATAGCCGGCAGTGCCCATGACCATGCCCGCTTCCGTCGGCGAACTGGTCAGCGTCAGGCCATCGGATTCATTCTTTGCTCCACGAGCATTCGGCGCCAGCTTCGCCAAGCCGAAATCGAGAATCTTCACCCGGCCTTCTTTGGTGAGGAAAATGTTCTCCGGCTTCAAATCGCGATGGATGATGCCCTTGTCGTGGGCTGCCGCCAGTCCTTGCGCGATCTGCGCCGCGTAGTCGGACGCCTTGCGTGGCGACAGCGGTCCATGCTCAAGCTCGGTGCGCAAGCTGGCGCCCTCAAGAAGTTCAGAAACTATAAAGGGCGATCCGCCCTGCTCCCCAATGTCGTGAATGGCAAGGATGTTGGGATGATTGAGCGCTGCCACCGCGCGCGCCTCTTGCTCGAAGCGCCGCAGCCGGTCGGCATCGCGCGAAAAGGATTCCGGCAGCACCTTCAGTGCGACCTCACGCCCCAGCCGTGTATCGCGTGCGCGATAAACTTCGCCCATGCCGCCCGCGCCCAGCGGCGCCAGGATTTCGTAGGGACCGATTTTCGCGCCAGAGGTAAGGGCCATCCGTGCGTGCCATTATAGTGGAAGCCTCTGAAAAGCTGGACCCATCAGAGGCCAGGGAAGGCTTGGAGGCGCGGGTCGGAATCGAGCCAATCAGAGTGTTGCAAACACTTTAGATAGCTGATTCTATTGCTTGCTCTTGGTGCGCCAGTTGCCCGCTAGCGCAAATTAGCACAAAATTCCCCCGCCGCTCTGCATAGTCAATGAGTGAAATCGGGATGTTACTCCAATTGACCTGCTAAACTCCGCTTTGCAGCAGGAGGTAATTCCACTCCATCTGGATTGGCTCAGTCACTTGCGAGTTGGACTCGCCGCTCTGGAATGGGAGAAATCAGGGCAAAAATCTGGCAACGTTGTCTAGGCGAGGGCGCACTCACATCAACTCCGATTTTGTGACGCACTCAGCAACTTGGAGCTTGCGATTTCCTCCCGTTTTTGTGTCATTTGTTCGCCTTTTCATTGTCAGTGAGTGCTATGGGGGATGTCGCCAACTGGCGAGCGACTCCACAGATTCCTGACCGTGTCGAGTTGCGCTACTGCACTGTCAGAGAGACCGTTCCTGTTTGCGTAAGGGTGCCGGAGGTGCCCGTGACTGTAATGGTGTACGTACCGGGCGTGGTACCTCCGCCTCCGCCTCCGCCACCGCCATTACCGCCCCCTCCGCAACCCAGTGAGCTTCCAATGACCGAGAAGAGCAGCACGAGCATCCCCAGCCTACAGGACCACCCCCGCCGCCTCGCCGGGATGCCAACGAGCAAGATGCACGCGAGAGCTGCGCCGTTGACCGAGGTCCAGAAGGACCTTCGGCCCGGGCTGATAGCGGCGTTGGGCGCCGTGGTGTTCACAGTAAGAGTCGTTGTTTGTGGTGCAGAACCGCTGATAGTCACAGAGGCTGGAACGCTGCATGTCGCAGGATCACTTGGGGCTGTCGGAGTAATCGCGCAGCTCAGACTAATGGCGCCGGTAAATCCTCCCGTCGGCGTCACGGTGAACGTCGCCGTCCCGCTCTGCCCGGCCGTGATCGTCAGCGAAGTGGGGCTCGCCGAGACCGTGAAGCCAGGCGGAGGCGGCGGAGGCGGGGACAGCTTGAAAACCGTGCCCCAATCAATGCCGTTAACACCTCCAGCCTCGGTGGTCCCGTAGAGGTTGCCGGAAGCGTCTTGGATCACACCCGCCATGGGCACGGCGCCGTCGGTGCATTCGGTGCCCCCTTGCGAGCAAAAACTGTACAGCACGGTCTCTGTGTAACCGTTGCCGCTTGGCGAAAGCTCGAAAACAGTTCCGCTGCTGCACCCCTCACACTCCCAGGAAAGTCCCGTACCGCCGCTTGAGGTCGTTCCGTAGAGGTTGCCGGAAGCGTCTTCGATCAGGACAGCATCGGGATTGTCGCCGTCGGTGTAGTCAAAGCTGTGCAGCACGCTCTCGGTGTAGCTGCCGTCGCCATTTGGCGCCAGCTTAAACACCGTGCCGCAACCGGGAGTATCACAGCTGTTGACGCCGCCATCGGATGTCGTTCCATAGAAGTTACCGGAAGCGTCTTCGATCAAACCCGCATAAGGATAGCCGCCATCCGTGCAGTTGTTGCCACCTTGAGAACAAAAGCTGTACAGCACCGTCTCGACGTAGCCGCTGCCGTTTGGCGAAAGTTTGAAGACCGTGCCGCAACCAAGCCCAATACAATTTTGAGTGCCAGTTCCGCCAAGTGCGGTCGTCCCGTAGAGGTTGCCGGAAGCGTCGAGGATCAGAGCGGCATTGGGAGCAGCGCCGTCGGTGCAGAATGCATTGCCACCGGGGGGACAAAAGTTGTAAAGCACAGTGTAGTTGTAGCCGGTGCCGCTCGGCGCAAGCATGAAAACCGTGCCATAAGCATAACCTTCATTGACCAACGGAACGCCGGTGCCGCCCAAGTTGGTCGTTCCGTAGAGGTTGCCGGAAGAGTCCTCGATCAGGCCAGCATAAGGGCCAACGCCGTCAGTGCAGAAGTTGCTACCCTGGGATTGAGAACAGAAGTTGTACAGGACGCTCTCGGTGTAACCGTTGCCACTCGGAGTAAGCTTGAAGACCGTGCCTCCGCCATTGGCACCGCCATTGTAGGTCGTCCCATAGAGGTCGCCGGCAGCGTCATCGACCAGGCCGGCATAAGGGTTGGCACCGTCCGTGCAGTTGGTTTGGGAGCAGAAGTTGTACAGCACGGACTTGGTGTAGCCGCTGCCACTCGGTGTAAGCTTGAACACAGTGCCGTAGCCGCAAGAACCCGCATTACAATCGGAACTATTGGTGCTGCCCCCTCCTATGGTTGTTCCATAGAAGTTGCCGGAAGCGTCCTGGATTAGGGCAGCAAAAGGCTGGATTCCATCAGTACAGTAAACGCCGCCTTGCGAGCAAAAGTTGTACAGGAGGCTTTCGATATCCAAATTGGACGAGGTCTGCGCGCTGGCCGCCCGGCGCGGTCGGTGGAGGCTTCCTTGCCCCGGCCCGTTGGCCGCAGGGAGCGCGCCAGCGCCCTGCGAACCGCGCCAGGACGGCGCTGCGGCGCCACCAGTCTGCGCCTGCGCTGGAACATACAGCGCGCCCACGAGCGCCATCGCCAACGCGACAACGAAAACGCTCCGAACACTTCCACGATCTGGTATCGCCCAAATCGCCGAATACACGCCTTTCTCCTGCCTTTGCTTTTGACTTAAAGTATCGCGCCGATTATACCGGCTATATACCTACTATCTGGCCGATAGCGGCTTCTTGCGTTCTGCATTCGTGATGACGACCCGGAGTTTGACCGCATGTTTCCGGAGAAGCCTGCGTCAGCGCCGACCTCCGGTTCCCGCTAGTTTCGACATCTTTCGAACTCTTTCCCCTGCCTCTCGCGCCATCGGGCGAGTCACGGGCAACCCGGAAGTTAATGTCAACTGCTGTTAACAGGCGATAGCACTCATTGACCTAGCCCACGGTGTAGCGTCTGGTAGGACAAATTCGGGAAAAGGCTGGAGGCGCGGGTCGGAATCGAACCGACGTATAAAGGTTTTGCAGACCTCTCCCTTACCACTTGGGTACCGCGCCCGGCCATTCCACAGTAGAGCCTCCAGAGTGGGTTTGTCCAGAAGCGTCGTTCGCTGTTCGTCGTTCGCCATTCGCACCGCGCTTTTGAAGCAGTCGTGGCCAACAGCGAATCGCGTTCCTATTTTCTTGCACACGGATTTGTGCTACAACACCGGACATGAGTTCGACGGTTAATTCGACCGGTAATCCGTCCGGTTCCGCGATTGCACCGAGGCCGGGTGAGAGACCAGTTGCGCCTGCAAATCTGAAACCGGATGCGTCCTCGATTTGTCCCAACTGCTCGACCGAGTTGCGCGGACACCGCTGCAAGGTCGTTTGCAAGAAATGCGGCTTCTATTTGAGCTGTTCTGATTTTTACTGAGGCAGGCGACGGCCCTCGCGCGATTTCCTCCACGACCTTCTACAATAGCCAAGAGTTCGTTTTAATCCTCACATCAGGAGATTGGCATGCAGCGGAAAGCGAGCGCAGTTTGGAAGGGCGGTCTTAAAGACGGGAAAGGGACGGTTTCGTCCACCAGCGGCGTGCTTTCGAATACGCCGTATTCGTTTACCACGCGGTTTGAAAACACTCCGGGGACGAATCCCGAAGAATTGATTGCCGCGGCACATGCGGCGTGCTTTTCGATGGCGCTGTCGGCGCAACTGGGAGGCGCGAACTTGACGCCGGAAAGCATTAGTACAGCAGCTACGCTAACCATGGATAAACTCGATGCGGGCTGGGCGATCACCGCTGTGCATCTGGATGTGGTCGCCAAGGTGCCGGGCGCGAGCGCGGAGGCCTTCAACACGGCAGCGCAGAATGCAAAAGCAGGCTGCCCGGTGTCGAAGGTGCTCAACGCGAAGATTACGATGGATGCGAAGCTCGGCTGACGGTTTGGCGCGGGTGAGGCTCTGCCCTTTGCCCATTGCTTCACCGTCAGATTCTGTCATCCCGACCCTGAGCGAAGCCGAAGGGGAGGGATCTGCAGTTCGCCGCAAAATGCAGATCCCTCACTTCGTTCGGGATGACAATTCATAAAGAGAGGCATAGCTAGCTTTGCGCGCGCAAGATCTGGCGTAGCTTTTGATTGATCCTTACCGCTTCCTGCGAGGCCTGATCGATCAGTTCGACCCAGCGGTGTGAGTTCTCAGGCGGGCCTGCCTGCGAAATCAGGTAAGTGGCTTGTACGATGGTTTCAAGCGCATTGCTGAGATCGTGCGCCAGAGTGCGGAGTTCCCTCGTTAGCTCTGCCGGGATTTTATCGGAAACATCTCCCATGGTCTTGGTCAGGGCCTGGCGCCTTGCGCTCGTTTGACAGCCAGACGCCGGCCAGTAGACTATTAGTGTAGTCGCCTTTGAAGAAGGCCCTGCCGATTTTTTCTTTTAATGCGGATATGGCGGAACTGGCAGACGCGCTAGGTTCAGGTCCTAGTGATCGCAAGGTCGTGGAGGTTCGAGTCCTCTTATCCGCACCAATAACAGCAGTTAGCGCTTAGCATCCAGCTCGAAGCCCATAGCTCGCAGCGCCACCTACGCGCCGGCAGAGAGCCGGTGGGTGCTGCGGCTTTGGGCAATGCCGTATTGGCGGATCTTATAGAGCAATGCTTTGTAGCTGATCTTCAGCAGCGCTGCGGCTTGCTTGCGATTCCAATTCGTCGATTCAAGAGCGCGGGCGATGGCTTCGGCCTCCGCTTCATCTTTGGCATTGCGCGACAGCGACTTCAGGCCGCCGCCGGATTCAGCACCTGCGGTCCTGCCGGCTGCCTCGGCGCGTATTCCTCCACCCCCATCGGGTCGGGGCTGTAATTCGGATGCGGCGAGCGTTTCGTCTCCGAGAACCAGGTAGCGCTTGATGAAGTTGCTCAGTTCGCGCAGGTTGCCCGGCCAGGAATGCCGCAGACATGCCTCCATCAACGGCCCCGAAAGTGGCAACGGGGGACGCGCGTAAGACTCCGACATACGCGACATGAAATGTTTCAGCAGGATCGGGATCTCTTCCTTGCGGTCGCGCAGCGGCGGCAGCGACATGGTAAACGCGTTCAAGCGGTAGTAGAGATCCTCCCGCAGCCGCTTGTTGGCAAGCGCTTCGGGAATGTCAATGTTGGTGGCGGCCAGGATGCGGACGTCAACTTTGACCAGCGTACGGCTACCTAGGCGGGAGAACGTTTGATCTTGCAGAACGTGCAGCAGCTTGGCCTGCAAGAGCGGTGGCATTTCTCCGATTTCATCGAGCAGGATCGTGCCCTTATTACACATTTCGAATTTGCCGGGCTTGGCGTGGTTGGCGCCAGTAAACGCTCCCGCTTCGTATCCGAACAGTTCGCTCTCGAGCAAGTCGGCGGGCACCGCCGCGCAATTCACTTTGAGGAAGGTGCGGTGGGCGCGCGGGGAAAGTTTGTGGATCAGGCGCGCCAGCACTTCCTTGCCCGTGCCGCTCTCACCGAGCAGCAGTACCGGGATGTCGACGTTGGCGACGAGTGCCGCCTGCGAGCGAATCTTTTTCATCGCCGGGCTGGCCGCGACGAAGAACACGTCGTCGCACAGTTCCTCGATGTCGCCGGCATAGCTCTCCCCTTTGGCCGTGCCGACGCACTGTCCAATGACCGCGTCGAGTTCGGCTTTCTGGAATGGCTTGGTCAGATAATCGCTTGCTCCCAGGCGCATGGCCTGCACCACTTTGCGAGTGTCATTCACGCAGGAGAGCATGACGACTTTTAATCCGGGCTTGAGGTGGCGGAGTTGTTCGAGCGTCTGCAACCCATCGATGCCGGGCATAAGTAGATCGAGCAACACCAGGTCGGGATGCAGTCCTTTCTGGACCCGCTCCACCGCTTCTTCGCCGGTGCTGGCGGTTTGAACTTTGTGTTCATCCACTTCCAGTAAGGTGCGGATGTAACGCAACATTCCCGGTTCGTCATCCACCAGCAAGATGTTGGCGGCTTGGCTCATTTAGCGCCTCGTTCAAGATTGCTCAGAATTGGTTTTAGGGGAATAAGAAAAGAAAACTTGCTACCTGCGCCGGGTTCGCTTTCCACCCAGATTTTGCCACTCATCCCTTGCAGCAAACGGCGGGCGATGGCTAGTCCCAAGCCCATGCCCTCTGCCGATTCGCTGCCGGGCAGCCGGAAAAAATCGTCGAAGATTTCCAGGTGATACTCCGGCCGAATTCCCGGGCCGGTATCGGCCACGCTTATTTTGACGGCGTTGGGCACGTTCGTCGCTTGGCGGCGGCGTTCTCCATTGACTGCGGTCTTGCTCACGCCGCGACGTTCCCACATATGAGGTTCGGCATGCAGCCAGACGGTGCCGCCCTGCGGCGTGTACTTGCACGCGTTCTCCAGAAGATTGGAAATCACGCGCTGGATCTTGGGGGCATCGAATGCAAATGGCGTCAGTTTGTCGTTTGCCAGGAAATACAGGGCGAGACCGCGATCCTGAAACCGCCCGGACCAGTGCTGGCAAACTTCGGACAGGCAGACGTTCATGTCCCCTTCCACGTACTGCATGCGCAGTTCGCCGATTTCGAGCACGCTGAAGGTCAGAAAGTCCTGAATGAATTGCTGCAAACGCTGTCCGCTGGAATACATGTCGCCCATCACTTCGCGCTGGCGGTCGTTGAGCGGTCCCAGTTTCTGGCTCTGCAACAGTTCGATGTAGCCATTGAGGATGGCCAGGGGCGTCTTGAGATCGTGGGCGGCAGATGCCAGTGCGTTTGTTGTCTTGCGAAAGCGATCGCGCAGTTGTTCGAGTTCGCGGGCCATGTCGTCCGCCGAACCCGGCGGGCTACTCTGAGCCGCGGTCATGGACGGCGACGGCGGGCCATTTTGCGGGCGCGTGCCCGTGGGGGCTACGCCTGGACTTTTATTGGGCGTCGAAGCCATGAGAACCAATAACGCTCAGTGTTGGGGAGGGAATTGTACTACCGTTCGATCGAGGGGATAACAGTCATCGTATGTCACGTGCACCAGGCTGTCAATTGGAAACAGGCCCTCAACAGGTACCGAAGCGAAAAACGTTGCACTCTCTTTGTCTGACCCATAGTCATCATGGAATTCTGGACCGGTCGAGCCATTCGGGCAATCTGCCTGCCGGTCGCGAGGTTTGGGTTGATTCTCAGGCCTGTCTGGCCCTCTCCGAAGTTTGGCCCATAAGGTGCGGTCTTAAGTAGTGTTACTACCTTTGATTGGCGGACCCTACACGTGCCTCGCAGCTTATCCAAGAAGGAAGAACGCAAGTGGGCGCGGTTGCAGCTCGCAATTCCGGTTTTTATCCGCACCCGCGACGGAAGCGGCAAGGATTGCCTGGAGTTTGCCACGGCCGTCAACATCTCTGCCGGGGGCGCTTTGGTGGTAGTTCGCCGTTCTTTGCCCAAATCAGCCTTGGTTTCACTGGAGATTCCGAGCGCTCCCATCGGGCCCACCGATGGATTGAAGACCTCTTCGCGGATCATGCAAGCGAAAGCTGTCTGGGTAGGGCACCTGGATGAGTACCATCTTCTGGGTTTGAAGTTTGCCCGCCCCCTGAACACCGACGCGGCGGCGGTTTCCGGCAGGCATTTGAGGAAAGTCGGTACTGCGGTGTGAAATGTTTTTCCCTTTCCCAGCCTCTCTCAGACTAGCACTTTCGGGCCATGACATGGGTCCTTACCTTCAGCATATGATCCCTGTAAGCCATTCATAAGGTGAGCGTTTAAGGAAAAGTTTCAAGTCGCTCTGCCTTCTCCCCAAGTTTGGTGCTTCGGATGCACTTTTAGTGCATGCGGGTGAACACTCACCGCGAAGGGGTAACAGTCTGATGACGACACTTTCGGTAACTACTCTGGCGCAATCGCTCGGCGAGGTTCCCCCTGACAACATCATTTTTGGCCATTCTGAGGTCATGCAATCGGTTCGCTCGCGGCTGGGCAAAGTAGCCGCCGCCAACGTCCCGGTTCTGATCACCGGCGAAAGCGGCACCGGCAAGGACATCATTGCCCGGCTCATCCATGGTCTCTCTCCGTGGAAAACCGGACCCTATGTAAAGGTGAACTGCCCGGCCATTCCCGGAACCCTGCTGGAAAGCGAACTGTTCGGCTACGAAAAAGGAGCCTTTACGGGCGCGTTCGGCTCGAAGCCAGGACGGGTTGAATTGGCCCACCGCGGCACCCTGTTTCTGGATGAAATTTCCGAGCTTGACCCATCCTTGCAATCGAAGCTTCTGCAACTTTTGCAGGACGGGCAGTTCTGCCGGATCGGCGCTCAGGAAGATAAGAAGGTCGAGGTGCGAGTGGTGTGTGCGACCAACCGCAACCTGGAAGCCGAGATCGAATCGGGGACTTTTCGCCAGGATCTTTACTACCGCATCAACGTGGTGAATCTGCGCATGCCGGCGCTGCGGGAACGCCGTGGCGACATTGAAGATTTGTGCGCCTACTTTCTCGAATACTACAACCGCAAGTTCAACTGCCGGGCGCGGACACTGTCGAATGAAGTGCTGGCGGTGCTGCAGAAATATCACTGGCCGGGAAATATTCGCGAACTGGAAAACCTGATCAAGCGCTACGTGATTCTGGGCCATGAGGAAGTGATCACCAACGACCTGGTAGCCCGCGAGCCCGACTTTTTCAATCAAGAGATCAATCTGGACGGGCCGATCTCTCTAAAGAAGATGACCCGCCAATGCGTGCGCGAACTGGAGCGCAAGGTCATCCTGAAAGTGCTGCAGCAGCACCACTGGAATCGTAAGCAGGCAGCCCGCACGCTGGGCATTAGCTATCGCGCCCTGCTTTATAAGATCCGCGACGCCGGTTTGCCTTCAAATCGTGCTCTCCGTCTCAGACAGGCGGAGAAGCTCGCCGGCAATCCAAACAGCGGTGCGGCCGCCGACTGAACAAGAATCACGTTGGACAGCCGCCCCCGGCTGTCCAAGAAACGCGCCAGCGCTGCTTCCTATTCGCGGCCCAGCACAGTCTCTTCAGGCCCAGAACGTCCGGTCCAGCGTTCGATACTGAATCGCTTCCGCAATATGTTTGGGTGCAAGCTGCGGAATCCCGTCTAGGTCGGCAATCGTGCGTGCAACCTTCAGAATGCGGTCATGCGCCCGGGCGCTAAGTCCCTGCTGCGCCATGGCACGCTCAAGTAAGCGCTCACAATCGGCAGAGAGCTCGCAGAATTTGCGGATGGACTGCGGCGGCATTTGCGCATTGCAGTAAAGTTTTTGGCGTTCCGAAGAGAAGCGCGCCAGCTGGAGTTCACGGGCGCGGATCACGCGATCGAGAATTTTCGCTGAACCTTCCGGCTCCGAGGTGCTGCGCATTTCCTTGTAGTTCACCGCGGGCACGTCAATGTGGATGTCGATGCGGTCAAGCAGCGGCCCCGAAATCTTAGAAATGTAGCGCTGAATCATCGGCGGCGTGCAGTGGCATTCGCGGGTGCGGTCGTTGTGGAATCCGCAGGGACAGGGATTCATGGCGGCGGCGAGCATGAAGCGCGCGGGGAAGGTCAGCGACATCGCAGCCCGCGCGATGCAGACCGTACCGTCTTCGAGCGGTTGGCGCATGACCTCAAGAACGTTGCGCGGAAATTCGGGAAGTTCGTCAAGGAACAGGACGCCATTGTGAGCGAGTGAAACTTCTCCCGGCCGCGGGATTGCACCCCCTCCGATCAGACCGGCGTCAGAAATAGTGTGATGAGGCGCGCGGAACGGGCGCAGGCCGACCAGTCCGGCGCGCGCGTCGAGCACACCCGCTACGCTATGAATCTTAGTAGTCTCAAGCGCTTCTTCGAACGTAAACGGCGGCAGGATGGTCGGCATCCGTTTCGCCAGCATCGTTTTTCCTGACCCTGGAGGCCCGATCATAAGAATGTTGTGGCCGCCTGCGCAGGCAACTTCGAGAGCGCGTTTGGCGGTTTGCTGGCCGCGAACGTCTTTGAAGTCCACGTGGAACTGCTGCGCCTGGCTGAGCAGTTGATCGGTGTCAACTTGCAGGCGCGAAACACCGTTCCCGGAATTGATGTAATGAATGACGTCGAGCAGCGATTTGACCGGGTACACCTCAACTCCGCCCACCATGGCCGCTTCGCGAGCGTTGACTTCAGGAACGATCAGGCGTTTCACCTTGGTTCGCCGGGCCTCGATCGCGATCGGCAAAGCGCCGCGGACTCCGCGGATGCTGCCGTCGAGTGAAAGCTCGCCCACAAATAGCGCGTCGGGGATCTCCTTCTTATTCAGACCGCCGTATGCTCCGAGGATGCCGAGCGCCATCGGCAAATCAAAGCCAGAACCTTCCTTGCGGATGTCGGCAGGCGCCAGATTGATGGTGATCTGGGTGGGAGGAATGTCGTAGCCGCAATTCTTAAGCGCTGACCGCACGCGGTCGCGGCTTTCGCGGACGGCGGCGTCGGGCAATCCGACGGTATGAAAGTGGTCTTCCGTCATTTTGACGCCCGACACATCCACTTCTACTTCAATAATGTTGGCGTCAATGCCGTAAACGGCCGCACTCAGGGTTTTATAGAGCATAGGGATACCACGGAGCACACGAAGGGGACAGCGTAGGATGGGAGATCCTTGCCAGCATCATAGTCGGCGCCAAACCGAACCGCTGTGATGGGCATCACCCGGTTACCGTGATGGAACGTGACGGAACGTTCTGCCGTGAACCGCCGTTTTCGGTGCTACGCTAGATGCAATCTGCGGAAAGCATTCTTCCGCCGGCCGAGTCCCCCAATGCCCGACGAAGGTCCCACTTCAAACCGGCCCGATTCGGCGTCCCACGAACTGGAGCGCGAAGAGAGCCAGTTGTGGCGATGGGCGCTTGGCCTGCTCGTTTTGTTTGCGGCAGCGGTGGCGGCGTTGTCGTGGGAACAACTGAAAGACCTGCCTTACCGGCTGTGGGCAATTCCGGCCGGACTCTTCGCGCTCGCCGTCTTGTTTGCCGCCTATGCTTTCGGGCGCAAGCGCGAGGTTTCGGAGCTCAAACAGATTCTGAAGGGCTTTCAGAACAAGGTGGGAGTCACACCCTCCGAAGAGCAACTGGATCAGTTGGGCCAGTTGATCATGCGTTCGCAGCGCAACTTCAAAGAGCTCATCGATTCACTCGATGACGTTGCCCTCGCCATTTCGCTCGATGGCACCCTGCGGACGGTGAACCGGCGAACCACTGAGATTCTCGACGTTCCTTATTCCGCGTTGGTTGGTCACAAGCTTCAGGAATTCCTGGGTTCTCCCCTGCACACGGAAGCGTCCGGGACCCTCGAACGGTTCCTGGAGAAGCGGAACTGGTCGGGAGTGGTCGAGGTCCACCTTAAGAACGACTCCCGGCGGCGTTATTACGACTGCGTGGTCAATGCCATTGTCAAGGGCGACGATGTGGCGGGAGCAAGCGTGCTGGCGCGCGACATTACCGGCAATCGGGAAAAGGAACAACGCTTCACGCAGTTGTTCGAATCTCTGCAGGAAGGCGTGTACATCAGCAATCCAGATGGCAAGCTGCTCGAGGTGAACCCCGCCCTGGTCTCGATTCTGGGATACGACAGTAAAGAAGAGCTGTTGAATCTGCCGACAGACGGCCTGAATGTTGACGCTGGCGGCGATCCGGTTCTGGGACGCGGGGGAAGCCAGAGCGGCCGCACGCGCACGCGCGAGGTCCGGCTGCGAAGAAAAGATGGCGGAGTCGCGGTGTGCGTGGATACCTCGAGCGGCGTGATGGAAGCG
>Ga0187862_10004092_pt1 | contig 14009 bp, 11 predicted proteins | sample June2016WEW_10_1_FD_133003 | JGI IMG/M metagenome (GOLD analysis project Ga0187862, IMG submission 133003) | Peatland microbial communities from SPRUCE experiment site at the Marcell Experimental Forest, Minnesota, USA - June2016WEW_10_150 | ecosystem: Environmental > Terrestrial > Soil >...
CCTCGCTAAACCAGATGGAACCTTGCATCCGGTGCAGCAGGGCGTGATCGACGAACAGGGCTTTCAGTGCGCGTTCTGCATGCCCGGCTTCATTATGACGACCGTGGGATATCTCAAAACCAATCCCAATCCCAGCCGGCAGGAGTTGGCGCAGGGCATCTCGGGATGCTTGTGCCGATGCCAGGACTACGACAAGATTCTGACTGCGATGATGCGCGGTGCGGAGAATCTGCGGAGGGCTTAGCTTGGACAACGAAAAGGCTGTCAGGACCACGAAGACTACTGAGCGCCAGTACGGAACCGGTTACAAGCTAATTGGCAAGAACTATGCGACGCCGGATCTATATGCAAAGGTAACTGGCCAGGCGAAATATGCCGAGGACTTTCGCGCGGAAGGCATGCTGTTCTGCAAGTTGCTGCTCAGCCCTATGCCGCATGCGAGGGTGAAGCGCATCCATATGAACGCCGCGCTCGCAATGCCCGGCGTGAAAGGCATTCTCACGGCGGACGATCTTCCCGCCCCGGCCGATACCCTTACGGACAACGGAACCGTGATCAAGGCCAGCAAGTGGGGCGAACGCGGCCTTACCAATGAGCCGGTGTATCAGGGCGAACCGATTCTCTCTGTGGCCGCAGTCGACGAACTCACCGCTGCGGAAGCGATCGAGAAAATTGAGGTTGATTTTGAGCCGCTTCCGTTTGTGGTCGATCCGCTCGACACGCTGCGCCCGGGCGGTCCCAACCCACGAACCGATGGCAACGTGTGGACACGGCCAGCGACGCCGCAAGGCCCAGGCACACCCGTGGTCACCGAACTCAAGTGGACGAACACAGACTTCGCGGAGGAAAAGCATGGCCGTCTTCCAATGGGCAAAACTCCCGACGAATGGACGTATGGCGATCTCGATGCCGGCTTCAGGAATGCGGCGCTGGTTCTTGATGAAACATTCCTCACTCCAGACACTAGCCATCAGACGCTTGAGACCCGGAGTGCCATGGCCCATTGGCAAAACGGCAAGGTTTACATCTACACCGGCACGCAGAGCACGGCGCAAACGGTGCCAGCGATTGCGCGCTGGTTGAACATTAGTCCGGACAACGTGGTTTTCATCAGCGAATACACCGGAGGCGGATTCGGCAGCAAGATCACCGGCGGAGTGTCGATGATTATCCCAGCGTTGCTGGCGAAGAAAACGAATGCTCCGGTGATGATGCGCATCAGCCGCGAGGAAGAAACTTTCATCGGACGGGCGCGCCCCGGCTTTCAGGGGCGAATGAAGGTTGGCTTCTCCAAGGAAGGACGCATCGTTGCGCTCGACATGTTTGTGATTTGCGACAACGGTCCTTACGACGCCGTGGGCGATGCTCCCTCGTCGGGACGCATCGTCTCTCTGTTGTACCAGCCGCAAGCCATGCGCTGGCGTGGGGTGACGGTGCTGACGAATACGCCGCCTCGCAGCGCGCAGAGTTCTCCGGGCGGCCTGCAGGGGATCGTCATCATGGAGCCGATTATCGCGAGAGCAGCGCGCAAGCTGGGAATTGACCAGGTAGCGATTCGCCGCATCAACTGCCCTGAGGGCAAGGCGCCGTTCGGCCCGGCGGTCCAGGGGAAACGGCAATATGCCACCAGTGCATTTCTTAAAGAAGCACTCGACCGTGGCGCGGAGCAATTTAAGTGGAGCGAGCGGGTTACACGCACTCCGAAAAGAAGGGGCACAAAAGTTCGCGGCATCGGCGTATCGCTGAGCTGTTACGTAGGAGGCACTATCGGTTTCGACGGACTTCTGGTTATCAAGCCGGATGGCCGCATCACCTTTCAGTCTGGGATCGGCAATCTGGGTACGGAGTCGGTGATTGATGTCCACCGCGCGGGTGCCGAAGTTCTCGGTGTGCCCTGGGAGAAATGCGAAGTAGTGTGGGGTAACACAGCCAAGAACCTTCCTTTCACTTGCGTTTCCGGTGGCAGCCAGACTACCCATGCCATGACACGCGCCGCGTATGCGACCGCGATGGATGCCAAGAAAAAGCTTCAGGAAATCGCGGCGAAGAAGCTCGGCGGCAAACCAGAACAATACGAAGTCGCCAATGAACGTGTTTTCCGCAAGGGCGGTGGTGCCGGCATGACTTTAGCGCACGCCGCGAAATATGCGATTCAATTGGGCGGCGTCTACGATGGCCACGATACGCCGGCCGATGTCCACAAATTGACCAAGGCGTCGGTGGCGGCGTTGGCAGGCCAAGGCTTGGTGGCAGCGGCAAAGGACAATTATCCACGCGACGGCTCAACATTTTCTTACGTCGCGAGCTTTGCTGAGGTTGAAGTCGATGTCGAAACCGGCAAATACTACATCGTAGACTTTCTCGCCTCCGGCGATGTCGGCACAGTGATTCATCCCCGTGCCCTTGGCGGCCAAATGCTTGGCCGTTCTACACTCGGTATCGGCCATGCGATCGGTCAGAAGTGGGTGTTCGATCCGCAATATGGCGAGATGGTCTCCAAGCGATTCCACCACAACAAACCGCCAACGATTCTCGATGTGCCCGTCGACATGCAATGGACGGCGCTGGATATTCCGGACCCGGAGACGCCAGTTGGGGCTCGCGGTGTAGGCGAACCCCCGGTTGCAGGCGGGTGTGGCGCCATCTTGAATGCCCTCTCGGATGCGCTGGGGGACGAAATTTTCCAGCGTGCACCGGTGAATGCCGACACGATTCTGACGTCGCTCGAAGCCGGCCGGCCGATGCAGCATCCGCTGATGGCTCATATTTGATGGCCCCTATTTGATTTAAGGTTTGAAGGAGAGTTATGGCTGTCATACGAGACGTGATGCCCGCTTTCGAATTGTTTCAGCCGAGTTCGGTTGCCGATGCGCAGAAGCTTCTCGAACAGCACGGAAGCGATGCCTGGGTGCTGGCCGGGGGGCTCGACAGTCTTGACTGGCTTAAGGACCGAATTAGAAAGCCCAAGGCTGTGGTCGATCTGAGCGGAATTGAAGAACTGCGTGGAGTCCGCACGACGGGCGATGGGATCGAAATCGGCGCCATGACCACGCTGACCGAAATAGTGAATCATCCCGTCATCAAACAGAAATACGGTTTGCTGGTGCAGGCCGCGGAAGTTGTGGCGTCGCCGCAAATCCGCAACCAGGGAACACTCGGCGGCAATGTCTCGCAGGACACTCGTTGCTGGTATTACCGCGGAGGTTGGCCGTGCTACCGCGCGGGCGGCAATATCTGCTATGCCGATACACCGGAGGGCCGCAATCGCGAGCATGCAATTCTGCACGCGGACCGATGCGTGGCGGTTAATCCCTCCGACACGGCCCCGGCTCTGATAGCGCTGGACGCTAAGTTCGTCATGCGCATCCCCAAAGGTGAACGAGTAGTGGATGCAGAGGATTACTTCATCGGTCCTGACATCGACATTACCCGGCTGCACATCCTGCAGCCCGGGGACCTACTTACGGCGATTCGCATTCCGTCTACGTGGGCGGGCGCGCAATTCTATTTCGAAAAGGTGCGAGACCGGAATGTTTGGGACTTCCCGCTCATGAATGTTGCGTCAGCCATGGTGTCATCGGGCGACAGGATCGAGCGAATCCGAATCGCGGTGAACGGCGCGGCCGCACGTCCGTTACGGTTGAAAACTGTCGAAGATGCAGTTCGTGGCAAGCCGCGGAGCGCGGCGACCGGCGAGGTGGCAGGAAAACTGGCTGTGCAGGATGCTGTTCCCTTACAGTTCAACGCCTACAAGATCCCGCTGATGAGGAATCTGGTGAAACGCGCCATCAGTGGAGTAGAGGAGGCGACGTGGGCGTCATAGAATGGGCGACGAGTCCGTGGGGACAGAATGTCCCCATCCATATTGCGTGGTTCCTGATCTGGGTCTCGGTGATTGTGGGATTGCTCTTCCTGATCGTTCACGCCATCTACGTGATGTATTTCGCCAAGGAAAAAGAATTTGCGAGCGATGCTTCCCCGGCAACGATGGCGAGAATCCCTCAACATGTTCCCCGGCATTCGCTCGTGGCGCGGCTGTTTCACTGGATCATGGCAGCCTCCATGTTAACGCTGCTGTTTACTGCCTTCCTTCCGAAGGTGGGTGTCCGGTTTCCCTGGGTAACCTGTCATTGGATTGCCGGTGCCGTGTTGACGGTTTCCATCGTCTTTCACATTATTCATGCTTCTTTCTGGCTGGATTTCTGGTCGATCTGGCCTGACCGGATCGACCTGGATGATGCCTATAAAAGGGTGCGTCGCTTTCTCGGAGCGCCCGCACCGCCACCAAATAAGTTTGCTAAGTATCCCCTGGAGAACAAGCTTTTCCACGGCGTCATCATCTTGTGCGGTCTGTCGGTGATTCTTACCGGCGTTTTTATGATGTTCCGCGTTCGCACGATCTTCTTCCCCCGGAATCCGTATCTGTTCAGCGACATGACCTGGGGCCTGATGTACGTGCTGCACGGGTTGGCGGGCGTGGGTCTGATTGCGCTGGTCATGATGCACGTCTACATGGGCCTCCGACCAGAGAAGCGCGACATCACGAAATCGATGATCTTCGGCTGGATGGACCGCGATTTTTATCTGAAAGAGCATGATCCCGAGCGCTGGGTGGTCGACACATCTTCGACATCCAAGTAGAGTGGACAACCAAGGGCGGCAACATGCTGGCTGAGATCTCAAATCGTTGTGACACAGTGGAAGAGTGCTACGAGTTCCTACTGGCCTATGCGGCCCAAGGCCTTCCCAGTGACCAAGGCAGCAAATCGGGTGGACAAGTACGGGAGTTCCTGCAGAACGCCGTGAAGGCATTAACCGGGCTGGCGGAGACCTGCGCGCTCGCAATCAAAGAAGAAGGCCTTGAGCCAGCCGACAAATACCTGGCGTTCTTTGCCGTGCTGGATCGCGATGCCCGCGATTCTCTTGCTGCCATTCAGTTGGTTCTGGCCCAACCCGCCATCAGTTCCCAGTTGATCGACAACTTGAATGCTTCCATCCATCTTCGCGCTCTTCTCACTGACTTGTTTCTGGCGGGTGAGATTCTGAGAAAGCAAGACAAAGCTGCGGGGCAGGTGGTCACGAGCGACGACAAATGAGCTGCGCGGCAACTACGGAGCTCCTTGAGAGCAAACTGGAAATAAGCAAGGCGGTCAGGCGGATAGTTACCGACAAAGTCGGCTTCGGGGAAATCGCGATTGATCTCCTCCAAGCCCGTTTCTGGCCAATCAACAGCCTCGAGATCAAGAGTGTATGTGTGAGATCTTATCGGGACCGGGGTTTCAGTCGCGACCAGCCCACTCGATCTGCAAACTCGGAGGCCGCTTTAGGGTCTGCATGACTACGCAATACTGTTCCGTTTTCTCCCGCAATCCGCGCAGTTGTTCCGGCGTTGCGTTAGGTGCAACAATATCAAGACCCAGACGAATGCTTTCAAAGCCTACCGGCACATCTTTCGATATGCCAAGCGTACCTCGGAGATCCAAGTCTCCCTCCACCGTGACCTCAATGCGTTCGGTGGGTATACCCATAGCCGCAGCTACCATTTGACAGGTGATCTGCGCGCAAGCTGCCAGAGCGCCAAGCAAAAGGTCGCCGGAACAGGCGCCGGCACCGGCGCCTCCAACTCCCTTGTGCGCCTCGGCTTGGTAGATGGCACGTCCGAGGTCGACGGAGCACGCTATCGGAACATCTGTCTGCCCGCCTTTGGCACGGATTGTGATTTTCGAGGTATTTGGATCGTTGCGGTATTGCTCTTTCAACGGCTTCTGAAGCGATCGAATATCCACGGCAACCTCATTCTTTCCTTCACTAGACCACTACTCGCGAGTCCAGACGGCTGCCGGAATTGCCGTCTTGAAGCCCGTTCATCTGGATGGTAGCATCTGGGGACATCGGGGGAGCCATGCAAAAATTTGTCATCGAACGGGAAATCCCAGGGGCAGGAAATCTAACCGACGTTCAATTGCGGGAAGTCTCCCAAAAGTCGGTCAACGTTCTGAAAGGGATGGGTCCCGAGATCCAGTGGCTCCACAGTTACGTAACGGGCGACAAGGTGTACTGCGTCTACCTCGCCCTAGACGAAGCGATCATCCAGGAACACGCCAGGCGCGTGGGTATTCCGGCCAACCGCGTCTCCGCGGTGCGCCGACTTATCGACCCGACAATGGCAGGCTAGCAGGGTGAATCCTCCGAGTGTGTCCAGTTCTTCACCGCTAGAGTCGGCGTGGCCGACCGTGCCCTTGCGCTAAGACACGGGAGATGAGGTTTCGGTCAGCGCCTCTTCAACGGCTTTCTCGACCGGCAAAGCCCAGCCCGCGAACCAGGCCGTCGAGCCTACTGTGTTGGTCAACGCCTGCCGTGCCGGCTTCAAGGCGGCTTCTAGCTTAGCCTGTTCTGTGGGCGTGAGTGGAGCGCCAATGGTCTGGCGCAGCGCAGCCGCGGCGCCTGCCAGTCGTAGCGAACGCTCCGCTTCGAATTGAGCAGCCGCTGAGCAGGCGGAACACTCCAGCAGGCGCGCAATTCCGCGTTTATGATCCAGTTCTTGAAAGAGTTTAATGCTTTCGGCGTACAACGAGCGCGTCGTGAAATAATTCCCCTGTTCTCGTGCCAGGCTCCCCAGATCAGCGAGCGTGGCAGCAAGGCCCCAGCGGTCACCAAGTTCGCGAAAGATTGCCAAGCCCTGTTCGTACAAGGTCCGCGCGGCGGGGGAATCACCACGATCGCGTTCAACGTCCCCTTGATAGTTTAGCGACCAGGCGACGCCTGTCAGATCTCCAAGGTCTCGAAAGATCGATATACACTCCAAGTGTAGCGAGAGCGCGCGGTCATAGTCTCCCTGCAACTTGAGCACATTGGCCAGGTTACTGAGAGCGCGGGCGACTGCCTTCTGGTCGCCCAATTCCCTCCACAGCACAAGGCTTTCTTCGAACAGGGTGCGCGCAAGTGCGACGTCACCCCGGTCGCCAGCGAAGACCGCCAGCGCGTTTAGAGAGACGGCGACAGCCATGTTGTCCCCTAACTGACGCGCGATGTCCTGACTTTCGCCAATGAGCGCATCCGCCGAGGCGTAATCTCCTTGTTCGCCAGCGAGCACGCCTGCGGCAAAAAGGGCCCGCGCGCGCGACTTGGTGGGGGCCTGCGCTCCTGAGAGCTTCAGGAGCTTACCCAAGCTTTCCCTGCCCTCGGCGAGATCCTCGCGAATCTCCCAAAAACGAAACAGCGCTGTACCAAGACGCAGACCCCATTCCGCATCGCCGGTTTCTGTCAGCCACTCGAGGCCTGCGCGAAAGTTGTCACGTTCGAAGGCCAAGCGTTCCAACCATTCCGCGCTATCCTCCGTAGCCTCCTCTTCCGCTAGCACCAAGCAGTAGGCGGCGTGGGCGCGCTTCGTCAAGGGCTGCTCCCCGCTTGCCTCCAGTTTTTCCAGAGCGTACTCGCGAATTGTTTCCAGCATTACGAACCGAGAGTTAGCCCTCGCATGCTCGACCTGTTGTACCAGACTCTTGTCCAGCATGGATGCCATGCCATCGATCAGGTCTAAATCGAGGTCGCCTTTGGTGTCGCAAACGGCTTCTACCCCTTCCAGGTTGCATCCGCCCGCGAACGCGGATAATCGTCGAAAAAGTTTCTGCTCGGCAGCGCTGAGAAGGTCGTAGCTCCAGTCCATTGCCGCACGAAGCGTCTGTTGCCGCTGGGGCAAGTCGCGAGCACCTCCAGTCAATAGTTGCAACCGGCTCGCCAGGCGCGTCAGCATCAAAGAGGGCGAAAGGACTTTGACCCGGGCGGCAGCGAGCTCGATCGCGAGGGGCAGACCATCTAGCCGGGAACAAATCTCACTGACGGCCACCGCGTTTTCTGGATTGATCGCAAAATCTGGCTTGGCGGCGACAGCGCGTTGCACGAACAGCGCGACCGCGGGGCACTGTGACAGAACCTCCACTGAGGCGTTGGACCGCGAATCCGGCAGCGTCAGCGGCGGCACGGGAAACTCATGTTCTCCGTACACATGGAGGGCTGCCTGGCTCGTTACCACGATTTTGAGATTGGGGGCCGTCGCCAAGAGATCGGCCACCGTAGGAGCTGCCTGGATCAGGTGCTCGAAGTTATCTAATAGGAGCAGCATGGGTGCGCGCGATGCGTCCTGTAAATTCTTCCTGAGTATCTCGATCGCTGAGTGACCTCCTGCCTCCCGGATTCCCAGTGTTTGAACGATCGCAGAAGCGATCAAACCGGGATCGCCTAACGACGAGAGCGGGACAAAATGAGCTCCACCTGGAAAATGCTCAACCAGCTCACCTGCAACCTGCACCGCGAGGCGAGTCTTGCCGATCCCGCCCGGACCCGTGACTGTGACCAGGCGCACATCCTGACGCACCAGAAGTTCTTTGAGGGCCGCTACTTCTTTCTTCCGGCCCACAAATCCGGTCCGTTGCACGGGAAGATTCTTCGGGCGGGTTTCCACCTGCTTAACTGGCTTCTCTGAGAAGCGGTCGCGTATAGCCGCAAACTCCCGAGCGAGATACCGGGTAAACACGTGGCCTGCCGGGCGGGCGTTCGGGCTTACAGGGGCAGCCATGGCAATAGCCGTGGGCGCCTTTTGCATTTCCCCCTTGAGTCGCTTCAAGTCCAAACAAATATCAGCGGCATGCTGGAAGCGCTTCTCGCGTTTTTTTTCCAGCGCTCTTGCGATGACTGCTTCCAGAGCGGGGGGCAAGGACGAATTCACCTCGCTGGCAGGAGTCGGCCGAGCATTCAGGATCGCATTCATCAGCAGTACACGGTTCTTGCCGACGAACGGTTTCTGGCCCGTGGCCATTTCGTAAAGCACTACACCCAACGAGAACAGATCGCTACGCGCATCAATCTCTTCACCGCGTACCTGCTCAGGAGACATATAAGAAGTTGTGCCCGGAATTACGCCATCGAGGGTAGGTGACTCCTCCTCAGGCTCGTCGTTCGCGACAGGAGCTCCGCACACCTTGGCCAATCCGAAACCCAGAACCTTCATGCGCGCGTGGCCGACGACGAACAGGTTCGCCGGTTTTATGTCCCGGTGTATGATTCCCTTTGCATGAGCCGCATCCAGGGCATCGGATGTCTGAATCCCAAAATCCAGGAGTTCCTCGGTCGGGATCGGCCCTTCGCGGATTCGCTGCTTTAAGCTCGCCCCTTCAAGCAACTCCATGACGATCACGGGCTGATGATCATGTTCCTCCACCTCGTAAATCGTGCAGATGTTCGGGTGGTTTAAGGACGAGGCAGCCTGGGCCTCGCGCTCAAACCGCATGAGCGCTCTCTGATCACAAGCCAACTTTTCCGGCAGAAATTTCAAGGCGACGCGCCGTCCCAAGCGGATGTCCTCGGCTTGGTACACCACCCCCATCCCGCCACTGCCCAGTTCTGACAAGATCCGGTAATGGGAGATCTGCTTGCCAATCAATCTATCCCCGGCGGCGGCTCGCGGCTGAGCGGCAACTTCAATGGGCGGAGCGGGGCTGGCTTCTACAACAGGAGCAATGAACCGGTAACCCCGGCCGGTAATGGTCTGCACGAAGCGCGGCCGCTCCGGGTCGTCTTTCAGCACCTGGCGAATCTTACGAATGGCGGCGTTGATGCTGTTGTCGGTGTCGAGGAAAACGTCTTTGCCCCAGATTCTCTCGACTATCTGGTCGCGGGTCACGAGCTGCCCTTTCCTCTCAATTAAGAGCAGCAGCAACTCCATCGGAATGCGTTCCATCTTGAGAACTCGGCCGGCGCGGCGGAGTTCGTAGGTGCGCGGGTCGAGAACGAAATCGTCACCGAATCGGATCGAGTGTGACAATCTGACTGCGTCGGAGGCCACGGCAGCAACTCCTTATGAGTGCCGCTCATTCTACCTCGGTTGCACCACTACTCGACAAGCCCAATCTTTTCCGTGGGTTACGAAATCATTTGAATTAAGCCAATCTTAACGCGTTCGCTATGGTCAAACCATGCCGGTTGCGGCAGTATGCGCCACGTAAGCAAGCGGCAAGTCAATCAGTCAATCTGGGGAAAACACAAAGGAGGATTCAATGAAAATCAAAACTAGGTTCGGTTTGTTCGCTGGCTGTTTGATATTTCTTGGCGCAACCTACGCGGTTGCGCAGGGAAATGCAACTCCGCCTAACCTCGTTCAACTTGTTCGCAATGCCACCCAGCAGTACATCAACGTCAATGCCGCCACCGCGGCCGGTTACGCGCCTTTCCTCGGCTGCGTTACCGGTTCGGACCACGGTGCCATGGGCGTTCACTATGTCAATGGCGCTCTGCTCAACGGTGAGCTTGACGTCTCAAAACCGCAAGCCCTGATTTACGAGCCATTGGACGGCACCATGCGGCTGGTAGGCGTCGAGTACATACTCTTTGCGGACGCCTGGCTGGCAAGTAATAAGAACACCCCTCCAGTGCTGGATGGCCAAGTCTTCCAATTCGTTGACAGCCCAAACCGCTTCAACATACCTGCGTTCTTTGAGCTGCACGTCTGGGCTTGGCGGGACAACCCCCAGGGTGCGTATGTCGACTGGAACAATCACGTGAGTTGCGACCATCAATAGTGTCGGGGGATGTGGGAAGCACGGAGTGCTTTCCACATCCCATGCCCGGGTTGGTTGGGCAAGACGGCTGAGATTAGATAATCAAATTCTTCGCTAATAATGAAAATGAGGAAACGAGGTAAATTACCATGCCAAGATTCGTTATCGAGAGAGACATTCCGGAAGCCGGAAGCCTATCGTCGGAGCAACTGCAGGCGATATCGCAGAAGTCGTGTGGAATTCTGCGAGAAATGGGTCCTGAGATTCAGTGGGTTCAGAGTTATGTAACGGACGATAAAATCCACTGCGTGTACGTGGCACCCGATGAAGACGCTGTGCGTAAGCATGCCCAGCAGGGCGGTTTTCCTGCTAACCGAATCTCGCAAATTCGGTCGGTGATCGATCCGACAACCGCCGAGTAGTCGTAAGAGTTCAGTGGTGCCGGCATAGTTTTGCAGAAATAGCCGCCGGCGACTAACGCGCATTTACTGGAATCAGTCAATGTGATGGAACAACCAGGATGGCGGGTCGCGCAACGTCGAGTCTCATGGCGGCCGTTGGCCATCCGAAGTAGTCCGATCCCGCTATTAGTACTGAGAAGTCCGCTTCGAGGAGATCACTGGAGGATCCGGAGGATCTCCCCGAAGCCCGTTTCTGGATAGCTTCCGTGTGGCCGACAATAAGGAGTTGGGCGCAGCTGCAGGCCGGCAGTTGGCTGCCATTAGTTCAGAAATTGTATCGCCGCTGCGACAATCTCAGAGATAATAAAAGTGCTGACTCGTAGCGTTTGTCCAGAGCAGCGAGGCACCCATGCTAACAAAGAACGGATCGCCGCCCCCTCACGAAATCTCTCAAGCGGCGGTCAGGGTCAGCCAGGTGCGGAATCGAGTCGTAGAGATTCTTGTATTCTCGCTGACGCTTTGTGCTCATGTAGCGCATGCACAGCAGGCGGGACAGCAAACACCGCCGAGCGCTGCGCAGCTTGGCGTGCCCGCAGAAAAAGTCGCGCCGCCGCACGTCCCGCCAGGTTCGCGCCCGCCAGGCCAGGTGTTTCCAGCAATCAACAGCTGGAGTCTTGGAGCGCTTGCGTTCAGCCCGGACGGCCAATGGCTCGCGTCCGGCGGATATGGCGACACGGTCATGGTCTGGAATGCCGCGACGGGCGCGGAGGAGAGCAGGCTCTCGCGGCCACAGCCTCGCGATAATGCCGTTGTAAAGCTCGCGTTCAGCCCCGATGGAACGCATCTGGCGGAACTCCGCTACAACGGAAGAGCGACGATATGGGATTTCCAAAAAGCGACGATTGTCTCCTCGACGAAACTCCGCAGCGGAGGGGAGATGCCTTTTGTTTATAGCCCAGACGGGAAAGCCTGGGCAACGAGCGGGACGGTGCCGAAAGGTTCAACGCTTCCTATCGAGATCCATGACGCTGGCAGCGGAAGAGTCCTGCGGACCATTCCGACGAAATGGTACGGAATTACAGGGCTCGTTATCACAAAAGATGGAATCTTGGCGGCCTCCGGCCTGACTGTGGCAGGGGACGACGAGCAAGATCCAAGGGGCACGGTGGAGATGTGGGAACTGGCTACCGGAAAGCTGGTGAAGAGTTCACCGGTGTTTAGCGTAGTGGGTCTCGTGAGCACCGACGGGCAGTGGATGGCAAGCATAAATTCTGAAGGAGAGCGCCCACAGAACGTGGTCGTGACGGACCTATCGAGCGCCCAGGTGAAATGGACATTTCAGCAGCAAGATACCGAATTTGTCTTTTTCAGCCCGGATTCCCAGGAGATCGCCGTGACCAGCCGCGGCTCCACACGAGGATTGAGTCTATGGTCGATTGCCAAAGGAGCGGCGATCAGCAGCGTACACGGCGAGCAGGACTTGATTAATCAAAGTGGATTGACGGCTGTAGCGTTCAGCCCAGACGGCAAGCAAGTAGCCGCGGCCGAGTATCCGCTTAATTCTGTCAAGATTCGGGACGTGGCTACCGGGCGGGAGGTTCGCGAATTCGCCGGCCAGCCTTTCGCGCAAACCGTGACCATGAGTCCAGATGGTCGATGCCTCGTAACGGCCGCTCCTGGAGTGACGGTTCGGAATCCGGCGAATGGAAACATCGTGATAACCCTTACAACCGAGGACGCGGACGCGCTGGTGTTCAGCCCCGACGGCCGCTGGCTGGCCGCCAATCCCGGTGTCTTTCCAAGCCCCGGGAGTGCGCTCGTAGTGTGGGATACGAAGACTTGGGCGGTCGCCGCCCGTATCACGCCGCAGCGAGATCCTCATCAAGGTGCCCCCGTGCAGTGGATCGCCTTTGGCGGCGCGCAACCGGGGCAAAAGCAACTGAGTTACGCGCAAGGCTTGCAATTCGCGGCGGACGGGAAGACACAAACCGTCTGGTATGGTGTTGGCCCTTTGGCGGTCAGCCCGGACGGGAAACTCCTCGCCGAGCTAGGTCAGCGGTCCTTCCGCGATGTCGAGCTTTGGGACACGAACACGGGCCAAAAACTGCAGGCGTTTGCGGCGCACAAGATGGTCACAAACTCCCTTGCGTTCAGCCGGGACGGCCGCTGGTTGCTGACCGCCGGGCAGGAATCGCAAAGGACGTCCGTTGGTCCTCACACGTTTACTGGAACAAGCGAGTACACAGTCAAAGTATGGGATGCAAGAACTTGGAAGGAACGCACCTCGGTTTCTTATCCGCAAGTGCTGACGCTTAGCGCCGTTTTCTCACCCGACGGCAAGCGTCTCGCTATCGAAAGGTCTTGGGGAATTATCGAGTTGTTGGACGTGGAGAGCGGGACGTCCTCCGGCCCGCTCTCGGCCGTCATTGCGCCATGGAACTGGGGTCCGGCGTTTGGAAAGGGCAACCTGGCGTTCAGCGCCGACGGAACCTTGTTGTTTGAGGGCGCGTTCAAGAACGGCATCTACGTTTGGAAGCTCGACTGATTTCAAGACGCCCCATTCGCTCCGAGTGGCCGCTAGCCTTGATCGGAAACGCCTCGGGGCAGACTTTTGCGCGGGAGAGGGTCTCGATCCGAGGCGTTTTCGATAAGGAGGTTAGGAGGAAGACGCTGGTGTTTGCGGCGGACGCGTGGAGCTATGGGATTTGAATCGACTTTGGGTTGGAAGTTATTGTATTGATAGGAGTTGCGCGAGGGGCCAATTATTGATGCTCATCGATATACTGCTGACGTTGCTGTCCATGCTCACATCATCGTAACGCGCCACGGTCAGTCGTTCAAGACTCCACCGGCGTATGAGACTTGTACACGCGCAGCGTCCGCCGCGCCAGCGGCTTAGTCCTGACAGGCTAACCGGAAATTATTCCGGGCTATAAGTCTTAGTGCTGTATCTGAAGCGCCCACGAGCAAAGAGCTGGGAGTTGAGACGCTGTGTAGGGGCGCTTCAGATACAGCGACTTGAAGGAAGCCGCCCCGGGGGACTATGGGATTTGTA
>Ga0187862_10004095_pt1 | contig 14004 bp, 15 predicted proteins | sample June2016WEW_10_1_FD_133003 | JGI IMG/M metagenome (GOLD analysis project Ga0187862, IMG submission 133003) | Peatland microbial communities from SPRUCE experiment site at the Marcell Experimental Forest, Minnesota, USA - June2016WEW_10_150 | ecosystem: Environmental > Terrestrial > Soil >...
GGGAGGCGGGTCTTAACCACCCGTAAATGACAATTTCGGTATGATTTTAGCCAGCTTGAACGCATTTTTGCTTGGTGCGTTACCCTGGCATGCAAACGACTGGCAACTGCCGCCATGGAAACGATCGTCAGTGAGATTCGGCCGATCCGCGTCCTGCTCGTCGAGGACGAATTTCTCATCAGCGAATGGGTCGCGGAATCGCTTGTAGAACAGGGCTTCGCGGTACGCACCGCGAGCAACGGGGCGGACGCCCTGCGGCTTCTCGCATCGGCGCCCGTGGACGTACTGTTCACCGACATCAATCTGCCGGGCGGTATGGACGGCACGACGCTCGCGCGTCGCGCCCGCGAGCTGTTACCCGATCTGCCGGTTGTCTACGCATCCGGACGAGTAAACATGCTCGATTCACCGCTGCGGGTACCGGGCTCGATCTTCGTTGCGAAGCCCTACGCTCCGGAGATCGTCGGCCGGCTGCTCGCCCGCAGCTTGAAAGCGACTGCCGAGCGAATGCCTGCCTGAACCGTCATTGCTCGATCGCGCCGCGCGCGAGAAACTCCTCGAGCCAATGGATGTGGTAATCCCCGTCGATGATTTCGGCTTCGCGCGCCAGCGCGCGGAACAGGGGCAGCGTGGTCTCGATGCCCTCGACAACAAACTCGTCGAGTGCGCGCTTCAACCGCATGAGGCATTCGCCCCGCGTCTTGCCGTGGACGATAAGCTTCCCGACGAGCGAGTCGTAGAATGGCGGAATCGTATAGCCATGATAGACGGCGGAATCGATCCGCACCCCTAGTCCGCCGGGTGGATGGTAATGGACGATCTTGCCAGGGGAGGGGCGGAACGACACCGGGCTCTCGGCATTGATGCGACACTCGATGGCGTGGCCGTGGAATTTCACGTCGCCTTGCGCCAGCGCAAGATCGTTGCCGGCCGCGACGCGGATCTGCTCCGCCACGAGGTCGATATCGGTGATCATTTCGGTCACCGGATGCTCCACCTGAATGCGGGTGTTCATCTCGATGAAGTTGAATTTGCCGTCCTCGTAAAGAAACTCGACGGTGCCGGCGCCGAGATATTTGATGTCACGCATCGCTCTGGCGACGGTTTCGCAAATCTGGTCGCGGGCCGACGTGTTAAGAGCGGGCGAGGGGCCTTCCTCCCAGAGCTTCTGGTGTCGGCGCTGCAGCGAACAGTCGCGCTCGCCGAGATGGATGGCGCGGCCTTTGCCGTCGCCAAGAACCTGGACTTCGATGTGGCGCGGCCGTTCAAGGTACTTTTCGAGATAAAGCGTGTCGTCGCCGAAAGCCGCCTTCGACTCGGCGCGCGCTATTGCAAGGGCTGAAGCAAGCTCGCTCTCGGCACGAACGACCTTCATGCCGCGGCCGCCGCCGCCGGCGGCAGCCTTGAGCATGACCGGAAAGCCCACATCGCGCGCCAATCTCTCCGCCTCTTCATCGGAGCCAACGTCGCCGTCGGACCCGGGAACGGTCGGGATGCCGAGTTCAACGGCGGCGCGCTTGGCCGCGATCTTGTCGCCCATCAAACGAATATGCTCCGGGCGCGGACCGATGAATTGCACGTTGTGGTCGGCGAGGATTTCCGCAAAGCGGGCGTTCTCCGAGAGAAATCCATAGCCGGGATGTACCGCGTCGGCGCCGGTGATTTCGCATGCAGCGAGTAGCGCCGGAACATTGAGGTAGCTGTCCTTGGCGGGCGGCGGTCCGATGCAGACGCTCTCATCGGCGAGCCGCACATGCATGGCGTCCTCATCCGCCGTCGAATGCACGGCCACTGTCGGGATGCCAAGCTCCTTGCACGCCCGCAACACGCGGAGCGCGATCTCCCCCCGATTGGCGATCAGGATTTTATCGAACATCTCACTCGATGATCATCAGCGGCTCGCCGTACTCGACCGGTTGACCGTCCTCGACCAGGATCTGGATCACCGTGCCGGAACGAGGCGCGGGAATTTGATTCATCGTCTTCATCGCCTCGATGATGAGGAGCGTTTCGCCGGTCTTCACCTGGCTGCCGACATTGATGAAGGGCCGTGCGCCCGGCGCTGGGCCGCGGTAAGCGGTGCCGACCATCGGCGAAGCGACGAGACCCGGATGCTGGCTCGGCTCGATCGGCACGTCCACCGGCGGCGCCATGGGAAGGGCAGCGCCAACGGATCCTTCGGGCGTTCGCCCTCGAGACCCCGGCGCATTCAGATTTCGCGCGACGCGAATCGACGCTCCATCGCGTTGGAGCTCAATTTCAGTAAGCCCTGTTTCGTCGAGCAGCTTTGCCAGATCGCGGATGGCATCGTGATCGATCGCGGGTGTCTTCGGCACCTGAAGGGGCTTTCGCGTCACGATCGATCCCCTGTCCGATGTTCGGGGCCGAGCATACCGGCAAGGCCCCTGATAGCGAGCGCGTACCCCTCGATGCCGAAACCGCAAATGACCGCGCGCGCAGCTTCGGAGACGTAGGAGTGTCGGCGGAACGACTCTCGTGCGTGAATATTACTGATGTGAACCTCGACGACGGGGGCTTCGACCGCGAGGAGCGCGTCGAGGATCGCAACCGACGTATGGGTATATGCGGCCGGATTGATGATAACCCCCACCGCCCGCTTGTCGCGCGCCTGGTGAATCAAATCGATGATTTCGCCTTCGTGATTTGATTGCCGGAACTCGATTGCAAGCCCGTGTTGCTTCGCCGTTGCGCGGCAAAGCTTCTCGACGTCGGCGAGCGTCGCGCGGCCGTATATCTCCGGCTCGCGCGTGCCAAGCAGATCAAGGTTCGGTCCGTTGAGGACGTAAACGGTCTTCGGCATTGCTTTCCCGGCCGGCCGTCGGCAGGCGGGCAAACAGCTTGCTCGACCTCCGGCTTTATAGGGACCCGACTCGAAAAGGGGAAGCGGGGACGGCGGCGCCCGTTGCGTGGCCGCCACGATGAAACCCAAAATTGGACGCCGCGGGCTCCCAAGCGGGCCACAGATCTAATGGACCCTTTTGGCGCGACGTGAACCTGGGAGGGAGTCCATGCGCCGCAGAACATTTATGCGATTTGTTGCGTGTTGTGTTGCGTTGCTGCCGGTCGGGACGTCGGTCATTGCTGCCGAGGGCGTGCTTGTCTCGGGCCCGATCGTCCACGATAATCTTGCGATCTACTTTGTGCACGGCCAAGCAACTCGGGGCGCTGTCCCCGTGAGCCTGGAAGAGGCGCTCGCCAATGGGCGTGTCAAAGTGCGCGAAACCGGTACGGTCAACGAGTTGACCGTGGAAAATGTCGGCAATGACGAGATTTTCATTCAGGCCGGCGATATCGTAAAGGGGGGCCGGCAGGACCGCGTCTTGTCGGTCGATCTGTTGTTGCCGCCGCGGTCGGGACAGCTACCGATCGCGGCGTTTTGTGTCGAATCCGGCCGTTGGTCGGCTCGCGGTCAGGAGGATTCGCGGCAATTCTCCACCGCGGCGGCAGCCATGCCGTCGCACGAAGCAAAGCTCGCCATACGATCCTATATGGCTGCCGCCCCATCGACGATGCCGATCGGAAAGGCAAACTCGGCCGATCCGTCTCGCGCCGATACCGGATCGCGCCAGGAGCAAATCTGGGCGACGGTGAAAAAGACGCAGGACCGGTTGGCGCGGTCCGTCGGCGCGACCCCCGCGCCGGCTTCGCCTTCGAGCCTGCAACTCTCGCTCGAGAGCGACAAGCTCAAGGCGGCGCAAGCCGCTTACATGAGCGCGTTGCAAAGCGGCGGCGCGCTCGATCACGACGTCATTGGTTACGTCGCCGCCATCAACGGCAAAATCAGTGGCGGCGACGTGTATTCTTCGCCCGATCTGTTTCGCAAAATGTGGCCCAAGCTGCTCGCCGCCAGTGTGACCGAGGCGATCAGCGATAAGGCCGCCCAAAATGCAACCCCGCCGTCGGCCGCTGGCGTCGGCAGCTTTATGACGGCCGCGGCAAGCGTTCCGGAATCCGAACGCGTACTGAGCGAAAGCGTTCGTGTTGCTACCCGCGACGGTGACGGCACGCTCTACGCGGAAACGCGGCGTCCCGACGGCGGCTGGGTGCACCGAAACTATCTGGCGAAGTGATCCATCCAACAAAAAAATCCTCCCCCGAAAAGGGGGAGGATTGTTGACCGCACTCCCGCGACGGTGCGGGCCGCAGGCAGTTATTTGCGGTCGGCGTTGAGCTTTTCGCGAAGCGCATCGATGCCGACTGCTCCAACCACCACATCCTCGCCCACCACATAGCTTGGCGTGCCGCTGACGCCGAGCGCGTCGGCGAGCTTCATATTTTCGTCGATCGTCTTCTTGACCTCGTCACTGCCCATGTCTCGCTCGATGCGTGCCATGTCGAATCCGACCTCCTTGGCGACCGCGAGCGCGCGTGTCTTGTCGGCCGCGCCGCGGCCACCGAGCAGCTTCTGGTGAAACTCGATGTATTTCTTTCCGGTGACGTCCTGCATGCGTGCAGCGACCGCGACATGGGCGGCTTCGACCGATCCCTCGCCGAGAACCGGGAATTCCTTGAGAACGAATTTGAGATTGGGGTTGGTCTTCAGGAGATCCAGCATGTCGGTCATGGCGCGCTTGCAGAAGCCGCAATTGTAGTCGAAGAATTCGACCATCGTCACGTTGCCTTGCGGGTTACCGAGCACGACCTGGTGCGGCGAGCTAAACAGCGCCGCCTTGTTGTCTACGACTGCCGCTCGATGCTTCTCGGCTTCTGCCGCCTGCTGACGCTTCTCCAGCTCCGCCATGACGTCCTGCATCACCTCAGGGTGCGCCAGCAGGTAGTCTTTGACGATGTTTCCGATTTCCTGGCGCTGATCGGCCGAGAATGTTTGCGCTTGCGCCGGGGCGGCGGCCGGCGATGCGAGTGACATCGCGGCTGCGATCAGGATTGCTATGCGTGGGCTAAATGTCATCGCGATTGTCCTTTTTGCGATCATTGTCAGTTTCGAAGCGGGCTAAGCTTTCCCTTGTTGAAAGCGACGATGTCGTCGGCTCGCACCCAGCCCGGCGATCCAACCGGAAAACGCATCTTAGCCCGTGCGGCGAGCTCGCGCGCGGTTTTGTTGTCACCGCGCGCGAATGCAGCCTGCGCCGAAGCAAGATCGGCATCGGCCAGATCGCCGGTGTGGCCGTAGGCCATGGCGAGCTGCTCATAAGCATCGCCGGATTCTGGCTCTTTGATAATGGCCGCGCGCAAAAGCGGAATCGCTTCTGCCGTCATCTTGGCGTTGTTGGTGGCGATCAGCGCTTGCGACAGCATAATCTGAATGAGGGCCGGATTGGGAGCAAGCTGGACGGCGCGGCGCAATGGCGCGAGCGCTTCCGCCGCGTGTCCGCTTTCGAGTAGCGCCTGACCTTTCAGCTCGTAGAAATAGGGATAGTCCGGCATCGACTCGATCAGGCCGTCGATCTGTGTAAGGGCAGAACGTATGTCGCCGAAGCGGTAGGCAGCTATGGCGCGCGCGTAGCGGGCCGGCATGCCGGTGTCGGATAACGGATAACGTCGCGACACCACGTCGGCCCGTTCGGTGAAGCCGTAAAGCTTCGCGCGCATCATGTCGTGGCGAAATTGCAGCTCGGGCGGGTCCTTCTTGTCCCAATATGGGGTCTTGACCAGTTCCGCCAGCGCGGCCATGCGATCCGCGGGCATCGGGTGATTCTGCACATAGGGATCGACATAGGCCGCCGAGAACATCGTCTCATCAGCGAAGCGTTTGAACGTATCGTACATGCCCTTGCCGGACTGCCCGGTCATGGTCAGGAACCGGACACCGGCGCGATCGGCCTGTTCCTCTTGGGCGCGCTGGTAGGCCATTAGCGTGTGCAGCAGGTAGGACTGCGGCGCGCTGATCGCCGCCGCGCCGAGATTACCCATATCTAAGCTGTTGCCGTAGTTATTCGACCGCGAACCCGCCACCATTGCGCCGACGCCGAGCAGCATGGTGACGATCGCGGCGGTCTGAGCGTTGGCAAGCTCTTGGCGCATTTTGGAAAGGTGACCGCCGACGATATGACCGGTCTCGTGCGCGAAAACGCCGATGAGCTGATTGGGCGTGGTGGCTTGCTTCAGGGCGCCGGTAAAAATGAAGATCCGGTGCGCGTCCATCACAAAGGCGTTGAACACATTTTCGTTGATGATGACGACCTGCACGTTTTGCTGGGCCAAGCCGGCCGCGCGCAAAATCGGTGCCGTGTAGTCGCGCAAGAGCTGCTCGATCTCCGCGTCGCGAATCATGGGAATGCCGGCGGTGGATCCGGTCTGCGCCCGCGCCGGCAGGCTTCCGAGCGCGAGCGCGGCGGCAGCGGTCAGCGCAATGGCGCGCGACGCTGGTCTCACCGGGCTCACCTTGCTAGGAGTTTTGGCGACAATCATTTGGGACAAAGTATCAGTCCCTCGGTCCGTGGACCAAGGCTATGGATGGAACCGTTTACGGTCAACACAAGGGCCGGCGTGTTGCAGGGGCTAAGCCAAACGCCACAAAACCCCGCGAATACGGCAGTACCGGGGCGGCCCAACAAGACCCGCGATACGTCGAGGCGCAATAATGCTTGAGAGAGCCAAACGTCTCTTGCAACCGTCCGCGCGCAGCGCCGTGCCGCCGTTTATGGTCATGGACGTCATGACCGCGGCGGCGCGTCTTGAGGCGCAAGGCCGCAAGATCATCCACATGGAAGTCGGGCAGCCGGCGGCGGGTGCCCCGGCAATTGCGATTGCCGCCGTGCGTGCCGCCCTTTCTTCCGGTCCGCTCGGCTATACCGAGGCGCTTGGCATTCCGTCGTTGCGCCGGCGTATCGCGCGCGCTTACGCCGAATGGCATGGCCTCGACATCGATCCGGAGCGCATCGTCGTCACCACCGGCTCCTCGGGCGGCTTTATTTTGGCATTTCTCGCCGCGTTCGAGACGGGGGATCGCGTGGCGATGGCGCTACCCGGCTATCCGCCCTATCGCCACATACTCACTGCGCTCGGCTGCGAGCCGGTGGGGATCGAGACGAGCGCAGCAACGCGCTGGTCGATCACCGGCGAAAGTCTGCTCGCTCAGCACCGTGCGAAGCCGCTGAAGGGCGTCGTGGTTGGGTCACCGGCCAATCCGAGCGGCACGATGATGACGGCGTCGGCGCTCACCGAGCTGATCCGCTGCGCCGAAGATGCAGGCATCGTCGTGATCTCGGACGAGATCTATCACGGCCTCGATTACGCCTTTGCCGCGGAATGCGCCGCGCGCATCTCCTCCGACGTCATCATCATCAATTCTTTCTCCAAATATTTCTGCATGACCGGGTGGCGGATCGGCTGGATGGTTGTGCCGCCGCCGCTGGTGCGGGCGGTTGAACGGCTGCAGCAAAATCTTGCGATCTCGGTGCCCACTCTTTCGCAAATCGCGGCCGAAGCGGCCTTCGAAGGGCGCGCCGAGCTAGAGGCGGTACGGCGCGGCTATGAGGAAAACCGGCGCATTCTGCTCGACGGCCTGCCGCGCGTCGGCCTCGATTCCTTTCTGCCGGCCGATGGCGCCTTCTATCTCTATGCCGATGTCTCGCGGTTCTCGAACGACAGCTTTGCATTCGCGACGCGAATGTTGGAGGAGGCGGGCGTGGCGGCGACTCCCGGGGTCGACTTCGACCCAGTGCGCGGAAGGAACTTCTTGCGTTTGTGCTATGCCGGCGGGCACGAGGAGATGTGCGAGGCGGTCGAGCGGATCGGCAATTGGCTCAAAAAAGATGCGACCTAAGCGAGGCGGGCGATGAGCGACGCGCTGTTCGATATTCTGCGTAAGATAACCACCGCGACGATCACGACGATGCTCTTGAAAAAAGGCATCCGGCGCTGCTGGATGAACGGTCCAAAACCGCTCGTTCCGAAGGGCGAACGTGTCGTTGGTCGAGCGTTCACCCTGCGCTTTGTTCCCGTGCGCGAAGATCTCGCGACGCCGGAAAGCTGGGGCCATCCCATATCGACGCGGGCGGCCATCGAGGAAATGCCGGAAGGCGCGGTCGTCGTTGCCGACGCCATGGGCGTGCCGAGCGCCGGTATATTCGGCGACATTCTTTGCGCCCGCATGAAAAAGCGAAACGTTGCGGCTTTGGTCACTGACGGCGTTGTGCGCGACCGCGCCGGCGTGCTGATGAGTGCATTGCCGGTCTGGTGCGCCGGCGTTGCAGCGCCGGCATCCGTCAACGGTTTGACATTCGTCGGCTGGCAGCAGCCGATCGGTTGCGGCGGATGCGCGATATTCCCGGGGGATGTGATCGTCGCCGATGACGATGGCGCCGCCGTTATTCCGCAGGCGATGCTGGAATTCGTAGCGCAAGAGGGCGCCGAGCACGAGCTTTACGAAAGCTGGGTGTTCAGCGAAGTCGAGAACGGCGTGAAACTGCCGGGCCTTTATCCGCCGAACGAGGAGGCGAAGGCGCGCTACGCGGCGTGGCGGAAATCGCGCTCGTGATTGTGTCAATCGACGTCCCGGCTTCGATGTTTTTCTCCCTTTCCAAAATTCTCGGTTTCTTCGCCTATCCGTCGAATGTCTTGATTGCGATCGGCCTGCTCGGCCTCGTGCTCCTTCTCACACGGTTCACGCGGCTCGCCAGTTGGCTCATCGTGACGAGCCTCGTGCTGATTGCCGTCGCGGGACTATCGCCGCTCGGCAATGCGCTGATCCTGCCTTTGGAGCAGCGCTTCCCGCCTTGGGACGCTTCGCGCGGACCGCCCGACGGCATCGTGCTGCTCGGCGGCATGATCTCGCCGGATGTATCGGCGGCGCGCGGTGCGGTGGCGCTCAATGAAGCGGCCGAACGCATCACCGTCACCGCCGAGCTGGCGCGCCGTTACCCGAACGCGCGCATCGTCCTGACCGGCGGCAGCAACGCCTTGATTTTTGACGAAGGCATCGAGGCGGTTTTCGCCGTCCGGCAATTGGAGGCGCTCGGTGTTGCGCATGACCGCGTCGCGGCGGATGAGCAGGCGCGCAACACGATCGAGAATGCGGTGTTCTCGCGGCTCGTCGCCAACACGAAGCCGGGCGAGCGCTGGCTTCTGGTGACCTCGGCGTATCACATGCCGCGCGCGATGGCGGTCTTCAGGGCGGCTGGCTTTCCGGTCGAAGCCTATCCGGTCGACTGGCGCACGCGCGGGCCGATCGACATGGTGCGGCCGTTCGCTTCGCTCGGTGATGGCCTGCGGCGGACGGACACGGCGGTGCATGAGTGGGCTGGCCTTCTCGCCTATCGGCTCACCGGCAAGACGGCCGACCTGTTTCCAGCGCCTTGACATTGGGGTGCGAGCGGCCGCGTTCTTGCCCGTGGGGGAGCGTTATGCTCATTTCTCGTGTGCTGTGCAGATAGCGGGCGGTCGATGCTCCATTTGGTCATTGCCAACAAAAACTATTCTTCCTGGTCGTTTCGGCCATGGCTGGCGATGAAAGTGGCCGGGATCGCGTTTCAGGAAACGCTGATCTCGCTCGATGCGCCCGATTTCAAGTCGCGGCTGTCGGCATTGAGTGGCGCCGGCAAGGTGCCGGTGCTGATCGACGGCGACGCGCGTATTTGGGAATCGCTGGCGATCCTTGAATACCTGGCTGAGAAATTCCCCGCCGCGAATTTGTGGCCGCAGGATACGCTGGCGCGCGGCCATGCGCGGGCGGTCGCATCCGAAATGCACGCTGGCTTCCTGCCGCTGCGTCGGCAATTGCCGATGAATGTGTGGCGGCCGGTGATACCGCGCGCACTCGACGCCGACGCGAAAGCTGATGTGGCGCGCATCGATACGATCTGGAGCGAATGCCGCGCGCGTTTCGGGACTGGCGGGCCATTTCTGTATGGAGCATTCGGCGCGGCTGACGCGATGTATGCGCCTGTCGTTTGGCGTTTCCACACTTACGGAATCGACGTGAGCGCTATCGCGCGCGACTATATGCGAGCAATTAAAACGCTGCCGGCGTGGAGTGAATGGCGCGAGGCCGCACGGCGCGAAACCTGGGTGCTCCCGCACGACGAAATCGACTGGCCGGAGGTGAAGCGGGAGGAAGGGTAGCGGTATTTTTGCGCGGCCTTTGACTAGACGCTGACGACATCCTTGCCGATGGGCCAGAGCGCAAGCCCCGCCAGCTTCAGATGGGCCCAGGCGAACGGAATCCCGATAATGGTCACCGCGAGAAAGATAGCCGTGATCAGATGCCCGAGCGCCAGCCACCATCCGGCAAAAACGAGCCATATGATGTTGCCGAGAGCTCCCAGCGGTCCGGCGCCGATCCCTGACGATCGGCTTACGACCGTGTTGCCAAAAGGCAAAAAGGTGTAGCCCGCGATCGTGAGCGCAGCGCGGGCCCATGGCAGCCCGATGATTGTGATCGCCATGATCACGGCGGCGAGTAGCCAACCCGCGGCCATCCACAGCCCGCCGAATACGATCCAAAGCAGATTTAGTACCAGACTCGTCGGCGACATTTTGTTTGTCCTTGGCTTTTAGCTTCGTCGTCAGCGATATCGCGTCGGGCGAGCGAACTTTCAACTAGGAGGCTGCGGCGATCAGGGTTTGCAGTTCTAGAAGGAAGGGCCGCTGATAGGTGAGAATCTTCACCATGGCGACCGGAAGCGTGAAGTAGGCGATGCGGTCAATCTCGGGAAAATGCTGCCGTCGTCCCGATCTCGGCGGCCATTCGATCTCGAAGCTGTTGCTGGCGAATGACGCCAAATCGAAATCCGCTTCGAACGCCCAAGCGCGTACGATCTTGCCGCTCTTCTGTTTGACCGGCGTCAGCGGCAAGTAGTCCCCAGCGGCGGCAAGATTCGTTTCCTCGGCAAATTCCCGTTGCGCCGTGGCGAGAAGATCGGCGCCCGGCTCGGCGAGGCCTTTCGGAATGGTCCACACCCCATCGTCTTTTTTCGCCCAGAAGGGCCCGCCCGGATGGGCGAGCAGCACTTCGAGGGCGTTCCTGCGGCGGAACGCCAGGAGACCGGCACTGATTTCTGCCCTGCGGCGCATCCGCGCAATTTAACGCTAAAACTGCGGCCCTCTACCGCAGGTCTTGCCAAAGGGCTATCGTCTGCATGATTTTGTCACGATTACGCCCACAATGCCGGCTTCCTCGCCCGGGCTCATTGAGCGCGCGGCGGAGGGGCGCGCCGAGCCATTTCCTGCACGGGAGCTAACGCCAATGCGATATCGATTTATCGCCGCCATCGCCGCTTTCGCGGCTCTCATTGCGCCGATTGCTAAGGCCGACGATGCCCCCAACAAGGACGTCAAGGGGCTTTATTTAATGAGCGACTATCCGGCCGTGACACTGCGGCCGGGTGAGACTTCTTCGATCGCTCTGAAGCTGCAGAATTACGACTTGGCTCCCGAGCGGCTGACTTTGTCGATTTCCGGCGTGCCTACCGGGTGGACAGCGACGTTGATGGGCGGCGGTCAGCCGGTCGCCGCGGCGATGCCGGCGACCAATTCCAGCGTTGCGCTCGAATTGCGGCTCGACGTACCGAAGAACGCCGCCGTAGGCACCGAAACGCTCACGGTCACCGCGACCGGAGGTTCGACGGACGCCTCGCTGCCGATCGCGGTCACGCTTGCCAAAGATCTGCCGGCCAAGTTGACGCTGACGCCGCAGCTTCCCGAGTTGCGTGGCACCTTGAAGTCGAGCTTCGAGTATCAGCTCACCATCAAGAACGACAGCGGCAAGAAGCTCACCGTGAGTCTAGCCGCCCAGACGCCGCAGAATTTCGACTCCTCGTTCACCGAGGGATACGGCACCCAGGAGCTTAACGCAGTGCCGATCGATGCCGGCCAGACCAAGAACGTGAAGCTCAAAGTGACCCCGCCAAATACGGCCGCGGCCGGAAGTTACAAGGTCGTGGTGCGGATAGGCGCCGAGGACGCCGCGGCAACGGCCGACCTCACGATGGACATCACCGGCCAGCCCAGGCTCGATGTCAGCGGCCGCGAAGGCCTCGTCTCGACGCGCGCCTCCGCCGGCAAGGAAAGCAGCGTGCCGGTGGTCATCACCAATACCGGCACCGCGCCGGCCGACGACGTCGAACTCAGCGGCTCGACACCGAGCGGCTGGAAGATCACGTTCGATCCGAAGACGGTCGACCACATCGCGCCAAACGCGAATAAGGAAGTGCAGGCGCTGATCACGCCGACCGAGAAGGCGATCGCCGGCGACTACGTGACGTCGATCCGCGCCTCCACCCGCGGCGAGTCGGCCTCAACGACATTCCGCGTCACGGTCACGACCTCGACCATGTGGGGTATCGCCGGCGTTGGCATCATCGGCGTCGCGCTGCTCGTGATGGTCGGGGCGGTTGCAAGGTTCGGCCGCCGATGAACGATGACATCGTCATCGAGGCAAAAGGCCTCACCAAGAATTACGGCAAGGCAGTCGCGGTCGATCACATCTCGTTCACCGTCGGGCGCGGGGAAATCTTCGGCCTCCTCGGCCCCAACGGCGCCGGCAAGACCACCACGATCCTGATGTTGCTCGGCCTCACCGAGATTTCCGGCGGCGAGGTGAGCGTGCTCGGTTTCAATCCGGTGCGTGAGCCGCTCTCGGTCAAGCGCCGCGTCGGCTATATGCCCGATACGGTCGGCTTCTACGATCAGCTCACCGCCGCCGACAATCTTAGCTACACCGCTAGACTGATCGGCTTCAAGAAAGCGGAGCGCGAGAAAAGGATCGCGGACGCGCTCGATCGCGTCGGCCTCGCTGAGTTTGCCGAAAAGCGCGTCGGCACTTTCTCTCGCGGCATGCGCCAACGCCTCGGGCTTGCCGAGATTCTCATGAAGGGCGCCCAGATCGCGATCCTCGACGAGCCGACATCAGGGCTTGACCCGCACGCGACAGCGGAACTGCTCTCCATCATCCGCGGCTTCAAAGTGGAGGGCGTTTCGGTGCTGCTGTCCTCGCATTTGCTCGAGCGGGTGCAGAGTGTGTGCGACCGCGTCGCGCTGTTCAGCGGCGGCCATATCGCTTTGATGGGCTCGGTGGCCGATCTCGGCCGCGAGGTCCTCGGCGGCGGCTATGTGGTCGACATCGAGGCGGACGGCGCCGGGCTCGCCGAACGGCTCGCCCTCATTCCAGGCGTCAGCGCCGTCGAGAGAACCGGCATCGGCAAGCTTCGTCTGCACGCCGACCGTGATGTTCGACCGGAAGCCGCGGTTGAGGTGGTTGCGATGCAGGGCCGCCTGAAATTTCTCGGCGTCCAGGAACCGAGCCTCGACGCCATCTACACGCGCTATTTCGAGACTAGGCCCGACGAGGGCATGACCACCAAGGAAGGATCGCGCCATGCGGCGTGAGGGCTCGGCCTTTCAGGGCCTCGGCGTAGTCATGCTCAAGGAGTTGTCAGACCACCTCACCAGCGTGCGCATGCGCGTGCTCGAATGGCTCGTGGTGCTGGTCGCGCTCGCGGCGCTCTACGGCGCCATCCAACAGATCAAGGAAACCACCGCGGAGGATCCATTCCTTTTCCTGCGCCTGTTCACGACCTCGCGTGAGCCGCTGCCGTCTTTCGTCTCCTTCATCTCCTTCCTCGTCCCGATTATGGCGATCGGACTCGGCTTCGACGCCGTCAACAGCGAGTACAACCGGCGCACGCTGTCACGCATCCTCGCCCAACCGATCTATCGGGACGCGCTGCTGTTCGGAAAGTTTCTTGCCGGGCTGGCGACGCTTTCGATCAGCCTGATTAGCCTTTGGCTGCTGGTCATCGGACTGGGCCTGCTCCTGATCGGAATTCCGCCCGGCGCCGAAGAAATCGGCCGCAGCTTTCTCTTCCTCCTGGTCACGATCATCTACTCGGGCGTCTGGCTGGCGCTGGCGATTTTGTTCTCGATCCTGTTCCGCTCGGCCGCGACCGCGGCGCTGGTCGCGCTCGGTCTGTGGCTGTTCATCACTTTTATCTGGCCGGTGCTGGCTGGCGCCGTCGCGCAAATCGTCGCTCCGCCCGACCCGCGTTACCTCGCGCTGGGATTGCCGACACCGGCGACCTCGCA
>Ga0187862_10004105_pt1 | contig 13988 bp, 9 predicted proteins | sample June2016WEW_10_1_FD_133003 | JGI IMG/M metagenome (GOLD analysis project Ga0187862, IMG submission 133003) | Peatland microbial communities from SPRUCE experiment site at the Marcell Experimental Forest, Minnesota, USA - June2016WEW_10_150 | ecosystem: Environmental > Terrestrial > Soil >...
ACCAGCCGGTCTCGCTCGGCCTGGGTCATCAGTAGTTGTCCTTTGTCCACCCTCCAGGCTCGACCCTGTCAATAGGACATTTCTACTTTGCCCAAATAGGACATTATCATTTTGCCGCGACACGATCACCTCTCACCGTCCAACCTGGCACTCAAATGTGCTGAAATAGGATCTCGTGAAGAGAATCGCTCTGGTTTTGGCCTTGCTTTCGGCCTCTCGGCTGCCCGCCGCGGATACGTCCACTCCTCCGGTTGCGCAAAAGTTTCTGGGGCTGTTCCAGGAGCTTCGTGCAGCCGGAACGCAACGGGGATCCACCCTCCGTCATGTCTCGTTCGCGCTTTCGGATGGCGAGATCGACGAATATATGCGATACGCTTTGCGCACCTCGCCCCGGCCCGGCGTGGATTCGGTGAGTGTAAAGATCTTCCCGCAGAATTACGTTTCCACGTTCACCGTCGTCGATTTCGACGCCGTCGAGCGCTGGAAGCCGGGCACAATTCCGGCATTGCTGCGGCCCATCCTGCGCGGCAAGCAGTCCATCTGGGTGGACTACCGCTTCGCCGCCGCCAATTCGACACTCACTTTCTCCGTCGAAAAGGCGTATTACGACAACCTCCGGCTGCCCGCGTTCTTCGTGGGGAAGATGATCCAGATCGTCGCCGCCCGCCAGCCGGAGCATTACGATACCAGCAAGCCGCTGCCGCTGCCCTTCGGCCTTCGCCAGGCGTGGACCGAAAATCACATCGTGAAGGGCAATAACTGAAGAACTGGAACTTGGCGGATGGCTGTCCAGGCACTCCGCCTCAACGCAGCGCTGCTGCCGCCCGCGCAACTCTCTATGGAAGGGCCGGGGCGGTCGCACGGCCAAAGAATCTACCCCTCCCTTAAACACGATCCTATTTGCAGGTGACTTGCTGGGGTGAGTTAGGCAATTCGAACTCCGAGTCGTCGGTCCTTGCGGCAATCGAGTGCGAGCGCCCATCCTTGAGCGCCGCAGGCACCTCCGAGACAAATGCGTGTGCCCCATTGCCTTTGCCGGCGGCACTTAGGTCAGGCCGCGGCCGATCGGCGGTCAAAGTCATCAGCGGTTCGCCATCGTTCAGTACGCGAATTCTGATTTGGCCGTTCGGGTCCAAGGCGTTCCAAGCCCACCCGGAGATTACATCGCAACCGGCGTGTTCGAGACGCCCTTCGTAATGCGCAGAGACAGCGGACCCCGCCCGGTGCACGTCTTGCGGAACGGGCAGGATGAGCCGCCGATTGTCCCAATCCCGATCGCCCCGGTCCGGCGGAAGAAACGTTCCGGGAGGTTCCCAGATGCCAAACGCTATTCCAGTAGCACCCTTCAGTTGAGCGGCCGACAACTGGACGCTATCGCGCCAGAACTCGCCGGCCTTCGCCAGGCGCGGCGCCGTTCGAGCAGCGGGAGCTTGTTCATAGTCTGCCTGCCCAAGCATCTTGCCACTTTGATCAATGAGGTGAACAAACACGAAGTATTTCAATGGCTGCTCCGCGAGGCTCTCCCAGAAGAGTTCCATCTGCAGACCCTCGTCCTGCGGCGTAAGCAGCACGCCGCGGAGAAGGAACCGGTCGCCAAAGCGGACGCCGCGGCTGCCGGAGACACTTCTATCAACGGCCGAGACGAGGGCGTCGCGCGTCAAAAGCGCAGACCCGCGCCGGTAGATGAAGCATGCAGCGCCGGTTGCGCCGAGAGGAGCCCGGTAGATCTGTTGAAAGGCGGGATCCGATGTTATGAGGCGCTCGGCCTCACCGTTCGCCGCATTGGCAAATGACGGAGCAAGTTCCGGCTCGGGAACCCGAGGAACAATCAGAACGTATTTAGGCCGGACCTGATCGAGAAAACTCTTAACCTGTTCAGGTGTGGCGATCTGGCTCGGCACGCCAACGACCTGAAGCCCGCAGGCCGCGCGCAGAGTCAGATACTTGAGGTTTTCGTTGTTAAGATACTTGTGCGAGAGAAGAACCAGCAGGCGATCGCCCTCTTCAGGCGGCTCAGGGCCGTGGCAAATGGCACCGATGATCTCGGCCTGTTGCCACGCTCCGTCATCGCCAGGCGCAGCGGCATAATACGCGAGGTGGGAGGACCAAACCTGGAAGCGCCCGACCGCGAACCCGGGAATCCGCTCTCCAAATGGAAAGGACGAGCAGGCATACGCAAAGACGGGAACAGTCAGCAGCAGCGCCGAGGCAGCAAGAAGGCGGCGGGGAGGACAAAACACAGTGGCCGTTCGCGACAACCAGAGTGCGGCTACGGGAACCAATGGAGCTATGTATCGGGGATCCTTAGCGACCGAGAAGGTAGCTATAACGAAAGGAACACTGACCCACGCCACTAACAGCCAGGAGTGGCTGCCCCAGCCATAGCCTGGGCGTTTGGGAAGAAGCAGCCACGCCACCAGCGCAAGCGCGAGCGAGAAGGCATAGAAGGTGGAGAGAGCGGCAGCACCCAGTGTGAAAAAATAGTCCATTATGACCCGTGCCGAGAAGACGTCGGGGCTGCCATAGTTAATCGAAATGTCCCCGTTGGATGCGGAACGCGCATAGGCAATCACAGTTTGCCAATTTGGAACGTACCAGACAGCGGCCATGAGCCCGCCAACCAGCAGGATGACGCCGAACCGCGCGACCATCCTAGTCTTGTCATGCCAGCCTCGGCAACCTCGAATCGCCAAGATCGCTTGCACTGCCGCTGGAGCGGCGATGTACAGCGGAAAGGTAAACTTCATCAACGCTCCGAGTCCGAGCAGCAAGCCGAGGCGTGCGATCGGCCAGACTCCCGACACAGGGTGCAGATGGAAATAAAAGATCCACATCACAACCAGGGTTGCCAAGCCGTAGTCGACAAGAAACTGCCGGGACAATCCATACATCAGAGGCATGGTCTGGAGGATCGCCACCGCGAGCAACCCCTCTCTCGGCGACCAGAGGTTTTCGGCTATCCGGAACAGGTAAATGCTCATCAAAATGACGAAGCCAACCCCAATCAGGAAGCGGGGATCGAACTCCCTGCCGAAGACCGTGTAGAGCGGCACCGGAAGCGCACATATGAGCGGCGCCCTATTGCCGAACAGATGAGCGAAGGCTCGCGCAAAGCCGGCGACCCCATGGTCCCGCAGCGCGTCAGACAGTACCAGGCTGCCGCTGAGGTACGCCGAGTCGTCCCAAAAGGTGGGAGTTCTCGATCGGTGGAAGTAGTAGCCATTGACGGCGGCTAGTATTACGACCACAAGCATGGCCGCGGCTATGCAGTTTCTGCGGAGATTGTCTGAGAACATTCTGGCGACGCTCACCAATCTGCCTCGAATCGACCCAAAAGGGCAAAAGGCCGACGAGGCTTCAAACCTCACAGTTTAACCCTAGTAATACTGGGCAAGCGCATCCCGTGACCGGCACGAGGCCCAGCAGGCTTGGCCATGCCGCTCCGTATGGCAGCGCCAGTCGACCCGGGCCTGGTAACACGTCTCCTACGTTCGTTGAAACGAACAGGACCGAAAAAAGGACGTTGCATGCCGCTCTCCAGCGTAGCGGCAAGCTGGTGCAAGGACGGACTGCTATAATCGTCTCTCTCGCAGGCAATTCGCTCCCGTGCGACGGCTTGCGATGACGTTCGTACGGTCCGCTCCGGCAATCGCCTAAAATGACCACGATCCCGTGGCGTTGGACGGATGTTTGCGGGCCTTTGGGCGTTCAGGGCGAGGCAGAGTATCGTGAAAAAGCACACTGGCCGAAGCAAGAAGCACCCCGGCCAAGACACGAAGCACACCGGCCAAGACGAACACGCCGGCCAAAATCAGAAGAACGTCGGCGTGCCGCGGTCACTTTACCCTCTGGTGGAGCGGATCGGATTCTATATCCTCGTCGCCTACGCGGCGCTTACAACGTTTCCCGGCAGTGGCGGCGACCCTATTGGCCGGGGCCTGGATTATTCCTGGCGTTTCGGCCTGAATCAGTTATTTTTCTCCCCCTACAAATATGGCCGGGACGTGATATTCACGTACGGACCGCTTGGATTTGTCTGCTACCCGGAGCACATTGGTCATAACCTTATCGTCGCCTTGGTGATTCGGCTCTTCGTATGGGCAGTCATGCTCGGAGTCCTGGTTGGGGCTTACCGGCGGAAGCAGTTCGCCGCCGGCGGCTGCCTGATCGCTGCGGGCTCTCTCGTCTTAGTGCATTCGGCCCTGTTGTCTTTTCTGGACTACATGTTAGCAATCGCCGCTCTGATGCTGATTGTGTGGCACGGCCCGGAGTGGGCTCGTTCCGTTCGGGCCGTCTTTCTCCTGATTATCCTCGATTCGTTGGCGTTTCTGAGCAAGACATCGGCGTATGTAATGATAACCGCATCCTTGATCGTCTATGTCGGCTTGGTGACTTGGAAGGATCGCAAGAAGCCGGGCATCGCCCCGGCGCTGGCAGCAGCATCCATCATCCTGGCACCGCTGGGAGTTTTTCTATTCTACGACCATTCGTTCACGGACCTCGGCTTGTACGTGTTGCGCGGCGGCGAAATAATGGGCGGTTTTAGCACTGCCATGTCGTGGTCCGGGATGACTGCCGGGGACGTTTGGTCTGTGACGCTCCTGCTGGCCTTGATTGTTGGGTTTGGCGTTTTCTCGGTGTGGCGACGCTGGCTCGGTTGGGAGGTGGTCGGGTGTATTTTCGTTAGCGTAGCGTTCGCTGTCAAGCATGGCGTAGTGCGGTGGGATCACCTGCCAATTTCTTATGGAGCCGCTCCGATGCTCTTCGCAATCATGGCTGTCAAGTGCCGCGGAGGCAGGGTCTGCACCTGGGTGCGGAGCATTGTGTGGGGATGCGTCTGTTGTGTGGCTCTCATCGCAGGGAATCCGGCGTGGAGACCGTTGTCGTACCGCACCTGGGACCCGCTGGTTGCTCTCGAAAGGTTTAGCCCGTTGCTTCACTGGGATCGGTTCGTTGCCGGGTTGGATGGAGAGTCCGAGGCTAACCTGCAAAATGACGTTCTCCCAGACGACCTTCTGAAGCACATCCAGCGCTTCCCCGTTGTCATGTTTCCTTGCGAGATGTCATACGCTGCTGCAAATCATTTGAACCTTTTTCCTTTGTATACGATGCAATCGTACACCGGGTACACGCATGAACTCGACCGGGCGATGGCCGCCAAACTGGTCGACGGCACTCCTTCTGAAGTGCGGCTCCTCGTTGAATGGGGGGGACTCGATTACCGTCACCCACTCTTGGACGTTCCTGCAACATGGCAGACGATCCAGACTGCCTTTGAGCCGGAGGCGGAAGGGCCAGGCGTCCTCTTGTTGAAGAAAAGAACGTACCGGAGTGCGCCGCGTTTCAGTCGAATCACCAACGCCTTTGCCGACATCCGGAACTGGCAAGAGGTGCCGAGTCGTCAATGGGCCGTCAGTCTGAGCGTTCGATTCGTGTCGACTCTCGGCGGCGCCGTAAGACGGATTCTATACAAGACAGAACCGGTCTACGTGGACTTCGAGACCGAGCGGGGCACACACGCAAGATTTCGGATCATTCCGGATGTGCTGCGAGAGCCTTTCATCGTCAACTGTCTGCCGCTTGACCCAGCCGGCCTGGACCTTCTGCTGGGTGACAATGTTTGCCAGGAAAGGGTGACCCGCTTTCGTTTCTCCGGCGATGGGCTGGAGTCCTACTCTTCGCCCGTACAGCTCAGCTTTGCCGAGGCGCCTGAGCGGACTTTCCGGAAGCCCAAGTTGCTGGCCGCGAAGACGCTGGACGCGATCCCCGCTGAGAGCCAGAAGATGTGGACTGGTGCGGTCGACGCGCTCGGCGGGCGCCCGCGAACTGAGAACTCTGCGAGAAATCCGCTACCGGTGGTGAACCACCTCGAGATCGACGGCTGGGCGGCTACCGACCCCAAGGCAAGCGAGCCGTTCCAAGCCATCTATGCCATTCTTGGCAGCCGCAAGATTCAGGCAAACGTTGTGCTGAGACCCGACGTGGCCGGATTTCTTAAGAACTCGCAGTTGGTTAAGGTGGGGTTCAATATCTCCGCTGACGTATCAAGCCTGCGCAGGGGCGTGTACCATTTACGCTTGGTTGGAGTTACATCCGCGGGCGAATTCTATGACTGCCCGAATCCGATTTATGTGCGCCTGGAATAAGAGCCAAGTCTAGGGCTTGTTCTTCTGCGGCGGGCTCAATTGAATTTGCCAACGATCGCGGTCGGCTATAACGGCTTGCGTCCCATGACAACGAATTGTTTGCCGATGAGCTTCCATGCCAGTGGCACCATCAGATAGAGTGAGATCAAAGCGGCCGGATAGGGACGCGCATCAACCATCGTGTACGGAAGGAACCGGTCGATAACGGTGTCAACTTGAAAACCCTGGAGTTCCAAGACCTCCGTCATGGATCGCTCTGTAAGCGCAATATGATGATCCCAGAAATCCCAGTAGGCGCCTCCCACATACTTGATGTTTGGCCCCATTGCGATGATCCGGCCACCCGGACGGAGGCACCGTCTGGCTTCGAGCAGGGTGTCTGCCAGCAAGTCTCGCGACGGCAGATGCTCGAAGAAGTTGCTCGTAAAGACGACATCGAGGGTATCCGCCGGCAATTCCCAGGGTTGTGAGCAATCCTGCTGGAGAAACTCGACGCCGGGCGCCAGGTATCCGCGTGCGTTGGGGTTGAGGTCCATGGCGTGCTTTCTTGCACAGCGGATGTTGTTTATGAACTGACCGTAACCGCAACCCAGATCCAGGACAGTGGCATCCTTGTCTATGTAACGCGCGAAGAAGCGCTCTGCCAATACGCGCCACACTTTGTTACGGTATTCTGCCTGTGCATCGAAGCGCCGGCTATAAATCTCCGCAAGTCGATCCGATTCTCGGGGGCCCATAGAGAAGCAGGATTCTACCACGCGCGGCGAGACAGTTGCAATTTGCCACGGCCTCGGCATATGGAGAGGTCTCGGCAACTGGACTGGAGCGCCGGCTCTTGCGCGCATGGCTTCGAAGATCGAGAATTGAAGGGACCGGGCGCGGCCTTGGCCTTGCTTTGTCTCTTTGGCGCAGGCGAGCACCGCGATACAATAACGGATCTGCGAACAGCCAATTGATCGCTCGGAGGAACCGATCCAATGACGCGCGTCCGCTTCACCCGACAACTGCCGGCCGTGCTGTGGGCGCTGTTGTGCGCTGGGTCGCTGGTCCCAAGCCTGATTTGGATCGCGGAAGATCGTACGGTGTGGCTGTGGGATCAGGCATGGTACGGGGAGGTGTCGACGGATCTCTGGTTCTGGATGGGGCACTCATGGCGACGGTGGGTTGGGGAGTTGGCCGATGGCCTGTCCATCAAACCTCCGGGCGTGGTGTGGCTGGGGCAGTTCTTCGTCCCGCTGCAACATATCTTCGGATCGGTGGAGCTCTCGCTGCTCGTCTCCATCCTGGCGACACAGTTCGTTCTGCTGGCGATTCTGTTCCGCATCGGCCGAAGGCTGTGCTTAGGTTCTAGTCTGGCAGCCGTGGCCGGGGTCACACTGGCGGCGGGCACGTCGCTGTTTGCCGGCCTTTCCCATCAGTTCTTCGTGGAACCATTACAAGCTGCCGCGGTAGCCTGGGTCTATTATGTGGCGGTCGAGGCCCCGGGTTGGTCCAGCCTCCGCATTGTGGTGCAGCTTGCGCTGGCAATGGTGGTTGGTGTTCTGGCGAAAGCCGATACTCCGCTGTACTGCCTGCTGCCTTGCCTCTACACGGCGGGTCTGATCTGCCGGAAGAAACCGTCACGGGCGGAATTCTCCGCCTGCTGGAGGTCCCGCGGTTTTCGGACCCAGGCGGTTCTTCTTGGGTTGCTGACCGGCGCCACCGCTCTCTGGTATTACAGGAATATGCGAGCGGTGTGGCAGCACGCCCGCGATTCATCTTCGGGCGCAGTCGCTCTCAACTATGGCAGCCGCGATACCTGGCTGCATAAACTCGTCCAGTGGTGGGGATTGCTGAACGATTCTTTTCTCTCGCCTTATCTTGGTTGGGTGTTCCTCGCCGTTCTGGCGGGAGCGGGCGTGTTGGGAACGCTACGTCTTTTGCAGCATCTCGCGAAAGCGCGCATTTCACCCGTTTCCGTATTAGGTGCGCTGCAAATCCTGCTGCTGCTCTCGGTGTTATCCACCACCATCACTCTGGAGCCCAGGTACCTCTACGCTATCCTTCCCAGTATCGCGATTGTGTTTATCCAGCTTTGCGCCTTTCTGCCGGTAAGGTTCCTCGCTGCCGTCGTGGTGGCGTGTGGCGCCCAGTGGGCGGCTGTTAACGCAGAGTCCCTGGCGATCATGGGCCGCCTCAGTCATCAATCCCAGTGGCTTCTCACGCCGGAGTTCGATCGCTCTCACTATGACGATCTCACCCGGGTTGTGAGTATGACTTCGGATGCGGCAGAACGCTACGACATCGTGGCGGTGGAAAGCCCGTCGATGAATGCGAACGCAGCCGCCTTTTTTGCCGCCAAGAATCGCCTACGGACGGGTGTGCGGAGCTACTACACCTCGCTTGGCTATGCCGAATCCGACTTTGGGGCAGCCATGCGGCGCATCGAAGAGTTTCGTCCCCGCTACGTCATCACGGTTGCCGAACCGTATCAGGCCGGACTGCCCGGCTTCCTGAACGTCGTATCGCTGCCGGTTCTGCGCGACCTGCGAAGCGACAATCGTTTCAGCCAGGTTCCCTTGACGAGTCGAAACGGCGTTCTGGTGTTCCGATTCAAGAGTGGCTTCCCTGCTGGAACTGCCGCCGGGAGTGCGCCTTGACCAGCGCCGATATAGGCCACGGGCATGTCCCGCTGGTGACGATAGTCCTTCCGTGCGGTTCCGACGCCGATGCGGTTGCACTGTCGCTTCGCTCGATCCGCGCGCAAACGATTCAGTCGTTTGAGATCCTGGCTGTCAACACCGGATGTGCGGAGGCTCTTCCCCCGGCGCTGACCGCCTCAGACAGTGGTGAGCGGATCGAGGTGATCCACGGCGACGAAGGCATCGCCTGCGCGTGGAATGCCGCCGCCGCGCGTTCTCCGGCACGCTACATCTGCTTTCTCCAGCCTGGCGATCGGATCGAGGAAACCTTCCTCGAGAAGTGCCTTTTCTATCTCGAAGTGGCCTCCCTCGATGTCTGCGGGAGTTGGCAACTGCGAGGCGCCGAGCTGCACAGAACCGGGCCGTTCGCCTTGCGCGCCTTGCTGACGCAGGATGTCTGCGCAACCGCTTTGATCCGGAGAGAAACACTGATTCTGGCTGGTGGATTTAACCGCGCGATCGCGCCTCCTTTTCTGATCTGGGACCTTTGGATCCGGATGGCGGAGCACGGCGCCCGGGGCCACCTGCTTCGCGAAGCGCTCATTAGCAATTCGGAGGAACGCCGCGATGAGCCGCACGGCGCCGCATTCCTGAGCCAAATCTACAGCCATCTTCTGAACGATGCCGCTTTGGTGCAGCGGCTCGACGCCATTCGAGCCAAGATGCCACCCCTGAACAGCTACGCTGGCCTGTTGGAGGGCGCGCGCCAGGCGGATCCCCCCGGCGTCCTCGTCGCGATGCCGTTTCTCACCATGGGTGGGGCCGAGAGAGCCATGGCGGGACTCTTCCACGAACTGACCCGCTGCGGGTTTCGCGTTTTCCTGGTTACGACCGCGGTGACGCCGCACGGCTGGGGCAACACCAGCCATTGGTTTCATGGCAACGTTGCCGGTCTTTATCACCTGCCGCAATTCCTCACCGCCAACCTGCGGCCGGCTTTTTTTTCTTATTTGATTCAACGTCACTCGATCCAGGTGTTGTTGCAGGTCGGATCCGAATCCGTGTATAGCTGGTTGCCACGCTTGCGGGAGCTGTTTGCCGGACTCGCCGTGGTAGACCTCTTGTTCAATCCCGTGGGGCATGTTGGCAGCTACTCGAAGAGCCGGGAGCTGCTCGACCGTGTTGTCGTCGAACATGAAGGCATGGCGGCCTGGCTGGTGAAGCATGGGGAGCGCAGAAACAGGATTTCCGTGATTCCAAATGCCGTCGATGTCGACCGGTTCTCTCCACGGCCGCCCAGGGACTGGCGGACTGGAGAGCCCCGGCGGGAGGGAGCCTTCGTGGTCGGATTTTTCGGACGACTGGCCGAAGAGAAAGCTCCCGACACCTTTGTGCGCATCGCCGCTCGCTTCAAGAGCCGCCCAGCTTTTCAGTTCCTGATTTGCGGCACGGGGCCCATGGAAGCTTCGCTCCGTTCTTTGTGCCGGGAATGTGGAGTGGAAGAAACCGTCCATTTGCTTGGTTTCGTCAAGACCAGCGACTATCTCCCTTGCTGCCACGTTACAGTCGCTTGCTCGCGGTTTGACGGCCGTCCCAACATCATTCTGGAGAGTCTGGCGATGGGCGTACCGATTGTGGCGAGCCGCGTCGGCGGCATTCCGGAGATGGCTCCCGAAGGCAATGGCACCAGGCTTTGCGAGCCGGATGACGTCGAGGCATTCGGCCGCGCGATCGAGTGCCTGGCTTCCGACAAAGAAGGCTATCTGCGATTGGCCGCTGCCGGCCGGCGTTGGGCGGTAGCGCAATACTCACTGGCGGGTGCCGCGGGCCAGTATGCCAACCTGTTCCACAGCCTGAGGGAGGCGCGTCCCTCGCCCGCCAGGTCCGCGGAGGACGATGCCGCCATCGCCGCGGCGATGCTGCCCGCCAGCCGCGAGTATCGGTCGCTGCCAAGTGGGAGGCTGCGAGCTTATACCTGCATCATCCGAAACGCCCTATCCCGGTTAAACACGGCCGGCACCGTAAGGACTGTCTGGCTGTACACGATCCTCCGGTGCCGCCGCACCACGACTCGTGAGCTCGGGGAATTCTTCGATGCCGGCTATTATGCTCTGTACTATCCGGACGTTCAAGCCGCCGGAGTCTCCCTGGTGTGGCACTATCTTCTCATGGGTTTTCGAAATGGCTGCAATCCCTCTCCTCTGTTTGATACCGACTATTATCTCGGGACGTATCCCGATGTTGCGGCGGCAGGCGTCAATCCGCTAATTCACTACCTCAAATGGGGACGCGCCGAGGGTCGTGGCTGCGTACCCGGTGAATATCTCTGGAGTCCCGGTGGCGACGCAGCGCAGCCCAAAACCGCGCCGGGTGAATCGTCGTGATCTCGGGGGCGGATCGATCGATCTCGGTCGTCATTCCCACGAAGAATGCCGGGGCGGAATTTGGCGAGACACTGGCAGCCCTTCGCGGACAGCCGCGCTCACTGGAAATCGTCGTCGTGGATTCCGGTTCCTCGGACGGGACGCTGGATCTGGCGCGCGAACACGGCGCCCGCGTTATTTCAATCGCTCCCGAGTCGTTCAACCACGGCGAGACGCGAAACTTCGGAATCCGGCAGAGCCGGGGGGAGTTCTGCATCATGCTCGTGCAGGACGCCGTTCCTCTGGGCGATTCCTGGTTGGAAGAGATGCTCTCTCCATTTGCCGACGAGCGGGTGGTCGGTGTCACTGCGCGCCAGGTGCCGCGCCCCGACAGCGATTGCGTAGCCCGCTGGCAGTGCGATTATCGGAATCGTTTCCTGGGCGAGGAGCCTCGGGTTCAGGAGTTGGAGAGCTGGGAGCAATTTGAAACGCTCGATTTCCAACAGCGGCTTCGCCTGGCTAGCTTCGACAACGTCTTTTCGATTCTGCGCCGGAGTTTCTGGGAGCAGTGCCCTTTCCGCGCAATGTCATTTGCCGAAGATCTCGACTGGGGCGTGCGGGCAATTGCCGCCGGCCGCCGGCTGGTGTACAAGCCATCGGTCTGCGCCATGCATTCTCATACCCGGCCCGCTATCTACCATCTGCGCCGCAGTTATGTTTCGGGCCGGATCGTGCCCCGCATCCTCCACCTCCCGGCGGTACAAACCAGCGCCGGAAACGATGAGGAATTCCTCGGCCTGATGGGATTCCTGTGCGGCGAAGCCCGCGCAGTTCTTTCCGAAGACGGGGACTGGAGCAAATTCTTCAGATCCTATGATGTTTCCCCGACCCTGCTGGAATCGTTCCTGACTGCCGTCGGCATCAGGGCGATTCCGCCAAACTACCATCTGAATGCAGCCCGCGAGAATTTCTATTTCATTCTCGAACAACTCTTCGGTCCCGATTTCGCTTCAGTGCCGCGCGCAGAGGCGGGTTCCATTGTCGTCAAGGCGTTGGCCGAATCGATCGGCGCATATGCCGCCGCATATCATAATTGGTGCGATGCGCGAGACTGTGTCTCCGATGGCATGCGTCGCCTCGCGGCTGAGTTGTCCAAGGGGGTGTGAGTGTCGAACGAGCCTATCGGCGACGGCAACGCGGACGCGTTCGCGTCGCTGGACGAAACCTGTCAATTGCTCCGAACCCACCCCGATTTCCGGGAGTTGCCCGCTGCCCGGGTCGCGCGGAAGAGCCCAGCCGGTTTGGCGATCGGCCGCTGCATCAAGACGGTGCGGCTGTGGAGCTTTGGCGCCGAGTTCGCCCGGTCCCTCACGCTCTGGCACTTCCAGATCCGCCACGACCAGCCTCGCGTGCTGGCGATGGATCTCCGCTGGCATGGCGGGAAACTTCTCGACGATTGGTGCGTGTTTGTTCACTTTGTGGACGACGGCGGCGAAATCCGCTTTCAGGGAGACTACCCTTTGAAAGGCGTGATCCCGGATCCTTTGGGATTCTTCTACGCGCACCGGCTGGTGGCGGTTCCCGCCGAGGTTCCTCGAGGCAATTACCGCGTCCGCCTCGGCGTATGGTCGCCAGGCGCTGCCTCCCACCTGCAACTGACACGATTCCGGGGATGCCAACGCGAATCGGTCGACTGGTGCCGCAATGCCGTAATCCTCGCCACCGTAACCGTATAACCTGTTGAACCCTGCACGCCGATTGAGAAGCCGGCTTGCCGGCGAATGTTATGATATGAGCGGTGCATGACCTCGCTCAACCAGATGTCGGCTCCGCACCTTTCCGCGCCTGATGCTCGAGCCCAGCTAGTCTCGTTCGACTTGTATGAGCGATACTCCCTGGCGGCTCACTTTGTCCGCGCACTCCGCGGCGCTTCCCCTTACACCGTTCTCGACGTCGGCGGCCATTCAGAAGTACTGTGGCCCGGGTTTGGGTCCTTGGCGTCTGCCTTCATGCCGGATGTCAAGACGTTTGTGATCGACCTGCGCCGGGAACCTGGCCTCAAGGACTATACGGTCGGTTCAGCGCTCTCGCTTCCGTTTGCGGATCGCAGCTTCGAATTTGTTCTGGCGGCGGACACTCTCGAGCACATACCCGCAACCGGCAGGCAGAGCTTTCTGCATGAATTGCTGCGGGTGGCGCGTGGCGCCGTTCTGTTGAGTTTCCCGTTTCGCACTCCTTTGAACGAGGCCTGCGAGCGCCTGGTCTACCGGTACATCCAGATGCGAAAACAGGTCGAATTGCCTGCTTTGCGAGAGCACCTGGAACTGGGTCTTCCGGAGATCGAAACGGTGCACCAATGGGTCGAGGAAACAGGACTCCCCTTCCGGATCTGGAACCACGGCAATACCATGCTCTGGCTCCGCATGATGTTAACCAAGAACCATCTCTGGGCGCAGGGGGTGCCGGAATTCGGGCAAGAGCTGGACGCCATATTTAACCTCTCCTTTGCCGCCGGGGACTATCGGGAACCTTGCTATCGCGCCTTCGTCGCCGTGTCCAAGGAGCCCGGCAATGACGCGGTCGTCCTGAACGGTATCGAAGGGTTTCGGGCCAGTCGACTCGGTGCCGTCGACCATGGTGCACTCTTCGACCTGTGCGGCAAGATCATCGAGAGCACGTCGTCTCTGGAGGTGGAGCGCCGTTCTCAACATTCGATCAATATCCTTGAAGCCCTGGAGCGTAGTTTGGAAGGGCAGGCGGGGCACTACAAGAATCTGTTGGAGGAGCAGCGGCAGCGCGCCCAGGACGCGGAGAACCGGTTGCAGGAAGCGGCCTCGCAGGGGGCGCATTACAAGAAT
>Ga0187862_10004107_pt1 | contig 13979 bp, 7 predicted proteins | sample June2016WEW_10_1_FD_133003 | JGI IMG/M metagenome (GOLD analysis project Ga0187862, IMG submission 133003) | Peatland microbial communities from SPRUCE experiment site at the Marcell Experimental Forest, Minnesota, USA - June2016WEW_10_150 | ecosystem: Environmental > Terrestrial > Soil >...
ACGATCGCTGACGCAGGCAGCGCGCGGAGTGCCAGCCGGCCCGCGAGCTCTCGTGAGCGAGTCGGCCAAGTATTCACGTGCAACGTCATTGGTAGGTGCGGGATCGGGGTGGGGTTCCATGTCGCACGACGGTGAACCAGCTTCTGGTCGACGAACCATCTGATCTCGCATGGATCCCATTCGATGGTGAATCGATGCAAGGCTTTTGACGCGTCAAATCCCAACTCGATGATAGAGGGCGTTCCCCGGTAGCCGTAGTCGAACTTCGCGCCGTCGGTGCCCGGATTGTAGAATACGTTGACCAAAAGGTGGTCTGGCCGATTCCCGAGGATTTCTACATCGATCTCCTGTCGGGGCGAGTCGCGATGCAGGAAGAAACCGGTCACTAGGCCCGGAACATTCGTGGCTTGTAGCGTCGCTTCAAAACGCCCGAACAGGAAACTGGCGCGGCTCGAGATCGCCCCTGCGCTAAGATTCCGAACGCCAAGTGGCTCCTCGATGACCGCAAGTGAGAGACCGCCGTTTGCTGCCGCGGTGACATTAGCCGGACGAAAAAGTCCGAGGTTTCCGGGGAAGGTATCATTTCGTAGCAGCCACCGCGCGGATGGCATTTGAGCAAGATCGTCTTCGAAGCACACCCGCAAAGCCCCCAACGATTCCTGCCGCTCAAGCGCACTCGCGCTGATGCCGCTCCAATCCATGCGTAGCTTCGCTATCCACGGGGACGGGTCATGCCGAAGCTGTCTCGCAGGAGCGACCATTTTGCTTCTTGGTGGCACTCGCTGACGCGTCCGTAGTCCGATGTCGTTGACAAACGGGTATTGCGCGTTCGGTGGCGCAAGCTTCAAGTACTCACATAGATCACGCCAAGTACTTGTGCGTTCACGACGTAGGCGCAGAAGATCGGCCCCTTCTAGCGCTGTTAGTATGGCATGGTTGTTGCGATCGGCAGACTTATCTACATCATCCATCACAATGTACTTCGCTTTTGGATAGCGCTGAATGAGGACGCGTATCTGCGTTTCCAGCGAACCTATGTTGACGTAAGCATCGAAAACGCGATCGGTGCGACCTGCGAGCAGGCCTTCAAATTCACATTCCGGAATACTGTCAAAGTCGCTGCAGCAGCGATAGCCAAGCATCGAGAGGGCCATTGCAAGGGATGACAGCCCTGATCCCGGCGCTCCGAATACGAAAACTGGAGAATGAATCGGGCGTCCATGAAACAGCGCCGAGTTGCCGTTATCAAGAACACCGATCCGGCTCAGTGCCGGCAGGATCGAGTAGGAATTTGTCGAGTGCAGATCGCGGCGTTGGTTGATCACTGAGCGGCGCAACGCCCGAACGTCCAGCTCTCGGAATTGATGGTTGATCCAGAGGTCGATCGGACCGCAGCACGGAAGAAGGTCAAGCAGCGCCTGAGCTCCCTTCTTCGAAAGTACATAACCGGACAAGTACCAAAGGCCCCGCAGCGGACGAAACACATTCGTCGAAACTAGCTCCTTTGGAGCACCGTTGCGCACCTCTCCATACGAAACGTACAGGATGTCGAACCGCGGATTAGCCCGATCAGCGTCCTCCATCTCGCGCCACGCATGATCGAGGATGCGCCCAAAGCCGCGTTCGAACCGGACGTCGTCCTCAAGTACTAAGCTGTAGGGTGCGCTGGACCGCGCGATCGTTTTCCAAATGCCAATGTGTGAGCAAGCGACGGCGACCTCCGCCTGGCTCATCCTAATCGGGCGCTCAAGATCAAATACATCGGGGACCGCATTGGGCTGTGGTTCGACGAATAGCTGGTCGCCCAGCGTATAAAACGGTTGAACCATAGTGCCATCGACAAATTCTGGAGGATCGGCCTGCGCGTCGCATGCTGAGTATCGAACAACGCGGTCGGAAAGCGGCATGCCCTGAGCGTCTAAGATCCGGCCGAGTTCGCGCACCGTATCGGTCCAACGGTTCGTTTGTCGGTCCAAGTTGATGACAAAAATCGGACCGATTCCCGATCGCAGAGCATCAGAGTCCCCGCCAAACGTCAGGGACCGCTGCCTTGGGAGATGGAATCGAGCCTGCGAGAATAGCGAATGGATAGTTCGCGATGCTGAGGACAGCGGCTTCGAAAGATTCATTAAGGGCTATCCACCATGATCAAAATCTCTTTTGGTTAGATAATCGCCAATTCCTAGTGTCGCTGCGGTAACTCAACGGCCATTTTGAAACTGCGAGTGAATCCCAATCTTTCAGTGCAACTATATTACTTTCGATATCGCCGCTGGTCCTCGTCCCAAGATCGAAGATCGACTTCGAAATATTCCCAGGTCCGGTTGCCATCTGGATCTCGGGAAGTTCGTCCTCGCCAGCTAGCTCAAGAAGACGTGTCGCCTGACTGAGCGCATGTTCGATGACCGGATGCCCCGGACTTGCGATGAGTGGATTATTGTTGAAATAAAAAATCCAGCTGGGATCGTACGCATCAGCACGTAGAAACACAGCGGGCTTCACCATACCCCCAGTACCGAGGTCGTAGCAGAGGGGTTGAAGTTTGAGCCTCCCATCCTCGGCCAGCCAGCCGATGTCGGTGCCGATGCACACATCGTCAGCATCGACATAAAAGCCGCCTTCAGCTAGCACGTAGCAAAGCCGGAAGTAGTCCGCCTGCATCGCCGGGTGATAGCAGCGCTCGAAAGCCCGCTTGTGCCGCGCACTCAACGAACTACTGATGAAGGCGCCGGCAGTGCGTTCGTCGAATAACCTATGCTCGAAGCCGCTCGTCTCCCAAACGGTCCACGAGCGGACACATTCCTCGACGTCGGGCGGCAACTGCCCAAGGTCATGCCAAAACTGCACGATCGTCCTGGGGGTCGGCTGCTTGCAATGATTGTTGACCGAGCGCTGACTTAAGGGGCGCTGAACCAGCTCTCTGATGAATTCCGAGCGGCACCGGTGGTGTTCTGGACTATCGGATTCTTGCCACATCTAGAGCACCGTCTTAATAGTAAGCCTTCGCTCGCGACTGCAGATTCTTGATGCTTTATGATACGCACGATATCGTACAATTTCGCCTACTTTGTCCGAATAGGAAGGCAGGCGCATCGGCGCATCAGGTGCGCCTCGCCACCGACTGTCGAGCATTCCGATTGGGACAGGTATCGATCACAAAGAATCGTTCGAAACGGAGGCCGCTAGCAACGTGAAAATCCTGTCTTATAACCCGGGCCATGATGGCGCTATCGCGTTCCTTCAAGACGCTCACTTGATGATGTCCATTGAAGCGGAGAAGGACTCAAATTATCGATACTCGCCGGTCTCCAGCCCTGACGTGTTCAACGCCCTCGGCGACATCGACGAAATTCCGGACGTCATTTGTACGGGCGGCTGGTGGCCACGCGACCACTACGAATACTTACATGGGTCGGATGTTCGTGTCGGGTACCGTGGCGTGTCAAAGAGTGACATTATCGTAAGCCAACGACGCTTCTTAGGAAAGCAAGTCCACTACTTCTCATCATCTCATGAACGATCGCACCTACTTTGCGCTTTCGGCATGTCGAATCTACCGAAAGGTACCCCATGCTATGCGTTGGTGTGGGAAGGGGAGATAGGCGCTTTCTACGAGATCGATTCCGAACTGAACATCACGCTAGTTGCGGACGTTCTGAATCAGGTGGGGAATCGTTATGGCCTGCTTTACGGCTTAGCCGATCCAACCTTCCCTAAGAATGGCCCCTATCCTCGTACCTCGGACGCAGGAAAGCTCATGGCCCTGGCGTCATTTTCGAATCGCAGCACCCCTTCAGTACAAGAAAGGAAGCTGCTGAATTTTCTGTTGGATGGTTCATACCGAGAACTGAGCGCTTACGAGGACCTTGAGCATACACCTCATCTTAACGTGGGGGTGGATGATCCGGAGTTTCGCAACTTTGCAGGTATCTATAGCGATGCGATCTTCGATATCTTTTATGAGTTCGCAAAAACGAACTTGAAAAAGAAAAAACCACTGGTGATCGCAGGTGGATGCGGCCTGAATTGCGACTGGAATTCCAAGTGGAAGGAGAGCGGGCTCTTTACAGAGGTCTTTGTACCGCCCGTCGCCAATGACTCGGGGTCTGCAATAGGGACAGCGATCGATGCCCAGTTTCACTTCACAGGCAATCCCAAGATCGATTGGAATGTATATTCTGGGCGCTACTTCGTCACGGAGCCGTTCGATTCAGGGCCGTATGACGTCTATGAGACGAACTACGAATTGTTGGCCGACCTATTAGCTAACGACCTCATTCTCGGGTGGGCAAGCGGCAAATACGAAATCGGTCCACGCGCTTTAGGCAACCGTTCAATTCTTGCTGCGCCATTCCACGGCAATACCAGGATGCGGCTTAATGAGATCAAGCAGCGGGAGCAATTCCGTCCTATTGCTCCTGTCTGTCTGGAAGAAGATGCTGCGCAATGGTTTGGTTGCGAGCACGCGAGTCCGTTCATGCTGTACACACATCGTGCAAAAACGGACGCGCTCGCTGCGGTTACGCATGTGAATGGGACTGCACGTATTCAGACAGTTTCACCTGAAAGCAACCGGAATCTGTACGAACTACTTGTTGCTTTTAAGGCACGTACGGGATACGGGGTTTTGTGCAATACCTCTTTGAATTTCAACGGGTGGGGTTTCATAAACAAAATAAAGGACCTCTCTGCATACGCCATGGAACACAATCTGGATGGGTTTGTGGTTGAAGGACGCGCCTATCTTCTGAAGGAGTCCGATGGTTATCGGACCCACTTGAAGAGACCGAATTGTCTAAGCGGCACATTTTCGCTATCACAGGCCTAGCAGGAGTCGGCCAATATTCACAGAGCTCCGCGCTGCACATCATTTCCTGCACTTTGTTCTTTGCAGATACGAGCGTCCTCCGGGCTACCCAACGATAAGTCCCCATAAACCCGCTTCCGGGAACTGTCCGACCAACAGATTTCCCTTCCCGGGGCTATAAGGATGCACACGACCCGCACACCTGTGCAACCCACAAAGCAGCATTTATCTGGATGTTGGTTCAGGGACGACTGATCGGCCGTTAGTCGTCGAAATACTAGACGGCCTCTCAACACGATGGGGCTTTTCAGAATGCTTTTTCCGGTGTCCAGCCCTGCGCTCCACGTTTTCCGGCAACAATTCTGCCGATCGCTTCCTGTTCTTGAATGGAGTACAACAGACCTGCCTGGCGAGTTTTCAAACCTAACCAGTTCTTTGTTTCTACGCAGACAGCCAAATATTGTTCGCTCGGCGATAAGATTGCAGCCTCGACTTGCGACTTGGCCTTTGCGATTCTCGACATGTCTTCACCTATTCTGGTCCAGAGCTCCGGCTTGTCGCCCTTCCTTCGCAAGCCGTTCAACAAATTGACCAGTGGTTCCAGGCGGCATGCGCCATTTGTAGTCATGAATTCGAAATGTGCATTCATGCGCGTCAGCTCACATGTCCGGAGGTCGTCGGGGTGGATCTTCTTTCCACTCCACATACACACTTTTGCCTCGGTTGGGAGACAGTATTTTCCCGTCGCCGAGGCAACGCTCTCGTCCCGCAGTACCCGAACTCCTGAAACGCTGGTTGAGACGAAGAACTGTTTTAGAGCCCGCTTGCCTGTTAGGGCAGATCTCTCAACCAAGGATGGTAAGACTTTCTTGTCCGAAACTTCACATTTCACCAAGACACCGGGAACGACGATCTTTCCGGTGATATCGCACTTTTCGCTCTCTTCCACCAGTAGCGGCTGCCCCGTCTCTGCACACCAGACAAATTCATCGCGATAACCAGTCTTGCCGCTGACAATCGATCGTTGTTGCCTATCCCTTCGATATTGCTTGCCGGACACCTCGCTCGTTTCTAGTTCACTACTGATGGCGAGTGCTCCAGTAAACTCACATTTTGCAAAGAACTGGGGCTCAGCGCGTTTGCCGGACAACTCTGACGTTTTCAGAATCGATTTTAGGACCTTAAGATGAGTCACAGTTGATTCTTCCAGTTCATCTTGCAACGCACGCTTGCCCGTTGCAGCGCATTGCTCAATGAATTCCGGCAATGCCGCCCTCTCGCTCACTTCGGACCTTACGAGCAAATGCTTCAACACGGACAAGCCGCTAATCTTGCATTTTGCGAAGCATTCAACCGGAGCAACCTTCTGAGACACAGAGCAGCGATACAGTTCCGGGCACTTGCGCAAGCTGTCGACAGGAATGACAGCGATCGTGCTTTCGTACTCATGTTCGGATCCAAGATCGAAAAGTGTCTTCAGCCGTAGTTGCCTTCGTACCGTGCCATCCACGCCAACCAGAATTGTGTCCAACCGAGGCGTGAAGTCGTCTTCAACCTTCTTCCTCTTTCGCGCGTCTGCACCTGCGGCCGCCACTTCCTGAGCTCGCCGAGCGAGGTAGAAACGACAGAATTCAGACACACCCGGATCCTGTGTTGCCCTCGCGACGACGGAAGCACTGTTTATTCCGACCGCTTCTGGATTCTTTAGTGGGTCGGAGAGTGGACTTGCTCCCGTTAAGCCGGCTGGAATCCAGTATTCGTCCGGGCAAACGTTGACATCCACAAGTCGCTCGTAGCTGTCATGAGCGACAGTTGCCCGGACCCGCACAGTAGCGATCCCAGCAAATGATCGAAGCGTTTCGCTAATCTGGATGGAATGGAAGTTGCCGCCAAAGCCCTCGACCCATTCCTTCGCCATCTGCTGCGATTTAGAGCCTGGTTTTTCATCGAGGTCCAGTGCACGATGCAACCCGCTATCGATCATTCTCGTGACCAGCCGGCTGAAGGCTGATGTTCCGGGACGGTAGAGAACTGCATTCGAGGAATGCGCTTCGTCAAAACAGATTCGATCTACTTTCCCGTCACGTTCAACGACGTACACACCCTCAGATTCGAGAGTCAGCGGAGTTCCGAGACTAGCCATCGCCGCAAAAACGAATTCTGGTGCCCCCATCGACCTCGCGACACTAGGCAAGTTGGGGTATGGAATCTCCTCTCCAGCAGCGTCTTCCATCTTCCCGAACATCGCGTCGATGTTCTTTTCTTGGCTCTCGAGTTCGATCTTGGCCCGGGCTATGCTCTTCTCCGCAAGCGTCGTAGCCTCGTCGACGTCTTTGCCGGCGAGCGATGCGATGACGAGCTGGCGGATCATCTCTTCGAACGGTAAACCATCCTCATTTTGCTCATTCATACCCGCGGCCTCGAGCAATGCTTCTATGTCCCCGATGGCGTGAGATGCCAGCTGAAGTTTCTCCATCAGCCGCCCAACGATGTATTCCTCAAACGTCCCGCGTAGAATGATGTTGCAGATGCAGACGCTTGCGTGCTCTGAGGCAAGTCGCTGAATGCGCCCAATACGCTGTTCGACAATCATCGGATTCCAGGGCAGGTCGAAATTAACGAGAACATTCGCTGCCTGGAGATTAACGCCCTCCGATCCTGCTTCGGTTGAAACGATTACATGTATTTCGGGTGAGGCTTTCTTGAACTTGGCAATCGTACGCTGGTTTCGTTCACCCGAATCTCCGTTGATTAAGCCGCAAGTAATTCCTCCTGTTTGAAGAAACGATTCGATGGTCGTTTGCGTCTCGCGGCGAGTCGTGAATACCACTAGTCTCCATCGCTCAGGTTGCTCTGCCCGCAGTTTATCGACTAAAGACCCAAGCCCCCGTAACTTTGCTGTAATGCTGATTCTGCTAACAATCTCCTCAACTCGTGTGGCCAGACTTTGAGGTACCGTCTCGTTAGCAGCCATTTTCTTGAGTTGGGCAAGTAAAGCCTGTGGGCTGCTGATCACCGCTTGAAGGATCGAAATTTGCGATAACCGGTTCAGGCTTCGGATGGCGCTTGAAATCACGTTGATCAGTTCAAGCTCCTCAGGCATTGGATCAACCTTGTGCAGTTGGACGACCCGTTCAGGAAAATGTAGGTTTGCATCCGCTCGCCGAATTCTCGACATGTACCCGTACACGATCGATCGGAAACTGTCACGCATGTTGGGGGCAAGGTGACGTGCTTGCGTCCGATCGTCATCGATGAAAGTTCGAGCAAACACCCCCGCACTACCGAATGGATTCTGGTGTCCTCGCGCAACCGACAACAAGTCGACGAGCGAGTAGATATCCCACAGACGATTTTGAAGGGGCGTCGCCGTGAGCATGAGGACATACTTGAACATGCGGTTGGCCAGAGCATCCCGGAATCGCTCCGCTACCTGGGGGGGCTGGTTTGTTCCATATAGATTACGAAGCTTATGTGCCTCGTCTAGAATGAGCATTTCGAATCCGGCTTGGCTCAACGCTTCGAGATGCATGCGTGCAGAATGGTACGTCGTGATAATTGCGCCCCCGCCGTCCGGTACCTTCGCCTTCACAAGGTCGTTTCCTACGGCTTCAACGCCAGGGATTGCAAACTTGGTTTCTAGTTCTTCCTTCCACTGCGGCATTAACAACTTCGGACAAACAACGAGGATTTTCGACACTCGATGTCGCGCCATCAGCTCGCTGGCAATCAAACCAGCGCTAATTGTCTTGCCCAACCCAACATCATCAGCCAGGAGAGTAACGGGGAGGCGTCGACAGAAAGTCACCAAATTGCTGATCTGGTGATAGTACGGTTCGATGTGATCGTGCCATCGAGGCTCGGATTTTAGATCCTGGCGATCTCGGATCAGAATCGGATCTACCAGATCCCACTCCTGGGCAGCACGGTAAAGCTTGTAAGCGGAAGGATCCGGCGCCTTTCGGAGAGTCTTTGTTTGGAGTTTTGGAAGCTGACTTTCCATCGGCATCTAAGGGCTCTGAATCAAATTTGTTAAGGCACGCCAAATCGCGTACATTCCATAGGAATCCAGCGCACAATAATCTCTCAGATTTGCGCGCAGACGCGCACATTCTTGGTCATCGATCTCCCCCGAGATAATCCGGCCCCACGTCAATGACGCCACGGCGCCATCTTGGATTCCGAGGTTTGAATAATTGAGTTCGGGTGTAAGAACTGGCAGGACCTTTTTAATGGAAACCGACCCGCGAAGATCTCGATGGACAAAGTACTGTTTCGAAAAGATGTCCATCAGATCATAAAAGCGATCATTAAGCTCAATGGTGTATTCGCGTGCAGGTGAAAACCTGCGTCCGATGGCGTCGTTGACCTGGCACTCGAAAGCCTTGTTCCACGCAATCGTTGAACCAAATGGGCTAACGTGTTCTCGAAGCGAGTCTAGGAACGAACTGGTGGGATCGCCGCGCCCTGTGTGAAGGAAATCGCGGTGTATGGGTTCCTCGTCGGGTGAACCAACAATGTGAATCGAATACTGTAATGGAATCTGGTCGTATGGCGAAAAGTCCCTGAATAGGGGCAGGGCGGACGCAAATGTCTCGTAGTCGATGAAGTGAAGAGGAAAAGTGAGCTCGCTCAGCTCCTTCGCGATCGCTTCTTTATCGATTATCGTCTCGCCGGTTCGATATGCCCGAAGCTGATTGCTCTGGCCCTTCGTTAGCTTAACGTCAGAAGAAATATCCTCGAGCGTAAGAATCCCAGCATCCACCAGTTCCTTGAGTTTCCTCGGGCTGCTCCCGATGCGGGCGATATCATGGATTCCATAATCCGGCACGTCTGGATTCGAATAGTGGAATGTGCTGCAGTGCCGGGACCTTCCTTTATATATGCAGGAACAAGGGCCTTGAGGCTCAGACTCGTTCAGCAGATAGTTTCGTGCTTCTTGCATTTCTCTACTGACGGTCGCCGAGATGTCGTCCACATTTGCTGTAAGGTCAACGGGGGTGAATAGCTTCTGAATATCGAGATCATGCTGGCGCACGTAATCGGGATTAAGAACTATGAGAAAGGCCCGCTTGAGGTTGATACCGTGCTTTCGAAGAAGAGCAACTTGAAACGCAAGGTCGTAAACGTGCTCTTCCTTTACTTTGGTTGTGGACTTTACCTCATAGATCGACCAGTCGTTCGTTCCGGGTTCGCACCGAAGAACATCTACTACTGCCAGACACTCTTCTCGCTCGAATACCGGCTGGAATAGTGTGGGAGTGTTTGAAGCGATCAGTGCGCGAGTCTCTTGTAATGCGTCCGTTTGTGAACCGGTAACGACCGCGCCATCTGGAAACAAACCACGAGCCACGCGCTCCACCTCAATTCCCATTTCCATGACGGACTGTTCATATTCCGTCAACTCAGTCGACAAGTACACGTCAGGTTTGTGAATGCGTAGCCATGCGTTTTTCGCGCAGTCCCGCCAAAGTATGTAATCCGTCTTAGAGATGGACGAGACTGCACATCGACCTGATGGGGAACACTCGGATTGTGTGCGGGCTAACATTTATGCGCCCAAACCGATACACACTTCGCCTATTTAGGGAAATCGGCTAGCGGAAGCCCCCCCCAGATGAGAGGCCAGAAAGCCTTCATCCTTCGCTTCGCCGAATCGGCTTAACGATATCAGTACCTCATTGAATGTCAAACGGCTCGAAAGTGTTACCTATCCGCGTGGACCATAGACGGATCTGCATCTGTTGCCGACGGCTCCTGTTCATCGCCCGCAACTAGAGCGGCCTGCGTGTCCAGCACTTCGACTCCTCTGAGCCGGCGATTGATAGTCCGCGTTTTGCTATTTACTAATTTCAAGGTGCTCTGGACGGTTCCGACTTGCTTCTCGACCCTGGCCATTAAGCCACCGAACTTTTCAAATTCCACCTTCGTCGCAGCGAGCAATTTCCACACCTCGCTACCCTTTTTCTGTATCGCCAGAGTACGGAAGCCCATCTGCAAGCTGGTAAGCAAAGCCGCGAACGTAGTGGGGCCGGCGAGGCAAACGTGAAAGGTCGACTGCAGATCGTCAACTAAACCCGGGCGCCGCACGACTTCCGCAAAGAGGCCCTCTGTCGGGAGAAACATGACCGCAAAATTGGTGGTTGTCGGCGGATCAACGTACTTTTCTTTGATTGTCTTGGCGGACGCTCGAACGACGGCCTCAAGCTTGCTGCCGGCTTCTTTCATTGCAGCCTGGTCCCCCCGATTTTGAGCATCTTCCAATCGTTCCCAGGCCTCGCGCGGAAACTTCGCATCGACCGGAAGCAGAACTGGTTCCCCATCCTCTGTGCCCGGCATGCGAATGGCGTATTCAACGGACTCCTGGGAATCCTTCCGGATGCGGGCATTCGTCACGTACTGCTCTGGAGCCAGGATCTGATCGAGCAAAAGCCCCAGCTGTACTTCTCCAAAACCTCCTCGGGTCTTCACGTTCGTCAGTACTCGTTTGAGGTCTCCCACGCCGTTGGCGAGATCCTTCATTTCTCCCAGGCCCAGCTGCACTCTTCCAAGCTGCTCAGTGACCAAGCCGAAACTGTCGGTTAGCCGCTTTTCAAGTGTCGTGTGCAGTTTTTCATCAACCGTCTGGCGCACCTGCTCCAACTTCTCGTTATTGCTTTCCGTCAACTTGTCTAGGCGCGATTCGACGACCTGCCGCAATGCATCTTGCTTCCGCTCGTTCCCGGCGGAGAGCTCTTGAACCTTCCCGGTCAGATCAACTAGGCTACTTTGCACTTTGCTACTGAGATCTTTGTTTGTCTCGCGCAGTTCGGATCCCAGCCGGCTGAAGTTGGTCTGTACGGAATCCTTGAGCTGCTCATTTGTTTGCGTTTGGTGATCCCGGAATTGCGTGAGTTGATCAGCCACCTGCTCGTGCAGGCCGGCGAACTTCTCCTGCATAACGTCGCGTAGCTGCTGGTCAGACTCAGTTGTGCTGTTCACGAGCCGATCGATCTGAGCAGTAACACCATCGCGGAGCTGGTTGGCGGCCGATACCTGATCGCGGCGAAACTCAGTCATACTGTCATTTAGCTGGCCGCCGAGCTGGCCAACATTGGTGACTAATTCCTCCCGCAACGATCGCGCTTCCACCGCTGCTTCCTGCCGAGCCTTCTGGGAATAGGTGAGGCTGTCTTCTCGCAGATTGCGGATGTCCGCGCTAACCTTGCCCTCGAGCCTTTCCGCAGAGCTGCGCAGATCCGCCAGACCGGTCAGCAACTCTGGAACGGAATTCTTCAGGTCACTCCGCCCCTTCGTCACAAAGAGGATCACGAGAATTGCCAAGAGAACAATTTGAACAACGGCCAGAATGACGAGCACCATGTAAGACCTCCCTGGTTGACCTGAATCTACGGATTACGCTTCTCGAACTCAGTGACGACGCGCAGCGCGCTCAACTCATCATACGCGTCGGGCGAATATATGGCGAAACCATTTCAGGCCCGTAAACGGCCAGGACTGCTTTGTGTTATCGCACCCTCCGCGCTCGGAAGCTTCTTGGCGCCGGCTTCCGAATGCCGCTTTTTCCTCCGCGTTCGACCAGACGGCTGGAGAGGAGCACGTCCCAGAAGAATCTCCTCTACTTTCATCGCCGCCTGCTCCTGCATGTGCGGCAGCAGGTGGGAATAAACGTCAAGTGTGAATGCTGCGCTCGCGTGACCGAGTTGCTCAGCGACGACCTTGGGCGGAACGCCGGCTGATAGCGCGAGGGTCGCGGCCGTGTGGCGCAAGTCGTACAGCCGGATCACTGGCATTCCAACCTGGCGCAGAATTGCTTTGAACCTTTTTGCCAACTTGTCGGAGTAGATGGGGCGACCAGCGGGAGAGGTGAAGACCAGCTCCGAACTGCCAGGCCGGCTACATCCGCTCCGCTGGGTCGTTCTTGCCCGCAAATTCTTGAGTGTTTCGAGCACCCAATCCTGAAATTTGATAATGCGTCGGCTGCGCGCTCGCTTCGTCTCCGCAAAACGCCAACCGCCTGCTGACCTCTCCAGGGTGCGCACGACACTGACAGTACCTCGATCCCAGTCGATGTCCTGCCATTTCAACGCGAGGTATTCCGATGGACGCATGCCGGTGGTGAGAGCGACTGCAAAAACCGGCCCGTGGTGAGTTTTGAGCGCAGCCGACAGGAAAATCCTGGACTGCTCAGCAGTGAGCACGCGCATCTCGCGACGGCTGAGCCGCGGCAGTTGGGCGCCATTCGTCGGATCTTGCAAGAGAAGACGCCATCGGATGGCCTGGCGCATGGCGGAGCGAAGAACGGAATGGGTATAGCGGACGGTGCGAGCCGACAGGCCACGGTCGATCATTTTCTGATATGCGTCCTGGACGTCGAGCGGGGTGATTGCGGACAGTATCTTTTCGCCGAGGACTGATCGGACATAGCGCCGCAGCAAGCCCTCGTAACTCTCGTAGCTCTTGTCGCGGAGTTTTGGTTTGGCAGCGTTCTCGAGCCAGCGATCAAGGAACTCGCCGAGCGTAACCGTGCCTCCCTCCACCTGGCGGCCGAGATCGCGCTCGCGTAGCACCTTATTAAGGTATGTCTGCGCGTGGCGAATGGGGCCGTGCACGGTGCGGCTGAGGTAGCGCCGCCGCCGAGTTTCGCGGTCGCGGCCGAGGAAGACGCGCACAAGCCACCGGTGCCGTCCACGTCCAACGATTTGTCCCGTCTTGCGAGCCAAACGAAACTGCCTCCCGAAAATCTGGCACACCGCTGGCACACTGCCGGCGCCGGCGATGCTTCGCGATCAACTACTTAGGGGAGGAGAGGACTGAGGGGCAATCAGTCATCCCTTGGGGAAAAATAGAGGGACGACGACTGCTTGATTGGGCTACTCTTCGTCTTCGACCATGCCGGCTAGGCGGTTCCCAGTGCCAATTCTGTGACGGTCGGTGTCGTAGGTCGCCCCAGTCACCGAATCATAGTCAGCGATTGCTTTTCCGGTCGGTGTGTACAGCCGCTCGCGCCCGCCCGCGAGCTCGCGGATCACTCCTGTCAGCTTCCCGTGCTTATTGCGAATAAGTTCCATTTCGTTCCTCCTTAGGCTAATTCCGACCCGTTGAGGTCAGTCTCTCGTCTGCTTGGGGCTTTCGTTCTCGTCTTTCGGATTCCGTCTGCGCGACCTGCCAC
>Ga0187862_10004111_pt1 | contig 13973 bp, 14 predicted proteins | sample June2016WEW_10_1_FD_133003 | JGI IMG/M metagenome (GOLD analysis project Ga0187862, IMG submission 133003) | Peatland microbial communities from SPRUCE experiment site at the Marcell Experimental Forest, Minnesota, USA - June2016WEW_10_150 | ecosystem: Environmental > Terrestrial > Soil >...
GAATCGGTGACCCTGCTGGATGCCGTGTCACAAATCTCCACCACCACCACGTTTGAGAACGGGGTTTGGGACAACGGCACACCGATACTGAATATCGGGCAGTCCGCCTTTTTCAATCTGGAACCTGTTCCTGAACCGGCCGTTTACAATCTGGTCGGAGCCGGCCTGCTGCTTCTGGCCACAGTCCGCAAACGCGTCTTCAAGTAGATTGCCGTTGGAAGATTTAATCAGCGGGAACCTGGAAACTTTACGGGGACAGCCACTCAAGTTAACCCACCATCCGACTTCCGCCTTGCCTTCTCCCTCAATTCTGGTTCGCTTCGAAGCCAATGCCTGTTCCCGCGAAAATGCTTTCGCTGTTGCGCGACCCTTTGGGGTTGGACCCGTTGGAGCTGGACGGCGATCACCTCGTCAACCGGGCGGGCCAAAGGCGTTATCCGATCATCGAATCCATCCCCGTGCTGCTCGAGCCGGCGGGGCTGGGGCCGCAGAATCTGAAGTTCCAGCGCATGTATGATTGGATATCGTATGGTTATGACCTCGCCCAGAAGGTCGGAGATGTTTTTTTCAAGGGGAACATCGCCAAATTGCGCCGGCAACTGGCGGCCCGGCTGGCCCTCAAACCGGGGGACCGGTGTTTATACACCTCCATCGGGACCGGGGCGGACCTGCCTTATCTGGCAGAGCAGGTTTCGCTGGAGACCGTCGAACTGGTGGGTTTGGATCTTTCCATGGGCATGCTCAAACGGTGCAAGGCAAGAATTCGCCCTTACGAAATGACCTCATTGCTCGTGCAGGCAAACGCCGAACGGCTGCCCTTCGCCGACCGGACGTTCGATGTCGTCTTTCATGTGGGCGGAATCAATTTCTTTGACCAGCCCGCGGTGGCCGTGCGGGAAATGATCCGGGTCGCCAAGGCCGGGTCGCTCATTCTGATCGCGGATGAGACCAAGGTTGTGGTGGAGAAAAATTATCAAAAGAGTCCTTTCACCCGGGCTTACTTCAAGGACGCCCCAACGAACTTCAGTCCGAGGGACTGGGTCCCGCCGGGGGTCCGCGATCCCGCCTACGAAGAGGTTTGGAAGGGAAAAGGTTATATCCTGACCTTCCACGCCCCGGTTTCCTGACAGGCCAGGGGAAAGGTGGAATTTCTCGTTGGACCGAAAATCCCGCGTAAAGCTTCCGCCGTCGCCCAGAAGCTATGGCGGGACAGGTCGCCGGCGTGACGGTTCTGGCATTTCATTTTTTCGATGTGCCGCGCAGTTTTTTCGATTCACGCCCGGCGATGATTTTGTCATAGCATGGTGGCATGAAAACTGTGAAACCGAAATCTCCGTCCGCCGCGCGCCGCTGGAAAATTATTTTCGTGGGCGTTCTTGCCGTCGCCGTCGTCGTCTGGGCTGGCCTGCCGGCGCAGCTTTTTCGTCCGGTTGAACCCATCCCCGCCGGCATCGTGGACATGCACTGTCACATCGCCGGAATCGGCGCGGGCGGCAGCGGCTGTTTTGTTTCGCCCCGGTTGCGTCACAACTGGCGGTTCAAAATTTATCTGCACAGTTTCGGCGTTACGGAGAAGGAAATTTTGCAGCAAGGCGACGGTCTGGTGGGCGACCGCATTTCGGCATCACTCGCCCAAAGCCAATATGTCAGCCGGGCCGTCCTGCTCGCGCTCGACGGTGTGGTGGACGCCAGGGGGAACCTCGACACGAACCGGACGGAAGTTTACGTGCCGAACGAGTTCGTCGCGGAAATGGCAGCGCGGCACACGAACCTGCTGTTCGGCGCGTCGGTGAATCCCTATCGCCGCGACGCCCTGGCGCGGCTGGAGTGGGCGAAGAAGCACGGCGCGGTGCTGGTGAAATGGATTCCACCAATCATGGCGATTAACCCGGACGATCCGAGGCTCATTCCCTTTTACAAGAAAATGGTCGAGTTGAAACTGCCGCTGCTGTCGCACACCGGCAAGGAGAAATCCTTTTCGCGCGCCGACGAGGAATTGGGCGACCCGGAGAAATTGCGGCTGCCGTTGAGCCTCGGCGTGACGGTCGTGGCCGCGCACATCGCGTCGTCGGAGAAATACCACGGCGAACGCGGCCCTGACCGGCTGGCGCGGCTGATGCGCGAATTTCCCAATCTTTACACGGACATTTCCGCGCTGACGCAGATCAACCGGCCGGGCTCTTTGAAAGAAGCCCTGACCCGGCCTGAATTTTCCGGGCGGCTGCTCTATGGCACGGATTATCCGCTGATCAACACGGCGCTGGTTTCGCCGTGGTATTCGTTTCACCTGTCGCTCCGGCAGAAATTTTCCATCGGGCGGACAAAAAACCCGTGGGACCGGGATGTTTTACTGAAGCACGATTTGGGCGTGCCGACGGAAACCTTCGCGCGGTCAGGGAAAATGTTTGGCGGGACAAATTGACTTCCCAAGGTTAATCGAATTGTTCAGAAAATTTCGCGGACAAGCTGCGTAAAAGGCTTCAGCCTCACGCAGCGAACCCCGTAAAACTTCCAACTTCGTCCCGTGTTGCGGGACTTCGATGGACAGGTCGCCACGCGGCCACGCCCCTTTACGGGGTCATAACGTGGGTTAATCTTGCCCGGTCGCGCCCGTTTATTTGACCGCCCGATATATCTTGCCAGTCCTGGTTTCTGGTGTAATCTGTGGTGCTAACGGAGTATTGTTTACCAGGTGTCCGACTGCCCCGCTTCGGGGCTTTCCCTCTCCTCTTATTCCCTGCCCGGCCAAGCCGGAGCCGCAATGGCGGCTTCAAAACAAACGAAAGAACAGTCAACGAAAGCACAAAAGTATGTTTACAAACAAAGTACAAACTAATTCCCCCAACCGGGGTGCCGCGAAATCAACCCGGCAGAAGGCAACCCCTCCGTCCAATGCCGACATCGCCACCAAGGCGTACGAGATCTGGCTCTCCCGCGGACAGGAATTGGGAAATGACCAGCAGCATTGGTTCGAGGCCAAACGGCAGTTGCAGCCAGTGTAAGTGTCCCGGCAACCGGGCGCCGGCAAAGCACGGATGGACGCGGATGGGCCAGACCCTCTGGCCGTCTGCGCTCCATTGGGTCCCTGGCCATGCGAAACGGGGGCGGAAGATTCCTGGAACGCGCGACCGCGGGTCTCTGCCGGCGCAGGCAGTTTTTTCGGTGTGGAGGGAAAATAGTTCTGAAGCTGTCGCTGAGACGGCGATGATGGCACCGAAGATTTATCCGCGTCAATTCCGTGTTCGTTGATGGCTGAGGGTTGATTGAAATTCACCGGCGCAACTCCCGGCGTCGGGAAAATTCGCAATGAAAAAACCTTGCCCGTGAACCGGTGGTGTTTACTGTTTGGCCGCATGTGCTTTTCCAGTCGTATCCGCGCCGTTTTTCCGGCGATATTGGGACTCGGTCTGGCGGCTGCATCCGCCGGCTTCGCACCATTGGCGGCCATTCCCACCGCGCGCGAGCCGGTCACCAACATCTATCAGAGGGGGGCGGTCGTGGACGATTACCAGTGGCTCGAAGACGCGGCCAGCCCCGCCGTGCGCGACTGGACCCGCCAGCAGAACGAGCGCACCCGCGCCTGGTTCGACAGGCTGGAGTTCCATGATGGATTGGAGCAGGAGCTTTCGGAGTTGATTGCGGATGAATCGGCCAGCTACGGCCTGGATGATTGCCGGGGTGGAATCATCTTTGCCACGCGCTTCAAGCCGCCGGCGCAGCAGCCGGTGCTCGTCCGGCTGAAATCGGTTTATCCGCCCGCTCTGCGCAAGGTCGTGTTCGATCCCAACGTCTGGAACACGAACGGCACGACCGCGATGGACTGGTCGGCACCGTCCACGGACGGGCGGTTCGTGGCCATCTGCCTCTCCGAGAACGGCAGTGAAAATGGCGTGTTGCATTTCTTCGAGACGGACACGGGCCGCGCGCTGCCGGACATCATTCCCGGCGTTCAGTATCCGACGGGCGGCGGCAGCGCCGCGTGGAATGCCGACGGAACGGGCATTTTTTACACGCGTTATCCGCAACCCGGCGAGCGGCCGGAGGGCGACCTGCACTTTTACCAGCAAATCTGGTTTCACAAACTCGGCACGCCGGTCAGCGCCGACACGTATGAGCTGGGCCGCGATTTTCCGCGCATCGCGGAGATTGAACTCGCCGCGAGCGAGGACGGCCGTTGGCTCCTGGCCACGGTCGCCAACGGCGACGGCGGCGACTTCGCCCATTACCTGCGCGACGCCTCCGGGTCGTGGCATCAACTCACGCGGTTCGAGGACGGGATCAAGGTGATCAAGTTCGGCAAGGACGCGGCGTTGTATCTGCTCTCCAAAAAAAATGCGCCGCGCGGAAAAATCCTGCGCCTGCCGCTGGCTGATCCAGATTTGGCGAAAGCCACCGTGGTCGTGCCGGAAGGACGGGGGGTGGTGGACACTTATGAGCCGTCCGCCAGCGGGCTTTACGTCGCGGTAATGGAAGGCGGACCGTCGCGCCTTTGGTTTTATTCCCACGGTTCGCGCGTCGAGGTGCCGATCCTGCCGGTTTCATCGGTGAGCGGACTCCACTGCTGGCACGGCGACGAGCTGCTGTTTTCGAACACCAGTTTCCTCGTTCCGCCCGGATGGTATGAGTGGGAGCCGGGACTGGCCAGGCCGCGTCCGACGGCGTTGCGGATGACCTCACCGGCGGACTTTGACGACATCGAGGTGGTCCGTGAATTCGCCACTTCCAAGGACGGGACGAAGATTCCGATCAGCATCCTGCGGAAGAAGGGCATTCAGTTTGACGGACGGAATCCGACGCTGCTCACGGGTTATGGCGGCTACGGCATCAATCTCACGCCAACATTCAGTTCCACGCGGCGCATCTGGTTCGATGCCGGCGGCGTTTATGCGGTGGCCAATCTGCGCGGCGGCGGCGAGTTCGGCGAGGCATGGCATCTCGCCGGCAACCTGACGCACAAGCAGAATGTCTTCGACGATCTCATCGCCTGTGCCGAACATCTCATCCAACGCAAATACACCAGCCCGGACAAACTGGCGGTGATGGGCAGCAGCAACGGCGGCCTGCTGATGGGCGCGTTCCTGACGCAGCGACCGGACCTGGCCCGCGCCGTCGTTTCCCGCGTCGGCATCTACGACATGCTGCGCGTGGAACTGGACCCGAACGGCGCGTTCAATACCACGGAATTTGGTTCGGTCAAGGACGCGGATCAATTCAAGGCGCTCCACGCCTATTCGCCGTATCATCACGTGAAGGACGGCGCGGCCTATCCCGCCGTGCTGTTTCCATGCGGCGAAAATGACGGGCGGGTGAACCCGGCGCATTCGCGCAAGATGACGGCCCGGCTGCAGGCGGCGACGAGTTCCGGCCGGCCGGTTTTATTGCGCACCACGGCCACCGCTGGCCACGGCATGGGTTCCTCGCTGAAAGACCGCGTGGCGGAACAGGCCGACATCTACGCCTTTCTTCTTCAGGAACTCGGGGTGGACACCTCGCCGTGGACGTTCAAATGATGAAGTTCGCAAAAATGCCGGCCGGGGACGGGTGGAATGTCTGGTTGGCCTGACAAACCGCGTAAAAGGCTTCCAACTTCGTCCCGTGCTGCGGGGCTTCGATGGACAGGTCGCCTCACGCGGTAAGCCGCCCCAATCGTGCTGCGAACCCGAATGTTTTGATGCTGAACCTGGCGTTGGACTCTGTTAAATAAAGTCGTGCCTGAACACAGCCGCCCCAATCCCGATGCGCTGTTGAGTTCCCTGCAACGCGAGGAAGCCGCGAAAAAACGCGGCAAGCTCAAGGTTTTTCTCGGCATGTGCCCCGGCGTGGGCAAGACCTTCGCCATGCTCGAAGCCGCGCGGCGCGAACTGGTCGCCGGACGCGACGTGGTCATCGGCTACGTCGAAACGCACGGACGCAAGGAAACGGACGCGCTCACCGAGGGATTGCCGCAGATTCCCCGCCGCCAGCTTGAACATCGCGGCATCGCGCTCACCGAATTTGATCTCGACGCCACGTTGGCCCGGCATCCGCAACTGGTCCTCGTGGATGAACTCGCGCACACGAACGCCCCCGGCTCGCGTCACCCGAAACGGTGGCAGGATGTGGCCGAATTGCTCGACGCCGGCATGGACGTCATCACCGCGCTCAACGTCCAGCACGTCGAAAGCCGCGCCGACACCGTCCGCCAGGTTACCGGCGCGGAGATTCGCGAGACGGTGCCGGACAGCGTGCTCGACGGCGCGGTGTTCGAACTCGTGGACCTTCCGCCCGCCGAACTCATCCAGCGTTTGCACGAAGGCAAGGTGTATGTGCCTGACCGCGCCGCCGCCGCCGTGCAAAACTATTTTCGCGAAGCCAATCTCACCGCCTTGCGCGAACTGGCCCTGCGGCTCGTGGCGGACCACGTGGGCGTGGACACGCGGGAATTTCGCCAGACACAAACCAACGCCGGCGCGTGGAAGACGGGGCATTGCCTGCTCGTGGCGGTGGGGCCTGGTCCGTTTTCCGAACCGCTCATCCGCTGGACGCGCCGCATGGCCGACGGCCTCCGCTGCCGGTGGCTGGCCGTCCATGTAGAGAACCCTCGTCCGCTGACGGAAGCCGCCCAAGCGCAATTGGAAAAAAACCTGGCTACCGCCCGCGAACTCGGAGCGGAAGTCGTTGCCACCACGGACGACGACCTCGTGCGCGGGCTGTTGCGCGTGGCCCGCACGCAAAACGCCACACAGATCATTGTCGGCAAACCTGCCAGCGCCGGCTGGCTGGAATGGCTGCGCGCCAGTCTCCTGTTGCGGCGCCTGGCGCGGGAAAGCGGCGACATTGACCTGCACGTCGTCCGCTCCGAAAAAACCAGCAACGCGCCCGCTGTGCGGATCTGGAATCGGGTGTTTGCATCCAATTTTCAGCAATACCTTTTCGCCGCCGGCGCGGTGGCGGCCATGGGCATCTTGAATCTCGCGCTCGTGAAATTCACCGGCCCGCGCGTGCCGGGACTGGCTTTCCTGCTCGTCGTGGTGTTGCTGGCGCTGAAGGTGGGCCGCGGACCGGTGCTGCTGGCCGGCGCGTTGAGCGCGTTGGCCTGGAATTATTTTTTCCTGCCGCCCCGCTTCACGTTCATCATCGCAACCGTTGAGGACGGCATTTTGTTCGGCCTCTATTTCGTCGTAGCCATTGTGCTCGGCCAGTTGGTGGCGCGCATCCGGCTGCAGGAAGAGGCCGAGCGCCGGCGCGAGGAGCGCGCCACGGCGCTCTACGAAATGTCGCGCGACCTGGCCGAGGCGACTTCGCGCGACGAAATCGTCTGGCAGCTCGTGGCGCAAATCAACCGCAGTTTTAACGCGCCCATCGCCGTCGTGCTACCCGAGAACAACAAACTCTTCGCCCATCCCGACAGTTCCCTGACCCTTTCGGAAAAGGAGTTGAGCGTGGCCGACTGGGCGTTCCGCCAACGGAAGGCCGCCGGGCGTTTCACCGATAATCTGCCCGGCGCGGAGGCGCTGCATCTGCCGCTGGCCACCGAACGGAAGGTGTTCGGCATACTGGCGGTGGGTTTTCCGGACAAGCGCCTGACGCTCGCACAACGGGATTTGCTCGAGACGTTCGCGCGCCAGGCCGCGCTGGTGCTCGACCGCGTGGAACTCCGCACCGCCGCCGAACAGGCGCGCCTGCTGGCCGAATCGGAAAAGTTCAGCCGGACGCTTTTGAATTCCATCTCGCATGAATTGCGCACGCCGCTGGCGGCCAGCACCAGCGCCGCGAGCGCGCTCGCCGCCGCCGGAGCCGCGCCGCCAGAACAGCAGCGCGCGTTGATCGGCGAGATCCAGGAAGCCAATGCCCGGCTCAATCGCGTCGTGGGCAACCTGCTCGACGTGGCGCGGCTCGAATCGGGCCAGGTCCGCCCGCGCCTCGACTGGCATGACGCGCGCGACCTGGTGCAGACGACGCTGCGCGAATTGCAGCGCGAGCTGGCGGCGCACCCGGTGAAACTGGACCTGCCGTCCGCGCCCCTGCTGGTCCGGCTCGACTTTTCCCTCGCGCAACACGCCCTCGCCAACCTGCTGCTCAATGCCGCCAACCACACTCCCGCCGGCACGCCGATGGAAGTGTCGGCGCAACTGGCAAACGACCAGCTGGTTTTAAGCGTCGCGGACCGCGGACCGGGCATCCCGCCCGAATGGCTGCCCCGCATCTTCGACAAATTTTTTCGCGCCCCCACCGCGCCCACCGGCGGCAGCGGGCTCGGGCTTACCATCGTCAAGGGTTTCGTCGAGGCGCACGGCGGAACCATCATCGCCACCAACCGTCCGGGCGGCGGCGTGATGTTCACCCTGAATTTTCCGCAACCCGAAAAACCGCCGGTTTAGTTGCGGGGCAATCCTCAATCCGAATGCCGCAGGGGAAACGGGCGGACTTGTCGCGCCGAAATCTGATGAAGGCGGATGGGAACTCTTTGGGATGGACGACTAGGGCAAATGGTGTTTGAATTCTATCTGCTTGAAAGTGAAACCATGAAAATAAAAATTATTATCGCGCTTGTCGCAACCGCCGGAATACTCGGACTGGCGGGGTGCAAACCCAAAGCTACCACGGTGTCGGGTCAAGTGTTCATCGTCACTAAAGGCGCGGAAAATTTTAAGCTTGGGGCCGTTGAAATCCTGTTGGTTGAAAAATCACAAGTGACTGACTTTCTGCAAAAGAAGCAACCCACTATTGAGTCGGAAATGGCGTCAAAACAAGAGGAACTTAAAAAGATAGAGCAAGGACACGTTCCCGATGTTTTGCTAAAGAATGCTGCATATGCCAAAGCTTTATCTGAAGATGATGAACTTCAAAAACAGTTTGATTTTCAACTTGCCCGTATGAATCAGGCTGTCAAAGATTATAGCAACAATCCAGATCACGCTGACGCCGTTTCTTCTGAAGCCGAAGCAAAATGCAAGGTTATACTTTTAAAAAAGCAGTCAGCGTTAGACCAAATGATAGCGGCCAAATCAGCAATAATGACAAGCTTGGAACTTTATCCAACGCCCGCAGATTATTTTGAAGATTTTTCGCCTGTCATCATCCAAAAAACGCTTTCCGACGCCGATGGCAAATTTTCTTTAAACTATCCTCGTAACAAAATGTTCGCGATTTTTGCACACGCACAGCGTATGGTATTAGACAAAACAGAAACATATTATTGGCTGGTGGACGCTCCGACCAATGCGGACACCGCGCAAATCTTCTTGAGCAATAACAACCTCGTTGTTGTTGACCCTGACGGCTACTTCAAGTTAAAACCGAAAGAAGAGCAGCAGCATTTGGAAAATAGCCAGTGACAAGACTTCGTTACGTGAACCCGTTACGAAAGGCCAAACCATGATTGGCAAATCCACCTGTCAAAACTGCGGCGGCGACCTTGAATTCGATGTCGAAGACACCGGCAAGGAAATTGAATGCCCGCACTGTCATCAAACCATCTTGCTCCGCGCCGCATTCCGGCCAGCCCCGCCCAAATCCGCGCCGCTGCCCCAGCAGGTCGCCGCCGCACCGGGCAACCTGACGACTTGCCCGGATTGCGCGAAACAAGTCAGCCGCCGCGCTCGTTTCTGTCCTAATTGCGGCGCACCTGTTTCATTTAATCAAGTGAGCCACACATTGGTATGGGTAAATGCGTTTGTTCCGCTTTTCGCAATTTTAATTGATGCCATACTCGTTTCAATTGGATGTGACCTATGGCTTGGCGTGCCGATTGTCGTTGGTATTAACGTTCTACTTTTGAGTAAGGATGAAGAGCAGTTAAAAGCACAAGGTTTACCAATAAAAGACCTCGGTTCTGCATGGCTGGTTCCGGTTTACCTGTTTAAGCGTGTTCGAGTTGCCGGAGGCGGATACGGCTATGCGGTTTGCTGGATGATTACATTCTTCATCTCTATACTGTCACCGAGCGGATGAAAACCGGCCAGCGTTCCCGGCGTCGTCTGGAGCGCGAGCCTGTGTGAAAACTCATTTTCGACCATCCCATCCATCTGCTCGATTCATCAAAATGCGTCATATGTCAAATGTGAGCGAAGTTTTTCCGGGTCTAGGAATTTTCACACAGGCTCGCGCATTGTTAGGCCACACGGTTCAACTGCTGAAATCTCCTGCCTCTTTCATCCTCTCTATCAAAATTTGCATAGTGTAATCGGCCCGCGTTTTTTCGTTGACCGGCAGCGAATCGGCCCGCGTCCATGCAATGTAAGCGTCTATATCCACCTCTACCTCATGCATGGAATGTCTCTGGCGCTTGAATTTAGCCAAATCATTTCTGTGATCCTTCAACCACTCATCAAACGTCGGAGTCATCGGCGTGCCTGAATTTATGAACAACGCAACCCATCTGTCCCATTGTTCGCGTTTATACAGCGGCATTATGCCTTCGGATTTCATAGTGTGCGTAGTGCGGCTTAACGAATCAAGCTCACCCGCAGCCGCCGGGGATGAGGTTGAGCGCAAAGGAGGCCGCCATGATTAACCCTGATGCTTGCTCGTGGCAAGTGCAGCGGCTGTCGTGGTGCAGCGCATTGTTAGCAGGAAGTGTCTTTGTGTTTGTCATGATTTTCGTGGTGGGCGTGATAGTAAGCTACATATTCGGTCAGGGCATGACATCTCTGATGAGGGTAATAACCCGGCTAATCAAATGGTTGCTGGCACTCAAATATCCGACCAAAAAAACCGCGAACAAAAAAGATACTATGCCGAATCGCTCGCCCCAATCGGCCAAACACCAATAACGCCACAACGTATGATCCGACTCTCGCTCTTGCTTAATCGTTGCCAGTGCCGTCTCGCGATCTCGCCTAACGCGCTCAGTCTCTATATCCTCATAGTAAGCGTCCAAATACTCCAATCCATCATCGGTAATCCAAGCGGCCTGGCTCTTGTCGAGACGCGGATAAACTTGATAAAGGTTCCTTTTTCCAAGAAACCTCAAACCATCATCAATGTCTGCGCTTGTGAGGTGGTGCTTTTCCATCACCTCACCAAGCGTGAATCTCTCAATGCGGCACTTCATAAAATCGGGCTCTCGCTTTCGTTCTTCTTTAAGAACTTCGAGAATCCAAATCGCTATTTGTTTTGTGGGGGTGGCCATGACACCTAACGAAACAAGCTCACCCACAATCGGGGGCGGCAGTGGTGGAGCGCAACCAAAAGGTAAAAATGAAAAGTAAACTGTTGAACGTGGCAAGGGCACTGGCTGTTGCGGTGCAGCGCATTGTCACGGCTCGCATCATAAACCAGATATAATGCTCTGCAAACTTCTTGGCATCGCTGCTATCCAGCCGCACTCGGTCGAACACATGATGCCTGAACCGTCGTGTATCAAATTAGTGGGCATGTGGCATTTAGGACAAAATGCCATCCAAACTCCACCTGTGCGCTTACCGCGCCGAAACTCAATAGCACTATGAATACGAATCTCCTCCTCCTGCGACTCCGCCAACTGTCGCTTAAGCTCCGCATTCTCTTCCATAAGGCGGACATCGCGCTCTACAACATCCGCGTAACTCGACTGAAACGAAAATGCCAGTGCCTGAATCTTGTGGATCACGTCCATATCCCGCCGCTCCTTGGCACGAGACTCAAGGTCTTTGGTGAGGTCAACGATGTCTTTAATAGCGCCCATAAATCAAAAAACGTAGTGACACCTAACATTATTATTAGGCCAAAGAGCATGCACAACATCATGCACAGGTGACTTTTCTATCTGTGGCTTTTATCATGGAGTTATGAAATCAGACCTGCGAATTTATGTCAAGGATGGCATTTCCTCAAATTGCATAATCAGGCTCCGCTGTGGCCGCTGGCGAAACGACGGCGGCCACGGGTGACGCTTCCAGAGTTATAGACAAGTCCAGCAGTTGCGCCAATCGCTCCAGCCAGAAAGTCAAAGCAACTTTGCCAACCTCATATCACCGCTTTGGGGCCATCGCTTTTAGCAGCAATTTGGGGTGGCAAATCTGGACGGGGGACAAATCCGCATCTTCAAATTGAACCCGCAGCTCGGCTTCTTCGATGTCCAGCAGGTCGGCATCGCTGGTCGCCAAAACGGGAATGCCCGCCAGCGCCGTTTCCGCGAGAATCAGCCCGTCATGGAATTCGCCTTCCGGCAGCAATCCCGCCCGCAACAGTTTCTCAGCAAATTGTTCGGTGATGCCGTGCCCGACGGATTTCAAATCAAACGGGGACAGGTTCCAGGAACGCATTTGTTGCAGGGCTTTCAGGGCCAGCGGCGTTTCCGCGCATTGTTTTTCAAGGGCGCAATAGGCCAGTTCTTGAATGGCCGTTGGGGGCACGACCAGGGAATAACCGCGTTCCCGGCAAACTTCCCGGAAGGTGTGCGCAAAATCTTTTCCCGCAGCAAGGTCGAACAGCAGATTAGTGTCGAGCGCCAACGGCTTCTTTTTTCCCGGTGCCGCCATAAATGATTTGCATCCCGCGTTTGAAAAGATTTTCCCGATCCGGCTCCGAAAGCTTGTTGGCTTCCGTGCGCAGGCGCTTTGCGGCTTTCGATCCAGCCGTGCTTTCCGGATAGACAAAATTTTTGGTATGACGAGCTTTGTTGCCCATATTGACAAGGTTATTTTCCCACAGATTGTCCGGAGTGTCCATCTGATTGTTTATCGCCCGCCCTCCACGGACGCATCCGCGCACCGCCCTCGATTCGGGTAGGGCAAAGCTGCTGCTTTGCCTTGATCGGAGCGAGTGGAGACGTGTCGGCAGCCTGACAAGCAAAAACATCGCTTTGCTCGTTTTACGGCAGTTTGGCGTCGCGGCAGCAACGCCCTACCGCAGGGGCAGTGCGGGCTTTACCTGGCGACAGCCATTGGCTATCATACGCCCGTGCTGGAAGAAAAAGAATGAGCGATGCCCTCAATCCGCTGGTGTTGATCGTGGACGACGAGCCGCAAATCCGCCGCCTCCTGCGCGTCACGCTGGAGGCTAACGGCTATCGCGTCTTTGACGCCGCGACCGGATCGGACGGCATCGCCCAGGCCGCCCAGCGCCGGCCCGACGCGGTGTTGCTCGACCTCGGCCTGCCCGATCTCGAAGGCATGGAAGTGTTGAAGCGCCTGCGCGAATGGAGCCAAGTGCCGGTCATCATCCTGAGCGTGCGCGACCGCGAGGACGACAAGGTGTCCGCGCTGGACGCGGGCGCGGACGATTACGTGACCAAGCCGTTCAACAGCGCCGAACTGCTGGCGCGTCTCCGCGCCGTGCTGCGGCACGCCCAGCCGCAGGGCGCGGACGCGATTTTCCGCACCGGCGAGCTGGAGGTGGATTTGTCCGCGCGCGCCGTGCGCAAGCACGGCCAGGAAATCAAGCTCACGCCGATCGAGTATTCGCTGCTGCGATTGTTCGTCACGCACGCCGGCAAGGTTTTGACGCACCGCCAGTTGCTGACGGAAGTCTGGGGGCCGAAGGCGGTGGAACAAACGCATTACCTGCGCGTCCACATCGCGCATTTGCGCGAAAAGATTGAAGAAAAACCGTCCCATCCGGAACTCATCATCACCGAGTCCGCCGTGGGCTACCGGTTGCTGGAACTGGAATAAAAACCGACAGGGCGGAAGTTGGTTTAACGCTCGTCCTCACCCCGGCCCTCTCCTCCAAGGAGAGGGAGAATTATCGTCAGTCTGCCGGCAAACCGTGAGTGATCAATACTCTCGCGTCAGGTGCGAAAGCTGTTCCTTCTCCCGGGGGAGAAGGTCAGGATGAGGGCGGATTAAAATACCATTCCCGAGAATATTTTCAGCCATGTTGTGGCGCATTTCTTTGAAATGCACACACCCGCGTCTTACGCCGGCTCGGCGATTTCGAGGAACCCTTGCAGATGGCGCACCCGCGTCGGGTGGCGCAGTTTGCGCAGCGCCTTGGCTTCGATCTGGCGGATGCGCTCGCGCGTGACGTTATACATCTTGCCGATTTCTTCGAGCGTGCGCTCGTAGCCA
>Ga0187862_10004120_pt1 | contig 13949 bp, 9 predicted proteins | sample June2016WEW_10_1_FD_133003 | JGI IMG/M metagenome (GOLD analysis project Ga0187862, IMG submission 133003) | Peatland microbial communities from SPRUCE experiment site at the Marcell Experimental Forest, Minnesota, USA - June2016WEW_10_150 | ecosystem: Environmental > Terrestrial > Soil >...
CGTATACGCCTGCGGCAACAGGTAGCTGCCGTACTGCGAGTGGATGATGGGCAGCACCGCTGAATTGAGCACGTCGTGGTGCAGGGCCGCTGCCGCCTGAGGCATGGGATTCTGGTGAGTGAGATTGGCCTGCACCAGGGCGCCGTATTCCTCAGGGCGCATGCGCAGGTCGACAATCCACTTGTGGAACCAGGCGGCCTTCAATGCTCTGGTAGCCATCTCGGCGATCGTAGCTGCCGCATCCGGCGCGGCCAGCGTACCGAAGCCGTGCTCGGTCCGCGAACCAATATACGGATTGCCCGGATTGAACGGCGCATGGATGGCGGAGAGAACCATGAACGCAGTGAAGTACGCCTGATAGAGTACGTCCACGTGGGTGTAAGCGGCCAGGTCTCTGCCCATTCGCAGGTAGCGGTAGGTGGGGTCAAAAGACAGGCTGCCACTCGGCGGCTGACCGTTCTGGACGTTCAGGTACTCAGTGGGATCGGTCATGAAGTCCGCTCCGCCTTCGCCCACTGATAAAAGCCGCTGAAACTGCTGAGTCAGCGGCTGTGCTCCGAAGAACGTTGGCTGGATGATGAATTGCGAGAGGTACGGACCCTGAACCGGACCGTCACCCGCGACAATCTGGCCGCGGAACAGGTTTTGCGACGTGACCGGGTACGGAAACTCGTAGTTGTGACTTCCACGGACGTAGGACATGTTGTTCAGATCGGCACAGGCCTGTGCCGCCAGCGAACTTGTCGCATAGTCGGTGAAGTTCACGTCGCGCATTAGCGCGGCCCAGTAGTGCTCAACCTGCTCGGCTGCGGTCTGCGCGCTGGCTACACTCGGCGCGGGTGGAACGACGGTAGCGTGGGAGTCGAGGCCTTCCAGGTCGAATGCCAGGCAGCCCTGCGGGCCGTTCAAGGCCGAGGTAGCATTCGTGCCGCCCGGATTTCCCACCAGGATGTTCTGGAAATCTGAGAACCGGCCTGTCTGCAAGGCGTGGAGCATGCTCTGGTACGAGGCATAAACCGGAATGCCGAGATACTGGTGCTGCAGGCACTTGCTATAGTTGCCGCTGAAATCAGTGAAACGCTCCGAATCGCCATTGTCCGGCTGTTCGCCAACATCAATCTCTTCGTTACGAGCGGTGTCCTGGCGGTAGTTGTAGCTATCCCTGGCACGGCGGGCAGAACCATACTGCACGACTGCGGCTTCGGCCTCCGCGTGCTTTCCCTCAATCAGCGGCTCGAATGGAATGGCAGCCAGTGCCACTGCTGCGGCGCCGCCGATGCCGACCTGGCCCAGGAAGCTCCGCCGGCTGGTGCCCGGCGGGCTTGCGCCGGTGTGTTTCCGGCGCTTTTCCTCATTGCGTTGAGTGTCCTGGTCGCCGACAGGCAGAGCACCTTCAGAACTTCCCTGCGGATCCTTCATAACTGCTCCTTTCGGGAAACGGGACGAGCATCCTAACAGGATTCCACGCGCTGGCTGCCGAAGTCCGCTCTCTCCAGAACGCGGAAGACCACGAATCGCCGGGGTGCTACGCGACGGCGGAAGGAGGGCACAATCGCTCCGGACTTCGCCCCGGCGTTAAACTCCGAAATTGTCTCAGGTTGGCCATGAACATCTTCCTCGCGAATGGTCGAGTTCAAGGCCCGAGTCTATGTGGCCGAGATTCTAAGAAGCGATAGTCGCGGGGTCAAGAAGAATCGGCTGGCACTGGAGTGGGTGATGCCAATGTGGGAATTGCCTGGGAGATCAGCGATAGGCTTCGCGGCGGTGCAGGACGCGACGAACTTCGATCCCGTCCGCAGCAGCAACAAAGAAGAGCCGATAATCGGCGATGCGGAGGCGGAGTTCATCTCGCCCGTGCAGTGCCTTCACGTCATCCTCACCCGTTTCGGCAAAGCGTTGCAGACCAGCAAAGATGCGCATGGCTGTGGATTTATCCAGGCCGCGAACATCGGCCTTGCGGTTCAGTCCAGACGATCCGCGTCATCGTTCCTTGTTGTAGCGGTCGATCTCTCCCTGCGCGATCCCGAGTTCCGCCAGAACCTGCTCGTGGGGAATGGGCTCATTATGCTTCAACCACACACGGGCTTCATCGAGCGCCTTGACCTCTTCTTCGCCGATCGGTTCGTCTTCGATGGGGGCATTAGCGATAGCGCGAGCAACGGGGTCAATCATGACTTCCAGCAGGCGAACCACGGCATCCAGCTGGCCACCATCGAGCCGATCCACAAGTTCGTACGCGTGCTGTTTTTGCTCGGCGGGCGGCATCAGGGATAGTTTCCAATTCTCCTGCGAAGGGTGTGGCCCAGACGAAGCTGGGAGCCAAGAGCTAACTTCAGATCGCACGAACCTAATTCCTCTGACTGCTATTTCACCGCCGCCTTCGCGGGTTCGCCTACGCGCTTGGCCACCTTGAAGGTCAGTTTGTGTTGCTTCTTGTCGGCGTCGACGGTAATGTGATCGCCGTGCAGCACTTCGCCGTCGAGGATCTTCATCGCCAGCGGGTCTTGCACCAGCCGCTGGATCGCCCGCTTCAGCGGACGCGCGCCGTAATTCGGATCGTAGCCTTCGGTGAAGACAAGTTCCTTCGCCGCCGGCGTCAGATCCAGCGAGATCTTGCGATCGGCCAGCAGTCTCCTCAAATCTTCCAGCCGCAGGTCGACGATCTTCGTCAACTGCTCCTTGCCCAGCGGGTTGAAGATGACGATGTCATCCACGCGGTTGAGGAACTCGGGCTTGAAGTGCGCGCGCAGCGCCTCCATCACCTGCTTGTGGGCCTCGGTTATCTGCTCGGCATCGTGATGCACACCCAGGTCCTGCAAATACACCGATCCGATGTTCGAGGTCATGATTAGGATGGTGTTCTTGAAACTGACATGGCGTCCCTTGCCGTCGGTGAGGCGGCCATCGTCCATGATCTGCAGGAAGATGTTGAACACCTCGGGATGCGCCTTCTCGATTTCGTCGAAGAGCACGACCGCATAGGGCCGGCGGCGCACCGCCTCGGTCAGTTGACCGCCCTCGTCGTAGCCTACATATCCCGGAGGCGCGCCGATCAGCCGCGACACCGAGTGCTTCTCCATGTACTCCGACATGTCGATGCGGACCATGGCGTGCTCATCGTCGAAGAGGAATTCCGCCAGCGCGCGCGCCAGCTCAGTCTTGCCAACGCCGGTCGGCCCAAGAAAGATGAATGAGCCGATGGGCCGCCGCGGATCGCTCAGTCCCGCGCGCGAACGCCGGATCGCGTTGGCCACGCTCTGGATCGCTTCGTCCTGTCCGACGACGCGCTCTTTCAGGCGCTCTTCCATGGTGACCAGCTTTTTCACTTCGCCTTCCAGCATCTTTGACACCGGAATGCCAGTCCACTTGCTGACGATCTTGGCGACATCTTCCTCGTCAACTTCTTCCTTCAACATGCGCGACTGCTTGCCGTCCATGGCCGCGCTCAGCTTCGCGACTTGCTGCTCAAGCTGCGGCATCTCGCCGTACTTGATTGTGCCGGCGCGCTCGAAGTCGCCCTTGCGCGTGACTTCCACCTCTTCCGTCTTCAACTGGTCGATGCGCTCCTTCAACTCTCGCACCTTGGCGATGGCTTCTTTCTCCTGCTTCCAGCGCGCCTTCAGCGCATTGGCTTTTTCTTTGATTTGCGCCAGTTCTTTCTCAACGATCGCCAGCCGCTCGCGCGAGTTGGCATCATCTTCCCGCTTCAGCGCTTGCCGCTCGATTTCAAGTTGGATCGCGCGGCGTTCAAGCTGGTCAATCTCGGTCGGCATGGAGTCGATCTGAATGCGCAGCGAGGCCGCAGCTTCGTCAATCAGGTCGATGGCTTTATCAGGCAGGAAGCGGTCGGAGATGTAGCGATGCGACAGCGTTGCCGCCGCGACAATCGCGGAATCCTTGATGCGCACGCCGTGATGCACTTCGTACTTCTCGCGCAAACCGCGCAGGATGGCAATCGTGTCTTCCACGTTGGGCTCGCCCACAAACACGATCTGGAAGCGCCGCTCCAGCGCAGCATCCTTCTCAATGTACTTTCGGTACTCATTCAGCGTGGTTGCGCCAATAGCGCGCAACTCACCGCGAGCTAACGCCGGCTTCAGCATGTTGGAGGCGTCAATGGCGCCCTCGGCCGCACCTGCTCCTACCAGCGTGTGCAGCTCGTCGATGAAGAGAATGATCTGTCCCTGCGACTGCTCGATCTCTTTCAGAACGGCCTTGAGCCGGTCTTCGAACTCGCCGCGATATTTCGCGCCCGCCAGCATCGCGCCCAGATCGAGCGAGACCACGCGCTTGTTCTTTAACTGCTCGGGCACATCGCCGGAGATGATGCGCTGCGCCAACCCTTCCACGATGGCAGTCTTGCCGACGCCAGGCTCGCCGATCAGCACCGGATTGTTCTTGGTGCGGCGTGACAGCACCTGCACCACGCGGCGCACTTCCTCGTCGCGCCCGATGACAGGATCGAGCTTTCCCTGCCGCGCCAGTTCAGTCAGATCTTTCGCATAGCGCTCCAGCGCCTGGTACTTGGCTTCGGGATTCTGGTCCGTGACTTTCTGATTGCCGCGGACTGCGGTCAGCGCGCGCAGAACGTTGTCATAGCTTGCGCCGCCGCGTGCCAGGATCTCCTGCGCCGGGTCGCGCTTCAGCTTGGTCATACCGAGCAGCAGATGCTCGGTGGAGACGTACTCGTCTTTGAAACTCGACGCCTCTTTGAAGGCGTTCTCCAGCATCTTCGAAGTGACGTCGGAGAGATGCGCCTGGGTGGCGCCGCTGCCGGAAACTTTCGGCAGCTTCTCAATCTCGCGCATCGCGTCGGCCTGGACCGCGTTGGCATGAAGGCCCACGCGCTCCAGCAAAGGCGCAACAATGCCCTCATGGTCTTCGACCAGCGCCGCCAGAATGTGAACTGGCTGCACTTCGGGATTGCCATGCTCGCTGGCGAGATCGTTCGCCCGCTGCATCGCCTCCTGCGCTTTAACGGTTAATTTGTCCCAACGGATTGTCATATGAACTCCAGTGGATAGTGGTTAGTGGCTACTAGAGGTCAAGAGCTGCACAGTTGCTGCGGCGACTTCTCCTTCGTAGTTTAGTTGCGATTCGGTCCTAATCGGTCGCTCTTAAGCCACATAAACGGCGTCGCGGGCATGCTTCTCCGTCATCAGCTTGGCCTCGGCCAGAGCTGGACGGATGACATATGAGGCAAGACCTGGCAGGTGATTTGCTTTCGAGGTTGCCGCGGACAAGCTGTCCTTGAGGCGCGACATGAGACCAAGCTCAAGACTGCGCCGCATTTCGCGCGCTTTCGATGATCTCGAGAGGTCTTCTGCCAGCTTCACCCTCATCTCGTAACCACTTCACGAGGAGGGCGACCAACTCGCAAACATTGGAGTAAAAGGCTACATCACCTGGATCCGCCCCTGAACCGAGCCGCTTGAGTTCATTGCTTTTGATTTGACCATTACCCCAAAGCTCCCCAAGAGTAGCGCAAGTCACCTGGGAATCGCCCATGACTATCCATCTCACAGTCTGTGACAGAAAGTGGAATTGCGCAGCTTCGGGTACAGGAGACCTTCCGATATCTGCGCATTCTCTAAAGAGGTCATTCCAGGGCGACACGATCGGTGCCGACTCTTGAGGAAGCTCGTCGGCAACAGCTTGGAGGCGATGGCTCAATGCATCTTCCAAAGAGCGGACCTCTTCAAATTTATGCCCCAAAGCCAAGAAAACCTCTGGAGCATCCGATCGCAGTCGTTGCAGTCTCTCGGCGGCCGGCGGGTGCGTACGCCGAGCTTGTACGTAACTTGGATACCTCTCAAGAAGCATCAACGACTGGAGCAACAACGAAGCGCCCGCAAATGCGATGGCGCGACGCCGCGGCCATGTCCGTAAGAGAAGTGCAAAGCCCAGTTTGTCCGCCTCGAACTCCTCGCGATGATTGTGCACCGCTTCTTCAAGTATGGTGGTCTTCACTGCCCGGCCACGAGCTGCCTGATGATGACCTCTCATCACGTGCATGAGCTCATGGAGCAGGACAAACTCGATTCCAGCCTCGTAAGCGGCCCCGCAGAAGCCGAGCTGCTGTTCATCGAGCGGCGGACGAAAGGCAACGGAGGGCACTCCCAGCTCCAGAAAGCCTCCCAGAAGTTTGGACAGCTGCTTCGTGTGCGGATCGACAGGCACCTGGTCAACCCGGATCCGATCGTTCTCGAAAGAGACGCCGCTAATTGTCAAGTTGACAACATCCTTGAAAAATCCGAACAGCGCTTCTGAAACTAGGATCGCCCACCCTTTATCGGCACGATCATCCGCTTCAAATGCGCGTGCCCAAAGCTCTGCCGAGTTTACTGTTCCGCCTTCGACACGACGCCGCATCTCCTCGGGCCACCCTATCCGCTTAGTCAACTCCTGCAGGTGGCCGGGAATGACATCTGGTTTCTGCTCCAGCCACGTACGGAAAGCGGCTCCAAAGGAGGGCGGGTTCTCCGGATCGATCTCGATTCCGGAATTCAAGAATGTGGGAGGGAGCGGCCGGGAGAATCCCTTTTCTGCAAGTAAACGATCGAGCGCTTCAAGCAACGACGAATCAAATTGATAATAGCCCTGGATCTCGCGGACCCGTTCTTCGGGTGTCACGCTGGCTCCTCGGGATCGTCCTCAAGCCCAAGCCGCGGGACGATCTCTTCGATGCGATAGCGCGCCTCAGATCCCTTAGCACCTAAGAAATCGCGAGCGCTGTCGCCGAACAACGGATTCTTGATAATCCTCACTAAGCCCAGTACAAGCGAGCCGTTGACACCCGAATAGCGATCCGAAGTATTGCCAGAAATTCTGATGCCGGTCCCGGCCTTGATTCCGACCTGGTCAAGACCCTGAATCTCCTTTAGACCGCCAGTCAGTTGAATCGTTCCTCCTCCGCTATTGCTCACCAACACCAAACCGTCTTGGACCCTTCGGACCTCCCGAATCAGTTTCCAGTGTGACTTCCATTTTTCAACTGTCTGCAGGGCATCCGCGATCGACTGCAGGTTATCTATCTGCTCAACCACACTCTTCGCGCTGCGAATGAAAAGGCTCTCTTTGTTTTCGCACTCGATCTGGAGCGTGGCTTCGCCGACCCCACCCTCAATGTTGCCTTGAACGAATGCGGTCCTCATTCCGCTTGAGGTAAACGACCATCCCATCTTCTCCGAAGGGGTCGTTCTGATCTCGGTAACGCCAAAATCGGCAATATTGCCGAGCTTCATGAATACGCTCCCGCCTATTCGAAACACACCTCCCGCCATCCTCCCGTAGTCTCCAACTTGAAGTTGCAGACCGGGCGGCCACACAGCGTGACGCCCGAGCTCACGTGCGATAACCGACACGTACTGTCGCTCTGCCATTTTCCACCCCCGGCATTCGTCTTTAGGCGAGAACAGGCCGCCTGTTCGCCTTTAGTCCAGCACGCATACGGGCGCCGTTGTGCCGCACGCGTACTCAGCTTAAACTATCCACTACCCACTATCCACTGCTCTCGCCCCCCGGAGAGTTCCCATTGGTAAACAAAAGGGAGGCAAGTTTGCACCCACCTCCCTCGAACTCCCCAGTTCGTCTCCCTCTGGAAAAACTCCCGAGGGGCGAAACCTGCGTCAGGCCGTTTGCGCCCGACCTTTTCCTCAACTCAAACTATGTTTCCTTGTTGGCGAAGAATGTGGGTCTGTACATTCCTGCTCGCTAACAATTAGACGCACTTATTAGCTGAATGGAATCATTAAATATGAGTTAAGTAGTGTAAAGTATGGCGCGCAAATCAGGTGGTAAACGGGCTGGGCCACGTCGAACTAACATGCGTAATATGATGATAATTAAATATTTATCTACACTGTGGCAGGGGGGAAAGCGGGGTTCCGTTACTGGTTATAATTGGCTTCCATTGTTATGACATTTTACAAGGCCGATTGTGTATTATCGTAGTATAACTACTGTCACATTTTAGCGCGTAACTCTTACATGTCAATGCTGAAAAACGCAACAATAAGCCGCAATCGCATGATTATGCAGGAGATATAAACTTGGCAAACAGGGAACAACTCCCCGTCCCATGTGATACAATGAACTTAGAATTGAAGTTGAGAGATCCTCAGCTGCCCCAGCCGAAAGCGGCTGGGTTTTGTGTTTCTGGGGCCATGTCAGTTCTGAAACTCTCAGGATTTCTGCCCGGCAGATCACGCCAAATAAGCCGTTGCGGCTCTGATAATCCGTTTTCGCGGACTTTTTCTGCTTGCTATCTCAATACGGTTGCCTCAGACCACTGTGTTCGTTATCTGGCCCAACTTGCAGCATGTTCCCTGATTGCAACCGGGAGTTCGCGTAGTGCAGTGCTGCTAATCTGCTCCCACAAGTCCAAGTTCACAATTTTCCAGGAGAATGTCATGACCCAGAATGCATGGAAGTACGTGATCGCTGTGTCTCTGTTCTCAGCCTACACGCTGGCTGCGGTTCCGTTGTTCGGTCAGGCCCTGACCCAGCCGGTTCAGGTGGTAAACACGCCCAATGTCAACGTCGTCAATACTCCCAGCGTAAGCGTTACCAATACGCCGAGCGTAAGTGTCAGCAATACGCCCAGCGTTAACGTCGCTAACACTCCCACCGTCGCCCTGGAAGCAGGGGCTGGTGTCAACGTCTCCAGCCCGCTCGACGGCGAGGGCAATCCCACCCCACTGGCGGTGTTGGACGCCGTTCAGCCCTACGAGGACAGCTGCTTTATCTTTTTTGCTGGATCCAACAGCGGGAACTGCAGCTTCCAAGCCATTCCCTCAGGAAAACGGCTGGTGACTCAGGAGTTCGATGCAGCGGGGACCCTAGAAACGGGATTGAAACCGGTATTCATAGGCTTCGAGACCAATTCCACCGCTCCGCATTTCTTCCCTGCGACATTCATGGCCAGTGCCAACGGCTACGACAATTTCGCAACCCATCAGGAAACGCGCCTGTATGCGCCCCCGTCCGCGGCGCCGTTTTGCTTCGTTGGCGTGACCTCCAATTCGAATGGAAATTATGGGTGCGAGTTCTCCGGATTCCTGGTCGACGTTCCCTTGGGCAGCTCCGGCGCCGTGGCGCCTGGCGTACAACGTCAACATCCGGCGCTGCCAAACGGGCGCAACCCTGGGCTGGGACGGCAACCGAACAACACAGGGCGCTGACTTCCGCCGGAGCATGCGTCCTGAAATGTGAGCTACCTCAATGAGACGCGCACCGGATTGCTTCTTTTGCTGCCAGGTTGCGCGTCTGCCATTCGAACGCTAATTCCCGGCGGAGCAAGATGCTCTGAAAGCTAATTCTGCGCTTGGCAGATCACGCACTTCAGGTAAGCCGTCTCGGGGACATTGAGCAGCGCCGGATGGTCCATCGCCGCACCGCGCTTTTCCAGGATTCGCACGCGCCGTCCGGCATCCGCCGCGGCCGAGCCCAGCATCTCCAAAAACTCCGCTTCGCTGACGTGAAACGAGCAGGAGCAAGTGACCAGGATGCCACCGGGACGAAGCATCTTCAGGGCGCGAAGATTGAGCTCCTTGTAGCCGCGAAGAGCGGTTGTTACGGTGCGTTTCGTCTTGGCAAACGCAGGCGGGTCCAGGACGATGGTGTCATACTGTCGGCCAGCCGTCGCGTAATCCTTAAGCAGGTCGAATGCGTTGGCCTCGATCCACTCGATCTCGCCGCAGCGATGCCCTTCGCGATTGAGTTGCTCGTTCTGCTCGGCGACTTCGAGCGCGGGCCGCGAGGAATCGACCGCAGTAACTTTGTCGCAGACCCGCGCCAGATGCAGCGCAAATCCTCCCTGATAGGTGAAAACGTCCAGCGCCTCTCCCCGAGCATAACGAGCCGCTGCCGCGTAGTTCTCGCGCTGATCGAGAAACGCCCCGGTCTTCTGCCCGCTTAGGCCGTCGAAGTGGAAGCGAACGCCGTTCAGCGTGAAGATGGTGCTCGACCGCTCGCCTCGCAGTAGTTGAGAATCGCGCGCCGGCAACTCCTCCAGCTTGCGAATGTGCGCATCCACGCGTTCCAGCACACTGGCCTCGGGAAAATGTTCGGACAGCGAGCCCAGCACGACTTGGCGCAGATCGTCGCGATCGAACGCCTGAGTCAGTGCCTGCATTGCCAGGACATCGTTGTACTTGTCGACGATCAGGCCGGGCAGCAGGTCTGCCTCGCTGAAGATGACACGGCAGGAATCGGTATCACGCGCGGTCTGCCGGCGAAACTCGATGGCGCTGGCGATTCGGGCACGCAGCAGACCCGGCAGCGCGTCTTCGGCGATGTCATCGGCGCTTAGCAGCCTGATCGCGATCTGTGACGCGCTGCTGTAGAGCGCCGACCCTAGCCTTTTGCCGCGCTCGTCCCGCACCTGAACCAGCGCGCCAGGCGCGGCCTCGGCCGACACTAGGTCCGAGCGGTATACCCATAGGTGTCCGCCGCGCAGCCGGGCCGCACCGCGCTGGCTGACCGTTATCACCGAACGGGAATCGTCCAAGACATCCTCCGTGAAATCGAAGACTTATCTTATCCGCTTGTAGATTTGCTCTACCGCTTCTACCGTATCGATCTCCTTGGGCAGCTTGTCTTGCCGCACGCGCACGATGCGGGGAAATCGCAAAGCAAAGCCGCTGTCGTGCCGGTCGGAGCGCATGATGGCGTTGAATGCCACCTCCAGCACAATCTTCGGTTCCACTTCGCGCAAATGCCCGTGATCGGCGGTGGTGTGCGCCAGGAACCATTCGGTCAGCTCGGCAATCTCCTTGTCCGTCAGCCCTGAATATGCCTTGCCGATGTTGACCAGCTCTTCGCCTTTGCGCACCGCGAAGGTGTAATCGCTGAGCACGTGGATGCGCTTGCCGTGTCCGAATTCTGCGGCGGTGACCACGACGTCAAGCGTTGCCAGCTCGCGCTTCAGCTTGAGCCACCAGCGGCCACGGCGTCCCGGCATGTAGGGCGACTCGAGGTCTTTGATCATCAGGCCTTCATTGCCGCGAGCCATCGCCTGCTCGAAATACTGCTCCAGCTGTTCGGCCGAGTCCGCCCGCATGGACGGCGCGCGCAACACCCATCCCGACACGGCGGCCTCCTCAATCTGCGGCTCGAACAGCAACTTGCCTTGGGCGTTGACGACCGGGCGCGGCGCGATCCGACTCGCGCCGGCGAAGACGCGATCGAGAACCTTTGCGCGTTCCGAGAGCGGCTGGTCGAGCATGAGTTCGCCTCCGGCATAAATCACGTCGAAGACGACATAGGCGACTGGCACTTCGGTCATGAGCTCCGGGCTGACCTGCTTGCGGCCGTGGCGTTTCTGGATTTCGCCGAAGGGCATGGCGTGTCCCCTGCCCATCGCGCCGACTGCGGACGCGCTGGGGGCCCGGCCGTCCTCGCTGTCGCGCCAGGCGACAATTTCGCCGTCAAGGATCACCTCTCCGGCGAATTCGCTTAGCGGACCCACCAACTCCGGAAAGGACGGTGTCACTTCGTCGAGAGTGCGCGAAAACAACCGCACCTGTCCGCCGCCGCAATGCGCCTGCGCGCGAATGCCGTCGTACTTGTCCTCCACCAGGGCATTCTCGAAATATTGGAAAGCCTCTTCGGCGTCGGCTGCCGGGCTGGCCAGCATGAAGCCGATGGGATGAAACAACCTCATGCGCGCTTCGTCCAGACGGTGCTCCGCGGCAAGCTGCAGCGTCGCGCCAATGTCGCCCAGCAGCATATTGGCGCGCTGCACGCGGCCCAGCGGCTGGTCATAGGCCTTGGCAATCGCTTCTTCCACCAGGCTTTCTTTCAGGCCAATGCGCAGTTCGCCGGTGATGATCTTCAGGATGTACTTCGCTTCGAGGGCGGTCGCGCGTTCCAGCAACGCCTTGAGGACCGCAGCTTTGGCTGTTGCCGTCCGGGTCTCGGCGATCTGGTCGAAAGTCGAGCGGACTTCTTGCAGCGTGATCGTCGGGGATGCCGGGGCTTGCGCCAGCAAAACATCATAGGCGGCCGCGCCCAGATCGCCGCGCTGGCGATAAGCGGCAGTAAGAGCAGACGCATCGCTGGCGTTTTGAAAGGGCACGCCTTCATGCGTGCCGCCAGCGCCCATCATATTTTTGTCATCCCGAGCGGGCTTCAGCCCGCGAGGGATCTGCTGTTCCGATCCTGCGCCTGCGCTCTTCTGTCCTGCTGCAAGCTCGGCAACGAGCTTCGACAACAGCGATCCGCCGATTTGCAACGTGCGCTCGTCGAATGCGGAAAAGGCGCCTCCGGAGAGAAAGACGGCGGAAATCGCGGCGTCCGGCAACTCCCGCGAGCGGAAGTATTCGGCCAGGAACGCGACCTTCTCGGTCTTCTTGGTGGTGGCGGCGATGTGCTCGCACAGCTCGGCCAGGCGTTGCATAGCGTTGACCGCTTTGGATGCGGCGACGCTCGATCGGGACGCAAGGCAAAGGGTAGAGTGGCGCTTCAGCGCCGCTCTCGCCATGGACTGCAAGTAGTAGGGGCTGTGGTGGTCATTTTCTAATGACCACCGCAGCCCCAGATTCACAGGATCGCGCTGAACGCCGGCCTGAAGGCCGGCTTCTACCCGTCAAATGCCCTACTGCCCCCTAGCCTGGGTTGATGCGCGCTGCTGGCCGGCATAGTATCCGCTGCGCGTCCGCACTTGCAGCTTCTTATAGCCCTTGGCTTGCGCTTCGACTTTCACCGTGCGATAGCCGCCGGCGCTCTGTGGCGTCGAGGGTTTGTACCCGATGGTGTACTGGTTGCGGATGTCGTGGGCGATCTGTTGGGTTATCGCTTCCACCTCACTCAGGTCCTTGGGAAAGAATGCGACGCCGCCGGTGTCCTCGGCCATCTCGCGCAAGGCACGCCGCGCCCGCTTGCCGTGCTCTTCACTTAGCAGCCCAATCGTGTAAATTGTCGGGCCATTCTGTTCCTGCAATCGGCGCAGCGCCTGCTCCAGCGACTCCCGGCTGGCATTGTCTTCGCCGTCGGTCACCACCAGCAGGACTTTCTTCTCCAGGTCGCCGCTCTTTTTCAGATGATCGGCAGAGGCGACGACAGCGTCATACAGCGCGGTGCCGCCCCGCGACTCGATCCGCTCCAGCGCGTCCTTGAGCTTGGGGATGCTGCCCGTGTAGTCCTGATCGAGGAAATATTCTTCGTTGAAGTTGACGACAAAAACTTTGTCTTGCGGATTGCTGGAGCGCACCAGGTTAACTGCGGCCGCATTGACCTGCGGGCGCTTCTCGCGCATGGAACCGGAATTGTCGATGACGATGCCCATGGCTACCGGGATATCTTCGTTGTGAAACGAGGTTATCTTCTGCGGCTTGCCGTCTTCCAAAACGTTGAAGTCGCCCTGGGTGAGATTGGTAATCAGACGATTGCGATCGTCGACCACGGTGGCATGAAGCGTGACTTCATCCACTTCCTTCTTGAAGATATAGACGTCATCGTGCTGCGCAGCAGGCTCTTGCCCTTGTGTCGTCGGTGGCTGCACGTTATCGCCGGACTGGTTGGGAGCTTTGGGAGGCGCGGGTTGCTGCGATTGATCCTGAGCTCCAGGCTGAGCGGGAGGAGCGCCGGAATTCTGGGCTGCCAGCCACGTGCTCATCAACAAAATCAGTGTAATCAGGAGAAGGTAGTATTTATTCCGTGGGTGCATAGTATCCAGTTTTGGCGTAAACGTGCAGCGGTGGCAAGCCTCTGGGAGGATTCAGCTTCACCTTGATCTTTCGCCACTTGCCATCGCGTCCTGGATTAGTTGGACGGTATCCGAGGACATATTGGTTGCGCAGTTCAATGCCTATCTTGGTAGCTACATCCGCCAGTTCGTTGGGCGAGTCGATGACAAAGGTCCTCCCCCCGGTTACTTCTGTAACGTCACCGAGCAGCGCCGGACCTTCCCGTTCCTCCGGAGTCTTGAAGTCGCGATCAAAGAGCCC
>Ga0187862_10004124_pt1 | contig 13943 bp, 8 predicted proteins | sample June2016WEW_10_1_FD_133003 | JGI IMG/M metagenome (GOLD analysis project Ga0187862, IMG submission 133003) | Peatland microbial communities from SPRUCE experiment site at the Marcell Experimental Forest, Minnesota, USA - June2016WEW_10_150 | ecosystem: Environmental > Terrestrial > Soil >...
ACAAAAATAAGCACATCCCAACGATTTGTTGTCACTACATTTTTTCGTTTTGGAGTGATCAGATGTTGCAAACACGAGGCTTAGCCGCTACCGACCTCCCGAAAGTGTCAAACATGCGCTAGCTCAGGTGTTCACCGGAGAAGGAGAGGCCTTCGTTTTGCGCGGGCACAAGTTCCATTGGGATCAAAAACAAGGAAAGAACCCACATCTCGACGAGGGTGCATCCGAGAGTCTGATGGATCTTGTGTTGAAAAAATACGCGGAACTAAAAGGTGGCGTCCCACGCAGAGTCGTCGTTCACAAGACGTCTCGATTCTACGAAAATGAGCTGGCAGGTTTTAAGAAAGGACTGCAGCCTATCAAAGAATTCGACCTGCTCTCCATACAGCAGACTGGAGTGAGGTTTTTCAGAGTCGGAGCCTATCCACCCTTGAGGGGTACGCTGTGCTCGGTAAACGATCGCACACACTTTCTTTATACGATGGGGTACATGCCCGACCTTGGTACGTACCCGCGAGGCTACGTTCCCGAGCCTTGGGAATTGATTGACCATCATGGTGACAATACTCCGAGAAAGCTATTCAAGGAGACATTGGCGCTAACGAAAATGAACTATAACAATGCAGACATGGCAGACGGTGAACCGATCACACTGAAGTTCGCAAGAAAGGTTGGGGAAATTCTGTCCTACATTCCCGAAAATGAGAATTTGCACCCATCTTACCGTTTTTACATGTGAACGTTCGTTGCGACCTCGACGCTGACCGTGAAATCTGCGGCGGGTGTTGGCGGAGAAGCCGAGCCGCCGCAGGATACCAGACAGACAGAAGCAATGGCAGCCAACAGCAGTACAGTGCTGTTCACGTTGAGCTCCACATTAGTTCCTAGATCCGAGTGAGACGCGAACACGAGCAATTTGCAGCAACGATGAGCCAAGGGCATTAACACCGATGCACCGTTGCCGTAGTCAAACTCTCCGCCTACGCCGAAACCGGCTCTGCTCCGAATGCGCGAAATCGTTCCGCACCGATGGCGCCGCAAGCTTACGGCAGGTTTTCTTGCTCTAGTAGAAACGGGAGCGGGTGAAAGCGACTCATTCGCCGTTGTAGACCTACGGGCATGGGTGCACGGGGCTTTGGCGGAACCGAAGCGGAGAGCGTTGATGTGCTTTCGTCACAACTAACAGATTCGTTTTCTCCGCAGGGCGTGAGCACATAACCATGCACTTCGCCGGTGGAGTTATTCATCGCGAAACCCACAATCTGTTCGCGGTCGTTGTTCCCTAGAGCTTCGAGGATCAGCCACAGGGAATTAGGGGATAGGAACGCATTGAGATTGGTCATGGTCCCATTTCGCCAGACGAAAGGATGCATATTTCCGGCCGCATCAAAGGACGTGCCAACCGCCTCGCTGTGGTTGTTGATTGTTTCAATCCGGCTGACCGCGTCGCCGGGCAGGGTGCCGAGGTCCTTTACTCCACCATCCTCCCAGATGACCGCATGGAATCCTGTGTTCCCAGGTAGTGCGGTTTGGCCGGCAATTTGTCCGCGATCATTGATGCTGAACGCGACGTTCAGCACAGTGCCGCCAAGACTCGGTAACTGAGTGGCGGTCCAAGTGCTGCCGGCGCGTTGCCAAAGGACGGCATGAAAAATTGTGTTGGGAAAATCTGCAACGCAGTTTCCAGTGAGTCCGACGGCCTGCTCATGATCGTTGATATCCTGCGCGGCACCGTCGAGATCTCCGCTCACGGTCGGCAGTTGTTGGGGTTGGCCGTTTTCCCAGATAACAGGTTCGGTCTCAAGTTCAAGGACATTGCAACTTGGGTCTGCGGCGGCGGTCTCGGCAGTGCCAGCAACCTCGCCATTGTTGCTCACCTGCCACGTCTGGCCGTTGTTGCCACCCAGCGTCGGCAATGCTGTCATGTTGCCGTTGTTCCAAACGAACGGTAGACAGATCAGATGGGTACCGAAGCCGCAAAAGTCCTCACCATTTGGGTCTGGCGTGATAGTGTCGGAATTGCCTGCGACTTCGCCTCTGGCATTTGGCTGCGGATCTGCTTCGGGGGCAACGCTGTTAGGACCACCGAGTGTGCCGAGGTCGAGGAGTTTCCCGTTTCGCCAGAGAGCTGCGTGAATCACTTGATCGCTAGGTGTCGTGGAACTACCTGCGATCCAACCTTTGTTATTGATCCCGACGGCCTCGCTGAAGGTTCCTCCTAGCGTACCGAGATCGGTAAAATTGTAGCGAACGTGCCGCTGGCTGACTGATTTTCCTGGCTCGCCATGACCTGTGGAGCTGCTAGTACAGCGAACATCATCACTGCGGTAATGCAAATCCGGATTCTAGATTTCATGAGGCACGTCCTTTCCGACGAATTCTTAATCAAGTTCCTCACGATCGGGGGCTGCGGCCTACGATCAGTTGATCTAATGTCGTATAGCTCACACTTGCCTGCGCCCGTGGCGATTCCGAATCAGAGACCGTCACAACGATGTCGTAGGCACCAACCGTATTAACGTAAAGAGCCGAGATCTTGCACCATGCCGTGAATAAGTTCAATTCCCCCCGCGAAACGCCACGGTATGGGCGTCTGCCCTATTTCCCCTTTTAGAAAGTGCAGCTCCGCGCTGTATCGACGTAAGGGCGACACATAAAACCCATTTGCACATACTCGGGGTTTGTCGCCGTCGCGCCACTAGGGCATTGCGCTGATTCCCTTCTGAAACAAACCCAGCCATTGCTGCCGGTGCAATACCCGGTCAGTTTTTTCGTTAAGGGGTTCACATTACAACGTCCCGATCCATAGGAAGGTCCGTCGTCGATGAGATCGGCTTGGCCGCGCATTGACGAGGAGGAATTTTCGGACGCTGCCTGGTCGGAGGTCCTGCTTAGCGCTCCGATCGGCCCGGGAATGTGAAGGAGAACGCCCGGCTGCCGTCGCAGCATTTGGCGAATTGTATCGCGAGGATTAGTTAAGGGGGCGCGTTCCATGACAGGCGGCGGAGCGCCCGTGGCCTCACCTGCGATGATTTGCTGGCAATCTGACTGGCTGTCCTTATCACATGGCACAAGGAGATACGCATGCTCGTTGCCGCTGGTATCAACGCCGATCCCTGCTATCTCGCCGCGATCGTTGATACCCTGAGCTAATTCGAGGGTGAGGGATGCGCCTGGAGCAATGAGAGTATTGAGATCGAAAATTGACCCGCGTTCCCACAATACCGCGTGGGACTGGCTGTCGAAGACGCAGCCGACTGCAGAACCACCTACCACCTGAGTTTTCGAGTTAATGCCAGTCGCGAAGCTGCATTCATCCGCTCCGAGGGCGCCAAGATCGGTGATTTCGCCTATGCGCTTCCAGAGGGCGGCGTGGAACAGAACCTCTCCTTCGAGTGTTGCAAAGCCGGCGACTTGACCGGAGTCGTTGATTCCCGCCGCCCCAGTTTGTAGTCCTCCAATGGAGCCCCCCAAGTCCTGAATAGCCTCGTCTTTCCAGAAGAACGCTCGCTCAAGCGACTGATCGTTTACGTTGTCGCCAATGATTACGCCGCGGTTGTTGATGCCAGTGGCGATGGCGCAGGTGCCTCCGAGCGTACCTAGGTCCCGCATGCCCCTCTCTTCATCCCAAATAAAAGAGTGAGTGGGTAATGGGAAGAGATTGGGGTTGCACGTATTGGCCTGTGACTCCCCCGTGTAAGACCATCCGACGATCTGCCCCCGCTCGTTAATAAATTGGGCAATCGCGTCGGTGCCTGTCCCTAACGTCCCCAAGTCCTGCATCGCGCCCTTTTGCCATAGAAATGCACGCGTCTGCTTTGGAAGGAAGCCGGGAGCCGCCATTGAATTGGCGTCAGGAACAGTATTGGTAGCCCAGCCAATCACTTGCCCTTTGCTATTGACGCCATTGGCCCAGCTTTCATAGCCACCTTCGGGCAAGGTGCCAAGATCCAAAATCTTGTGATCGCGCCAGAGCACACCACGAACCTCCGGAAAGCCGGGGAATAAGGGATCGATTTTGCCGTTTTGCGACAGCCCCACGATTAAGCCATTCGGGCTGATCCAGTTCGCCTGGCTACTGAGGTCCTTATCCAGCGCTCCGAGATTGATGCGCCTTCCTTCATGCCACTTAAAGGCACGCGACACATAACAATCCTCGTTGAAACAAAACTTCGGAAAGGGATCCGGCAAAGACGTTTCGGCCCAGCCCACAAGAGTTCCGCGATTATTGAGCACACTGACCTGATTGTTGCCGCTGTTCCCGTCGTTGAGATAACTCTGTGGGCCACCGAACGTGCCCATGTCGATGAGCTTGTACCGGGGCTGCTGGGCTGACACATATGTCGGGATTGTGAGGGCAGCAAGAAGAGTCAACGCCGCGAGGCATACGAACAGATTCTTTTTCATGGCTTTCTCCTTTACGTCTTGTCGTTTGCGTCCAGCTTTCGGGGAAGATGCCTAGTCGAGCAGGGATGGCCGAAGGGGGCCTTGGCGCTCGCCACATTCGCCATCCATCTACTTACACACGCGGAAATCAGACCAGAAATCGATCATCATGAGGGGTTTTTTTCTTTACATCTCTGCGGCAGCAATGCAGTCAGGTCGAACGAGTGTACAATTCCGACAGTTTGGTCAGTGTTTTCAATTACATGTCCGCAACCCACGACGTCACGCAATTGCTGGTTCAGTGGGCCAATGGCGATAAACAGGCCCTCGATGACCTCACGCCGCTGGTTTACAAGGAACTCCGACGGCTTGCGGCGAGCCATTTAAAAAAAGAGCGCAGGAGTCACACTCTGCAGCCGACCGCGCTTGTCCACGAAGCCTATCTGCGACTTGTAGATCAGAAGAACCCCAACTGGCAGAATCGCTCGCACTTCTTCGGAGTGGCATCGCAGCTCATGCGACGAATTTTGGTGGATCATGCACGCAAGAGACAGGCCGACAAACGTGCGGGGCAAAGAGTGTCGCTGGAAGATGCGGTGAGCTTTCAAAGAGAGCGAGGCCGCGAACTTCTAGCTCTCGACTCCGGTCTTATCGCCCTTGAGAAGGTCGACCCAAGAAAATGCAGAGCGATCGAACTGCGCTATTTTGGAGGGTTGTCCATGGACGAGATTGCGCAAACGCTGGATGTTTCAGCAGTTACGGTGCGGCGCGATTTGAGGATGGCAGAAGCCTGGCTAAATCACGAAATGGATGAGAGGTAGGTTTTCCTTGAAGCCGGAACGCTGGGCGCAAATCGAGGAGCTATTCCATCGCGCTGTCGAATGCGAGGGAAGCCAACGTGATCTCCTTCTCGACAGCGCATGCAACGGCGATTTCGAACTGCGGCGACAAGTGGAAGCACTGCTCTCCTCCGATTCAAGCGCACGTAATCGCGTTCAAGCCGCGGTCGATTCTGAGGTTCGCGATTTTGGATTCTCCTTGGTCGGCGAAGTCGTATCTCACTATCGAATCCTTGGTGCACTCGGTGGCGGTGGAATGGGCTTGGTTTACCGGGCGGAGGATCTCAAGTTAGGCCGACGGGTAGCACTTAAGTTTCTACCCGAAGAATCGGCGAAGGATCCTGCCGCGCTCGCGCGCTTTGACCGCGAAGCGCGCTCGGCTTCAGCCCTTGAGCACCCCAACATCTGCCCTATTTATGAATTCGGCGAGCACGATGTCCGGACATTCCTCGTGATGCAGTTGTTGGAAGGACAGACGCTGCGGGAATTGCTGGAGAGCGGGAAATCTGAAACGTCAAGATCTGATTCAAGCGCCAAGTCGCTGGCCCGTCATGCCCTCGCGCTTGATCAAGTCCTCGATCTAGCAATCCAGATTGCAAATGGATTGGATGCAGCTCATCAGAAGGGCATCATCCATCGCGATATAAAACCTGCCAACATTTTTGTTACCAGCCAAGGCCAGGCCAAGATTCTGGATTTTGGTTTGGCAAAACTTGCTCAAGGTGCAACCAAGGAGGCCGATGAACTGGAGCAGGAACGTCACGAGGACGGATCACCACGACAGGCGCGTGAAGTGCCGCCATCGGCAACACCCGATCCTCTGCTGAGCCGGACCGGAGTAGCAATGGGCACGGCGGGATACATGTCGCCCGAGCAGGCGCGTGGTGAAAAGTTGGACGCGCGAACTGACCTGTTTTCGTTTGGTCTCGTCTTGTATGAGATGGCGACTGGGCATCGTGCGTTTGAGGGCGAAACAGGACCGGCGCTCCAGACTGCTATTCTCACGCAAACCCCTCTTTCGGCAAGGCAGGTGAATCCGCGAGTACCCGCCAAGCTGGCGCGCATCATCACGAAAGCATTCGAAAAGGATCGCGCCGCGCGTTATCAGACTGTCTCGGAATTGCGTCAAGATCTAGAACGATTGCAGCGTGAAATGGCGCCTCTGGTGCCCCGCCGCCGCTGGATGCTGGCCACATTCGCGGTCGCGACGTTGTTGGTTGCTGGAGCGATTCGCTGGGCTATAACCCACCAATCTTCCCATCCGCAGATTTCACAACTGAAGCTGCGGCAACTAACCGTGAATTCCTCGGAGAATCCTGTAATTGGCGGCGCAATTTCACCGGACGGCAAGTACCTGGCATACACCGACGCGAGAGGAATCCATCTCAAACTCTTGGAAAGCGGAGAAACGCGAGACCTCGCGTTTCCAGCATCAGTTTTGCAGAACGAGGCGGTTTGGGAACTTGGGCTTACTCCGTGGATGCCGGATAGCGGTCGCTTCGTAGCGAACGCCCATCCGAAAAGCGAGGATCAGAGTACATGGGCATCTCCCACGAGTAGCATCTGGATGTTTTCGGTCAACGGGGAAGCCCCCCGCAAGCTTCGCGATCAAGCTGTGGCCTGGGCCGTTTCTCCGAATGGCTCTGCAATCGCATTTGGTACGGGCAAGGGTGGAGTTGGTGAAGGCGAAGCATGGACCATGGACGCAAGCGGGGGGCATCCACGCAAGCTTCTTGATAGTTCGGAAGGCGCTGCTATTTGTTGCGTGACTTGGTCTTCGGACCAGCGGCGATACCTCTACGTCCTGACCGATCATTCCGGTGACAGGCTGGTGAGCCGAGATATCAGTGGAGGACCTGTTACCACCATCTTCAGCCCTCCGGAGATGAGCAACATCAAGGACATCGTACTTTTGCCGGACGGTCGAATTGCTTATTCCTTGCCCGAGCCTGAAAACCTGAACTCCGTGTGCAACTATTGGGTAACTAGCATTGATCTGAGGAGTGGGGCGCGGCTGGAAAAGGCTCGCCGTCTATCCAATTGGCCTAATTTCTGCACGGGTAGCGGGAGCGTTAGTACGGATGGGAAGCGCCTCGCTTTCCTGGGATGGTCGGGGTTCGGGACATCATACATTGCCGACCTTGAGGGCGGTGGGTCCCAAATACGTAATCCAAAGCATTTCACATTGGAAGAAGATGATGATTTCGTCAGCGCATGGACGAAAGACAGCAGGCAGGCAATATTCGGAATAAACCGAGGTTACCAGTATGGCGTCTACAAACAGGCTTTGGACTCCGAAACACCAGAAGCATTAGCAACAAACGTCCCAGGAGGACTGCTGGCAAATTTGGTCATGAGCCCTGATGGGCAATGGATCATTGCATTGGTTTGGCCCTTATCCCCGGGAGAATCCCCCGTTCTGTCGACACATTCAACGATGCCTCTCATGCGAATCCCGGTCTCGGGAGGGCAGCCAGAGTTGATATTCCCAGTTCGTCTAGGCAGTCCCATTTCCTGCGCACAGCGTTCTTTACAGCTATGTGTCGTAGCCGAGAGATCCGATGATCGCAAGCAGATGATCGTGACTGCCTTCGATCCTGTCAAAGGACGGGGTCCTGAGATTGCGCGATTCGATGTGGACCAGGCTCTTGATGTGAACGTCGAAAACCTAATCTGCGCGTTATCCCCGGATGGCACACGATTGGCCACTGCGTCGGGCTCCAATTCTCCAATCAAGATCTATTCGCTCCGAGGTCATAGTGTCACGACTATCCCCGCCAAGGGGTTGGATAGATTGTGGAATGTGACATGGGCGGCCGATGAAAAAGGATTGTACGTGGGCAGGCATGTCGCGGATGGGACAGAACTGCTCTATCTCGACTTCAAAGGAAGAAGTTCGCATTTGTGGAAGAGTCTGGGACAGAAGTGCTTTGGAGTCCCCTCTCCTGACGGCCGCCATTTGGCGATCTATGATTGGAAACGCAGCGCGAACATGTGGATGATCGAGAACTTTTGAATCATGCCGGAGCGTTAGAATGTGCTGACGCATCAACGCGATCAAAAGCGCAGCTGTACCTTCAACTGAATCATCCGTGGAGCTGCATCCCCTCCGAGACCAGAACCCAGGATACTGGTCGGCGATTGTTGTAGATAAAAAATCTGCCCGAAGGCCGGATCCGAACTCCAGTTATCAGGAAAACCAAAATTGGGATGATTGAAAAGGTTGAAAAGCTGAAAACCAATTCCGAGCGAAGCATTCTCCCAATCAGGAATTTTCGTGTTTTTCATAATGCCAAGATCGGTATTGAAATAGTCTGGTCCGCGAAACTGGTTCCTTCGTTGAGCGAATTTCACTTCGGGCCCGCCACAGGGCCCCGACGGACCCGGCAGATTGCCAGCGTTGAATCCCGTCTCACAGCCCGCTTGCACGAAGAGAGCCTTTGGATTGGGCTCAGGCGACCCATCAGCTGACGCGAAGAACTGCGGCGGCAAACAAGGATTCGTGTCCAGAACAAAAGCAGCGGCTCTGCCGCATGACGTGGCGTTGGGAAGCGGGCCTACGGGAACCGCATAGATTGCGCCGAAATAATTGTTCTGCTGAAGGCTGCTGGACTCGGCATGATCGAATACAGTGTAGGGCAAGCCGGTGCGAGCGAAAATCGTTCCAGAAACCTGCCATCCCTTGAGCAGATAATCGGAGCCGTGGACCCCCAATGCCTTCCTCACCGGAAGTTCCCATACATAGTTCGCGTTCAAAGAATGGCGCACGTCGTATTCAGCAGGTCCGTAAGCGCCACGGAGATTATTCGGGTCCTGCGGATACAAAGAACTGCCGGATGTGAAACTGAAGAACCCTGCGTTCGAGACTTCGTCGAAGGCGTGGCTGTAAGTGTAGTTGACCTGAACCAACCCGTTACCCCAGTGAGTGAACTGGTGCCGAAATGACAAAACAAGTCCGTTGAAGTTAGAAACGGCCTCCGTGCCGAATTGCGTAACCTGGCCAAAACGGGGATCGCTGCACGGCGGAACGGGTGGGCTGCTACATGGGCGCGGCGGCAACGAGCCAAAGCCAAAAGCGTTTGCGCTCGGATTCCCAACCCCTTCGTGAATACCGTGGTGTCCGTAATAGCCAATCGTTGCCGATGTGTTGTTCCCTAGTGCTTGCTGCCATTCGAGGCTCCATCTCTGATATTCCGGCAGATGCAATGTCCCCGCTACGGAGCTAAGGGAAGGCGGAGAAAAACTAGGGTCACTCTGCTGAAGTTGCGCGAGAGTCTCGCCTGCCGAAAAGCCGTCTGTAAATAGTTTGTTTGATAAATATGTGGTACTGAACAGGCTGTTTCTTTCACCCGGGGTGAGTGTGCCCGAGAATGCAGTATAGACATTGTAGATAGGCGCGTTGATGTAAAAAGCTTCCGAGATCGCATCTCGCAAAGGATCGTAGAAGATGCCCAGTCCGCCCCGCAAAACACTGCTGTGAGAAACGCCGAACGGCTGCCAGGCAAAACTGAATCGCGGTGACCAGGCAATGTTATCCAAATTGAAGAGGGGATGTGATTGTCCCGTGAGAATCGCTTTGTTGTAGGGCTGAGCGGGGTCGTGATTCATCGAATCGAACGGAGCCGCAGTCGTAGCGAAGCACCGCGTCGGGCAGAGAGGGTTGGAATAGTGTTCCGCGCGGAGAGCGAACGTCAACGTTAAGTCGGGCTTTGCATGCCACTCGTCTTGGCTGTAGGCTCCAAAGTTTAAAAAGGAAATAGAGAGCGGGGACTGGGAAGTGAACGATTGCGTTAGCGACGTGTAGTCGTTCAATGGTGTTGCCGAATCGATGCCCCCTTGGTAAAAAGCGTCAAGCGTTTGTGGCGACAGTTGTCCAATGGCGTTTTGCGTAATGGGTGCTACATGCCAACGGACCCGTGCAAGGCTCACGCCGAATCCCAACTTGTGGCCTCGCCGTATCATCGCAACATCTTCGGACAACTCGTACAGTCTATGGTTGTGATGATAAGAGCCAATCCCATCGTCACCGCCTAGACCGTTAAATGTACCGGGCACGCTAAAGTTGAGGATCGTGGGAAATGCCGCCAAAGCTTGCGCAGTGTCCTTAGGCGCCCACACGAAATCGTACTCCGAGCCGCCCGCCACAAACTGGCTCGCCGCACCCGAACCAAACGAGTGCGTTTCTACAAGTTGACCTTGCCACAACCAGACGTTGTAATCAGCATCGAATGAGGAACTGATTGGATCTGTATAAAATGCGCCGAGTCCGTGTTCTCCCTGTATCCGGAAGAAGGCGCGATCGCTCTTGGCTATGTTCCAGTCCAGACGACCGGAAGTGAGGGCATCTTGGCTGGGGCGACCACGCGTTTTGAAAAAATACTCTGAGCAAGGCACGTTCGTGCCAAGGTGTGTGAACCCAGTGCAACCGAGCGGGTCTGTTGAGCTGGGGCCCCCATGAATAACCTTGTTGATTCCGGGTGCGGCGTTGTAAAGATTGAACATCTGTTTGTAAAACGCATCCGAAGCAGAAGTTAACCCAAACCTGGAATCGATATTAGCAATAGTCGCAGACTCGAATTGAGAGCTTGGGACTGTCACCAGAAACACCTGGGGGATGAGAAGCCTCAGGCCCTCGGTGTCGAAGAAGAAGAACAGCTTGTCCTTCTTGATCGGGCCGCCGAATGAACCCGCCCACTGATTGGCGATAGAGAACGGACGCGGGGTGGCGAGAGCATTATTGAACCAGTCATTTGCGTTTAAAATGCGGCCATTCCAATAGTACTGCGCGTTCCCGTGAAAATTGTTAACTCCCGACTTGGTGATGTAGTTGACGTTGCCGCCTGCAGCTTGCCCGAACTGGCCGGAGTAACCGGTGGTGACGACGGTTGCTTCCTGAATTTGGTTTTGCCCCAGGGTAAGGCCGAGCGAACCACCCACTATGAAGTTTTGCCCGTTATCTGTAATGCTCATGCCGTCGAGCGTGAAATGGTAAGAAGAGCCAGGCATTCCCAGAATCGAGAAGTTGGGAGCGCCATTTTGAATCCCACCGGTGCTCTGGCTGTCGGTGTTCATCACCACGCCGGGCACGGTTTGTACGATGTAGGTGAGGTCATTCCCGGGATTGGGAACTTCGGAGATCTGCTTCTGGCTCATTGTCGCCGAGACGTCGCCATTCTCTGCCTGCAGGAGCGGCGCTTCGCCAGTGACCGTAACCTCGCTGCTCGTCTTCGCGATTTCCAGCGCGATGTTCAACGTTCCTGGAGGCCCGAGCAATACATTCACTGCTCGGCTGTCTTTGCGAAAACCCTCGTGCGAAACAGTCAGCGTGTAGACAGCAGGAGCTAGAAAGAAGAATCGGTACACACCTTCCCGATCAGTTTTCGTTGATTCGACGTTACCCTTGTGGATGTCCTTGATTTCGACGTCTGCATTCGTGATGACCGCGTTGCTCTGATCTGTGACAACGCCCGTCAATCCACCAGAGGTCGTGGTCTGAGCTCGGATCTGATGCAAGAGACACACCGCCGCCAGCATGGCAACCAACGTCAAGCGCCGCGGACGAAGTCGCACCGAATCACCCCATTGATTCGAAGAGCTACGAAGCACAGCGAGAACATCATGATACTGCCAAACCTCGTAAGCTGTGTTCGGGTGATCAGGTATGCAGCGAACCTTCTCCTCCGTAGAGTTTGAACAACACACGCACTCAGACTGGACCTGATTGCCGATTGGGACCGCAGGAGGAGAGAAAACTCGGTACAACGTCGGTACAACCCCAGGCGAAGAAAAAACTGGCTTTCTGGCTCCTAAGCGACGTCGGATGAAGCGCTTAGATTTTGACCTGCTCTTGGTTCGGGACGAGGAGCTTTTACGTGTTTACTGCGCTGCCGTACTTTCATGTTCGTATGGTCGGCAAACAGGAAACTGTCTTTTTGGTCGCAAGATCACTTCACGCCAATACCCAAGTCGCTTGAGTCTATGAATGCCGGGCGGCCCAGACAGCTGGAGTGAGATCTGCGAGGCACCGGATCGGGAGATCGCCAAACCCCCTTGTGAACTACTTCTGACGGGGGCCCTTCGTTTGTCCTGTTTGTCCAAGAAGGGTCATATCGTAGGTCTAGTGGCTTCACAGCGGAGTGTCGTGAGTCGCTTTTGCCCTTTCAGCCGCGTGCTGTGCTACACAGCGTATAATGCAGCCCCAGACAGCGGAGTGTGTAGTCCACGTATTCACAGGCGGCGAATCCCTCCCTCTCCGCCAGAACTTTAGTTATCTAGCACTTACGGGTCGGTGATACCTACACTTGATACGGTTTCAAGGAAGGGTCACCGATGCACCGCGAAGTCAATCTCACCAAAAGGGTCCGAACCAGCACAGGGCTGCGCTACTGCCCGGTGCTGCTGTCCGCGAACGGGCGAGTCAAGCCTGACGCGGTGCTGGTCAACGGCAAGCCCGAGCGCCACCCCGAAGGCGCGTACTACATCGAATGGCACGACAACGGCAAGCGCATCCGCCTGTCGGTCGGCAAGGACGCAGCGGACGCCAGTTCCATGCGCCTGCGTAAAGAGACGGAGCTAAACAACGGGGATGCCACGGTGCCGGAGAATGGCGCGAACGGCCACAGGTCGGTTGCGGCATCGGTCGCAGACTACCTCGAAGAAACGGCGCTCACGAAGAAGCCTAAGACTCTGGCGGCCTACAGCACGGCCTTGAACTACTTCACTGCATCCTGCCACAAACTCAACATCGAAGACATTGACCGCAAGGACTTGCTGAAGTTCTGCGCGTTCCTGCGGGATGAGAAAGAGCAGGCACCACGCAGCGTGTACAACAAGTTTGAAAACCTCATGGCCTTCCTCAAGGCGCAAGGGATTCGCGGGCTGGTGGGCAAGAACGATTGGCCCCGCTATACGGAAGAGGAGCCGGAAATCTACGAGCAGGAAGAACTGGGGAAGCTATTCGCAGAGTGTGATGCAGAGGAGCGGTTGTGGTACGAGTTCTTCTTGATGACAGGTGAGCGTGAGCAAGAAGTGATGTTCACGCACTGGTCGGACGTGAACTTTGCCGCGTCCACCGTCCGGGTCAGCCACAAGCCGGATGCGGGATGGACACCGAAGGCGTACAAGGAACGCGAGATTCCGATCCCTGCGAAGCTCGCAAAGAGCCTGAAGGCATGGAAGGCGAAGTCTGACAAGACGTGCGCCCTTGTGTTCCCCACTGCCGGATGCAAACCGAAGCTGGATTTTCTCGACTGCCTCAAGGCCGTTGCCGAGCGTGCGAAGCTCGACCCGGAGAACTTTTGGCTACACAAATTCCGCGCCACGTTCGCAACCCGGTGCCTCTGGGCTGGCGTCGATCTGCGCACGGTACAGCAGTGGCTCGGTCACTCCGATATGGAGTCAACAATGCGATACTTGAAGCCATCGCGCAGTCAGCAAGTGCGGGAGAAGGTCAACGAGATTTTCGCTTTGTAGTGACTGTGTCTAGCTTCAGGAAATCAGTAGATCATGGACATTCTGTAGGATCGAAAATTTGCGCAGTTTTCCCTTCCAGAGCCCACCAGCTTACCCAGTTTTGATGGTCAGCGCCAGAGCCGTCGCGAGGATGCCCGTTAATTCGTAGAAAGTAGCGACTCTCAACCCCGGTCATAATGACCGAGGGTAGTTTTTCTGCCAAGAAAAAGGAGAGAGTCGCTATGAAGAAACGATACCAGATCGACC
>Ga0187862_10004127_pt1 | contig 13940 bp, 10 predicted proteins | sample June2016WEW_10_1_FD_133003 | JGI IMG/M metagenome (GOLD analysis project Ga0187862, IMG submission 133003) | Peatland microbial communities from SPRUCE experiment site at the Marcell Experimental Forest, Minnesota, USA - June2016WEW_10_150 | ecosystem: Environmental > Terrestrial > Soil >...
CGACCACGCCATTAAGAACAGCCATGACTACGACGACGCCATCCGCCGGAAATTGAAGGAAGGCAAGTCGGGCGAGGCGCTGTTCTTCGAGCTCGCGATCGAAGACCTGACGTGCGCCGCCGATCTCTTCCTTCCGGTCCACAAGGCGACCAACGGGGTCGACGGCTGGGTCTCGCTCGAGGTCTCACCCAAGCTGGCCTACGACACGAAGAGCACAATCGCGGCGGCGCGAGAACTCCACGCGCGGGCGGCTCGGCCCAACCTCTTCATCAAGATTCCCGGCACCGACGAGGGCCTCCCGGCCATCGAGGAGTCGATTTTCGCAGGCGTAGCGGTCAACGTGACGCTGCTCTTCTCGCGCCGGCAATACGTTGCGGCGGCAGAGGCGTACCTCCGCGGTATCGAACGACGCGTCGCCGCGGGCTTGAACCCACAGGTTGCATCAGTCGCCTCGCTGTTCGTCAGCCGCTGGGACGTGGCCGTAGCGGGGAAGGCGCCCGCAAGCCTCGAAAACCAGCTCGGTGTAGCAGTGGCCAGGCACACCTACAAAGCGTATCGCGATCTGCTCGCTTCTGATCGCTGGTTGCGTCTCCTCAATGCCGGCGCACGCGCGCAGCGCGTGTTATGGGCAAGCACCGGCACCAAGGATCCGAAAGCATCGGACATCCTGTACGTCAAGTCGCTGGCGGCGCCGTACTCGGTGAACACCATGCCGGAGAATACCTTGCAGGCGTTTGCCGACCACGGCGACATCGGCGCCACGATCCCGCCCGACGGGGGAGACGCCGAGCAAGTCCTCGAGCGGTTCACGCAGGCGGGCATCGACCGCTACGCTTTGGCGGAACAACTGCAGCGCGAGGGAGCGGCGTCGTTCGTCAAGTCCTGGGATGACCTTCTCGCCTGCATTGCGGAGAAGAGCACTCAGCTCAAGAGCTAGACATGCGCACGACGATGACTCCGCTGGCAACAAAGCCGGCCCTGGTCTCGATGCACAACGGCGAAGGACTCATCGATGAAACCGGCTAGCCCGCGCATTCTGACAATCAACGGCGGTTCGTCGAGCATCAAGTTCGCGTTGTTCGAAGCTGGCGAGTCGCTGCATCGCGCGTTAGACGGGAGCATTGAGCGAATCGGTCTGCCGGACGCTACGTTTGCCGTCAAAGGTTCGGAGAACTTTTTCCGGCCGCTGGCCGTGCCGAACCACACGGTAGCGGTTAATGTGTTGATGGACTGGCTGGAGGAACGCAGCGCGCGTGATGCATTGACCGCGGTAGGGCATCGCGTGGTGCATGGCGGGCCGAAGTATAGCGAGCCGCAGCGAATCACTGTGGAGATGGTTGAGGAGCTGCACCGGCTCAGTCCATTCGATCCTGACCACATGCCCGAAGAGATCCTCTTGACCGAGGCATTTCATCGCCGATTTCCTGACCTGCCCCAGGTGGCGTGTTTCGACACGGCTTTTCACCATGACCTGCCTCACGTCGCCCGGTTGTTGCCGATCCCGCGCCGCTACGAAGCGCAGGGGGTGCGGCGGTACGGGTTTCACGGGTTGTCGTATGCGTTTCTGGTGGGAGAGCTGGCCCGCCTGGCCGGATCGGAAGCGGCGCAAGGCCGGGTCATCCTCGCACACCTGGGCAACGGCGCGAGCCTGGCGGCGGTGCGTGACGGAAAATCCGTGGACACCAGCATGAGTTTCACCCCGACCGCCGGAGTACCGATGAGTACCCGCTCAGGCGATCTCGATCCCGGACTGGTTTGGTATCTGGCGCGCACTGAAGAAATGAGCGCGAAGCAATTCAACGAGATGGTCAATTTCCAGTCCGGGCTGCTTGGGATGTCGGAGACCAGTTCCGATATGCACGACTTGCTCGAGCGTGAAACGCAGGACGTGCGGGCGGCTGAAGCGGTCGCGCTGTTTTGCTACCAGGTCAAAAAGTGGATCGGCGCATTCGCGGCCGCGCTGGGCGGACTGGACACGCTGGTGTTCGCCGGCGGCATCGGAGAGAACGCGCCCACGGTCCGCGCCCGGATTTGCGATGGGCTGGGATTCCTGGGAATCGAACTCGAAGAAAAGCGCAACGCGGCGAATGAGGGCGTGATTTCTGCGGCGGCAGGCCGGGTCGCTGTCCGCGTCATTCATACAGACGAAGAACTCATGATCGCCAGGACGGTTTGCCACGTTCTAGGCATTGGCGCAAAGAAAGGGAACTGAACCATGAACACGACAACTCTTTCCCCGGAGCTGCTCCACAAGATGGATGCATACTGGCGCGCGGCAAACTATCTCTCGGTCGGCCAGATTTATCTCTACGACAATCCGCTGCTGAAAGAGCCGCTGAAACTGTCGCACGTGAAGCCGCTGGTAGTCGGACACTGGGGCACGACGCCGGGTCAGAACTTCATTTACGTGCATCTGAACCGGGTCATCAAGAAGTATGACCTGGATATGTTTTACATCGCCGGTCCCGGGCACGGTGGCCCGGCGCTGGTGGGTAACACTTACCTCGAAGGCACCTATAGTGAGATTTATCCGAACGTCAGCCAGGACGAAGCCGGAATGAAAGAGTTGTTCAAGCAATTCTCCTTCCCCGGCGGGATTTCCAGCCATGTTGCGCCGACGACGCCGGGGTCGATCCACGAAGGCGGCGAGCTGGGGTACTCGCTCAGCCATGCTTTCGGAGCCGCGTTCGACAATCCCGATCTGATCGTCGCCTGCATCATCGGCGACGGTGAAGCGGAAACAGGCCCCTTGGCGACCGCGTGGCAGTCCAACAAGTTTCTCAACCCAATTACCGATGGAGCCGTGCTGCCGATCCTGCACCTCAATGGCTACAAGATCAGCAACCCGACCGTGCTCGCCCGCATCGAGCATGAGGAGTTGGATCAATTTCTACGAGGCTGCGGCTGGACGCCCTACTTTGTGGAAGGTGATGAGCCGGAAAAAATGCATCAACTCATGGCCGGTACCTTGGAACAGGTCATCGAAGACATCCGGCAAATCCAAAGCAACGCGCGCAAGAAGAATGACACCACTCGGCCGCGATGGCCAATGATCGTCCTTAAGTCACCCAAGGGCTGGACGGGACCGAAATTCGTGGACGGCCTGCAAATCGAGGGCACGTTCCGCTCTCACCAGGTCCCGCTCCTGGTGGACCCCGAGCATCCCGACCATGTCAAGCTCCTTGAAAGCTGGATGAAGAGCTACAAGGCCGAGGAGCTATTCGATAAAAATGGCCGTCTCAGAGCGGAATTAGCCGAGCTGGCGCCCAAGGGCGAGCGGCGGATGGGCGCCAATCCCCACGCCAACGGCGGCATTCTGCTGCGCGATCTCCGAATGCCGGACTTCCATGACCACGCGGTGAAGGTGCCCTCGCCCGGCGCCGTCGACGGCCAGGATACCCTCGTGCTGGGCAAGTTCCTGCGTGACGTGGCCAAGCTGAATCAGGATCAGCGCAATTTCCGGATCTTCGGTCCCGATGAGACACTCTCGAATCTGTTGGGCGCAGTTTTTGAAGTCACCGATCGTCAGTGGGACGCCCGGGAAGCTAAGAATGACGAATTCCTCGCGCCCGCTGGACGCGTGCTGGACTCGATGCTCAGCGAGCATCAGTGCGAGGGTTGGCTTGAGGGTTATCTGCTCACCGGACGGCACGGGCTTTTCAATAGCTATGAGGCCTTCATTCGCATCGTCGATTCGATGTTCAGCCAGCACGCCAAGTGGCTGAAGGTAACGTTGGAACTTCCCTGGCGCCGGAAGATTTCGTCGCTGAACTATCTGCTGGCCTCCCACGTCTGGCAGCAGGATCACAATGGCTTCACCCACCAGGATCCCGGTTTTCTCGACCACGTTATCAACAAGAAGGCCGACATCGTACGCGTCTACCTGCCGCCCGACGCTAACTGCCTGCTATCGGTCTTCGATCACTGCCTGCGCAGCCGGCATTACGTCAACGTCGTGGTTGCAGGCAAACATGCGCTGCCTCAATGGCTAACTATGGATGCAGCGGTCGTGCATTGCACGGAAGGAATCGGCATCTGGCAATGGGCCAGCAACGACCAGGGCTCCGAGCCGGATGTGGTAATGGCGTGTTGCGGAGATACGCCCACGCTGGAGATTCTGGCCGCCGTCTCCATCCTTCGCGAACATTTGCCCGCTCTGAAAATCCGCGTTATCAATGTCGTCGATCTGATGAAGCTACAGCCCAGCACTGAGCACCCGCACGGGCTGAGCGATAAGGATTATGACTCGCTCTTCACCACAGACAAGCACATCATCTTTGGCTTTCATGGATACCCCTGGCTGATCCACCGCCTGGCCTACCGCCGCACCAATCGCAACTTACACGTCCGCGGCTACAAGGAAGAAGGCACCATCACGACGGCCTTTGACATAAGAGTGCAGAACGACCTTGACCGATTTCACTTGGTGCAAGACGTGGTGGACCGCCTGCCGCATCTGGGAGCCAAGGGGGCGTATCTGAAGCAGATGATGCAGGACAAGCTCATCGAGCACCAGCATTACATCGACAAGCACGGCCAGGACTTGCCAGAAATCCGTAACTGGAAGTGGAAGTAGCCGCAGATCAACGACATAGGATCGCGAAGGCAGAAAATTAATGAATAAACTGAAGCATAGCCACCACCCGCCCGAAGGTCCGGATAGCGACGGTATTAATCATGGCTTCCATCGTCCGTACTGGAAGCATGCGCATCATGACTGGCGTTTGTGGGTCGCCGTGAGTTTGATGCTTGTAGCGCTGCTTACCTATGTGATGACAGGCGACTTGGCGTGGTGGCCTCGCAGCCAACCGCAGCAGCCGCTGCCAGGCGCCGTCGGACAATAGCAACGCCTGGACTTTCACAACCGCCTATTCGTCAGCGGGTGAGCCGGGGCGAAACCGCGGTGAACTCCTGGCGTCTTACATAGAGAGCGCCTTGCGCTTATCATCACTGTTCGACAAGGAGCATGAAGTACGTGCCTGAAGAATCAACCAGCACCCCGGTTCAGAATGACGACGCGCTGGGCCGGCTCGAGCGACGCATCGAAAGCCTCGAGTTCGCGGCGCAGCAGGAAAATCGATGGTGGCGAGGCGGCTTGATTGCGGCGCTCGTCCTGGTGGCGCTATCGATCTTGATAGCCGGCCATCACCGGCGTCATCACCCGCCGCCGATGACGGGAATGCGAGGCTGCGAAGGGCAGCGCATGATGCCCTATAGCCCACCCCCACCCCCGCCCCCTTACTCGGGTTATGGTCCCGGTGGCGGCTACTATGGGCCTCCCGAGGGTTGGCACTATCGCCAATGGAATGGCCCGGGCCCCGCGGCTCAACCGCCTGCGCCCAAGGGCTGATTCTCACCAGGGACCGCGGCCTCGCGACGCCGCGGTCCTTGCGCGTTTGGGCTTGACCTCGCGTTTGTGAAGCGAAATGCTCGCGTTCTTCCATCGCAGTCCGACCGGCAGACCAACGTCGCCTTCGAGAAGGTCGCGCGACAGGGATAAGAGCCGGACCCGAGTTGCGTTGGTCGGCATCAACGTGCCACGCAGAAACAGTCTCTTGTATGTGCTATTCGTGAGCGTCGTCGCTCTCACTTCGGCGTGTGATCAACGCCAGACGCTCAAGCTTCGGTATCTGCGCGGTTTTGTTCCCGGCACGCGAAACGCTTTTGAACCCGCAAGGATAGCGATCACTCCGCCTGGCGGGCTCGCAACGTTTGCCGAGCGCGAGATCGGCGTCGTGTATGGAGCCGATGAGAAGATTGAGACGAAGCTTTACGCAACAAACCTCGAAGGCCTTATCGTTGCAACGCTCGTGACCCAAATGCGCGACAGCGGGCTCGATGCCTTTGCGGTGGCGGCGCCGGCCGCGGCAGGCAAAGACGAAATGGCTGGCGCCGATTTTCTCCTCACCACCGAGGTCGAAGAGTTTCGCGTGACGAAGAGAATTGGAAGTTTCTTCGTAGTCGGAGATTGCGTCCGCTGTCATTCTCAGCCGGTGAAACCCATCCTCGACCGGTATTTCACCATGACATCGCGTGTGCGGCTGCGCTTCGGTGTCCGAGACCGCAACGGGACAACGCTGTGCACCGGCTCGATCAGTGGCAGCGAAGATGAGCCGCCGACCAGCAGGCCGGGAGAATCATTTCTGCCGCTGGAGACCGACCCCGCCGAATCGCTGTCGGTCGCGCTCTCCCGAGCGATCGGATCATTGCCGCTCGATCCGGCACTCGGCCGGGTTATGCGCGAGTGCCGGAAAAATCGCTGATCCGCGCGCATTTTGCCCGCAAGCGCGCGACTCAGGACGTTACTTTTCGCGTGGATTAGGTTTTGAGAAGTCACCTACCGTCGCAATCTCGTAAGTTCTGGCTCTCGCTTGCGAATCGGTAAAGATCGATAATCACGACCATGACGGCCACAGCTATACAGCACTTCCCGCAATCGGATGGCGCAGGCGATCTCGGCGCGATACTTGTTCGCCAGCGCGAGGCGTTTGTTCGCAACGGAGCGCCCTCGCTCGAAGCGCGGCGCGCGGATCTCGCCAAGCTCAAACAAGCGATCAAGGAAAATACGGAGAGGATCGCCGAGGTGATCTCGTCGGATTTCGGCAATCGCTCGGCGCATGAGAGCCGGTTTGCCGAGATCTGGACCACCTTGGCAGGAATCCGCCATACCAGCAGTCATCTCGGCAAGTGGATGAAGCCGAAGCGGGTTTCGGTCAGCCTGGAACTGATGCCGGGAACGGCGCGCATCATCTATCAGCCGGTCGGCGTCGTCGGCATCATCAGCCCGTGGAATTACCCGTTTCAGCTTTCGATTTTGCCGCTGATGGCGGCGATTGCGGCCGGCGATTGCGTGATGCTGAAGCCGTCGGAATTGACGCCGCGCACCTCGGCATTTCTGGCCGAGCTTCTTTCCGGCCTCTTTCCCGCCGATAAGGTCGCGGTGGTGCAAGGCGGACCGGAGGTCGGCGAGGCGTTTTCCCGGCTGCCGTTCGATCATCTTTTCTATACCGGCTCGACCGCCGTGGGCCGCAATGTGATGCGCGCGGCCGCGGAGAACCTGACGCCAGTCACGCTGGAGCTTGGCGGCAAATCGCCGTGCATCGTCGGCGACGACGCATCGATGTCCGCCGCGGTCGAAAGCATCATCTTCGGCAAACTGATGAACGCCGGCCAGACGTGCATCGCGCCGGATTACGTTCTCGTGCCCAGGGCGCGGCGCGACGAATTCGTCCGGCAGGCAGAGGCTGCGGTCCGTAAGTTCTATCCAAGCCTCAAGTCAAATCCCGACTACACCAGTATCGTCAATGAACGCCATTACCGCCGCCTCTCAAACTATATCGACGAGGCCAAGGCGGCAGGCGTCGCGGTCGTCGAAATTAATCCGGCTGGCGAGACGCTGGAGCCGGGCGCGCGCAAGTTCATTCCATCGCTGGTGCTCGATCCGGAAGACGGACTCGGCGTGATGCGCGATGAGATTTTCGGCCCGATCCTGCCGATCAAAAGCTACGACCGGCTCGACGAAGCGATCGAGTACGTCAATCGCCGGCCGCGTCCGCTGGCGCTCTACTATTTCGGGCTGGACCCCAAGCAGCGCGATGAAGTTCTGCACCGGACGATTTCAGGCGGCGTGGGCGTCAACGAGACGCTGATGCATATCGTGGTCGATGATTTGCCGTTCGGCGGCATCGGTCCCTCCGGCATCGGCGCATATCACGGCGAGTTCGGCTTCCAGACCTTCTCGCACCGCAAGGGCGTGTTTTTGCAGAGCCGCTTCAACAGCGCGTGGATGCTGCGTCCGCCCTTCGGCAAACTCGCCGATACCATGCTGAAACTTTTGATGCTGCGGTAGCGCGCGGGGCTAAACCGCCAAGTTCGCGCCGGCGCTGCCTCGACCTCATTCCGCGACGCCTGAGCGCAGCAGCTCCTCGGCGATGATGATGCGCCGCACCTCGCTGGTGCCCGCACCAATCTCCATCAGCTTGCACGCACGATAGAGGCGGTTCACCTCCATCTCCCACATGAAGCCGCTGCCGCCGTGAATCTGCACGGCGTCGGCTGCCACGCGCGAGGTCGCTTCCGCGCAGTAGAGAATGGACGCTGCGGTGAGCTTATGGACACCGCCACGACCGCCGCCGCCGATCTCCAGGACGTTCACGGCCGCGAGCGCCCGGTAAGCAAGCACTCTCATCGACTCGATCGCGGTGTACATGTCGGCGAGCTTTGCCTGGATGATTTGGAAGTCACCGATCGGACGGCCGAACTGTTTGCGTTGCCGCGCATAATCGAGGGCAAGCTGCAAGCAGCGTTCAGCGATCCCGATCGACAAGGTCGCGCCCACCGCGCGCTCGAGGTCAAGCCCGCTCATGACGATCGCGACGCCGGCGTTTTCCTCACCCACGCGGTTGCCGACGGGAACCCGGCAGTCGTCGAACACGAGCTCCGCCGTCGGGCTGCCGCGAAATCCCATCTTGATGAGCTTCTGCGCCACCGAAAAGCCCGGCGCGCTCTTCTCGACGAGGAACGCGCTGATGCCCTTGGGGCCAAGCTCGGGCGAAGTCTTCGCGTACACGAGCAGCACATCGGCGATCGAGCCGTTTGTGATGAACAGCTTGCGCCCGTTCAGGAGGTAATGATCCCCGTCGCGTCGCGCCGTCGTGCGCATGCCGCCGAGTGCGTCGGAGCCGGCGCCGGGCTCGGTAAGGCCGAGCGCGCCGACCAGCGTCCCGTCGGCGAGACCCGGCAAGTAGCGTTTCTTCTGTTCCGGACTCGCGTTGCGCTGGACGTTGTTCATGCAGAGATTCTCGTGGGCAAGCCACGAGAGACCGACGGCCTGGTTCCAGCGCGCAAAGGCCTGGCCCACCAGCGCCGACGAAAAAAGATCGAGTCCGGGTCCGCCTTCCGACTCCGGGATCGTCAGGCCCAGGTAGCCGGCCGCGCCGAGGCGACGGAACAGTCCTTCCGGCCAGCACTCGTCGTCGTCCATCTGCTTCGCCAGCGGCGCCAGCTCTTTGCGCGCGAACTCGTCGGCCAGCGCCAGCGTGCGGCGCTGGTCTTCGGTCAATTCGTAGGGATTTTGAGCGGGCGCGATGCGGGCCATAGGGCCTCCTGGGCTCGAATGTGATTATCAATTACCACAGACTCGGTCCGAGGCAAGCCCCCGCAGCGTTCTTCGCGGCCCGCTCAATCGCGCGATTTGGCTTGAAAACGAACGAGAATCCGCCTAAGTAACTAACGAGTCCCCTTCGTTTCAACAACCGAAGAGACATCCCCGGAGAATGCGCCAAAGCGGGGGAGGAAGATGAGCCGGAAGCTGCTTCAATATTTTGTTCTTTTAGTCACTCTAATGATCGCCAGTGCCGGGCAGGCCGCGCCCGCCGCGCCCGACCCTCCCTCAAACGATGATTGTCTGAAGTGTCACGGCAAGCTGGATGCTTCGGCCAAGCTGGGTGATGGCGAGACGATGTCGCTGTACGTCGATTCGGAAAGCTTCGCCCATTCGGTTCACGGCGGCAAGCTCGCTTGCACCAACTGCCACACCAACATCACCGCGGTGCCGCACCCGGCGCGGCAGTTCAAGGACCGGCGTGCGATGTCGCTGGCATATTACGAGTCGTGCAAACAATGCCACTTCGCCGAGTACACCAGGCTGCTTGACGGCGTTCATTACGCGGCCCTGGAAAAAGGCAAGGAGAAAGCGCCGACCTGCGTCGACTGCCACGGCTCGCACGCGATGGGACCACCGGCCAAACCGCGCATGCACATCTCCGAGACGTGCGCGCAGTGCCATACTGCCGTCGGCGCCGCATACGCACGAAGTGCTCACGCCGCCGGCCTGGCCAAGGGCAACCCCGACGTCCCGGTATGCACCGATTGTCACCATGCGCACGACAACGCCAATCCGATGACGACCGAATCGCACCTGCGCATTTCCGAGCTTTGCGCGCACTGTCATACGAACGAGAAACTGATGGCGAAATACGGGATCTCCACTGACGTGCTCACCACCTACCTCGCCGATTTTCATGGACTGACGGCGTCGCTGTATCGTTCCCAGGGCATGAAGCCCGCCGCGCTCACCGCCACCTGCACGGACTGCCATGGTGTGCACGACATCACCTGGGTCAAAGGTCCGGGATCCGGCGTGATCAAGGCCAACCTGCTCATCAGATGCCAGCATTGTCATAAAGGCGCCGGTCCGAACTTTTCTTCGGCGTGGATGGGGCACTACGAGCCGAGCCTGAGGCATGCGCCGCTGGTTTACCTGGTCAAGCTTTTTTACATGATTTTCATTCCGTTCGTGGTCGGCGGGTTGGTCATTCAGATCCTCCTGCATCTTTGGCGGGTGGTGGTAAACATATGATGAACGAGTACATCCAACGCTTTTCGGTTCGACAACGGATTGAGCATCTCACTGTGATGATCCTGTTTCTCGTGCTTGGCGTGACCGGGTTTGCGCAGAAATTTTATGACGCCCCTTGGGCAATCTGGACAATCAACGCGATCGGCGGGATCGACCGGGTGAGGTGGATACACCGTGCGGCGGGGATCGCGTTCACCGTGTTCGCGATTATTCACGTTTCGATCGGGCTGTTTCTGGTGCTTACCCGCCGGGCCAGACCCTCGATGATTGCCAGCCGCAAGGACTTCCAGGACGCCATCACTCAGTTGCGTTACTACCTCAGGATCTCCGACAAGCCCGCGCGCTTCGATCGCTTCGACTACCGGCAGAAGTTCGAGTACTGGGGGATGGTGCTCGGCGGGATGCTCATGATCGCAACCGGGTTCATGCTGCTTTATCCGGTAATCGTGACGCGGCTTTTACCCGGCGAGTTCATTCCGGTGGCAAGGGTCGCGCACAGCAACGAAGGATTGCTGGCCTTCCTGATCGTGATCATTTGGCATATTTTCAACGCCCACTTGTCGCCCGAAGTATTTCCATTCGACAAGAGCATTTTCACCGGAAAAGTGAGCCGCGAGTATATGGAGAAGGAGCATCCGCTCGAGTACGAGCGCATCATGGGTCAGGGCGAAGAAAAGCAGGAGGCGAAAACGCACGAAGCTCCTTGACCAAAGCGGCGCGCCGACTCACCGGCCAACGCTCCGGGTGGCTGTTCGCGCGCATGTAGCGAGCCGTCTCGGAGGCCGGGGCCTGCGGGCAACCGGTGCGGGCGATGGAAGCCTCTCAATTTAGGCGGGGATGGGGAGGCCGCGGGCTAAAAGGCCGGATCGTGCTTTTGACGCTGGTCGGCACGCTCGCGCCCAGCGCGGTCTTGGGCTGGCTCAGCTATCAAAGTGTCCGCGATCTCCAGCGCCAAGTGCTGGCGGAACGCGAGTACGTGGCCAAAAGCGTCGCCACCTACGTCGACTCCCTGGTGAAGACGGAGCTGCAATCGCTCGACGCAGTTTCGGTGGCGCCCGCGGTCGGGCTGGAAAACCCACCGTCCGCCGACCGCACTGTGCTCAGGGACGCCTATCTGCGCTCGCGCTTCTTCGAGCGCGTCTTTCTCCTCAACCTCGAAGGGCAATTACTGATGGCCGAACCCGCTTCGGGCGGCGGTCTTGACCCCCCATTTAAAGACCTGCCCTCGGTCCACAAGGCACTCGGCGATGGAGTACCCACAGTTTCGGACTTAAGCCCTGGGACTGGCGGCACGCGCCAGCTCTACCTGCTCGTGCCGCTGAGAAACTGGCAGGGCCGAATAATTGGTTTGATCGGAGGCTCGATCGCGCCGGGAAGCGAGCGCTTTCGCTCGCTGTTGAGCTTCGTGCCGCTTGACCCTGGCGAGGCCGTTGACCTGGTCGACGAGCACGGGGTCGTTCTGGCCAGCACCATGGCCGAACGGCTGTACATGCAGAGCGACCATCACCACTTCATCGGGGGACTTATTCGCGACCAGACCGAGACTGCCGGCACCTGCCACGGATGCCACGAGACCGGGAAGATTCGGAGCCGGGTGAACGAGGTAATGGCCTTTGTGCCGCTCTCGTCGCGGGTGCCGTGGGGCATCGACATCCGCCAGCCCGAGAGGCTCGCGTTTGCCACGGCGCTCGCTCTGCGCTGGAAGATCTTCGCGTGGGCAAGCGCTCTGACGCTGCTCGCATTGGTTTTCGCAGTCGGGGCCGCCGCCAGCATCACAGCGCCGCTTTCGGTGCTGACCAAGGTGGCCAGCCGCATTACCACGGGCGATCTCAAAACGCCGATTCCCAAACTCAGCAGCGACGAAGTCGGACAGCTTGCGGTAGCGTTGGAGACCATGCGGTTTGCGCTCACACAGTCGCTCGACGAGCTGGCGCAGGCCCGCGAGAAACTGGAATTGCGGGTCCTGGAGCGAACCCGCGAAATCGAACAGCTTTACCGTGAGCTGAGCCTGCGTGACGAACTGAGGCACAAACTGCTGCGAAAGCTGATCTCAGCCCAGGAAGAGGAGCGCCGACGAATCGCGCGCGAGTTGCACGACGAGACCAGCCAAGTCGTGGTCGTGCTCGCGCTCGCGCTCGACTCGGCGATGGCCACGATGCCGCTAGGCGCTTCGCGCGAGCGCCTGGCGCAGGCCAAGGCGCTCGCACTAAGGGCGCTCGACGGGATCCGCTCCCTGAGTTTCGACTTGCGTCCCTCGGTGCTCGATGACCTCGGGCTGTTCCCGGCGATCGAATGGTACGCAGAGCACACCCTCAAGCCGCTCGGGGTCACCGTGCGCTGCGAATACGATGAGACGGCCGAGTCCCGCCTGCCCGCACAACTCAACACCGCTCTGTTCAGGGCCGCCCAGGAGGCCATCACCAACATCGCCAAGCACGCCGAGGCCGAGACCCTGCTGATCCAATGCACGCTCGAACCGAATGCGATTACAATAGAAATCGAAGATGACGGTCGGGGATTCGATCCGGCCAGCTTCTCCGCCATCACCAGCGACGGAAGAGGACTTGGGCTTGCCGGAATCAAAGAGCGGGTCGAACTGCTGGGCGGCAGCGCACGGATCGAATCCGCACCCGGTCAGGGGACCAGGGTCGTGCTGAGCGTGCCGCGGGGGGACGAACATGGCTAAAATTCGGGTAGTCATTGCCGACGATCACGCCCTTTTGCGCGACGGCATCAAGGCGCTGCTCAAACTCGCCGACGACATCGAAATCGTCGGTGAAGCGGTCGACGGTCGCGAAGCTGTCGAACAGTGCCGACGGCTCAAGCCCGACGTCGTGCTGATGGACATCGCAATGCCGGGGCTCAGTGGACTCGAGGCGACGCTGGCGCTCAAACACGAGGCGCCCAAGACCAAGGTCCTGGTACTAACCCAGTATGAGGACCGGGAATACGTTCGGCGTTTCCTTAAGGCCGGAGTCGCAGGATATGTGCTCAAGCGCATGCTCGGCTCGGAACTCCCCGGCGCCATCCGTTCTGCCGCGCAGGGAGGTCTCCTGCTCGACCCGAGGGTGGCTATGGAGGCGATGCACGACTTCGGCCCGGCGCAAACCGGAGCAGGCGACGAGGACCTCTACGAGACGTTGACCGACCGCGAAAAGCAGGCACTGAGGCTGGTCGCGCTTGGCAACAGCAACAAGGAGGTTGCAGAAACCCTCGGGATCAGCGTCAAGACCGCGATGTCACACCGCGAGCGGGTGATGGAGAAGCTCAACCTCCACAACCGCACCGACCTGATCAAGTTCGCGATTAAGAAGGGAGTAATTCGCGTCTAACCGTAAACGCACCAGCGGCAGGGGGGCTTAGCTGCGCTCACCCTGCCGCCGGTAACCCAGTCCGCGCCAAGTTGCGCCGTCCGCGTTTATGACTCCGGGGCGGTCAGTGCCGCGAGCCTTCGCAGTGACGCACGGGTGACATTGATCAAGCCTTTGCTGGCGAGGCTCTTGCGCACCAGCAGGATCGGCAGCATCGCGAACCCGATGAGGGGAAGCAAAATCACGAACAGAGCACCCATCACCAGCGC
>Ga0187862_10004129_pt1 | contig 13938 bp, 6 predicted proteins | sample June2016WEW_10_1_FD_133003 | JGI IMG/M metagenome (GOLD analysis project Ga0187862, IMG submission 133003) | Peatland microbial communities from SPRUCE experiment site at the Marcell Experimental Forest, Minnesota, USA - June2016WEW_10_150 | ecosystem: Environmental > Terrestrial > Soil >...
CCGGGTATGCTCTCAAATGGAACCCTTATCCCTTCTTCACTGAGCGTGAAGGACCTGCTCTGGCAGGTTCAATGGGACAAAGAAAAATGCACCCTGTGCGGCCAGTGCACCGCCGTTTGCCCCGTTCATGCGATAGAGCTTGGAGCGCACAGGAAGAGGACAATTCAGATTCCTTCACTGGCCGAGATCGGTCCATCGACGTCCTCGTCCAATGTCTACCAAGTCTATCACGGGATTCGGCAAAAAACAGATCCAGCGTACGCCTGTATCGGGTGTGCGATGTGCAACCTGGTCTGTCCCAATGGCGCGATAGTTCCGCTCAGGTCGGACGAAATCGACAAGCAACGGTTCCACATCAACCGGGGTGGGCATGCACGAAGCCGGGGCGGCAGGAGAAATGCGCCGGATTCGCTCAATCTCGGGACACTCGACCGGATAAAGTTTGTCCGAATCTCGATGCTCACGGACCCGGCGCTCGATGCGGGCCGTCATGAATTCGAGCTGCGAACCCTGCTTGGCCGTGTCCTGCCTCCGGAGGAAAATCTGAAGCTCTACCGCGAGAACGGATGGATACCTCCCGTGCGGGAGATATATCCTCTTATTATCGGCAGCATGTCATTCGGCGCCCTTTCCCCGAACATGTGGGAAGGGCTTCAGATGGGGGTGGCTTACCTCAATGAAGAGCTTGGAATGCCCGTGCGGATGTGCACCGGCGAGGGCGGTTGCCCGCCCAGGCTCTTGCGGTCTCGATTTCTAAAATACACGATTCTCCAGATCGCAAGCGGGTACTTTGGCTGGGACGAAATAATCCATGCCCTGCCCGAGATGAAAGAAGATCCCTGTGCGGTCGAGATCAAGTACGGACAAGGGGCCAAGCCGGGCGATGGCGGCTTGCTGATGTGGTACAAGGTCAACAAGCTGATTGCGGCGATCCGCGGAGTGCCGTCGGGGATTAGCCTGCCCAGCCCGCCAACGCATCAGACGAAGTATTCGATCGAAGAATCCGTCGCCAAGATGATTCAATCCATGTACATGGCATGGGGGTTCAGGGTCCCGGTCTATCCGAAGATTTCGGGAACCTCGACCGCCCTCTCCGTTCTGAATAACCTCACCCGAAACGCCTACGCCGGCGGACTTGCAATTGACGGCGAAGACGGCGGCACGGGCGCGGCCTATACGGTATCCATGGACCACATGGGGCATCCGATAGCGAGCAATATACGAGACTGCTACCTGAACCTGGTCAAGCTCGGCCGGCAGAACGAAGTTCCGCTTTTTGCGGGCGGCGGGGTCGGCAAGAACGGAAAACTTGCGGCAAACGCCGCCGCGCTCATAATGCTTGGCGCAAGCGGCGTTCAGGTCGGAAAGTACATGATGCAGGCAGCGGCCGGGTGTGTAGGCTCCGAATCGGACCGGTGCAATATCTGCAACATAGGGCTGTGCCCCAAAGGGATCACGTCCCAGGATCCGCGCCTCTACAGGCGGCTCGATCCCGAGAAGGTGGCCGAGCGGGTTGTTGACATATATCTCTCATTCGATACCGAGCTCAAGAAGATCGTCGCTCCTCTCGGGCGTTCGACTTCTCTTCCGATCGGCATGTCGGACGCTCTGGCCATAAATGATCAAGATGCAGCCGAGCGCCTCCAGATAAAATACGTTGTGTAAAGGGGAGCAGGAAGCAGGGAGCAACATGCAGGTTTAAGTCTGTCTCCTCCCCGCTTCTCGCTTCTCGCTTCTCGCTTCTGATGACGTGGAGTTTTGAGTATGGAACAACAGGTGATTCGCCTCTCCGGTTTTGAAAATGGCCATCGCATTGAATCGCGCATTCTCGAGGAAAGGATACAGCAGGCCGTGGAAAACGGCTATCGCACCCTCGAGATCGAGGCTTTCGGCCAGCATGGCATCGGGGGCAGGCTTTGGAAGGCCGGAAACGACAGGCTTCATATCAGAATATCGGGTGCGCCCGGCCAGCGCGTGGGCTCTATGGGCTTTCCCAATACGCTGATCGAGGTGCTTGGTCCGTCTTCAGACGATGTGGGCTGGCTAAACGGCGGAGCAGAGATCGTCATTCACGGACATGCCACAAACGGCGTCGCCAACGCAATGGCCCAGGGCAAAATCTATGTGGCCGGAAATATCGGCGCGCGCGGCATGACCATGACCAAGCATAACCCGCGCTTTGCGCCACCCGAACTGTGGGTGTTAGGATCGGCCGGCGACTACTTCGCCGAATTCATGGCCGGTGGCATTGCGGTAGTCTGCGGCTATGAGCCTCAGGACCGCGGAAATGTCCTGGGCTTTCGTCCGTGCGTAGGAATGGTCGGCGGAAGAATCTTTTTTCGTGGGCCCCATAAAGGGTACAGCAAGGCTGACGCCAAACTGATCCCGATCGAGGACGGCGACTGGGAATGGCTAGCCGAAAACCTTAAAGGCTACCTCACGGCGATCGGAAGGATCGATCTTTACGCTCATATTGCAGATCGGGAGGACTGGCAGCTCCTGCAGGCTCGAGGCCCGCTTGAAAAATACGCAAAACCCAGGCGTTCGATGGAGGCTTTTCACAACGGGGTTTGGGACTCCGAACTGGGCCGTGGAGGTCTTATCGGAGATCTCGTGGATTTCGATAGAAGTCAGATTCCGCTCATCACCACCGGCTTCCTCAGGCGCTATGTTCCGGTCTGGGAAAACAGGAAGTTTGCCGCGCCGTGCGAAGCTAGCTGCCCTACCGGAATGCCGGTCCACGAGCGGTGGCGGCTAATCCGCGAGGGGCGGGCGGATGAGGCCGTTGACCTGGCGCTGGCCTACACGCCTTTTCCCGCCTCTGTCTGCGGCTACCTGTGCCCGAACCTGTGCATGCAGGGCTGTACCAGGCAGACAGCGCGAATGATCCCGGTGGACATCACCCAGTTGGGGAAGGCAAGCCTTAAGGCAAAACTTCCCGAACTACCGCCCCTGACCGGAAAAAGAATCGCGGTAATCGGAGGCGGCCCTTCGGGTATATCTGTTGCCTGGCAATTGCGCAGGCAAGGACATGAAGCGATTGTCTACGATATGAGGCCGGATCTGGGCGGGAAAATTTCTGCCATGATCCCGAGGTCTCGCATCCCTGATGAGATAGTTGAAGCCGAACTCGCCCGCGTGAGGGAAGCGCTTGCTCACGTGAACCTGCGCCAGCGGCTCGAAAAGTCCGATATAGAACAACTCAGGGAGGAATTCGACTTCATCGTGGTCGCCTCCGGCGCGCAAAGGCCGAGAGTTTTGCCCATCCCCGGTAAGGAAAAGATGGTCCCGGCTCTGGAGTTCCTCCGCATGAGCAAGGCGGGCGAGGCAAAGGTGGGAAAGCGCGTGCTGATCATCGGAGCCGGAAACGTCGGCTGCGACGCGGCGGCAGAAGCGCACAGATTAGGGGCCGAAGAAATCACCCTGATAGATATCCAGGAACCTCTCTCATTCGGGAAAGAACGCAAGGAGGCAGAAGCCGCCGGCGCGAAGTTCAGGTGGCCCTGTTTCAGCAAAGCGGTGACTGAGGACGGGCTGGAACTCACAACGGGCGAAGTCATCCCCGCCGATACAATAGTCATATCGGTGGGCGACGCACCCGAACTCGATTTCCTGCCGGAAAGCGTCGAGACGGAGCGGGGCTTCATAAAGGTAAACGAGCATTATCAGACCAGCGACCCGAAGATTTTCGCGATAGGCGACACGGTAAGACTTGGGCTTCTAACGGACGCAATCGGTGCCGGAAGAAAGGCCGCCGGGAAAATAGGCGACATCCTTTCCGGCAAAGACCTGCATGTTTGCCCCTCGCGCTCGAAGATCGAGATTACCCGCGTAAAGCTCGAGTATTTCGATCCTCGTATTTCAGGCTTTAATGGAATCGAGTCGTGCGCCTCCCAGTGTTCATCATGCGGGACCTGCCGGGACTGTGGAATATGCGTGACGATCTGTCCGGAGTCGGCCATTTCCCGGCAAAGTCCCATAAACAGCGCTGAATATGAAATGGTCGTAGATCCGGAAAAGTGCATCGGGTGCGGATTCTGTGCCGGCGCGTGCCCCTGCGGCGTATGGGACCTTGTGGAGAACGAGCCGATAGATTAGAAGGGGGAAGGGGGAAAATACCACCCTCCTCCCATTTCACATCACACCCTTCTTTTTCATTTCATCGTTTGCTCAACTCTGCATTTCGCCCGGCATACAGCCGGTAACCGATCCAAGACTTGACGCAACTTGAGCACCCGCAAAGGTCCGCTCGGGCAAGTCCCGTCAAGGTTGATCAATATCGATCTTCACTCTTCACTTTACATCAGCAGCCGCACGTCCAAAGCCACAGCTCCACTCCCCTCATCTCCAAGGCTCACCGGATTCAAATCCATCTCGCGGATTTGCGGGAAGTGGTGCATGAGCAAGGAGACTTGCACAAGGATGCGCGCGGCAGCTTTGAGGTCTGCTTCCGGCATGCCCCGGAATCGGCCCAGTATACGTTTTCCCGATAGCTCTCCCAGCATTTCCATGGCCGCATCAGTATCGATCGGGGCAAGACGCATACTCACGTCTTTCATGACCTCAACCATAATCCCTCCCAAGCCGGTGAGCACTACAGGGCCGAAGAGAGGGTCCCTTTTACCCCCTACTACGAGTTCCCGAGATGCCGGGGCCATCTTCTGCACCACGATGCCCGCAATGTCATCGGAGACCTTCTGCAACCGATGCCATTCATTGCGCAGAGATTTCGCGTCCCGTACATCCAATGCTAAGCCGCCCTTGTCGCTTTTGTGCAGAAGCGAAGGCGAGACTGCTTTGAGCGCCACGGGAAAACCAAGATTTTCAGATGCTTCAAGCGCCTTATCCAGGCTGTTTGCCATGCGCCAGGGGACGGTTGGTATGCCTGTCAGATCCAGCAGATCGAGTGCCTCATGAAGAAGGGGCTGCCGATTTTGTCTCTCGATGTCACTGAACCACTTCTCGATCTTCTGCACAGGTATGGTCAAAGTGTCGTGAAAAGGCACGCCGGTAACGTCGGGATGGGGCTTTAGACTCTCTGAGGCATCAGTTTTGCTCCACTCCGACAGAACCGCAAGGGCCTTTACAGCTTCCCCGGTTTCCAGGAAAAAGGGGAAATTTGAGGTTTTCGCCAGGTGCACCCGTTCGTCAAACGGGATTTCCATAACCGTTGCGATAGGTTTTCCCGATTGCAAGGAGAGTGCAAACAGTTTTTCCACCAAACGCCGAATTGTTTCCTTCTCAATCGCCATATGGGACACGAGAATGAACACCATGCCGTCGATATCATGCTGCTGCAGGATCTTTTCCACTACGCTGATCCAGAAGCTGAGATCGAAGATATCCCCGAGGTCCAGCGGATTTCCCAACCGTATGACGCCGGCACGACTGCGGCTTTGAGCTTCGTCGAGAATGTCCCGCCCCAAAGGAGGAAGGCGAAAGCCGTACTTTGCGCAAACGTCTGCGGTTACGACGGCATGTCCACCGGAGCGTGAAATAACGGCGAGATTTTTTCCCTTAAGCGGCGGGAGGGATAAACCTTTTGCAGCGCTTACCGCTTCGGTGACGGAATGAACCCTCAGGATGCCGCTCTCACGGCAGACTGCATCAACGACCTGATCGTCTGCGGCCAGAGCTGCTGTGTGAGATTGGGCAATTGTGCTACTCAAGGCGCCGGTGTTGGACTTGTGCAGTATGATGGGCTTGCAGCATCGTCTCGCCAGGTCGGCAAAAGCGCGGCCCCTTTTGAAACCTTCCAGGTAGAAGTATATGACGGAGGTTTCCGGGTCATCCATGACATAGGCCAGGTAGTCGGCTTCATCGAGGTCCAGTTTATTTCCTATGCTCGCAAACTTGCTTATGCCCACTCCGGAGTAGGAAAGTTTCTCGACAAGGCAAAGACCAACTCCGCCGCTCTGGGCAAACACACCGATTTTACCTTTCCTCAATTGGGTTCCTAAAGTAACAAATTCGGTGTAAAGCCCGTTAGCAGTATTCGCAGTGCCCACGCAATTGGGGCCGACAAAGCGGAGGCCGAACCTTTTGCTTGCTTGGAGGATTTCTCGTTCGAGTATTTCTCCCTCGGTCCCGAGTTCTCGAAAGCCAGCGGACTCAATAACAGCCCAACGTGTCCCTTTCTCGCCACATTGAGCGAGCATATTGTGAACGACACGCGCAGGTGTGAGGATAACAGCCAGTCCGGGGTTTCCGGGCAATTCTGCGATTGAGCGATAAATCGGGTGTCCGAAAACCTCTCCTCCTCGAGGACCAACGGCATAAATTTTTCCCTGATATCCGAGGTTGACAAGATTTGCCACGACGTTTCGCCCGAGATTGTCCCGGGATTCGGAAACTCCAACGACCACGATTGATTCGGGATAGAATAAGTCATTCACCATTCTGCTCCTGCTCGAGTGTTACTCCGTCCAGCCAAAATAGATGGAAGCTATATTTTTCGGAGAACGACCCTAATCCAAATGAAGATTCATTAAAAACAAATATGAATTCGATTGTGCGCAAGCCCTTCAGATTCTGAAGGATGAATTTCCGGGAGGGTGGTTGTAACCGGGGGGCTGAGGCGTCCCATAATTTGGGCGGAACTCCAATGACAATCATCGGTCCACACGGCGGCGGGGGGGAAATGACCCGTGAAGGCGGTGAAACAAGGACTTTCCAAAAGATATTGGAACGACAGCTAAATCTGCGGTCGAGGAAGAAGGCCGGCCCTTTCAGTGATCTCTTTTATTCTTTCCTCCCACTCGATAGCCATTATGTGCACGCCAGCAACACCGGGGATTTCGCGCACTTCCTGGATCTGCTCGAGAAGGAGACTGATTCCCTCTTCGGCCTGGTCGCCCTTGGGAACACCTCTGATACGTTTAATGATCTCATCCGGAATGGTTATTCCAGACACATTCTTGTTCATGTAGGCCGCCATACCGGCAGACTTAAGCGGCGTCAGTCCGGCCAGGATGAAGCACTGCTTGTCCAACCCCATATCGCAGGCCATTTTCATGAACTCCCGGAATCGGCCCATATCGTAAATGCATTGGGTTTGAACGAAATCAGCGCCGGCCCGGATTTTTTTTGCGAGCCGGATCACCCTGAACTCGAAGGGATCGGCAAAAGGGTTGGCTGCGGCTCCCAGAAACATTTTGGCGCTCCCTTCGACCGGATCGCCGCTGTTTACCGTGCCCTGGTCCCTGATTGTGCGCATCACATCCAGAAGCTGAATGGAATCCAGGTCGAAGACGTTTCTGGCCATGGGATGATTGCCAAAGCTCTGATGATCGCCGGTGAGGCAGAGCATATTGCGAATCCCAAGAGCGTACGCGCCGAAAACGTCGCTCTGGGCGGCGATTCGGTTGCGGTCTCTGGTCACCATCTGCATGACCGGCTCCATGCCGCTGCGCACCAGAATCGAGCTGGCTGCGATGCTCGACATGCGCACCACCGCTGTCTGATTGTCAGTGACGTTTGCCGCGTCCACGCAGCCCTTGATCAGGTCTATCTTTTTTTGAAGATGCTCCACGTCCGCACCCTTGGGCGGGCCGCACTCGCAGGTTACGGCAAAATTACCGGAGCAGAGCACTCTCTCAAGGTTACTTCCCGATTTTATAACGCTTTTATCGCTCATAGTCGTTGTTCTCTGATGTAGGTTTCGTTTGGTTCAACCCGGCGGCGGAGGCGCCAGAGACGAAGATATCGACGCTCCGCGAGGCGGCCTTTGTCGAGTTATTTCAGCCTGTAGAGCTGTTCCCGGATGGTCCGGCGGACTCCACCATCTGAAGCAGTCCTCCAGTCTTTCGCGGGAAGAAGACTCTGAAGGTCCTCAAGTTTTCCGAGCCTTTTCAGCCGATCATATATTAGCTGCCAAACACAATCGATATTTGCGGGGTCAACTTCGCACTTGCCTTTTTCAGATCCGCCGCACGGTCCGTTCAAAAGTTGCTTCGAGCAACGGGCGATAGGGCATATTCCACCGGTATGTGCCGTAATGCAGTCTCCACAACCGGCGCACATCTCCGCCCAAAGCCCCGGCTCGACCCCAGCGCCGTAAAAAGTAGTGTTCAAGCCAGGAAAAATTGGCACCTTCCCTAGACGGTCGGCAAAAAAATTCACCCCCACGCCGCAGGCAATCGACACAACCGCATCGATTTGTTCATTCTCCACGCGGCTGAGGATGGGAAGAATGAATTCCTCGTCGCATTGCCGCTGGACGCAGTCTTCCAGTACTGTTTTGCTCAGGCCTTCTCTGCCAAAAGCGATCCGCAAGCCCGAGGCAAGGATCTGCACCTCGGCTTCTCCTCCAGCCAGACAGACTGTGGTGCATGTGCCGCATCCGACAATCAGAATCTTTTCGAAATTTTCGAGATAGCCCTTAACCTGTCCGAACGGTTTAGGGTCAGCAACGATCATCGTGAATCTCCTTCCGCAAGCAGTTCGCCCGGGGCAACAGTTTTTGCCGAAGTCGAGCGGAATTGTTCCCATATCCGGGGCCAGCATTCCTCTGCGCTGCCATCTGTTTTGAAAAGCTGCAGGTTGTGCTGTCCCACTCCAATCTCATCGAGAAACTTTTGGACCCGCTTGATGCGCCTTGCGAGCAATTCTTCAGCTCCAGTGTAGAAGCAGCCGTTTTCGGCGCAGGCGATCACCGCGACCTTATCTGCGCCCAGTTCGATAGGGCTGACCAGATCGAGGGTACTAAGACGGGCAACGCATGGAATCAGCACGCGCAGGATGCCCGACTGCCTGATTTCCTCTTCGGTTTGCTCGTGCAGAAACTTCCTGCTGGTTGTCTCATTGAGACAACAATAGGAAACCACGAACGGTCTTGCGATCTTCGCAGCATCCGACTTGGCCAGAATCGCTCTCAAAGTATCTTGCATACCATTTGTGGCAAATCTTGACAAGGCGATCCCGGCGGCAGGGCATTCTGCGGCGCACAGCCCACAAGTCTGGCACTGTTGAGCGGGCATAATTGCTGTCTTTTCCACCTGCGCCACTCCGAAAGGACAGACCCTCACACAAGTAAGACAGCCGGCGCAGTGGCCCGGTGACTTGAGATGTGCACCGTTAGCGCAGGCAAGACAACGTCTCGATTCGGCGAGTGCTTCCGGCTCGCTGTATCCCGGCTCGATTGGAGAAAAATTCTTGATTCTTTCGGCGGGGTCTACAAGACTAACCTCGACGCGTTCGAACCGTTTGGCGAGTGCAGCCGTTGCAGCCGGCAGCTCGCCTATGGTTGTGACCGTGCGTTCAGCGAGCTTAAGCGTCTCTCCCGTCTCCAAAAAATGAGATATGACCCTGGCGGCGTCATGGCCGGTGCCTACTGCCTGGATGGCGGAGCCGGGGCCGGTTATGACTTCGCCGCACGCGAATACACCGCGTTCGGATGTGGTCATTGAGGTTCGGTCGCATAGAAGCCTGCCGCGCTCAACAGCAACGGGTGTTTCGGCCAAAAAATCCAGGTTGGCTTTCTGGCCGATTGCGAGAATAACGCTGTCAACTTCGATGTTGGTTGTCTCCGATTCATCGTAGCGGGGGCTGAACCGATGCTGATCGTCAAAAACGCTGGTGCACCGTTTGAATTCGATGCCTGCCACTGCGCCCTCTTTTTCAAGAATCGCCTTAGGTCCCCAGGAATTGAAAATTTCTATACCCTCTTGCTCTGCCTCCTCTATTTCCCATTTCCATGCGGGCATTTCTTCCCGTTTCTCAAGGCAGGCCATGTAAACTTTGGACGGCCCAAGACGTTTGGCGGCCCTGGCCATATCGATAGCCACATTGCCACCCCCGACCACAAGGACGCGGTCTCCGAGTTCGGGGCGAATTCCATTGGCTACGTCCCACAGGAAGGTAATGCCCAGAAACACTCCCTTGCTATCTGTCCCGGGAATCGGCAGCGAATGGCTCTCGGCAAGACCTGCTGCGATGAGAATTGCATCATTTTCTTTTCGCAGCTCATCAAAGGAAATATCCTTGCCCACCTGGCAACCGGTTCGAACCTCGATACCGGCAGCCACTATGTCCTCGATATCTTGGGCTAGGGCCTCAACAGGAAGTCTGTAGCGAGGAATGGCATGTGCGAGCATGCCGCCGAGCTTGGTGTCCTTTTCATAAACCCTCACCCGGTATCCACGAAGCGCAAGGTCCAGACCAGCGGTCAGGCCTGCAGGACCTGAACCGATGATGGCCACGGTCCCCTCTCTCATTTCCGCCGGTTTCTTTCGCCGGGCGATGCGGTATTCTTTAGTATTCTCCACTACGAAGCGTTTGAGCATCCTGAGGCTAACCGCAGAATCGATCTCCTTTCTGCGGCACTCTGCTTCGCACGGATGATGACAGATGCGACCACACACGGAAGGAAACGGATTAACCTCGAGCAGGACGTCAAGGGCGCCTTCATAGTCGCCCATGCTCAAACGCCGCACATACTCGCGAGTGTCCGTGTGAACCGGGCAGGCAGCGGAGCATGTGGCCAGCGCATCGCCAGCCGAAATTTGCGGGGATTCTTTATCCTTCATGCTATTAAACCCTCTCGAGCCAGAGAATCAGGACGTTTGGAAAACGAATAGCTGAACCTGCAACAGGATCCGGTCGACGATGTAAAGCAGGCCCTTGAAGTTCGTGTGAAATATATCGCAATTTGGTCCGGGTGGCCATCTTTTTTTAAACTGCAGCCATCTTTTTTTAAACTGCAGCCATCTTTTTTTAAACTCAACAAAAAACGGCAAGGATCCTCTTTAAAAGAAGTTTCCAGCCCTATTATTTCGAGATTTCCTCATCGCTAAGGTAGCATGCAGGATCGCAGGCCCAGAGGTCGCCGACAGCGGTTTCGGCGCGCACGCGGAAGTTGCCCCCGCAAATCGAGAGCCATTTGCATTCCGCGCAACGTCCTTTCACGTAAAGTTTTTTGTTCTTTAACCGTTTCATCAGTGGGTTGGAAAGATCGGTCCAGATTTCGCTGAATTTGCGCTCTGTTACGTTTCCGAAAGAATAATGTCTCCAGAACTGGTCGGCGTGGACGCTTCCGTCCCAACTGATGCACCCGATCCCCCGTCCGGAATTGTTGCCCTCGTTCATCTGGAGCAGTTCGAGGACTTCGGCCGCCCTTAAAGAATTCTCCCGCAGCATCCTGAGGTAGAGGTAGGGGCCGTCTGCGTGATTGTCCACTGTGAGCACTTCCTTGGCCTTGCCACGCTCGTGCAGGTCAGCGGTCCTGTCGATTATGAGGTCAACCGCCTCGCGCGTCTCCTTGTGAGAGAGGTCTTCCTTCATCAACTCGCTTGCGCGCCCGGCATACACCAAGTGATAGAAACAGGCGCGGGGGATGTCATATTTTTCGAGAAGGTCGAATATGCCGGGAATCTCCCGCACGTTGAGCCGATTCATTGTAAAGCGAAGGCCGACCTTTATTCCAGCGTCCTGGCAAGCCATAATACCTTCCATTGCCCTTCGGAAGGCGCCTTTGACCCCTCTGAACCGGTCATTTACTTCATCGAGCCCATCCAGGCTTATCCCGACGTAGGAGAGGCCGACCTTTTTGAGATCGCCCGCTCTTTGCGAATTGATCAGGGTACCGTTGGTTGAAATCACCGCACGCATGCCCTTGCCGACCGCGTATTCGGCAAGTTCGATGAGATCCGGCCGGACCAACGGTTCGCCGCCCGAAAAAAGGACCACCGGCGTGCCGAAAGCCGCAAGATCATCGAGGATGGCTTTACCTTCGTTGGTGGAAAGCTCCCCGGAGAACTCCTCGTCTTTTGCATGCGCGTAGCAATGGACGCACTTGAGATTGCACCTTCGGGTTACATTCCAGACAACGACGGGCGTCTTATCTGAAGAAAACTGGAGGAGATGGGAAGGCAGCCTGCCGCTATGGCGCCCATAACGCAAGGCATCCGAGGGCTCGACTGTGCCACAGTAAAGTTTTGATATGCCGATCATGCGGACCCCTGTTCGTATCCCCCCGATTCGTAATCGGATGGACAAAAATATTGAAATTTTAAACCGCCATCAGAGCTGTAGATACTTAACTCTTAACGGCGCCAAAGTCCAGCGAGGCCGAGTGGATTCAGACATTTGCGCTGGAATCGGGGCGCAAGCGCCAACATGACAGAATAATCGGGAACCGAAGCAGTGGTATCCCGATTTTTCTGCCTATCTCTCTTTGGTAAATTCACCGGGAGTCAAAGGGTATTGCTTGTAGCTTTCACGGATTAGTTCATCAAGGTAATTCTGATGGTCAACTACGGCCTCCCTGGGGAGAACGAACTGTGTCTTTCCGCTTCGATCTGCTATCAGTCTGAACCCGTAATCATAGTCGACCGAAATTCTATTGCATACAGCGGTTGCACTCTCATCGAGATCGAGCGCCTGCTGGATGATCTCATTGATTGCCTGTTCGTTGAAATGAATCTTAAACCCGTGTTTTTCATAGAAATCGGCTTCAAACATCCTCACCTGGTTGTATAACGACAGGAGTTCCTTAAAGACAGCTTCCGCCGGGATTCCGGTCTTGACGTGATGATTTATCACCAGATTGGTCCTGTCCGGAGAGAAAACGAGAGGATACTTGTCGGCGAAATCTGTTCTTATCTTGACAACCTTGTCCCGGGCGGCGGCTTTTTCTTCATTAATGAGCTTCTGATGGATTTCAAAGTTTCCTGCCCCCTCGGGGCCTTTGAGCAGGAGTTCCAGCTCCACTTCGGAGTTTTTCACGATATTGGCGGTAACGGCAAGATGTTTGATCCCCGAGGAGGGGAGCTTTTTTTCGAAGGGCAAAATGACCTTTTCAAGTACGCTGACCAGACCACGCGCACCGATTTTTTCCAGGTGGGCCCTTTCGGCAAGGATGCGCAGTGCTTCATCCTCGAACCGGATATCGATTCCGTAGCTCAGAAAGTCTTCCTTTTTGCCGTTGATGATGGGGTTATTGGGATTCTTCAGAATCTGGAGCAAATCCTCCACTTCGAGCGGCTCGAGGACTGCAACCACAGGGATGCGGCCCACGAATTCGCTCTCGAACCCGAATTGAATCAGGTCCTCGGCCTTGACGCACTTGAGATATTGAGTATCGTTTTCACGGCTGTGGAGCTGGGCGCCAAAGCCGATCTCCTGCTTCTGGAGCCGTTTTTTGACCATGTCGGCAAGACCGTTGAAAGCACCGCTCATAATGAAGAGTATATTTCGCGTATTAACAGATCGCTTTTCACGTTTTCCCGTTTTTCGGTACTGCTCGATTGCCTGCATTTGGGAGACCGGATCGTGTGGTACTTTGAGGTCTATCTCGGTCTCTTCCATAGGCTTGAGAAGCGCTCTCTGCACTCCTGTCCGGGAAACATCCGGGCCAATGAGGTGCTGAGAGGATGCGATCTTGTCTATCTCATCGATGTAGATGATTCCATGCTCGGCGAGTTCGATGTCCTCATCGGCCTGAATCACCAACTCCCGGATGAGATCCTCAACATCCCCGCCCACATAGCCGGTTTCACTGAACTTGGTGGCGTCACCCTTTACAAAGGGTACCCCGAGCTTCTGGGCGATCAGTTTGACCAGATAGGTCTTGCCAACACCAGTTGGACCGATCAGGAGTATATTGTTCTTTATCCTCCCAACCATTGGTTCCCTTCCGAACCTGGTCAGGCTTTGCAGGTATCTTATCCGGTTGTAATGGGTGCAAATTTTTGTGGCCAAAACAGCCTTGGGTTCGTCCTGCCGGATTACGTATTGGTTCAGGTAGGACTCAAGTTCGTCTGGTTTCATATCGAACCGTATGTTCTTCACCCCGCCCGGTTTCTTTTCACTCTCGATGGGTTCACTAGCATTTTCTGGAGCCATCATCGGTGAAATAACCTTGATTCGATAACCATATTTTTTTGAAAGATAGTCACTAAGCTCTCTTTGGAGAGTTTCCTGATCGGGGAATTTTGGAGG
>Ga0187862_10004130_pt1 | contig 13938 bp, 8 predicted proteins | sample June2016WEW_10_1_FD_133003 | JGI IMG/M metagenome (GOLD analysis project Ga0187862, IMG submission 133003) | Peatland microbial communities from SPRUCE experiment site at the Marcell Experimental Forest, Minnesota, USA - June2016WEW_10_150 | ecosystem: Environmental > Terrestrial > Soil >...
CCCGGCGGCGGGGGTTGCGGTAGTGGTCGAGGATGATCTCGCGGTAGAGATCGTCGTCGACCGGCGTATATCCGACTTGCACAGTCAACATTGTACCCGGCCCCGGGAGGCCCAAGCCTCGCGGACGAGCCGGCCGCGGCGAGCCCTGACCTCCGAGAGCTGCGACGGAGCCCCTCGCGGCGGCGTAACCTCGCGGCGGCGATGCGAGTTCCCCAGCCAGTGAGAAAGCGCGCGCGAAGGCTGGTGCCCCTCGGCGCGACGGGCATCCTGCTGCTGGCCGGGTGCAGCTCCTCCCCGGCCGCTCGGACGACGCCAGCCTCGCCGGCCTCGAGCGCATCGGGCGGCTCGGCGGCAAAGACGTGCATCCAGAGGTGGCAGCTGACCGCCGCGCCGGTGCCGAGCGGCGACGCGGCGGCGAGCACCGACCTCTCCGGGGTCGCGGCCATCTCGCCGGCCGATGTCTGGGCCGTCGGCTCGACGAGCCCAGCCGGGAAGGATCAGCAGACCCTCGCCGAGCGCTGGGACGGCAGCTCGTGGGCGATCGTCCCGGCCCCGGATCCCGCCAGTGCGGCGAGCCTGGGTGGGGACCAGCTCATCGCCGTCGCCGGCGTCTCACCCGACGACGTCTGGGCGGTGGGCTACATCGGGGCGATGGCGCCGCCCGTGCTCGGAGCGTCCTTCACGCCTGCGGCGCAGACCCTGACCGAACACTGGAACGGCACGTCCTGGTCGATCGTCGACGCCCCCGACGTGGCCGCCAGGGACGGCATCGAACCCTGGGACGTGCTCACCTCGGTGGCGGCGATCAGCTCGGACGACGTCTGGGCGACCGGCGTCAGCGAGTGGCCGCTGACCTTCGACGACGAAGGCCAGGTCGCGGCGCAGCCGCTCGTCGAGCACTGGAACGGGAAGTACTGGGCCATCGTCAGCGTCCCCGATCCGGAGCCGGCCCCGCCCGACTGGGCGCTGGCCTCGGGAGGCGTCCCCCCCTCGGCCACGGCCACGGTCGCCAGCGTCGCGCTGCTGGGAGTCACCGGGAGCTCGCCCGCCGACGTCTGGCTGGTCGGCGGCTACGAACCCGACATGGGGGTGCAGAACTACCAACCGGGTCCGTGGGAGACCCTGACCGAGCACTGGAACGGCACGGCGTGGTCGGTGGTCCAGGCGCCCGACGCCACCCTCCCCGAGCCGCTCTCCGACGGGAGCAAGGCAGCCGACGATCTTCTGACCGCGGCCGCCGAGACGCCCGCGGGAAACCTCTGGGCGGTCGGGGGCGCGCTGCCGGGCTCGGCTCTCACGCTCCAGATGGGCGATGGGGCCTGGAGCCTCATCCCCAGCCTCGCCGTCTCCGCGGAGAACGACGGGGAGGCAAGACCGGTGGCGCAGTGGCCGGGCTACACCACCGCTGGAGCGAACGCACCCACGTTCTTCTCCGGGACCAGCCCGCTGCTGAGCGTCATCACCCTCAGCGCGGTCAATGCCTGGGCCGTCGGGGCGGTCATCCTGCATTGGGACGGGACCTCCTGGCAGCCTCTCTACACGGTGAACGGCCAGAGCTTCGGGTACCTGACCGGCGTGGCGGCCGGTGGATCCGGCGGCCTCTGGGCTGTCGGAGGGACGTCGATCGTGCACGCGACATGCGTCTGACCCGCCTCATCGTCGCCGGTTCTCGCCATCGTGGTTCGGGCGACCTGGACCGTGGCTCGGAGTGCGCAGAGAGCCGGAGCCGCACGCGCTCGACCGGTGGTCGACGCCTGCCACCACCACGGATCTCGCTGATGGTTGTGGCCGCGACGGCAGTCATCACCGCGGGAGGGGCCGCCGCTGCTCCGCTGACCAGCGCCGCCAGCTCGGCCGGCTCCTCCACTCCCACCGCAGCCACGAGCGCGGACGATTGGTCGGAGCTGTACCCCGCCATCGCTCCACTGCCGCGTGACTCCGCGGAGGTCGCCTACGACGCAGCCACCAAGACCGTGGTCGTGAGCGGTGGCGAGGCCAGTTGCGGGCCGATCGGGCGCGAGGTCTATCAGGACACCTGGAGCTGGGACGGATTGGCGTGGACAGAGGTGGCGACCAACGCGCCGCCCGTCTTCGGGAAGCCGGCCGCCTACGACGGCGCCACCCAGACCTTCGACGTCGTCTGGTACCCCGGTTGCGGGGACGGGCCCGCGACCTCCCAGTGGAACGGCCAGAGCTGGGGCGCGGGCGAGGGCGGGGGCAGCGCGGAGGACGCCGAGACGGTGTGGCCGGATGACAACGGCGCGATGGCCTACGATCCCGCGACCCAGACGCTCGTGCTCTGGTCTCCGACTTCGCCGATCAACGCCGACATGAGCCCATCCACCTCCCCGAACGAGTCGACGACCTGGAGCTGGGCCGGCTCAGCCTGGAACCTGCTCTCCCCCGCGGTGTCGCCGCCACCGGTGGTCGGGGACTCCGACGACGTGCAGATGGCCTACGACGCGGCGACCAGCCAGGTCCTCCTCTACGGTGAGCACTCTCAGGCGATGTGGGCGTGGAATGGCAGCGACTGGGCGCAGCTCTCGACCACCGGTGGCCCCTCTCCGCGGGTGGGCGCCAGCATGGTCTACGACTCGGCGCTGGGGGAGGTGCTCCTCTTCGGCGGGAACGCGGCGACCGGGTTTCAGCCGAGGTCGGCGAGCCAGGATGAGTCCTTCACCCTGGGCAGCCCTCTCAACGACCTCTGGGCCTGGGGCGGCAGCTCCTGGAAGCAGCTCCACCCCGCCACGTCGCCACCGGCGCGCTTCTACGCGCAGATGGCATACGACGACGCCACCGGTCAGGTGGTGCTCTTCGGCGGCTCCGTCAACACCGTCGCCGACATCGCCGACACCTGGGTGTACAGGCCGCCCGCCTGAGACGGGCAACGTTCTGCGCCGGCCACGGCGAGCGCCGGCCTCGAGGACGCGCTGCGGTCTCCGTACCGCGACGGCGCCTCAGGCGATGACCAGAAGGTCCAGACCCGCGAACTGCCGGAACGCGGCATCCGTGGTCACCATCCGGCAGCCGGCGCTGAGCGCGTAGGCAGCGAGGTAGGGAGCGCCGACCCCGCCGGTGCCGGCCGCGCGGCTGGTAGATTGGCTCTGAGATGGCGATCGCGCTCGAGGTGCTCCACGGCGACCAGACCGGCGAGGAGCTGCTCGTCGAGGCGCTGCGGGTGCTCGATCCATCGGTGATCGGCGCCGACCTCGAGTTGCGTCACCACGATCTCGGCCTGGAGAACCGGCGCGCCACCCGCAACCAGGTGGTCTTTGAAGCCAGCCGGGCGATGCTGGAGACGGGCTACGGGCTCAAGGCGGCCACCGTCACCCCCGAGGGGCAGGGTGACGTGGGCAGCCCCAATGCGATCCTTCGCGCCGAGGTGGGCGGGACGGTGATCCTGCGCACCGGCCGCCGGATCCCGGGGGTGGTCCCGATCGCCGGGGTCAGCGCCCCGATCAGCGTGGTGCGGATGGCCGTGGGCGACGCCTATGGGGCCAAGGAGTGGCGGGAGGGGTCGGGCGACGACGAGGTGGCATTCCGCACCGAGCGGATCTCGAGGTCGATCTGCCGGGAGGTCGCGGAGTTCGCCTTCGTCCACGCCGGGCGCAGCCGCGCCCGCGTCTTCGGCGGTCCCAAGTACACGGTCTCGCCGGTGTACGAGGGGATGCTCAAGGAGGAGATGGACGCCGCCGCGGCCCGCCATCCCGAGGTGGAGTACGAGCCGCAGCTCATCGACGCGACCTACGCCCTGCTGCTCAACCAGGGGGGAGACGCCGTTGTGGTCCCGACCCTGAACCGCGACGGTGACTGCATGAGCGACCTGGTGCTGGGTCTGTTCGGGTCGATCGCGGGCGCCGAGTCGGTGCTGCTCGGCTTCAGCGGCGGCTCGCTGACCCCGAGCGTGGTGATAGCGGAGGCCCCTCACGGCACCGCCCCCGCGCTCCAGGGCAAGAACCTGGCCAATCCGATGGCGATGATCCTCGCCTGCGCCTCCATCCTCGGCTTCATGCCCGCGGACGAGGTCCGCCTGGCCTCGCGGGCCATCTACGAGGCGGTCTTCGAGACGGTCCGGCACGGCACCCGCACCGCCGACCTGGGCGGCAACGCCCTCACCGACCAGTTCACCGGGGCCGTCATCGAGGCGGTCGGCGCCAAGCTGGAGGTCTGGCGCTCGCTCGGCGTCGGGCCGTTCACCTCGCCCTGATCGGCCCCAGGGCGCCACGATCCGGCCCTCAGGCTCCCCAATCCGGCCTCCGGGCCGAGGTCATCAATCCCGCCTCCGGACCATGGGACCCGCGTGTACCGGCACCCGGGTGAGCGCTGAGGACAGAATCTGTCCTAAATTCCCGCCACGATCGGTGGGAGCGTGGAGGTGAGCCGCTCCAGCTCCTGGCGGGCGCGGGCCGCCGCCACGGCATTGCCCTTGGCCTCGAAGAGGGCCACCGCGTCGCGCAGCGCGCCGGCGGCCTCGGAGCGCTTGCCCGCGGCCTCCAGGACCTCGGCCAGGCCGGTCAGCGCCTGCCCCTTGACGTCGGGCTGGTCGGTGGTCGAGATCAGGCGCACGCTCTCGCGGGCGAGGGGCTCCGCCTCGGCCGTCCGCCCCGCGGCGGCCAGCAGCCGGGCCTGGATGCTGCGCCACTGGTACTGGGCCCCCACATCCTGAGGCGACGCCTTCTCGCGGCAGACCTCGGCGAGCTCCGCGGCCTCCCGGTCACGGCCCTGGTCGTGCAGGACCTCGGCGAGGAGCGCCGCCACGGTCGGGGTGTAGCCGGTGTCGCCCATGGCCTGGAGGGTGTCGTAGTCGGACCGGAGCTCGGCCTCGGCCTGCTCGAGGTCGCCGGCCAGGATCTCGGCCGGGCCCGAGTGCAGCGAGGTGATCGCCGCGCTGAGGGTGAAACCGAGATCGGTCAGCATGGCTCGGCTCCGCCGGTAGTGCTCGCGGGCGGCCTCGGCATCCCCCCGCATCGCCTCCAGGTGGCTCATCGCCGAGAGGGTCATCGCCTCGGTGCGTCGATCCCCGGCCCCTCGCTCCAGGAGGTCGCGGCACCGTTCCAGGGCCTCGGCCGCGGAGGTGGCGCTGTAGACGAGGCAGGAGGCGAGGGCGGAGAGCAGCCGGACCTCGAAGACCCGGTCGTGGGCCAGCTCGGCGTGGCGCAGCGCGGAGGTCACGCACTCCTCGGCGGGACTGAAGCGGCCCTCGTAGAAGTGGACGTACATCATCAGCTTCCAGGCGCGGGCCAGCCCCTCGTGCGCCTCCAGGCGCTCCAGCTCGGTGATCGCCGCCCGCCCGGTCTCCGCCACCTGACCCGCCGGGGCGGCCTCGGGGTTGGCGAGGAAACGCCACATCTGGGCGACCACCGCGGCGGCGGCGGCCAGGGGGCCGTCCCCCTCCGCGCCGGCCCGCTCGGCGGCGGCCGCGAGCACCGCATCCGCGAGCGCGAACACCCCCATCTCGCCGAGCGCCTCGCCCGCGTGCAGGAGCCACCGCGCCGATTCCGGGGAGTCGGGATGCAGGGCGGCGGCGCGGCGGAGCAGGCTGGCCGCCGCCGGCATGTCGCCGCTGGCCCGCGCCCGCTCCCCGGCCGCGCCCAGATAGCCCGCGGCGCGCCCCGCCAGCGCGGTGGCGTGGGCGTCGAGCGGGCCGAGCTGAGCCAGGGAGAGGACGCTCTGCTCCAGGTGGTAGCCGCGCAGCTCCTCGTGGTCGCCGGGGTGGTCGCCGGCGCGCGCCTCCAACCACCCCGCGAAGCTCTCGTGGAGCTCGGCGCGGGTCCGCTTGAGCAGGCCCTGATAGGCCGCATCCCGGATCAGGATGTGCTGGAACCTGAAGGCATCCTGCCCGGCCAGGGTCGAATCGGTCGGACTCACCAGCTCGCGCCGGGCCAGGCTGTCGAGGTGACCCTGGACGTCGGCGCGCAGACCCTCCGGGCAGAGGGCCTCCACCGCTCCCAGGTAGAAGACCTGGCCGATCACCGCGGCGCGCTCCAGCACCGACCGCTCGGCGGGGGCGAGCCGGTCCAGCCGGGCCGCCAGCAGGGCGCTGATGCTCGGGGGCACCGTGAGGGCGCCGAGGTCGACGCTCGCCACCCAGCCGCCCCCGGCGCGGCGGATCAGGCCGTCGTCGATCATCATCGAGACCATCTGCTCGACGAAGAGCGGGTTGCCCTGGGCCGCCTCGATGATCCGGCGCCGGGGCCCGGCCGCCAGCGCGATCTCGCCGAGCAGGCCGCTCACCACCTCGGCGCTCTCCGCCTCGCTCAGGGGGCGGAGCGCGATGGTGGTCGCCCGGGGGTGCTCCTCTCGCCAGCCGGGCCGGAGCTCGAGCAGCTCGGGCCGGGAGGTGCAGAGGACGACCAGCGCCGCGTCCTCCCCGTTCCCGGCGACATGGGCGATCAGGTCGAGGAAGGTGGGCTCGGCCCAGTGGATGTCCTCGATCACGGTCACCACCGGCCCGCCCCGGGCCACGATCTCCAGCAGCCGCCGGGCGGCCCAGAAGGTCTCGTGGACCGGGTGGGTGGCCTCGGAGAGCCCCATCACCGACGCCAGCCGGTCGGCGACGTCGGCCGCCTCCTCGCCGAGCAGGCCGGTGAGCCGGGCGCGGGCCTGGTCGGCCGGCTCGTTCTCGGCGATGCCGGCCGCATCGCGGGCGATCTCGGCCAGCGGCCAGAAGGTGATCCCCTCCCCATAGGAGAGGCAGCGCCCGCGCAGCACCCGCGCCCCGGCCGCCGCCCCCCCGACGAACTCCTGGAGCAGCCGCGACTTCCCGGTGCCCGCCGGCGCCAGCAGCGTCACCAGCTCCGGCCTCCGGCTCCCGGCCGACCGCTCCAGCGCGGCGGCGAGGACGGCCAGCTCCTCGGTGCGACCGACCAGCGGCGTGTCGGCCCGGCGGGCGACGCCCTCCCCCCGGCTGACCCCGATCAGGCGGTAGGCCGGGATCCGCTCGGACTTCCCCTTGAGCTCCAGGGGCGGCAGCGCCTCCACCTCGACCGCGCCGCGGACCATCCGGAAGGTGGGCTCTCCGATCAGGACCTCGAGCGGCGGTGCCGCCTGCTCCAGCCGGGCGGCCACGTTGACGGTGTCCCCGGTGACCAGCCGCTGCCCGCCGGAGGGGTCGCCGGCGACCACCTCACCGGTGTTCACGCCGGTGCGGTTCTCCAGCTGAACGCCCCAGCGGCTCTCGAGGCGGCGGTTGACCTCGGTCAGGGCGGCCCGCATCTCGTGGGCGGCGCGGACCGCGCGCAGGGCGTCGTCCTCGTGGAGGCGGGGGAGGCCGAAGACGGCCATGATGGCGTCACCGACGTACTTCTCCACCACCCCCCCGTGGCGCTCGAGGACGCGGCGCATCTCGCCGAAGTACGCGTCCAGGACCTCGCGCACCGCCTCGCTGTCCAGCCGCTCTCCGAGCGCCGTGGAGCCCTTGAGATCGGAGAAGACCACGGTGACGGTCTTCCGGACCTCCTGGGGCGGCGCCGCAGCGGCGAGCTGGGCGCCGCAGAAGCCGCAGAGGCGGAACCTCTCGGGGTTCTCCTCCCCGCAGCTGGGGCAGATGCGCATCACGACCTCAGACGTGAACGCCCTCCGTCGCGCACCCGAGGCAGGTGGGGACGGAGGGCAGCGGCTCTCTCCGGACGGAGCCGCAGAGCGGCGCGGTGAACCGGCTCGTGCTAGGCGGACCCCCAGAAGTCGCCGGGCGCGCCCAGGAAGGTGACGACCGCATTGCCGTCGCCCGAGGAGCTGGAGATCACGCAGGGGGCGTCAGCTGCCGTGGGGTCGGCGGGGCAGTAGGGCAGCAGCCCGACGTAGGTGCTGCCGGTGTAGCCGGGGATCGACTGGGCGGCGCCGACCAGCGTGCCGCCCGAGAACGGCTCGGTGCTCGCGTAGCAGACCTGGTAGTAGGGGGAGAAGGGGGGTGGGGGCGCGCTGCCCGGGATGGTGAGCGACACCTGCACCGAGCGCGGGGTCGGGTCGAGGGAGCCATTGGCCTGCCAGAGGTCGACCCCCAGCGGGGTCGTCACCGTCGGGTAGTAGCCGGTGGGGGAGAGCCAGTCGGGGCACTGGTAGGTGAAGCCGCCGAGGGCGACGCTCAGGGTGTCGCCGCCGCCCGGGTTGCTCACCGTCACCGCCGCCGACACCGTGGGGTTGCTCGCCGCGCCGGAGCAGCTGCCGGTGCAGGGCGTGGCCACGTCGGTGATCTGGAAGATGCCCGAGGTGGCGCTCGCGAAGGCGGTCGCGCTCGCGTCGAGGGAGTAGTAGCCGGTCGTGCCGATGCTGAGCGGGGAGAAGGCGGCCACCCCGTAGACCCCCGCGTCGGGGCCGCCGGTGGTGCTGGAGGTGGTGCCGCTCAGGGTCCCCGATCCGACCTCCGCGCTCAGGGTCATTTCGACGCCCGCGACCGGGTCGCCGTTGGCGGCACGGGCCTCGACCTCGACCGGTGACCCGCTGGGATCGAAGCCCTGATCGGTGATGTCCTGGGCGGTGACGGCGTTGGTCGGATCAGCCGTGAACGCCAGGCTGCAGGCTCCGCTCACGCCCACCCGGAGCGCGCTGCTCGGATCGACGGTGAAGCCCTTCTGCTGGGCGGTCGGGGCGGGCTGGACCGCGAGCGCCCAGGATCCGGAGCCGGCTGAGCAGGAGGCGCTGACCGCGAGCACCGCCGAGATCGAGGCCCCGGGCGCGAGGTCGAGATCGTCCAGGTCCACCGTGTAGGTGGGGGGCGTGGTTGCCGTGTTGATGCTGACGTGGGCGGTCGGCGGGTCGTGCTTGCGGGGGGCGACCAGCGTGGCCGACTGCACCGCGAACCCGGAGGGCGCGGTCAGCTCGGCTGATTCCACCAGCAGCGGACCCTTTCCGGCGACGCCTTCGGAGCCGCTCCCGGCTGCGCCGTCGGCGCCGCCGCCGGTCGTGTCGTTGGTCACCGTGAATGTCAGCGAAGCGGCCGTGCCCGCCCCCACGGTGGGGTTGAGGACGGGCGGGGGACCGGTCAGCTCCAGGACCCCGAGGACGCAGTCCCCGGTGCACCCCCCGCCGGCCGAGGCCACTCCTCCCCAGATGCCGCTGGCGGCGGCGACCAGCAGGATCACCGACCCGCTCAGCACGCCGAACCTACGTCGACGCATCCCTCGACCTCCCGTGGGCTCTCGACTCCGGGCACACCCGTCTGACCCGGCGCGATCACCGACACCGTACAACAGGCAGCCAGCCGCGTCCACCCCACCATTCGTGGGTGTGGGCGTTCTGAGAAAACGTCCGTTCTAAGAGTTCTGTGACTTTGTCCTCCCATGGAGGATTCGGTCACCTTGAGCCACACCGAGCAGCAGCGCCTTCTGGTCCTCAACGACCTCGAGGTGGGGATCGTGATCGCAGCGGAGGCGGCCGAGCTCCTCGGCGTCTCCGTCCGCCAGCTGCGCCGGCTCCGGGCCGCGTACCGAGCGCGGGGAGCGGCGGCCCTGGCCCACGGCAACCGCGGGCGCCGGCCGCGGCATGCGCTGGACCCCGCCGTGTCGGCCCGGGTGGTCGAGCTGGCCACCAGCACCTATGCCGGCTTCAACCGGCAGCACCTCACGGAGATGCTCGCCGAGCACCACGGCATCTTTCTCTCCCGCCCCACCGTGCACCGCATCCTGTCGGTTGCCGGCGTGGCCAGTGTTCGCCACCGGCGGCCAGCCCGGCATCGGCAACGGCGGGACCGCTATCCCCGGGAGGGGATGCTGCTCCAGGTCGACGGCAGCCGGCATGACTGGCTGGAGGGTCGCGGACCCCACCTCACCCTCATCGGCGGCATCGACGACGCCACCGGCCTGGTCCCCTGGGCCTGCTTTCGGGAGCAGGAGGATGCCCAGGGCTATTTCCAGCTGTTCCGGGAGGTGGTGCGCCGCCGGGGCATCCCCATGGCCGTGTACAGCGACCAGCACTCGATCTTCTACACGACCCGGAAGACCCCCACCCTGGAGGAGCAGCTCACCGGTCGCCCGACGCCGACCCAGGTCGGCCGCCTCCTCGAGGAGCTGGGAGTGCGCTGGATCCGAGCTCGCTCACCCCAGGCCAAGGGCCGGGTGGAGCGCCTCTGGGGCACCTTCCAGGACCGCCTCACCAGCGAGCTCCGACTCGCCGGCGCCTCCACTCAGGAGCAGGCCGGCGTGGTTCTCGAGCGCTACCTCACCCGGCACAACCGCCGCTTCAGCGTGCCTCCGGCGGATCCGACCCCCGCCTGGCTGCCCTGGCCCCGGGGACGGGCCCTCCACGATGTCTTCTGCTTCAAGTACGAGCGCTTCGTCGCCAACGACAACACCGTCCGGCTCGGCCCGGTGGTCATGGACATCCCTCCCAACCGACAGCGGATCAGCTATGCGCGCTGCCGCGTCGACGTCCACCAGCGCTTCGACGGCACCCTCCACGTCTTCCACCACGGCATCCAGCTCGCCTCCGCCTCGCCACCCCCGTTTCCCCTGCACACCACGCGCAGCCGTCGGTCGGGCCCTGGCCCCTCCGTTCGGGAATGGCCGCCCGTCTCTGCTCAGCCCCTGCCCGCTCCCGCTTCCGGTTTACCCTGGAAGCCCCCTGCCAACCACCCCTGGCGCCGGTGAACCGGCCAAATTCACGGAACCGTTAGCCGGACAGAGTCACTGAACTCCGACACCCCACCATTCGTGGGGGTGTCGGAGCGGGCGCGCCGGCCACCGTCCCGCGTTCACCCCGGTCGCCTGCCCGTGGGCGGCCGGCCGGGGAGCCGGCGGGCCGGGCGGTATACGCTTGTCGGGCCCGTCGCCCGCCGGCGGGCGGACCAGGGGTGGGGCCCGTCGGCCCTGAGGGGGAGAGCCGTGACCGTGCCCGCCGCCGCCGACCGCCGCTCACGACGGCGCCGGATGATCGCCCGGCTGGCGAGACGCGAGCGGAGTCCGCGGGCCTCCCGGGTCGGTTATCGGGTGCTCCTGCGCAACCGCGACTACCGCCTCCTCTGCAGTGGCCTGGCGATCTCCATGACCGGCTCGTGGGCCTACAACGTGGCCCTGGTCGTCTTCGTCTTCGACGCGACCCACTCGGCGGGATGGGTCGCCGCCGCGTCGCTCAGCCGCTTCCTCACCTCGCTGGTCGCCAGCCCCTTCGGTGGGCTGCTGGCCGACCGGGTGGAGAGGGTGCGGCTGATGGTCGGCCTCGACCTGCTCTGCCTCGGCCTCCAGGCCCTGCTCGCGGTGGTGGCGGCTGTCGACGGGCCGGTGGCGGTCGCCCTCGTGCTGGTGGCTTTCAGCTCGGTGGCGAGCCGCGTCTACGACCCGGCGGCACGGGCGGCCACCCCCGCGGTGGTCGGGGAGGAGCACCTCGCCGCCGCCAACAGCCTGCAATCCGTGGTGGAGAACCTCTCCCTGGTCCTCGGGCCGGCCATCGGCGCGGTCCTGCTCCTGCTCGGGCCTCCGGCGGTGGTCTTCGCCCTCAACGCGGCGAGCTTCGGGGTGTCGGCCGTCCTGGTCGGCCGCATCGCCGCGCGCAGCCGTCCCGGGGACATCACCGAGGGCGGCGCCGCCGGACCGCTGCGGCAGATGGCCACCGGCATCAGGGCGTTCGCCGGGTCACCGACGGTGATGCTGCTGGCCGGCTTCAGCATCCTGGCCAGCTTCGTCTACGGGACCGACACCGTGCTCTTCGTGGTGGTGAGCAGGGATCTGCTCGGAACCGGGAGCACCGGCTATGGCTACCTGATCGGAGCGCTCGGCGTCGGCGGGATCGTCATGGCCGCCTTCATGAACCGGGTCGCGGCGGCCCGGGACCTGGGCACCATCATCGTGATCGGCATCGCCGTGTACTGCCTGCCGACGGCGCTGCTCCCCCTGGTGCACGCCCCCGCGGTCGCCGCCGTGCTCGAGGCGGTGCGCGGCGCCGGCACCATCGTGGTCGACGTGCTGGCCATCACCGCGCTGCAGCGGATGGTCAGCCCCGAAACCGTGGCCCGCGTCTTCGGCGTCTTCTTCGCCCTGGTGCTCGGCGCCATCTCGCTGGGCGCTCTGCTCATGCCCATCCTGCTCGGAGCGCTCGGGCTCGACGCCACGCTCCTGGTCATGGGCCTCGCCATCCCCGCCCTGGCGGTCATCGCCTATCCGCGGATCCGGGCCCTCGACCTCCAGGCGCACGCGCGCCTGGACGAGCTCGAGCCGCGGCTCGCGATCCTCCAGGGCTTCGAGGTGTTCGCCGGGGCCACTCGCGGCGCCCTGGAGAGCCTTGCCCGTGCGGCGGTCGAGGAGAATGTGGAGGCGGGGTCCACCATCGTCGCCGAGGACGCCGAGGCCGACGACTTCTTCGTGCTGACCGATGGCGAGGCCGAGGTCATGGCCCGCGGTGAGTCGGAGACGGTCCGGCACCTCGCCACCCTGAGGGCCCCGGACTACTTCGGGGAGATCGGCCTCCTGGTGCGCCGACCGCGCACCGCCACGGTCCGCGCCGCCACGCCCTGCACCCTGCTGCGCATCACCGGGACGGAGTTCCTCACCGCGTTGACGTCGGCGACGCCCACCCCCGGCGCGCTCGGTCTCGCCCAGGCACGACTCGCGCGCACCCATCCGTCGGCGCGACTGACCTTCGCCGCCGGCGCGGATCGGGAGGGCTGACCCCGGTCGACCGCGTCCGGCCGCGGGCCGGGAGCCGTGCCGGCGGGCGTGTGAGAGAATCCATCTCCTGGCGCTGCGCTGTGTGAGGGAGTGGAGGCGATGGCAGAGAAGTCCACCGTGTGGGGGCTGTTCCAGAACGCGACCGACACCAGAAAGGTGAGCGCGGGCACCGCGATATTCGCGGAGGGCGACCCGGGCGCCGAGATGTACGGCATCGTCGAGGGCGAGGTGGAGCTGCGGGCTGCGGGCGGGCTGCTGCGGCGACTCGGGCCTCGCGAGGTCTTCGGTGAGATGGCGCTGGTGGACGACTCGCCGCGGAGCGCCACCGCCACCGCGCTGACGGAGGCGACCCTGGCGGTGGTCGACCGTCACCGCTTCCTCTTCCTGGTCCAGGAGACGCCGATGTTCGCGCTCGAGGTGATGTCGGTGATGGCCGCGAGGATCCGCCAGCGCACCTGAGCACGCGCCGGTGAGATCAGAGGTTATCGACCGGTAAAGGAATGTCGGGAGCGCCCCGACCTCCGGTCAGACCCGGAAGACCCGGCGCACCTCGGCGATGCCCTCGCCCAGCCGGTCGATCTCCTCATGGGTGGTGTAGAGGTACATCGACGCCCTCGCGGTGGCGGCGACTCCCAGCCGGCGCATCAGCGGCTGGCAGCAGTGGTGGCCCGCCCTCACCGCGATGCCGAGGCGGTCGAGCACGGTGCCGGTGTCGTGGGGGTGGACGTCGGCGACGTTGAAGCTCACCGCGCCCCCGTGGATGGAGACGTCGCGGGGCCCGTACACGGTCGCCCCGGACTCGTCGAGGACGTCGAGGAGGTGGCGGACCAATCCCTGCTCGTGGGCGCGGATCAGCTCCCGCCCCACCGAGTCGAGATAGTCGCAGGCGGCGGCGAGCCCGACCGCCGAGGCGACGTCCGGAGTCCCGGCCTCGAACTTGTGGGGGATCTCGTTCCACGTGGAGCTCTCCAGCTCCACCTTGGCGATCATCTCGCCGCCACCCAGGAAGGGCGGCATCCGCTCCAGCAGCTCGGGCCGGGCCCAGAGCACGCCGATGCCCATCGGACCGCACATCTTGTGCCCGGAGAAGGCGTAGAAGTCGACGTCCAGCTCGCGCACCGAGACCCGCATGCCCGGCACCGCCTGGGCCGCGTCGACGCAGACCAGGACACCGCGCCGGTGGGCCTCGGCGGCGAGCGCCGCCACGTCGTTGATGGTGCCCAGGACGTTGGACTGCTGGGTGACGCTCAGCAGCCGGGTGGGCGGGCTGAGCAGCTCGTCCAGGTCGGAGAGGTCGAGCCGGCCCTCATCGGTCACGCCGATGAAGGCGAGCCGCAGCCCG
>Ga0187862_10004137_pt1 | contig 13930 bp, 10 predicted proteins | sample June2016WEW_10_1_FD_133003 | JGI IMG/M metagenome (GOLD analysis project Ga0187862, IMG submission 133003) | Peatland microbial communities from SPRUCE experiment site at the Marcell Experimental Forest, Minnesota, USA - June2016WEW_10_150 | ecosystem: Environmental > Terrestrial > Soil >...
CCAAAGCTGTTCTTGGCGTCGCTGCTTCTCTCTTCGGCCCATTCCCATGCGCACATTCTACGAACCCGCGCTGTTGCTCACACAATACTTTTTCTCAGGAATCCAGACTTGCACCACGGCCTGTTAGGGGCTGGGACTCCTGCGTCGGCAGCGCGTTCTAGCATGCGCAGATAGTTATCCCTGTGCGCACCTCTTCATTCGCAGCGGCAACTTCAGCCATGCGTGTAAACGCCGGTTTCAACACCTATCGATTTCAACACCTGTTGATCTGGTTTGTCTTGAAAAGGGTTTGCAAAACCATCTTCAGGGCTTTGCGCCTTGAGAAGGGGATACGCTTGTTGGTCCCGTGGGAAAGGCTTTCTCAGGCACACCGTTGGTATTCTGGAAAGCGGCGATCAACCATTTGCCCTCCCGCTTTTGCAGAACCTGGGTCTGAATACCTTCTCGGGGTTCAGGAATGCCCTGTGGGGTTCTCGCGCCGGCCATGGACCACCGGACGTGCGCTACCGCAATCTGCAGCGTCAGGAACTTCACATCCACTTCGGTGATGGTTAAGGTGCTCTCTCGAAACACGTACACGTAGGCCGCGGCGAGCTTCTGCTCAATCTCCGCCCGCCCTTTCCACCACCAGCCCACGACATTCACTACGTCCCCGTCTTCGGTAAACAGATTGGCATATGCCTTGGCATCGTGGCGGTTCCAGGCCTCCTGTTGCTGTGTCTCCAAATTACGAATGTCAGCTTCGTCCTGGCTGTGGTCGCCGCTAAAAGCAGCCTGAGGGAAAGCTGCCAAGACAAGAAGCAAGAATCCGGGGAGCATTCGATTCATGTCGCACCTCGTCGGAGTCATGAATCTACACTCCAACCATGCCAATGACAAACGGCTGGTCTCCATTTCGGCGGGTGAGCCCATCCGAAGTGGCTTGCCGATTGAAGTGTTGGCGAAACATCCGGATTTCACTCACAATCCGAGAGCCACTGGACATCGTACCAATCGACAGTGTTCGAAATCCTTTGCTAACTCCCAACCGCCTCTTCCAACCGGCACTGCTCCGCCGTCTTATCCCCCCGCAGCCCCATGAACACCGGCGCGCGCAACTTCATCCCGCCCTCCGCCGTTTCGTGAGTCCACTCCGCAAACTTGATTTCCGCAACCAGTTCCGGACGCACAAACTGAACCTTCCGCAATCCGCCAATCCCGCCATAAAACGGATTCTGTTTCGTCTTCAGTGGCTGCAGCCGTGCAAAGATTTCCTTGAGCATCTTCTGATCAAAGCCGGTGCCCACCTGTCCGACGTGAATCAATCGCCCCTGCCGATCGTACAACCCAAGCACCAGCGCCCCAAAACATTCACGGCTGCCCTCAGGATCGGTGTAGCCTCCAATGACGCACTCCTGACGCTGCGTGATTTTGATCTTGAGCCAATCGGACGACCGTTTTTCCTGGTAAGCACTGCTACGCTTCTTGGCGACGATCCCTTCCAGCCCGCGCTGCTTTGCCGCTTCAAAAAGATCCAGACCTTTCTCGGCATAGTGGTCAGAAAAATGAATTACGCCGTTCTCGCCAGCAACGATCCGGTCTTGCAGCAACTGCTTGCGTTGCTCAAGCGCGACGCGCCGCAGGTCAAGACCATCGAGATAGAGCAAATCGAACGCATAGTAGATGACCGGTACGCCTTCGCGGCGCGGCAGACGCCGTTTGCCTGGCTGGAATCCCGTCCGCTGCTGCATCAGGCTGAACGAAGGGCGGCCCTCTTCATCCAGCGCAACGATCTCGCCGTCAAGAATGGCGCGCTTCGCTTTTACGAATTGCGGCAGCGTACCGAGTTCAGGAAACTGTGCCGTGAGGTCATTCTGACTGCGCGACACCAAACGCACGCGCCCCTCTTCAATGAAGGCAACGGCGCGGTAGCCGTCCCATTTAATTTCAAACAGCCAGTCAGGATTGTCGAAGGCCTTGGCGGTAGAGGTCGCCAGCATCGGGTGAATGGTCGTCGGCATCGGCTTCTGCTCGGCGCCGGGGAAAGCTTGAACCGCAGAGACCGCAGAGTTCGCCGAGGATTTCTTGTTTCTCGATTTGGACGCAGCATCGGTGTCGGCGACGTCGCCGGACAAGGTCTTCGGGTGACCTGAACGTGTCGCAGCCTGTCTTGGGCTCTTACCTTTTTTTTTCTCCGCGCCCTCAGCGTCCTCCGCGGTTAAAGCTTTTCGCTTAGCGTCAGCTCGCGCCACAGCGTCCGCCAGCCACGCGGCCTTCACCCTCCCCCGCGATGCCGGACGGCTGCTCGTCCATTCCGCCGAGCCTTCATCGCCGGCGATCTGTGCCATGGTGCGACCGGTGAGGATGGAGGTGTCGTAGGTGTCGATGTCGAATCCCGCAGCCACGTGATCATCTTTCTTCTTGATCAGAAGCCATTCGTTTCCTTTGCTCCCCGCGCGACCCTTGATGTGCACCAGCGCAAAATCGCCGTTAAGCCGCTTCCCTTTCAGCCGAAACTTCAGGTCGCCATTCGCCAGCATGACGGCTGCTTCTTTCTCCGTGCCCGGAACATACTCGCCGTTGACTGGCACCGGCGATAGCGGCTCCCACGTGCCTGCATCCCAAACCATTGCGGTACCGCCGCCGTAGTTGCCCTTGGGAATAGTGCCCTCAAAATCAAAATAAGAAACAGGATGATCCTCAACCTGCATCGCCAGCCGTTTGTCGGCGGGATCGAGCGACGGGCCTTTCGGAACTGCCCACGACTTGAGCACGCCCTCCATCTCCAGCCGAAAATCGTAATGCAGGCGCGTCGCGGCGTGCCGCTGTACACAAAAGCGATGCCGCGATTGTTTTTCAAGCTTAGGTGGAGGCTCAGGAGTCTCCTCAAAACGCCGCTTTCGTTTGTATTCGTCGAGCGACATGGTGGCTATTGTAATTCCAGTTCGTGTGGTGAAGGGGCTCTGCCCGTGTGGTGACGGCGCGGAGCCTGCCCTGAGCCGAGCCGAAGGGCCCCGTCCAGCGAAGCCCCGCATCTGGCTCGCGTAGGGACAGCCGCCCTCGGCTGTCCGGCGGGGCGAAGCCCCGCAAGTGGCTCGGCATAAGACGATGCCCATCCGCAAGTGGTAACCCGGCAGATCGTTAACCCCTGACCATATACTGTTCCCGTATGAGACCTGTCGCATGAAACGTGAATACCCCGAGTCTCCGCTGGTAGGTGTGGGCGCGGTGATCGTCGATCATCGTCTCGACGATCGTCATCACAACGATCGCGTACTCTTGATTCGCCGCGGAACGCCGCCGCTGCTGGGTGAGTGGTCGTTGCCCGGCGGCGTCCTCGAATGCGGAGAAACTCTGCGCGAAGCGGTGGCGCGCGAAGCCCGCGAAGAAACGGGATTGGTGGTTGAGGCGGGCGAGATGCTAGGCGTGTACGAGCGCGTCATCCGAGACGACGAGCGACGCGTGCGCTATCACTACGTGCTGCTTGATTTCTTGTGCCGCGTGGTCGGCGGCGATCTCAAAGCGGGCAGCGATGCGGCCGATGTTCGCTGGTTCACGCGTGACGAATTGCCAGCGCTCAACCTGGCCTATGACGCCAGTGACGTCGTCCTCAAGGGATTGGCGTGTTCATCGACGGTCTGACGCGAGGGCTCATGGCAGCACTTACACTCACTCAAGTCGTCGCCCAGCTGAGACAATTCTACGGTGCGCCCGCACCGCCTCCAGCTACGGATCCTTTTGAACAAGTGCTTTGGGAGAATGTCGCCTATCTTGCAGATGACGAGAAGCGGGCCGCGGCATTTTCGACGCTTCGCAAAACGGTGGGCCTCAGACCCGAAGATATTCTCAAGACGAAACCTGAGAAATTACTCGCTGTCGCGCGGATGGGCGGGATGGTTCCGGAACTGCGGGCACAGAGGCTGCGGCAGAGCGCCGAAATTGTCCAGATCCTGCTGCAGGGCAAGCTGAACGCTGCGCTTGACGAGTCGCTGCCGAAGGCGAAGAAAACGCTGCAACGATTTCCCACGATCGGGGAACCGGGCGCGGAAAAGATTCTAATGTTCGCAGGAAAATATCCGGTGCTTGGACTAGAGTCGAATGGACTACGGGTGCTCTTGCGCCTCGGCTTCGCCGAAGAGCAAAAGAGTTATTCAGCCAGTTACCGCGCAATCAAGAACGCCACTTCCGGCCAACTTCCCCAGGACTGCAAGTCGCTCGTCGCGGCACACCAGTTGTTACGCAAACACGGTCAGGAGCTTTGCAAACGCTCCCGGCCGCTGTGCGACGGGTGTCCATTGCGGGATTCATGCGCTTACGCAGCGCGGCTTTGATCTGGCTTCCAGCCAGCTTCCCCGTTTGCGGCTTTCGGACAAAACGTGCGAGTCGGCCATCTTTCGTTTGCCATTCTTTAGTCGGCCATCTTGGCCACATGCACTGCAAAGCCCGTCTTGGGCAGCAGCGACGTTAACTCGAACACTTTGAAGCCATCGCCGGTGATTTCCGTTTGGCGATAGAGGCCGGGCTCGGTTTCGGCGGTTTCGTGGCGGCCTTGCAGATCGTCGAGAAACCTCTGCGCGTCCTTGAGGCTCGCTTCCCCGCCTTTGGCGCGCGTCACCACCGCTTCGGTGGCGTAGGAGCGAATAAGCTTCGGCCAATATTTTTGCAACAACTGGGTGCTCGCAAAAATATCGGCCCAGACAATTTGCCCGTTCACGGCGACCACAACGCCCACCGCATTCTTATCGCGCAGCTGGCGGATGACGCTTTCGTAGTTATGCTGCACCGGTTCGGCGACCGAATCAACCTTCTGCTGCACTTCTTTGTTATCCATTACGCCGGCATAAGAGGTGTTCGCATTTACCTCCGGAGCGGCGGCCGCTGGAACAGCCAACGCCATTGCCTGCTTCGATTTTCCCACGTTGTCCCAAACCTGCTGCTGGTTTTTGGCTGCCATCGCGCTTCCGCGCACGCCGGGAGCGGCGAAGACACCGCCAGCAACGCCTCCGGCGCTGCCGAACTCGTACTTACCGTTCGCCGCCACCCAGCGTCCGGGCTCGACACAGAAGACACTTAAATCCACCGGATCGCTCTCGGCGGGCACGATGCGGTCTTTGCCGATGACGCGGTCCTGCTTGCCACCGGTAACTATCTCGCCCGCGAGGAGTAACAACGGTCGCTTCGAGTTATTAACCAGGACCAGTCGATTCACCTCCGCGTTGCCGACGGGATGGATGATTGCCGGTTCCCCGGGGCGGCGGCGTATGAGGCCACGCGCCTGGCCAGCTTCAGTAACCACAACGTCGCCGCTGCGCAGGCCCTCATCGAGGGTAAGAAACTCCGCCGTGTCATACGACTTGCTGGCGACCACGGGAAAGACGGCCAGGTTGCCGCTGCGAATCGGGCTGAGCAAAGAATAACCCGACGTTGGCGCCACTTCGCCCGCCTGCACCAGGCACGGAACCACGATCGCCGCCGCTACTAACAGAGCGATCCCGAAGACTACGATGACCAGCCGCAGTTGAGCCTCCCAGCAGTAAAGACACCAGCGAAGACAGCCAGGCTCCCGCGCGCGATCCGCTGCGTGCGCCACCTCCCCGGCACACCGAAGTTAGAGCGTGCCGGGGAACTCGTCCGCGAGTCGTCTTCCAGGAGTGTCTTTCTCTGCTCGCTGATCAAAGAACGTACGATTTATTCCGCCTTGCATCAAAAACATTGCTAGCATTATCTGGGAGATACCAAGCGGGATGCCGAAATCTGCCCAATCCGGCCACGCAGTTGACGTCGCGGCCACTCTTTCTCTTTACGAACGCAGCGGCGCTGCGGCCTATGGCGTGAGCGCAGAGCAGTTCGCGGCCATCCTCGATGAAATTCTGCACAAGTATTTTGCTCCGGCCCCCAATTCGCCTCACTCTTCGCCGGAACAGGCGCAACAGAAGGCTGAGTTTTGCGCCGGACTGCGTCTGGAAGAACTGGCGCTGGCGCGCGCATGTGCTGAGGGCAATGAGCAGGCGTGGCAGGACTTTATCAGCCGCTACCGGCAGAAGCTGCACCGGATGGCGCTGCACATTACGCGCGACGGCGCGCACGCAGCGGAGTTGGCCGATTCGCTGTTTGCCGATCTCTATGGCGTGAACGCACGCGATGGACTACGCCGCTCGAAGCTCGTGTTCTATACCGGTCGCGGTTCGCTCGAAGGCTGGCTGCGCACGGTGATGGCGCAGGAGTTCATCAATCGCTATCGCAAGCAGAAACGCACGGTCAGTCTCGAAGAACAGACGGAAGAAGGTGTGCAGTTCGCGGCGGCGGTTCCTGACCCGGCGCGTGCTTCAGATCGCACTTCGGACCAACGCCTGGAAGCGGCCACCGATGAGGCACTGGCGGAACTTTCGGCGGAGGACCGGTTTACGCTGGCATCTTATTATTTGGATGGACGGACACTGGCCGAGATAGCCCGCACGCTCGGACTGCACGAATCAAGCGTTAGCCGGCGGCTTGACCGGCTCGCAACCGGGCTCCGGAAGCGGATTCTGGCGGGCCTGCGAACCCAGGGCATGAGCCACGCCCAGGCTACCGAAGCCCTGGAAACCGACGTGCGGGACCTACGGTTGAATTTACGTTCGCGTTTAACGCAAGATTCCTCGGCAAAAACGTTCCCTGGAGGAAAGGTCCCCGCGCGAGACGCAGGCGAGGGAAGCCATGACTGAGGTACCGAAAGAAGTGCCGAAAATCGTGTATGACCGCCTGCGGGCCGGTCGGCCGGAGCCGGCTTTGCCGGAGCGAGCGCATCCGGGCGCGGATCTGCTGACGGCTTTTGCCGAGCAGGCGCTTTCGGCGACCGAGCGCGACCGCGTGCTCGAGCACCTCGCGCTCTGCGGCGACTGCCGCGAGGTGATTGCGCTGGCGCTTCCGGACGCAGACGCCGCGGCCGCTCCGATTGCGGACGAGACTGATGCTATTCGGGCAACGGGCTCGCAGGCAAGTGCGCGCGTGCCACACAAACTCATCTTCTCCTGGCCTGGTCTGCACTGGGCCGCGCTGGCAGCGGGAGTTGTGGTAGTTGCCTCAGTACTTCTGATCCGCCCGGGAAAACTGAACCAGACGACGCCGCCCTCCGCAAACCCGCAGGTGGCGACTAATGCGCAGCCAGTTTCGGGTACACAGATCGCATCGTCACAGATCGTATCGCCGCAGATCTCATCGTCGCCCATCGTGTCACCGCCGGTGGGTCAATCAGCAATCCCGGCGAAAACTGGCGAAACACCGCCTAAGTCAGAATTGCAATTTCCCAGGAAATTCAAGGCAGTGGCGCCCTCGCCTCCAGCCGAGTCCGGAATGCTGCTTGCGGAAAACAAGAAGGAATCAGCGCCGGCAAACCAGCTACCGGCAGCGCCAACGGTGGCAGGCCAGGCGTTCGCATTCGATGCATCCACCAGCGGAGCAGCGACTGAAGCCGACACCGTCGAGGTTTCTAAGGCAACCCCCGCAGCCGAGCCAGCGCCCTCCATCCATGGCAATTTGATGGCGAGGAACGAGGCCCCTGCGATTGAGAAGGCAAAGCCCGCGCCGCAAGAGATGGGAGTAAATGCGCAGCAGAAAACCGACGCGGCCGTTCCTCCCCCACCAGTTCGGTCACAGGCCAGGAATGCGGCGTCTGCCGGCAAGATGGCATTTCCAGCGATGCGATCCCCTGCGAGCCCGGCCCTTGCGCCGCGTGTCACCTGGGCAATTACGGCGGGCGCCCTGCAACGCTCACTGGACAGCGGCCAGAGTTGGCAAAACGCTTTGCGCCCGGATCATCCACTGCTCTGCTACGCAAGTCACGGAGCGGATGTATGGACCGGCGGCCAGGCGGGTACGCTCTTCCGCTCCGCCGACGGCGGCGTAACTTGGGAACAGGTACAACCTGCCGTCAAAGGCCAGCAACTTAGTGCCGATATAACTCATATTGATGTCCGCGGCCCGGCGGAGGTTATAGTTTCCACCAGTGACAACGAAACCTGGAGCAGTGTGGACGGCGGGAAAACCTGGGGGAAGAAATAATCCCGTAGCTTCTATGTTCTGCCGCGTGTTTCTCCCTCGATAGTCTGGCGGAGTAGCCCGCAGAAATTTTCATGCCCATTCAGACAGATACCACCTATCTGAACCGAGTTAGTAACGTTACCTCCGCGCATGACCCCGCAGTACTGGCTTGCCACCTTTACATTACGAAAGTGACATTTACAGTGGTGCCAAACGGACATAGGATGGGCACGTGGTTTGGCAGTTCTGGGGGAGGGCTGCCGAAGGACGTCCTGAGCTTCACTGCTCAGGGCGTTTTTTCTTGCGGCCAACAATTCACCGGACGAAGAATTTGCCAAGCGTAAGTCGTGGCAACGCCGGCGATCCTATCTTGGGCGAATCGCCTCTTTTACTCGGTCGGCTTATACCGAGTAGGAAACTCCATCATCCGCGGCGCCTAACGCCGTGCTATCCGTCGCGACGGCGCCGTTAGACTTGCTGCCACGCCGCATGGCCACGATCCCAGTGCGCACCATCTCCAATATCCCATATGGCCGCAGCACATCGAGCAGTCCGTCGATCTTGTCTTCCCCTCCGGTAATCTCGATGGTCAATGATTCAGCCGAGACATCAACCACCCGCGCGCGAAACACGCTGGCAAGTTCCAGTACATGGGAGCGCGCATCGTGAGTGGCCGACACCCGTATCAAGGCCAGGTCGCGAACGATGGCCGGTTGATTGGTGATGTTCTCGACCAGCAACACGTTCACCAGTTTGTATAGATTGGCTTCGATGCGGCGGGCCTGGTCGTGGTCGGCGTCCACCGTGATGGTCATGCGCGATACTTCCGGCTTCTCAGTCCGCCCCACCGTCAGCGAATCGATATTGAAGGCGCGACGGCGAAATAGAGACGCCACGCGGGTGAGCACACCCGGTTTGTTTTCGACATACACCATGAATGTATTCAGCATGTTTTCAATTCATCTCTCATTGAATCATTGAATATCAGGTCAGAGGTGAGAGGTCAGATTGCAGAGGCAAGAACCTCCGAAGCTTACGCTCTAACCTCTGCAATCTGACCTCTCACCTCTGACCTGATTTCACTCGTCCTCGGCAGTCTCGACAATCGGACTCGGCCGCCGAATCATGTCGTGCAGTGCCGCCCCAGCCGCCACCATCGGATAGACAGTATCTTCCTGTTCCACCTTGAAATTGATCAGCATCGGTCCCTCGTGCTGGCGCGCCGATTGCACCGCGGGCACAACTTCCGACCGCTTCGAGACCGTCGCGCTCCGTATGCCGTAAGCCTCGGCTAACTTCGCGAAATCCGGATTGAGCAACGGCGTTGCCGCATAGTTACGGTCGTAGAAAAATTCCTGCCACTGCCGCACCATGCCGAGAAATCCGTTGTTGATGATGGCGATATGGATCTTGAGGTTTTCCTGCACCAGCGTCGCCAGTTCGCACATCGTCATCTGGAATCCGCCATCGCCCACCACCACCCAAACCTCGGCGTCGGGGCAAGCGACTTTAGCGCCGATGGCCGCCGGTAGCGCGAAGCCCATCGTCCCCAATCCGCCGGAAGTAATCAGCGACCGCGGATGCTCATGCTTGTAGTACTGCGCCTCCCACATCTGGTGCTGTCCAACGTCGGTAACGACGATAGTGTTGCCATCGCGTGTCTGGTGCCACAAATCATTTATGACGTGAGCGGCATAGAGATGGCCGCTGTCGGGCAGGTTCTGGATGTCGCGCACGGCGGAATCGCCCTTTAACCGGTCGATCGAATCCAGCCACTCGCTCCGATCAATCGATTCAACCTTCGGCATCAACTCCAGCAAGACTTCCCGCAAGTCGCCGACCAGCGGAACATCGACCTTGACATTCTTGTTAATCTCCGCGGGATCGATCTCGATGTGAATTTTCTTTGCATTGGGCGCGTAAGTCTTCAGGTTGCCGGTGACGCGGTCGTCAAAGCGCATGCCGAAAGCCAGCAGCAGATCCGCTTCCTGAATCGTGTGGTTCACCCAAGCTTCTCCGTGCATGCCCATCATGCCGAGATTGAGCGGGTGCGATGCGGGGAACGCGCCGAGGCCAAGAAGCGTGAGCGCGACCGGAATGCCCGCCCGCTCCGCAAAATCGCGCACCTCGCGCATGGCTCCAGAAACGATAATGCCGTGTCCGGCGAGAATCACCGGCCGCTTCGAATTGTGGATCAACTCGAGCGCCTGCGCGTACTCCGCCGGAGCCGGCGAAAGGTCGGGCCGGTAACCCGGCAATTGTGGCTTGGCCGCTTCCCAGTCGAACTCGCACGTACCCTGCTGCGCATCCTTGGTGATATCAACCAGCACCGGACCAGGTCGCCCCGACCGCGCCACATAAAAAGCTTCCCGAATCGTGCGGGCCACTTCGCTGGCGTGCGTAACCAGGTAGTTGTGCTTGGTGATCGGCAGGGTAACGCCCGTGATATCCGTTTCCTGAAACGCGTCCGACCCAATCAGTTTGCTGCCCACCTGGCCCGTGATGCAGACGATCGGTATGGAATCCAGCATGGCGGTAGCGATTCCGGTGACCATGTTCGTCGCCCCCGGCCCCGAAGTCGCAACCGCAACTCCCACCTCTCCACTGGCGCGCGCGTAGCCGTCGGCCATGTGGGTTGCGCCTTGTTCGTGGCGCACCAGGATGTGATGGATCTTGCTGTGCTTCAGCGCGTCGTAGGCGGGCAGAATGGCGCCCCCGGGATAGCCAAAGACGTGTTTCACGCCTTCCCGTTCCAGACACTCCCAAAGGATACTGGCGCCGGTCATTGTCTTCGTCTTGCTCATGCCTGGCGTGCTTTTCTGATCCGTCATGCGACCTCCCTTCGATGGTCATATTCCGATGCAATCATGCGACTGTTAGGAAAAAACAAAACCCACCTTGCCAGCGTTTCTGGCGGGTGGGATTCGGGAGCGCTTATGATTTCTAGTTTATCAGCTCACTCTTTCCCCCGCACCGGACCGGACGGACATACTCGTACTCCGGGGATTTTAAAACTAAGTCGTCGGAGACGCCGTCCATTCCTCACTGTGGCACCAAAGAATTGACGTGATACTACCCGACCGACCGGCCGGTTGGCAAGCGAAAAGTCAGCCCGCCTACTTCAGTCCCGTAACCACAAAAAGATTGCTCAGCCGTCGCGGACCCCCGTACGTATAGTACTTCCCGTCCGGCGTCATCAATATGTCCGAGATGCGCTCGATGCCCGTGGCATCAGACGGCTGTAATTGGCGGACAAACTGGCGACTGCCGGTGAGAAAATCGAAACGATAAATTTTCACGGGAATGTCGCCGTTGCTGACGAAGAAGCTGTGGTTGTCGGTGGTGTGATTGATCGGCCAATCCCCCGCTGTCCACTTCGGTAACGGAATTGGTTGACCGCCTTCGATAGGGTACAAGCCCCAGTTCTTGTGCGCATCCCACGCCAGCACGTACTTGCCATCGGCCGTTAAGTATCCGAAGCTAGAGACGCCGGGAGGCAAGACCGGGCGAAGCGCATCCCCCTCCAGCGATTGCACATAAACGCGAAAGTCGTCGGGAATAACGAGGATGTGCTTTCCATCGGGCAAGAAACGGCCAAGCGGATTCCGCAATTTGCCCGTCTTGATCGTGCGCGGTTCACCGGCTCCGGTCGGCAATAAGAGCATCGATCCACCTTCGACGTTAGTCGTGGCCAGCACCCACTTGCCGTCATCCGAGATGGAGAAGGCGTCGTTGTCACCGATCCGAACCGCGGGCGAACCGTCCGTCTTGCGAATGTAGATCGAATAGTTGGCTCCGCCTCCCTCGCCCTGCTCATCAATCAGCAGCCAACGTCCATCCGGAGTAAGGTCGCGTCCATTCGACCAGTCCAGCCACGAAAGGTCGCGTTCCTGCGGACTGCCCGGCGTCACTCCCACAATCAGACGGCGACTCTCCTCCTGCGCTAAAAGCACGCGGCCATCGGGCGCGATGTCGTGGAGCACCAGCGTCCCGGGCACGCGCAGCACCGGCCGCACCCGCCCGGAAAGGCTGACGGCGTAGAGTCCGCGGTTGTTCCCGGTGTTGCTGCCGGCAAACCAGACCTCGCTGCCGGATGGAGTCCAGGCAAGACCGTCCAGTGATGACCAACCGCCCGAGAGCACCCGTTTGTGGCCATCTACGTCAACCACACACACGTCTCCCCGATCGTCGCCCGGCGGATGTTCGAAAAACGCGATGTGCTGCTGATCGGGAGAAATTCGTGCATAGTTGAACCACCCGGAAGATGCCGTCACCAGCACGTGGCCCAAGGGAAATTCAAGCTGGTACTGGGAGCCGCTGCGGATGACGGCGAGCCGGGAACCATCGCGAGCCCAATCGGCATCCTCCACCCCATCGAGCATTTCCTTGGGCGCCCCGCCGCTCAGCGACAGGCGCGCCAACATGCCGGTTCGCTGCCAGCCCAGGTTGCGCCGCCAGTGTTGCAGCAGCGCCATTTCTCCTTGCGGCGAGATCGCCAGCAAGTCAGCGTCGCTGACTTCGAGCGCACGCGAAGCCACACCATCGATGCGCGTGGAAAACAGCTCCGGATGCGGCTTGCCTTCCCACGCGGCGGAATAAATCACGTTTTGTCCGTCGGGCGCAAAGCGCGCTGCCGTAACCGTGCCGCGCCGAAAGGTGAGCGGCTTGAACGATGGCGAAGAAGCCGGCCTCAACGACCAACCAGCCCAAAAGATCGCAGCCATTGCGCACAGCGACAAGGCTACGATTGCGGCCATGCGGCTCACCCGCGCGCCCGGCCGCCGCACCGGCGCAATCGCCGCCACCTGGCTGGTGCTCCCCGAGAGACTCTGCAGATTGAAGGCTACGTCGCGCGCTGATTGGAAGCGTTCTGCGGGGTTCTTCTCCAGGCAGTGCCGCACGATGCGTTCCATTGCCGGCGGTACGCTGCGATTTGTTTCCGTAAGCTCCGGCGGATCTTCTTTCAGGATGGCGCTCATGGTTTCCACCGAAGTCTCGCCCCGAAAGGCGCGCCGCCCGGAAAGCATCTCGTATAGGATGGCCCCAAAACTGAACAGGTCGGAGCGATGGTCCGCGGTTTGTCCCCTCACCTGTTCCGGAGACATATAACCGACGGTGCCCATCACCATGCCCGGCTCCGTTCCAGAGACCAGGGTCGCGGCATCCGTCGCCGGAACTCCCTCGGAACGGGCCAGCTTTGCCAACCCGAAGTCGAGAATCTTCACGCGGCCATCGCGGGTGATGAAAATGTTCTCCGGCTTCAAATCGCGGTGGACAATCCCCTTCTCGTGCGCCGCCGCCAGGCCTCGCGCAATCTGTTCCGCATAATCGGCCGCCTTGCGCATGGGCAGCGCGCCACCACGCAAGCGCTCCCGCAGCGTTTCGCCCTCCAGCAACTCCGCCACAATGTAGGGAGAACGCTCGTGCTCACCGAAATCATGAATGGCCATTATGTTGGGGTGGTTGAGTGACGCGACGGCCTGTGCTTCCTGTTGGAACCGATGCAAACGGTCAGGATCGCGGGAGAACTCGGTGGGCAAGACTTTGACAGCAACGTCGCGGTTGAGCCGCGCGTCCCGCGCCCGGTAGACTTCCCCCATCCCACCCGCGCCAGCCGGCGCGACCACTTCGTACGGTCCGAGCTTGGTACCGGGGTTGAGAGTCATGTGCGCGCAATTATACGGGGATTCCGTAACTCATTGCCTACTCCCTGGTCTTCCGTTCCCGCTCTGGCGACTCGGCATCCAGCACTTCCCTCACCTTGGCGATGAGCGCCGATAAGGAGAACGGCTTGGCCAGGAACCACAGGCCAGCATCAAGCACGCCGTAGTGCACGATGGCGTTGCTGGTGTAGCCCGAGATATACAGCACTCGAGTTCGCGGCGAGATCTTCTGCACTTGCTCGGCCAGCTGCCGCCCGTTCATCCCCGGC
>Ga0187862_10004145_pt1 | contig 13916 bp, 9 predicted proteins | sample June2016WEW_10_1_FD_133003 | JGI IMG/M metagenome (GOLD analysis project Ga0187862, IMG submission 133003) | Peatland microbial communities from SPRUCE experiment site at the Marcell Experimental Forest, Minnesota, USA - June2016WEW_10_150 | ecosystem: Environmental > Terrestrial > Soil >...
CTTCCCATGGGAAGTCTGTCGATCAACTCCTTGTCGACGTCGGTGTGGGAGGTCGGGTCGTTCTCCACCAGATCACCCGCAGCCTCGACTGAGACCGTCGTGGAAGAGGTAGGCACCTGAAGATTGATCTGCACACTGGCGGGCACGACGGAGCGGACCGGTACATCCTGCGCGTATGGAGCGAATCCCTCCGCCTTCACCGTCATGTGGTACGGATTAAAGGGCACGTTCGTGAAACTGAAATTTCCCTTGCTGTCGGTGGTAGTCGTTCGGTCATAGCCGCTCACCGGGTTATGAATCTCGACGCTTGCATTCGCCACCACCGCACCCGAGGGGTCGAGGACGGCGCCGTTGATCGATCCCGAGCTTCCTCCTGACTGCGCGTAAGCGTGAAGGCCCAGCGCCAAACAGAAAGCCATCAAAAAAGCCGCATGAAGCGACTTCTTGTATGAAGTCAGCATGAATTCCTCCAGAAGAAGTTGGTCCGTATAAAGATTAAGGACACGGTTCACGGGACGCGAACCTGGCCTGTACACAGCTGAAATTTGATCTTTAGACGCTCGGAGGCGGGCGGACACATAGGGCGAAGGCTATCAGGCGTTGCTTGGCGGGAACCGACTGCGGCCGAAAGGTGGATACGACAACGAATGTGGCACGAGTTAATGGGGCCGGGGCCTTGGGAGACGCTGAATGGGCGGCGACACAGACGGTACAGGTTACCCCTTCGGTCGCGCTCGAATGGTGATGCGCAGCGAATGCCACCGCCGACCAGAAGGTCAGCACGATGCACAGACACGCTATCCGTTTCGAGATCGTCCCCATAACTCCCACGCCACGAACCTATCTTTTGAATCTATACCAAAACAGAAACGAAACGCAACGGGAGCATCGGTAGTGGTGCAGTTTGGAAATTGCCGTCCCTCAGCGGCTAAAGCCGCGATGAAAATACGATGCTTACGGCGCGGCTGAAGAGGCTGCGGGAAAGGTCGTTTCCGGTCAAGACCTGTGGCCTCAGCGGCTAAAGCCGCGTTCAAAACAATGCCGTTACCGCAGCGCTGAAGCGCTGCGCCACCCAAAATCACGCGCGAGATCGAGTTTTTCCGCAGGCTGTGAAGCCGCGCCCTTTCAAAACCGATTCAAACTGCACCCCTACCGGAGCATCTTGCCCACAGGAACTAGCTCCAGGGGCGGGCTGAGCAAACGAAAATAGCCTGTAACGCTGGAGCGCTGAAACGCACTACCAGATGTGCGGTGTTGCAGACTGGGTCCCTCGCAGACGAGGAAGCCAGCCCAACGCCGGGGAGGTTGACATTGGTTGCCCGCAAAGTTTCTGCGCGTCTGAAGCCGAACTCGCTTACGGAATTTACGAATCTCATGGAGAGTGAAATCCTCCCCTGGCTGCGAAAGCAAGAGGGCTTTCTGGATTTGATCACCCTGGCTGTCCCCGCTGCCCGAGAGGTCGCAACCATCAGTTTCTGGGATGACAGCGGGAAGGCGCAGGCTGGCAGCGCAAGCGGTTATCCAGAAGCGATGAAGGTTCTCGAAAAACTCCTGGACGGGCCTCCTTACGTTAAGACATTTGACGTGGTCGGCATGACCTTCCAACAGATCTCCCTCGCACGGCCGCCGGCAGCGGAAGATTTGGTCCGAGAAGCCGGTTCAGCAGAACTTCGTTGTCGCTCCTATGAGTCGAACGCCTGACAGAACTTGGCGGATACAAGTGCATCGCGGCAGGCCACACCCAGCCCCACTATTGCGTCTGAACTTTTGTGGGCGGGCGTTTGAGTTCGGCGATAAGGTCCTGGAAATGCGGGTTCTGGCGGAGGTTTTTCAGATCGTCGTCGGCCATCATGCCATCGGCATCGTTATACCCGCGATTGATGGACTCGTGTAGATATTGCAGTGCATCATCGGAGTGATTGGCAGTCACTGCCACACAGGCGAAGTCATACCACACCGTCCAGCGGTCTCCTCGCCCCGCGGAATTGCCTTCCTTTTCGATCACGTCATGGAACAGCTTGCTGGCCTCGGCATAGCGATGGTTGTGGGCCATCGCAGTCCCGAGTTGCCGTAACGAGGCAAGCGTTTGGGGATGTTGCGGTCCCAGAACACGCAGCCGGACGTCGAAGGCCTCCCGAGCGATCTTCTCGGCTTCCGCGTAGTGGCCCTCCCTGATCAGTATTGCGGCAAGATTGTCGTGCGACATCAAGGTATAGAGGCTGTCCGATCCGAGGACACGAACCTGAGTCGCAAGCGTTTCCCGTTGCAATTCTTCAGCCTCGTGGAGATGGCCTTCTTCAAAGAGCAGGTTTGCCAAAGTCGATTTGCAATGCAGCGCGGCAGCGGATTCGGGTCCACGGGTTCGCAGCCAAATTCCCAACTCGTCGCGATAGAGTTTCTCGGCATCGGCCCGGTGGCCTTCCTTGGAGAGAACGTACGCAAGGCTATCGATAGAGTCGACGGTTAGCGGGTGCTCGGGCCCCAATACACGCTGCTCGGTGGCCAAAACTTCGCGATTCAGCGGCTCGGCTTCCGCTAAGCGCCCTTGCCACGCGATGGCCATTACCAGACTGCTCCTCGCTCTTAGAGTTCCAGGGTATTCTGCTCCCCAGACGCGGGGAGCGACATTGAGCAGCTGCCGATACTCTTGTTCAGCCTCGGCAAATCGGCTTTGCACCAGAAGAGCAGTACCCAGGTTATCCATTGACCGCAAGATTTGGTCGCTCTCCGGACCCAACCTACGAGTGCCGACCTCAATCACCTCACGTTCCAGTCTCTCCGCCTCGTCGTAATGAGCCTGGTATATCAGGGCGCCGGCCAGGTAATCCATGGTCTTGAGCGTAAGCGGATCGTCGGCTCCGAGAACGCGGCGCTCGCCCGCCAGCGCCTGGCGCTCCAGCTTCTCCGCATCGGCAGGATGCCCTTCGCGATGCAGAATCAAACCCAGCTGGGTCATCGACTCCAGCGTCTTTGGGTCATCAGGTCCAAGCAGGCTCAGTCGAGCGTCCAAGGCAGGCTTGGCCAGTTCATGAGCGCGAGCGTAGAGCCCCAGATTCGCGTAGGTGCTCGCCATGACTTGCATCATCTGCGATTGAACCTCAGGATCCTGCGCCAGCCCCGTGCTCATATCCTTCGACGCCTTGTCGAGGATCTCGCGGGCCGTGACGCTATTGCCGCGAGCCTGGCTCGGATCGGACACCTTGAACATGCCGGTCATGAAATCGGTGATGCGGGTGGCGCGATCCCGCTCGCGGTTCGCTCGGTCTCGCTCCAGAGTAATCCGGCGCAACTGCACCGCTTGTAAAACGGAAAAAGCGGCCAGCAACAACATCAATCCAGCGGCCACACTCACGGCCACCCGGTGCCGCCGGACGTACTTCCGCAAGCGATAGCCAGTGCTTGCCGGACGGGCCACCACCGGCTCATGGTTCAGAAACCGTCGAATGTCGGCGGCCAGTTCTGCGGGCGCGCCATACCGATGAGCGCGATCTTTCTCCAGCGCCTTCATCGTGATCCAGTCGAGATCGCCGCGCAGCAGGTTCACTAACTGCCTGGGCTCGGTACCGCGCGCTTCCGCCGTCTCGGTCGATGTATCCCGATCCGCGCCCACCTTGGCGCTCGGGAGCGGCGGTTCTTCCTCGCGCAACTTCCGCAGCAACTCGTCGAGCGGTTGCTTCTGCCGCTGCTTGGTCTCAAACGGCTGCAACCCGGCCAGCAGCACATAGAGAACGACTCCCAGCGAGTAGACGTCGGTGCGCGTGTCGATGTCCTGCACACCGTCTTGCACGCCGTCCTGGAATCCGGGATCGGCCTGCTCCGGACTCATGTACCCGGGCGTCCCCACAAAATGTCCCAGTTGCGTAAACAGACTCTTGCCCTCAGCTTGCGGCGTGGTCGCCTTCGCCAGCCCGAAGTCGATGATCCGCGGCACCGGCTTGCCGTCCACTTCGACCACCAGAATGTTTGCCGGTTTCAGATCGCGATGGATGATCGCTTTCTGGTGCGCGTGTTGCACGCCTTCGCAGGCCTGGATGAAGAGTTCGAGCCGATCCCTGATGTTGAGTTTCTTCTGATCGCAATACTCCGTAATCGGTAGACCGGGTACGTACTCCATCACGAAGTACGGTTGGCCCTGCGGCGTCGCCCCGGCGTCAAACACCTTGGCGATGGCGGGATGATCCATGATCGCCAGTGATTGCCGCTCCGCCTGGAAGCGTTGCACGACCGACTCGTCGTACATCCCAGCCTTGATCAGCTTCAGGGCAACTTGCCGCCGCACCGGAGAAGTCTGTTCCGCCAGCCAGACTTGTCCCATGCCTCCTTCACCAAGCTTGCGGACGAGTTGAAAACGCTGGGCAAAGACTTGTCCCGCTTCCAACGTGCCCACAGCTCCGAAGCCATCCAAATTCATATCCGAGTTCATTGCTTCGGTCAGCGGCGGCGATTGCAGGAAGCCGGAACGGATATCTTCGCCGGCCAGCAGAAGTGATTCCACCTCGGCGCGCAGCGCGGCGTCGGAGGAACAGGCCTCGTCGAGGAATCCAGCGCGCTGCTCGGGGGCAAGTTGCATGGCCTGATGCAGCAGCTCTTTAACACGCTCCCAAGGTTGGATGGTCATATCTCGCCCATCATGGTCCGTCCGTCATAGCTCTGCTGTCCTGCTCATTTGCCGGTGCAACCAGACGCGCGCGGTGGCCCAGTCGCGGTCGACGGTGGCGCGCGAGATCCCCAGTACCTCGGAAATTTCGGGAGCCGACAGGCCCCCGAAGAACTTCATCTCTACGATCTTTCCCTGGCGCTCGTCGATGCGAGACAACTCGTCCAGCGCATTGTCCAAAGCCAGGAGCTCTGTATCTGGGGTGACGGGCAGTGTCGCCAGATCCTCGAAGGCGATCCGGCACCCCCCGTCGCGTTTGTTCGCCCGGCGGCTGCGGGCATAGTCCACGAGGATTTGCCGCATGAGCCGCGAAGCCACCGCGATAAAATGCGCGCGGTTCTTTAGCTCAATCGGTTGACCTCCCAGTAGCCGGAGGTAGGCCTCGTGAACCAGCGCCGTGCTCTGTAGCGTGTGATCGGGTCGCTCGGATTGAAGGTGATAGTGAGCCAGACGCCGTAGCTCCTTGTAGACCAGGGGCACTAAGGCGCGGAGGGCTTTTTCGTCGCCCTGCTTCCAGTGCAGCAAAAGCTCAGTGACCTGGCCGGGCTGGTCTTCAGGCATGCCTAGTGGTCACCCCCATTTTCGGCGGAAGGTCACCAGCATATTCGCCGCCTTGACCGTCGTCAATCCCCTTTGATTTCTTCAAGATGAGTCGCACCCTGCCCGCTCAAATATTTTTTTGTGGCGGATGAGGCGTTTTGCTCGCGTTTTCCGCCTTTCTATACAAGAGCGCGGGGTTCCAAACGGGGGTTCCGCGAGTTCTGGCGAGGCAGCGGGTGGCTTCTTGGGGAAGCAGCCATCCGCTGCCTTTTACGTTCTAAGAGGCTCATCAAGCCGAGAGATTCGAGCCGCCACTCGCAAGGTTACCAAGGTCGCTGCACTAGACTGGCTTCGCCTCCTCACCATCTGCATCTGGAGCCGCCACCCCTCTCTCGCTAGACTTCACTGGACAGACAAACCTGGGCATGGGAGTTGATCGCACCTCCCGGAATCCCTGCCCTTTTCTTGAACCAGAAGTCGCGCCTCGTTGCTCAGCTAGGAAACGAGGCGCAGCGAGGAACCGAGTCAGTATGCCCTTGCAGTGGATCAACTCGTTCCGCCTTTGGTTTGCCGCTCTCATCGGGATCATTCCGGTCATCGCGACCTTGGTGACCTGCATCTTCAGCGTGATTTTGGCCCGCGCGACCCTGCGTTATGTGGAGGCGACCGACAAAGGCTTGTCTCTTGCGCGCGATGAGTTTGAGCGCGAATGGTCGCCTGATTTGCACATCAAACTCGAGCGCGTGTCGGCTACCGAAGTCAGGATCATCGTCACCAACCTGGCCAAGAGTTCTGTCCTCCTGCAACTGTTGCAGTTGCGCAAAATCTCGCATGCCGTTCCCTTCGAGCGCCACCGCCTGAATGATCCCCTGGTGGGCGGCATGACCTGGACCCAGGAGATGGGCAGGCGCATCCTGGCCTGCACTGGGAAAGAATTCGAAGGTCCGATCGCGGCCTCGATGACTTTTTATTCTTCGGGAAGAATGTTCCGCACGGATTGGTTTCGGTCACACATCCAGGTGCGTGACGGCCGCATCCTCGCCCTCGAACCCAGCAACATGCCGGCCCGGCGCGTGCGTGTCGTGGAACGCAAAGGCCAGGAGCGCCGCCGCGATTTCGTGCAGGACGTCACCGCCGACGTAGCCCCCAACAAACCCGACAGAAAGCCGGATGAGAAGGCTTTCGTGACTGGGGCTTGAGCTAATTGGATAAAATCCGGCAACCGCGTTGCTCGGACTCGACTCTGTAGCGCCAGCGGCAGGCCAGCCCTGCTAAGCTCGTTTCTGCGGGAAACATGCCGTGTAAACGGGGCTGCGTGAATCGGAAATACGACCTCATCATTCTCGGAGCCGGCGCTGCCGGCCTGATGTGTGCCATCGAAGCTGGCAAGCGGGGCCGGAGTGTCCTGGTACTGGAACGCGCGGATCGCATCGGCAAGAAGATTCTGATCTCCGGTGGCGGCCGCTGTAATTTCACCAACCTCCACGTCGGCCCGGAAAACTTTCTTTCGACCAATCCACACTTCGCCAAGTCGGCGCTGGCGCGCTATGCTCCAGCCGACTTCGTGCGCCTGGTCGAAAAACATCGCATTCCCTACCACGAGAAAAAACTCGGCCAATTATTCTGCGATCGAGCGGCGAGCGACATCACGGCAATGCTCGAGCAGGAATGCCGCGAAGCAGGAGTGGAAATCCGGTGCAACATCAAAGTGAGTAAGGTGCTGGAAAACGAGGCGCTGAAGAACGAGGTGCACAAAAACGAGGCGCACAAAAACGACCAGTTCACCGTCCAAGCCGAGGACGCCAGCTTCAGCGCGCCCCGCCTGGTAGTCGCCACCGGAGGCCTATCGATCGCGAAAATCGGCGCCACCTCGTTTGGCTACGATCTGGCCCGGCGATTCGGCGTGAAGATCGAACCTCCACGCGCCGCCCTGGTTCCGCTTGTCTTCAGCGAACGGGACCGCAAGCGCTGGTGCGATCTTGCAGGAGTTTCGACCGAGGTGGTCGCTTCCACGCGCGGCGCGAAACACAACACGACACAGACGTTCCGCGAAAACATGCTTTTCACTCATCAGGGCATCAGTGGCCCCGCGATTCTCCAGATCTCCTCTTACTGGGACGGCCAGGACACGATTCATCTCGACCTCGCGCCCGACCGCGATCTCACCGCTGAGTTGCGTCGGCGTGGCCATCGCGACCAGTCGAGCTGGAAGGCGCTGCTCAGGGAAGTCCTGCCTCGCCGCTTCGCGGATCGCTGGCTCGAAATTTATCCGTTCGCCGGCAACTCCGATCGCGCCTTCGCCGACGCCGAACAGCAACTGCATGCGTGGGAAGTGAAGCCGGAAGGTACGGAGGGTTACGGAAAAGCCGAAGTCACCGCGGGCGGCGTTGATACCAACGAACTGTCTGCCAAGACCATGGAATCAAAGAAGGTGCCCGGCCTTTTTTTCATTGGGGAAGTCGTGGACGTTACCGGACAACTCGGCGGCTTCAACTTCCAGTGGGCCTGGGCGTCGGGATTTTGCGCCGGACAGGCGATGTGAGGACAGGCGATGTAGGGATGCCCCGCGAAACGATGCGAACGCGCGATGCCGTTACTGAATCTCCGCGCCTTCCTGCATGAACGGCATGCGGGAGAGAATTTCGGCGGCCTGTTCCAGTTGCTTGAGATCTTCGGGGGTGAAGTCCGCGCCCGCGACCGAAACATCCAGGCCCTTGCGCGAAACCTGTACCACTCCCATCACTTTTCCTCCGGAGGGCGCCACGGGAACCGACATGATTTTCTGAATCGGCATTTGGTCCTGGCTTCGATCTTCTACCTCGGCTCCCAGCTTCACCGCTTCAAACAGGCTGACATGCTTGACGCGCATGAACGCATTCGATAGTAGCGGAGTGCGAGTCGCGGCCGTTCGCGCTGCAACCGCCGATCCGCTAAGCGGCAGCACGCCCGCGGATCGCAGCTCCGGCGGATAGATAAATCGCAGACTGCCCTTCTCTAACCTGAGCAGTGCCACTTCGCTGCGCCGTACATGCAGAATCTGAGCCAGCTTGAGGCAAACTCTATCCGAACTCGGAGATTCCGCAAGCATGCTCTCCAAGTCACTGAGGCTGGCCTTGGCGGCTTTGGTCGCGACACCGTGATTGCCTATCGATGACATAGTCGTAGCCACAGTCCTTACCCGTTTATCCTGCGGGCACCAGCGACTTTTCCACAAGTTACCAGAGTACTTTTTGCTGCCTTCCCGCAACGCGAGCTTGTCCACGTCCCAAGGAGTGACTTTTTTTATACGGAGTAGCGAATTTTTCGATGCCTTGCGGCACACTTCCACAGGTGTTCGCGCTATATTTGGATATATCATTGATCGTAGATAGTCGGATAGCGACTGTGGGGTGAAGCGTATGTCGCTGATTCATTACGCAAGACCATTCCTGGAGTTGGGTATCTGTAAGGAGTACTGCATGGCTCGCAAGACAACTGGAAACACGACCACCAATCGCAGCAAGAAAACCGTAGCCTCCGTTCAGCCTGCCACGGTGCAGGTTGTGTCCGAAGTTCCCGGAAACGGGAGGCCGGTCAGCCTCGCTCCTTCCAATTTGGAAGAAGAGATTCGGCGCCGCGCCTACGAACTCTACTTGCAGCGCAGCGCCAGTGCGGGCAACGGCAATGGCGACGAGAACCAGGATTGGCTGATTGCGGAGCGCGAGATTCTTTCGCGCCACGACAGATTGGCACACCACACGACGGCGTAGATCCCGTCAGGTGCGAGCTTGAATTCCGGGCGAGCGCGGAACATCGCCCGCTGAAGTTTTGCCTGCTGGAGAATTACAGTTACTGCTGCACGGCCTGAACCAGCGCCGGTCTCACCTGTTCGCGCTGAATTTCTGAGGCGTCCCACGCGCCACCCAGAGCCTTTACCAGATAGACGGAAGTGACCATTTGCTGACCAAGCAACTGCGTTGCCAGGCGTTCGTTGCTCAGGAGCGTGGATTGCGCGGTAATCACATCGAGGTAGGTGGTGACGCCGCCGACATAACGGCTATTGGCGATGTCGAGCGCGCGGCGTGAGTCGGCGACCGCCGCCTGCTGCGTTTTCGCCGCCTGGTTAAGCAACGCGAGACCGGAGAGACCGTCCTCCACCTGCTGAAATGCCTCCAGCACCGATTCGCGATAGTTAGCGACGGATTCGTCGTAGGCTGCGCGGCTGGCTGCCAGGTTGGCGCGATTGCGTCCGCCGTTAAAAATCGGCTGCAGCAGATTACCACCCAGTGACCAAAGAGCGCTGGGAGCGCTTATCAGTGTGGCGATGTCGCGGCTTTCATATCCGCCACCCCCGGCCAGCGTGATATGCGGATAAAACGCAGTCATCGCTAAACCGACTTGCGCATTTTCGAATGCCATCTGGCGCTCGCTGGTGGCTACGTCAGGCCGGCGCTCCAGAATCTCCGATGGAAGTCCGGTGGGAATCGCTGGTGGCGTGGCATTGAACGGCGCCTCGGCCAGATTGAAAGCCGAGGCGGATTTCCCCGTCAGCACGGCAATGGCATGTTCGTATTGCGCCCGCTGCTGCAGCACCAATTGAAGCTGGGTTGCCGTCGAATCGAGCAACGCCGCCTGCTGTGCAACTTCCAGCCCATTCGCGACCCCGCCTTCGTGACGATGGTTGACCAGGTCCAATCCTCTTTGCTGAATTTCGACTGATTGCCGCACCACTCCGGCTTCACGGTCGAGTTCGCGCAGGTTGAAATAGTCTGCGGCGAGTTCGGCGGTTAACACCAGGCGCACATTTTCCAGGTCGGCCGCGCTTCCCTGCAGCGAAGCGTTGGCCGCTTCGAGATTGCGGCGCACACGTCCGAACAAATCAAGCTCGTAGCTGACGGAAAACGGGACGACAAAATCACTCTGGGTAAAGGGCGGCAATTCGCCGCCCGAAAATGGACGGTTGCTGGAAAGTTCCTGGCGCTGCCCGCTGGGATTGACGCTGACCGTGGGAAAGTATGCCGAAGATGCAATCCGCGCCTGCGATCGCGCTTGCGATAGGCGGTCCCGCGCCGCCGTCAGCGACTGGTTTGCCTGAAGCAGTTCCTGCTGCAGCCGGTCGAGTTCCGCATCATGAAATATCTGCCACCACGCGCCCTTGGGAATTGCGTCCTTCGGAGCCGCCGCCTGCCACGGCCCTTCGCCTTTCCACGTGTCGGGAACCTGCGCGGCGGGACGCTTATATCCCGGTCCGACGGTGCACGCCAAGCCCGCAAGTAATGCCACGGCCAGCAATGCCCAACACCCAACACGGAGACACGGTGGCACGGAGGAAGGCTTTTTCCTAGGTTCATCGTCGACCCGTAGTTGGTTTATAAGGGACGAAATCATGAACTTGCTTTTCTCCGTGACGGAGCCTGCCCTGAGCGTCGTCGAAGGGTGCCTCTGTGTTGAGGTTCTGATCTATGCAATCGCTTCACGAGTGAGTATCTCCCGTGCTCGGCTTCGCGACGTGCAGTTGCTGCCCTTCCTCGAGTGAGTCGGACGGATTGATGATGATCTGATCGCTGACGTCGAGCCCGCCAAGAATCTCGAGCGTAGCTCCGAAATCGCGCCCAATGCTGATCGGGCGCAAATGCACCTTGCCGTCCTTGTCGACGACCGCAACCTGCGCCCCCTCGGCGCGGAACAGCATGGCGTTTACCGGAATCGTAATCCGCGGAACGGATGTCCCGGTCGCAAAATGCACCTGGCCGAAAGAACCGGGCAGCAGCTTGCCATCTTTGTTCGGAACATCCACTTCCGTGTTCAGGGTGCGCGTGGCGGGATCGATCGCGTCGGCGGTGCGAGCTACTGTTCCCAGGAATTTCTGGCCGGGAAATTCCTGCAGCGTAACGCTCGCCTTCATTCCCGCTTTTATGTTCGGCGCATACGCCTGCGGAACACTCACGTAAACCCGGAGCGGATCGACGCGTGCGATATCGAACAGCTCTCTGCCAGTCGCTTGCGCTCCGGAATTGATGAGCGCGCCCGGATCAACATTGCGCCGGGTAAGCACGCCGGAAAATGGAGCGTACACGTTCTTGAAAGATTCGAGATCTTGGAGGCGGCGAAGGTTCGCATCCGCCGCGGCAAGGTTGGCTAGCGCCTGCTGGTAGCCGCTGGCTTGCTGGTCAGCCTCCTGCTGCGAAACCGAGTCGGTCGTGCGCAGATTCGCCCAGCGGTCGGCGGAGATTTTCGCCAACTCCAGCGCCGCTTTGATCTGCTCGCGGCTGGCTCTGGCCTGGGACAGTTCCTGATCGACTTCCGGAGTGTCAATCGACGCCAGCAGTTCGCCCTTTTCAACCTTGCTTCCCATGTCCTTGTACCAGCGCAAGAGGTAGCCGTTGGTTCGGGCAAAAATCGGGGACTCTATAAAGGCCTGCAAATTTCCGGGCAACACCAGTTCGTCGTTTCCAGGCGCGGCTTGCGGTTGCACTACGGCGACGGTCGGAACTGAGACGGCTTCGGTTTCTTTCGCCAGCGCGTCGGTTTCGGTCTTCTTATTCACAAAAGTGACTGCACCGGCGGTAATCAGGACGAGCAGCGCAGCGCCAATCAGAATCTTTCCCCGGCCTGCCGGAGCCGGACCCAGATTGGAAGGCTGATAGTTATCTGGACGCACGGCCTCCGTCTCGTTCTGCTCGGGCGCTATGGTTGGCGGTTGAACTGGCATAATTGCGCTCTCCAAGAAATTCTCTGCTTCTCTTCTTATCTATTCTCTTCTTACCTAGTTACTGCAGTTTACTTCTGCTCCGGCTGCTGCTGTGCCTCGCGGCGGCCATGAATCATGGTAAACACGCTCGGCACGAAAAATAATGTCGCTACGGTTGCGAAGAGCAGGCCGCCGATCACGGCGCGGCCCAGCGGCGCATTCTGCTCGCCGCCTTCTCCGAATCCCAGCGCCATCGGCACCATGCCGATAATCATGGCAAGGGCCGTCATAATCACGGGACGTATGCGGGTGTGGCCCGCTTCGAGAGCTGCTTGCCGCGCGGGCGCTCCCGCGTTCATGCGGTCGCGGGAAAACGAAACCAGCAGAATCGAATTCGCCGTCGCCACCCCCATGCACATCACCGCACCCGTCAGCGACGGAACACTGAGCGTGGTGCGCGTAATCAGCAGGAACCAGCAGATGCCCGCCAGCGCCCCCGGCAACGCAGTAATAATGATAAAGGGATCGAGCCACGACTGAAAGTTAACTACGATCAGCAAGTAGACGAGTACGATCGCCCCGATCAGGCCAACGCCCAAGCCGAAGAACGAGGACTGCATGGTCTCAATCTGCCCGCGAACCACGATTTGCGTTCCGCGCGGCAGATAATACGGGTCCTGAAATGGTTTGAGCGCCTTCATGATGTCCGACGCCACCCCGCCGAGATCGCGTCCCTGCGTGCTGGCATACACATCGATGACCGGCTGCACGTTGTAATGGTTGACCACGGCCGGACGCGCCACCGGAGTGAGTTGAACCAGGTTACCGAGCACCTGTGGAGCCGTCTGCGCACTCATGCCCGTCACCGGCGTGTTCATCAAGTCCTGCACCGATGTCATGTGATACTGTGGCGTCTGGATGGCGATGTTATAACTCACTCCGTTCTTTGGATTCAGCCAGAAATTGGGAGCCGTCTGGAAGCTTCCACTCAAGCTGATCAGCACGCTCTGGGCTACTTCCTCGGCATTCAGTCCGACTTGATTGATACGCGTGCGGTCCATGTCGAGATAGAGAGTGGGCAAACCCATCATCTGTTGCACGTGTACATCGGCGGCGCCGGGAATCTGGCGCAGCCGATTCGCGATTTTCTGCGCGATGTCGTAATTCCCGCGCATATCGGCGCCGATGACCTGAATGTCGACCGGCGCGGGCAATCCAAAATTAAGAATCTGCGACACGATGTCGGCGGGCTGGAAGAAGAACTCCACGCCCGGAAAACGCGATGGCAGTTCGCGGCGCAACCGGCGCACGTACTGCGACGTTGGATGATGGTGTTCCGGGTTCAACGAAATCAGAATCTCCGCATCGCTCGTCCCAATCACTCCCGAACTGGCGTAGGAGAGATTGATGCCGGAGTAGGGGACGCCGATATTGTCCATCATCGTCTGCAGTTCTTCCTTCGGAATCTCGCTGCGCAGCACCCGCTCCACGTCATCGCACAACCGCGCGGTCTCTTCCACCCGCAGACCGGGCCGGGCACGGAAGTGCAGACGGATCAGGCCGGCATCGACCTGCGGAAAGAAGTCCCGCCCCAGAAAGAACACCAGGCCGAGCGACAAGAAACAGAAAGCCGAAAAGCCGAGGCAGAATAATTTCCTGTGTTCGAGCGTGGTTTCCAGCAGTTGCCGGTAGCCGCCGCGGAATCTTTCAAACCAGCGCTCGAATCCGCGCTGCGATTTTCCCAGGAAGCTTTTCGGCTCGGCGACGCGGTGCTCATGTCCGCGCATGATAAACATCACCATCGTCGGGATCAGGGTCCGCGAGAGCAGATACGACGCCAGCATGGCAAAGCTCACCGCTTCCGCCAGCGGAACGAAAAGAAACTTGGCGACTCCGGCCAGAAAGAACATCGGCACAAACACGATGCAGATACTCAGCGTCGATACGAACGCGGGCACCGCGACTTGTTGCGCGCCGTCGAGGATGGCCTTCTTCATCTCCTTGCCCATGGCCAGATTGCGCTCGATGTTTTCGATCTCCACCGTCGCA
>Ga0187862_10004148_pt1 | contig 13909 bp, 11 predicted proteins | sample June2016WEW_10_1_FD_133003 | JGI IMG/M metagenome (GOLD analysis project Ga0187862, IMG submission 133003) | Peatland microbial communities from SPRUCE experiment site at the Marcell Experimental Forest, Minnesota, USA - June2016WEW_10_150 | ecosystem: Environmental > Terrestrial > Soil >...
GCGGCAGCGGGCAGTTCTATCAGTTGGCGAACCCGGCGGCGCAATAAGCGTGGCAATAAACCATTCAAAAAAAACGATTATGAAACAGAACAAACCAGCATCTCCGGTGGGAACCAGCAAGCAACAGAGCGGGGAGAAGAAGCCCTATCGCAAGCCGGGCTTGAAGCGCCTGGGGATGCTCCAATCGGTGGCGGGGAGCGGCATTAATTTTGGGAACTCGCGTGGGAAGAAAGTGTGACGCGGGGTTAATGCGGGCAGGCACAATCTAACGCAGCCAAGGGCAGCGGCAAGCCGCTCCCTTGGCTCTCTTTTTTCTGCGCCAATAAAATCAGCGGCACCCACGGCAGCAGCGCCGCATACAATATCGCCTGGCCGTTCCGCTTCGTTGCTTGATGCTGTTTGGTGGGCCGGACCTCCGTCGAGCCGAGACTCGATTGTGCGGCACAAAGACAGCGCAGGACAGCATCTCGCCCCTGCCATCACAGCCCATCACGCCCGCCGCTCTTTGATCGCCGCCAATATCTCCGCCACCACTTCGGACTTCGGCTTGGCCCCCAGGTTGCCCTTGCCGTGGAGACGCACGCTCACCTGGCCCGCCGCCATGTCGCGCTCGCCGATCACCAGCATGGTGTGGACTTTGGCCTGCTCGGCTTCTGCGATCTTGGCTTTGATCGGGTCGGCGCGGAAATCCGTTTCGCAGCGGACGAAGCCCGCGCGCAGTTCGCCCGCGATGGCTTTGGCGTAGTTCACCAGCGGTTCGGCGTTCCCGATGGTCAGCACGCGCGCCTGTTCGGGCGCCAGCCAGAGGGGGAAATTCCCGGCGTAATGCTCGATGAGAAAACCGATGAAACGCTCGTGCGTGCCGAGCGGGGCGCGATGGATGCACAGCGGCGTCTTGTCCGTGTTGTCCTTGTCGCGATAGACCAGCCCGAATTTGGCGGGGACGGCGAAATCAACCTGGTTGGTGGCCAGGGTGAATTCGCGGCCGATCACGCTCCAGACCTGCACGTCAATTTTCGGCCCGTAAAACGCGGCTTCATTCGCCACTTCGACGTAACTGATTTTCGAATCAATCAAGACTTGCCGCACCATGTCTTCGGTCTTCTTCCACAATTCCGGCTCGTTGACATATTTGGCGTTGTCTCCAGTCAAGCGCGAAGGGTCGTGGGTGCTGAAGCGCATCACGTATTTTCCGATGCCGAAGAGTTTGAAATACATTTGATACATCTCGTTCACGGCGTTAAATTCGTCCGCGAACTGATCGAGGCCGCAATAAATATGCGCGTCATTCATATTGAGCGAGCGGACGCGCATGAGACCAATCAACTCGCCGCTCTGCTCGTAGCGGTAACAGCAGCCGTATTCCGCCAATCGCAATGGCAGGTCGCGATAGCTGCGTGGCTCCGATGCAAAAATCAGATGATGATGTGGACAATTCATCCCCTTGAGGTAGTAGCGCTCCGAAACCTTATCTTCCTCCGACTCTTTAAGCTCCATGGGCGGGAACATCGAGTCTTTATACAAAATCGGCAGATGGCCGCTGGTCAGATATAGTTTTTCCTTTGCGATATGCGGCGTGCGGACGCGAACGTAACCGGCGGCGAATTCAGTTTCCTTGGCCAGCTTTTCCAGTTCCTCGACCAGCACCGTGCCTTTGGGAAGCCATAGTGGCAAACCAGGCCCGACAAGTTCCGGCTCAATCTTGAACAACCCCATTTCCGCGCCGATCTTGCGGTGGTCGCGGCGTTTGGCTTCCTCCAGCATCGTGAAGTAGGCCTCCAACTCGGTCTTGTTCTTGAACGCCGTGCCGTAGATGCGCTGGAGTTGCGGGTTCTTTTCGTCGCCCTTGTAATACGCGCTGGCAACGGTGGTGAGCTTGAACGCCCCGATGTTGCCCGTGCGCATGACGTGCGGCCCGGCGCAGAGATCCAGAAAATCGCCGTTCTTGAAATAGGTGATCTGCTCGCCTTCGGGAATGTCCGCCAGATTGCCGATTTTGAATTTGCTCGGATTGCCCGGTCGCTCGCCCAGCCCGCCCAGCCGACCGCTTTCCGCGTCCTTCAGCGCCTGCTCGCGCGTGACGACGACTTTCTCGAAGACATGATTGGCCTTGATCTCCTTTTTCATCTCCGCCTCGATGCGCTCGAAATCTTCCGGGCTGATGCGGTGGGCAAGTTCCAGATCGTAATAAAAGCCATTCTCGACCGGCGGCCCGGCGGCGAATTGAGCTTCCGGCCAGAGGCGCAGGATGGCGGTGGCCAGGACGTGCGCGCAGGAATGGCGGATGCGTTCCAGGTCGGACATCTTGTGGCGGTCGTCGAGCGATTTGCGTTCGTTATCCATTGAATGATTTTAACCACGGATGGCACGGATGGCACGGATAAAAAAACGGAGAAAACGGAGAAATCGGAGGTTTTTTCGCGGCGGAGGCAGGGCGGGGATCGGTACAACAAAAAGCCCCCGTCCAGTCTTGCGACCGAACGGAGGCAAATTGGGGGCTGGGAGTTCGCCACTCTCTCTTTCCCATGCTGACATTAGGCGCGCCCTTGCGGGGCTGCCAGCTTCCCGACGCCATTCTCCACGGCAAGCGGAATTATCGGCCTCATAGCAGGGCCGTCCAGCGCCTTGCGGTCACTGGATCATCGAGTGAGGCCTCTGAGCTCGCTTCGGCTGGCGTTTGCGGACGCCGGCTTGCGAACCAGGTAAAGACACGTTTGTGACTGCGGTTCCGCGTCTCCACCATTTGCGCCGGGACGGCCACCGCTTTTGGCGGTGCGTTGGCCCGGTGCCACGGGTCTGACCTCTTACCTCTGAGGCTGCTTTTCGCTCACAAGCCGGCGGCGCCGTTTGTAGCGTCGCCGACATTTTGGAAGGTTTATACAGACCATGCCTGGGCCTGTTTTTCTTCCCGGTCGGAATGCTCCCTTTGTCCCGCCTTTCGGCGTCTTTGCGGCCCCGATGAAAGGGCCGGCGGGAGTCACTCTTTCCGTGCTGATGCGCAGTAGCAACCGAATACCCTCTGGGTAACTGCGATTCCTCCAGGCCCGAAACCAGCCTGGAATACTTGACCCGGCTTGGAACGGTTTCTCAATCGCTCCTGGCCGCTCAGTTCCTTTTCGCGTTACTGACGGCGCGCGAACGCCGCCAGAGGAACTGGTGAATTCTGCCTCCAGCCTCCGCTCCTTGCAGAACGGATTGAGAGGGGTTGAACCAACCAGCCTGACTCAACCTTTCCCCAGTTTCCTGGGATCATCTCCGGAACCCCGGCAACTTTCTTGCGTCTGCTGCGCGGCGCCCCAGTTCTTTCAATGAACTGGCCAAATCTTATCACAAATCCGCAACAATGGTATTAATTGTTATGCACAGGGTTATTCACCGCCGCGGAGAATTATCCACATCCGCCGAGCGCGAAAAACGCCAATAATGACGGGCCTTTCTCTCTCTGCCGGCGATGAACGTGGCCGCCAAAGTCTTCTCGCACGCCTGGGATGGTGGATAAGTTTATTTGGCAAAATCGCCCTCAAGCTGCCAAAGCGCGTGTTTTTGGCGGCTTTTTTGCCCGTCCTCAAACTGAACCGCAATCATCGGCCTTGGTGGAGAAGGCGCATTGTCCCGATGGAACCGCCGCTGTTCGAGGCACTTATGTTGGGTTCGACTTTCTTTTGCTCGATTTGCTTCTGCATCAATTATCTGTCACATTTTGCCCGATGCCGTAAATAAGTCAGTAGAATGACGACCGAAGACATGGGGTTGCTGCAGGAATATGCCCGAAGCTGTTCTGAGGAGGCCTTCGCGGCGCTGGTCTCCCGGCACATCAACATGGTTTACTCCGTGGCGCTGCGCCAGGTGGGGGATGCGGCTTTGGCGGAAGAGATTACCCAAGTGGTGTTCGTTATCCTGGCGCAGAAGGCCGGTTCGCTTGGTTCCAAAACCATCCTTTCCGGCTGGCTCTGCCGCACGACCCGGTTTGCATCGGCCAATGCTTTGACCATCCAACGCCGCCGTCAACATCGTGAACAGGAAGCCTATATGCAATCCTGCCAATCCGAAACCGAGGCATGGAGACACATCGCTCCTTTGCTGGACGAAGCGATGGCCAAACTGGGCCACAAAGACCATGACGCCATCGTCCTGCGTTTCTTTGAAGACAAAACCATGCTCGATGTCGGTGTGGGTTTGGGCCTGAACGAAACCGCCGCCCGCAAACGCGTCAACCGCGCGGTGGAGAAACTGCGGAACCTGCTGACACGGCGCGGCACGACTCTTTCCGCGGCGTTGATCGTCGCGGCCATCTCCGCTCATTCCGTGCAGGCCGCCCCCGCGTCTTTGGTCGCCACCGTCACCGCGGCCTCGGCCAAAGGGGTCGCCGCCACCACCTCAAGCCTCACACTTCTAAAAGGAACACTAAAACTTATGGCATGGACAAAACTTAAAACCACCGCGGCCGTCGCCGCGTTTGCCGTCCTCGTGGCTGGCACCACCACCATGGCTCTGGAAGGCGCCCTGCCGGGTTTCGGAAAACGAACCTTCAGCAGCTTCGATTCTCCAACCGGTCCGGCAGGACAAATGTTGTGGGAGGCCGGCCGTTTGCAGCTCGTGGATAATGATCTGAACACGGTTTTGACGCTCTACGAACAGGCTTCCGCGCGGACGGTCATTCGCGCCGACGGTCTCCCGGAGGGAAAATTTACACTGCACAACCAAACACCCCTGAACCGGGTGGAAACCTTGCGATTGCTGGATACACTCCTGGCGCAAAATGGCGTGACGATGGTGTTGGCCGGAGACTCGCAAGTCAAAGCCGTGCCGTCGGCCAAGGCAGCGAATGAAACCGCTCCGGTCATCCAGCTTTCGCGCGATGAATTGCCGGATTCCAGTTCATACATGAGGATGAGGGTGCCATGGCAAAAAATCTGGTTGCCAATGGAACGGCGCACACTATCTCAAGTCGTGAGTGTCCTGGGATACCAGGCGAGCTTCCCGAGTAGCGTTACGGCGGATAACAACAGAAATGAAATCGTTCTCCAGGATTATTCGGCCAACGTCCGCCGGATGCTTGTTCTGATCGAGCAGTTGAATTCAAGCACGGCCATTGCCCGCGTCGCCCATGTGCCAAACCCAAAGGCCGTCCAGGGCACTGTCAGCAGCTTCGACGCGCCAGCGGGGATTGGCGGCCAAAAGAAGTTTGACGCGGGGGAGTTGAATCTGGCCGCCGCCGATTTGTCCACGATCCTCGACCTTTACCAGAAAGTTTCCGGCCGGACAGTCATCCGTGCGGGCGATCTTCGGGGGATCGAGGTGACGCTGCACAACCCGGCGCCCCTGAATCGCGTGGAGACCTTGCAATTGCTGGATACTACGCTGGCGCAACATGGAATCCACATGGTGGTTGCCGGGGACAATGCCGTGATAGCCACCCAAGACCTCCGCAATGCAAGCCCCCCGATCATCAACTCCCCGGCCAGCCAACTGCCCGATTCGAGTTCTTATATGATGACCATGGTGCGGCTCATACAATCGGACCCCTCACGCACCATGCAGACCCTGATCATGAAAGCGAAAGTCCAAAACAGCCTCATTTACACGCCTGCCGGCCATCTGCTGATCCTCCGAGATTACGCATCCAGCATCCTCCAGATGCTGGCCGCCATCCCGGAGGCTGAGCCTTAAGCTAGAAAGAGACGCGGGCCACCATGTCGCGGAGTTGGCCGTTGGGTTGGACCCAGTTATTTTTTAGTTGTAGGCGCATGTTGGGTGCCGAGGTCATTGCTGTTGCACCAAGGTGTCGGTCGAAACAGTACGATACTGCCCGGATCCCTTCCAGGGCAGTTTTATCCCTCCCGGCAGCCACGACCACGAGACCACCTCTGCGCTATCAAAGTACCGAACCGTCACGCGCCAACCCTCCCGCTGATTCGTCATCACCGGCACACTAAACTCACAACTCTGTCCTGGTCTCACGCCCCAAGTATTGACCATTGATGGCCGGGCCGTGGCATCCAGCGCATGCCAGCCTCTCGGAGTTTTCGCCTCCCGAGTAAAAAAGGGAGATCCGTTGGTTGAGCCGTCCAAGTAAACCGTGTGCCCAGCCGGGTTGTAAAAACGGAGCATGACCTCGATCCCGGCACCGTTGGAAGAGTTGGTCAAACCAAGCAAGCGCAGTCGTGGTGTGCCCGCTCCGGAATCGTAAAGGAACAGCAGGGATCCTCCCACGATGGCCGCCCACAACGCGCCTAAAATGAGTAGTTTTCGTCGGTTCATTGGACCCAACAATTATTCAACCAGCCATCCTTCGTATATTGCATCAGGCAAATTCATGATGCAATTCCTCCCAGCACTAAACTTGCAAGCAAGTGCATACCCCTCCCGATCCAGGAATTCACCATACGTTAGCCCGCGGGCGTAATTGGCCGCCACAACGGCACAGCCTGAGCGCTGGCGGGCCTGGCATTCCAAAGCAACGATTGGAGTTGATGGGCATCCAGCCCGAAGGTCGGTGGTTTTGCATCGGTCGGCCACCAGGCAAAGCGCCCGGTGGAAAGGCGTTTTTATTAGCATAAGGGCGCATAATACTTTCTTCGGTCTTATGGTGTCGTGGACTGGGTTTTAGCGATTGAAAGGATTGAGAATTGGTCATTGAGTATTTGTCATTTGTGATGTAAACACCTTCGGTATGACGCCCCAGCAACTCTCAGAACGACAGGAACAGCCTATGACAAGAAATCACAGAGGCTTTTGGTTTTTCTGCGCATTGGCGCTGCCGGGGTCCGCTATGTTGGGGTGGGCGCAGGAGATGAAACCGGATGGGGTGGCCGTGGTGCGGGCCGTCCATGGGATGGCCCAGTATTCCAATGGAGATCAGTGGCTCGATGCGAAGCCGAATCTTCAATTTGTCGCCGGCACGACGCTTCGCACCGGGGCCGATTCGGTCATGGACCTCCGGGTCAACGGCACGGTTTCGTCTATCCGCCTGGAGGCGCAGACAACGGCGCAACTCCAGAGAATGGCTCGCGCCAGCGCCGAGACAAGCGCCGATACCGAAACGATTTTGGATCTCAAAAGCGGGACCCTCCTCGGTTCCGTCAAGAAACTTTCAGCAAAGTCCCTTTATCAGATTCACACTCCCGATGGAACGGCCGCTGTTCGGGGGACTGATTTCGAGATAGAAGCCTTGCAACAGGCGGATGGCTCCGTCCACACAAAGTTTAGCTGCATAGGCGGAGAATTATTCTGTTCCGCCGTGGTCAATGGCCAAACGGTGTCCCAACCCGTCCGAGCGGGCGATTCCTGGACGCCGGGTGAGCCGACAAATGGGCACCTCCGGCCACCGGGTTCGCAAGGCGGCGGCGCGACCAACGCCCCGCTGTCCCCCTTGTCGTCCCAGAAAATCCAAGCCCTGCAAAAGCTGGCGGCGGATTATGATTCTTTTGGTTTCCAGCTTCTGAAAGCCGCCAGCAAATCGTATCCGAAAACGAACATATTCTTGAGTCCGCTGGGGGCGGCCTTCGCGCTGTCCATTGCCCGGAGCGGCGCTCGTGGCGCCACGCAGCAGGAAATCACGCGCGGGTTGCGGTTGGAGAAACTGCCGCCCGCAGGAATTGACGGGGCCAATGAGAAAATGCTGGACGCTTTGTCCACGCTGGCCGGGAGCCTGAAATTGGAAATTGCCAACGGCTTGTGGACCGATCAGAAGGCGCAGATGAAACCTGAATTCATCGCGACGGCGCGCAATTTTTACAATGGCGAGGCCGCCGCCGCCGATCTCCAAAGTCCTGCCGCGGTCGGCCAGATCAACTCTTGGGTGAACGACCACACGCACGGCACTATTCCGTCCATCATCGGCCAACTGGACCCGCTCACTGTCATGGTCCTGGTTGACGCCGTTTATTTCAAGGCGCTCTGGAACGGCCCTTTTGACAAGGCGTTAACACTCGAGAAGCCGTTCAAACTGGACGGCGGCGGCACCATCCCGCATCCGCGAATGCAAAAGTCTGCTTTCTTCGATTACTACGAAACCAGCTCTTTCCAACTGGTGGCTCTCCCTTATAGGGGGTCGGCGACCATGTACGTATTGCTGCCGAAGAGTTCCCTCGCGAAGTTCATTCAGGACCTGACCCCGGAGAATTGGCAGAAATGGATTGCCAGTCTGGAAGGCCGGGCGGGATTGCTGGAATTGCCGCGTTTCAATCTCGATAACGATTATGACCTCATCGCGCCATTGCAGGCCCTGGGAATCCGCCGGGCCTTTCAATCTGGTCAAGCGGATTTTAGCGGCATTGCGGATTCGCCATTGGCGCCATTATTCGTCAGCGTGGTGGAACAGAAAACGCATGTGGAAGTGAACGAAGAAGGAACCGAGGCGTCGGCGGCCACGGATATTATTGTTGCGACTACGGCGGCAATCGGGGAGCCTCCCAAGGAACCACCGCCATTTAAGATGATCGTGGACCATCCGTTTTTTGTCGTCATCCGCGAGAATCTTACCGGAGCCATGCTGTTCACGGGAGCGATTGCCGATCCGCGCTGAACGCGGCTTATCGGGTCTGTGAATTGTCCGGCAAGATGCGCCCGGCAGCGGGGGCGACGGTAATGGGTCGGTTCGTGGTATTGTCATATTTTTTAAAGGGTCTAAAACATCCCGGTGACCAACGAGCAGTTCGCGGCGTTTCTTTCCGAGGCCCGTCCGACGGCGGAACGGCTCAAAGGTTGAGGAGACGGGGCGCGCCATTGAGCCTCTGAATTTGCAGGCGCAAATCAAACAGGACCTCGTGGAGAGGTTGCGCACGGGTGGACGCTTGGCGGCGAATCATCGGCGGTCGAGGGTTCGCGGGCGCTCGCTGCCGCATTCCCCGCATGGGGCGCGTCACCTTGGCAATGGAGACCTGTAGCCGGGGGGCAATTCGTCGCCGGGCATGGGCGGCACATCGGGCACTTTTGACATGATGCGGTCAAACGCGGCGAGGTTCGCCCGCTTGGCCCGCGTTTCCACGTCGTCACTGCCCCTCCAAGCGGCAAGCTGGGCAGAAAGTGCCAGGGCAACGATCTGGTCTATTGGAATCCGTTCGCGTTCCGCCGCCGCGCGCGCTTGTCGCGCTAAATAGTCTGGCACGGTTGCTTCGATTTTCGTCATGTCGTTTGCCTCAAGATTTCCAGGAATTCAGCCGGGCGGACGACTCGAATTGCGAATTGCGCGGCGCGGCTCACATCCCGAACATTGTGCGTCACAAGATACACAACTCCTGCTTCTCGCGCCAGTTGAATGATGGCTTCATCATCCGGGTCGTTGGCGGTCGGCTGCCACTGGGTGGCTGGAGAGAATCTCTCGGCCAGTTGGCACAGGGCATCAATGTAGGAATCGGCCTCTTGGTGCGTCAGAGCCAGGAACTCCGCCTCGCGATGCAAAATCTCATGGTATTCTCCGAGCACCGTGTTGCTGAGGACCAGCGCCCAACCACCCGCGCGCAATCGTGCCAGCAATTCATGCGATGCCCCACCGGGCGAGCGCAGTCCTGCCACCACCACGTTCGTATCCATTACGGCGCGAATCATAAGCCTGCGTTTTTTGGCTGTCCCGTCATGGCGGGGCGATTTTGCCACGGCTGAGCCGAAGGTCAAATAGATTGCTTTGGCGGGTCATAGCTGCCTTTGTTTGCGGGCCTCTGCGGTGGCGGGGCTTTGATTTGGGCAATCGTCGGCAAGTCGACTGTGGCGCGACGGGTGTTTGGGCGCGACACAGGCGATATGCCTGTAATGCAGCGCAGCGAAATGATCCCAAACGTGTCGGGGCGCGGGGCCGCGTTTTCGTGACTTCTGGCGGTCGGATGAGACGGGGCCGTCGCTTGGTGGGTGGCGCACTGGCGTCAGGCCAGCGGCTTGCCCGGAGCGGCCAGAGGTCGGACTGATTTTGGAGGGCGTTGTGACGGCGAAAGCTTAGGCGCTCCCGGCAGCGGGTGCGGCGCGGCGTGGGATCAAGCCGCCGGCTTCTTGGCCGTCTTGGCCCTGGCCTTTTTGCGTTTGAGGTAGGCGGCGCGGCGCTGGCGTTTTTCGGCTTTGTTATATTGTTTGCCCATAATGCTTTGCAATTCGCTCTTCTGCGTTGTTTACTGATGGCATTATGAAGTCTCCGCTCCGTTCATTCAACATCTATTTATGCGCCGCAGCGGTCTTGCTGGCCGCCGGATGCGGCACGCGCGGGCTAAGCCCGAAAAAGGAATACACCAGCTTGCGCGTCTATTTGGAGGCCCGCAACGGGGCCAGAACCGGCGCCCAGATGGTGCAGGTGGCGGGGACGCCGATGTATGTTGAATCGGAGCCGTTTCTCACGGAAGCGGACGTGAATATGGCCCGGCTGGTGGATTACGCCGACAAGACCTACGCGGTGCAGGTGACTTTCAACGACCACGGCATGATCGTGCTGGACATGACGACCTCCTCGAGCAAGGGGTTGAACATGGTGATTTATTCGATTTTTCCGCCGAAAGGGTGGAAGGAGCCTAAAAGCGAGGATGCTTTCGCCCCGGAAAAAACCGGCGCCGGCCAACCGCGCGTTTCCTGCTGGTCGGCGACGCGGATCAAGAGCGGCATCTCCGGCGGCACGATATCGTTCACCCCGGATGTGTCGCACGAGGAGGCGGAGCGGATTGTGCGGGGATTGAACAACATGGTTTCGGCAATCAACAAAATGAGCCATTGACCGCCGGAAGGCAGGGGCCAAAAATCGGATTGACTGCCTGTTCCCAATCCCGGAATTTCCATCCTTCCCCATGCCACCGCTTTCCAAACTGGTCCTGATTGGGCTAATGCTGCGCTGGAGCGCGATGGCGGAGGCCCAGCCATTTTATTTGCCGACCGCCAACCACGCCTTGTTCGAGCCGGGCGGCGAGGAGAGGTTTTTTGCGCCGACTCCCGGGAAGACGTGGGAGAGCGGCTGCTTCGGCTGCGTGCGATCGGGCGGGATGCAAATGCACGAGGGGCTGGACATCAAATGCCTGGTGCGGGACCGGTTCGGCGAGCCGGCCGACCCGGTGCTGGCCGCGGCCGCCGGAACGGTGGTCTATTGCAATGATCGCCCCGCTCTTTCCAATTATGGGCGGTATGTCGTGGTGCGGCATCTCTTTGAGGGTGTGGAAGTCTATTCGCTCTATGCCCATTTGCAGTCCATTCGGAGCGATCTTAAGCCCGGCGTGCCCGTGCAGGCGGGGGAACCCATCGCGGTGATGGGCCGGACCAGCAACACCGGCGAGGCCATTTCCAAGGAGCGCGCCCATGTCCATTTCGAGTTGAATTTGTTTTACAGCGATCATTTTCAAGCGTGGTACAAAACGCATTTCCCCGCCGAACGCAACGAACACGGGCTGTGGAATGGGGAAAACCTGGTGGGGTTTGATCCCCGCCTGATCTTCCTGGCGGAGCGGGAGCAGGGCGCCGCGTTCAGCCTGACCAAGTGGCTGCAAACGCGCCCGGAGGTCTGCCGCGTGGTGGCGCGCAAGACGGATTTTTCCTGGGTCAAACGCTATCCCATGCTGGTCAAAAGCAATCCGCTGGCGCAAACGTCGGGCATCGCGGGATACGAGATTGCCCTGGACTTCAACGGCCTGCCCTTCGAGTGGGTGCCGCGCGCGGCCTCCGAGATCAAGAGCCGCGCCAAATACAGCCTGCTCTCCGTCAACGAGGCCGAGCAAACCAACAATCCGTGCCGCAAGCTGGTGAGCCGGCGGGGCAAGGGCTGGCAACTGGCGCCCAACGGCATCAGCCTGCTGGACCTCTTGTCCCAGTGAGAAATTGGGCTGGCTTTTCCCGCCGTGACAGGCTATCTTGCCGCCTCGGTTTATTCTCGCTCAAATGATCCAGTGCGCGGCCATGGCCTGTCCGGTTTATTTGCGCTGCCCAGGGGGACGGCGCGTGCGGGCTTTCACCTTGATTGAGCTGCTGGTCGTCATCGCGGTGATAGCGATTCTGGCGGCCCTGCTGTTGCCGGCATTGAGCCGGGCCAAGGAGGCATCGCGGAGCATTAAATGCCGGGACAATCTGCACCAATTGCAGCTCTGCTGGCAGATGTACGCCGATGATTATCAGGGCGTGTTGGTGCCCAACGATTGGATCGCCACCGAAATCGGAAGTGGAGACCAGAACACGACCCAAATGTCCTGGTGCGAGGGCGATGCCCGGACCAACAACGACCCCACCAACATCCAGGATGGTTTGCTCTACCCTTACAACACCCAAACGGCCATTTACCATTGCCCTTCGGACCTCTCCACCATCGAGGACGCCTATGGGAACCTGCTACCCCAGCTTCGGAATCGGAGCTACAATATGAGCCAATCGGTCAACGGCTATGGTTTTGATGTGACCAATTCGGCCGTGGATCCGCCCTCGGCGGTGGATGTCACCCAGCCCTGTTATCAGAAATACTCCTCCATCACCAATCCTCCCTCCCAACTCTTTGTTTTCATTGACGAGAATGAGGGGACTTTGGAGGACGATCAATTTGGCTACCCATGTCCCTGGGTGCAGTTCGGGACGCAAGAGTACTGGTGGGACATGCCTTCCAACCGCCACAGTCAAGGGGCCAACCTCTCCTTCGCCGACGGCCATGTCGAGCATTGGTCCTGGCAGGCGCCGATGCTGCCTGATAATCCACCCAATTACATTCAATTCATCCCGCCTGGGGGAATGCCCGACTGGGTCCGGGTTGGAAATGCCATGCGCATAGTGCCCCTTGACGGAGTCACTGCCTTTTAACGGGCTGTGAGCGGCACTTTTCAATCAGGCCCTCCCAAGCTGCTCTTCCCCGGATTATCCGAATGTGCTGGATTTTTCTTTCCCGACAAGGTATCTTGCGGCGTCAAATTATTCTCGCTCACATGACCAGGTGCGCGGCCATTTCATGTCCGGGCTTCTTGCGCCGTCCGGAGGGACAGCGGGCGCGCGGATTCACATTGATCGAACTGCTGGTGGTCATCGCGGTGGTTGCCATACTGGCGGCCCTGCTGTTGCCGGCATTAAGCCGGGCCAAGGAGACGGCCCGGAGCATTGATTGCCGGAACAATCTGCACCAATTGCAGCTCTGCTGGCAGATGTACGCCGACGATTACGCGGGAGTTTTTGTCCCCAATGACTGGATAGACGATGAGACCATTTCGACCAATGGGACGATTATCAACCAGTTCAATACGCAGATTTCGTGGTGCCTGGGCGACGCCCGGACGGATACGAACGCCTCAAACATCGAGCAAGGGCTGCTCTATCCTTACGACCGATCCCCGCCGATTTATCATTGCCCTTCCGACCTCTCCACCATCCAGGATGCCAACGGGAACCCGCTGCCGCAGCTACGGACCCGGAGTTACAACATGAGCCAGTCGGTCAATGGCTATCCCTTACTGATTGACCCAACCGATGGAGTGCCGGTGGATGCGGAACAACCTTGTTTTGCAAAGATGTCCGCCATCACCAATCCCCCTCCCGCCCAACTCTTCGTCTTCATAGACGAGAATGAAGCGACTTTGCAGGACGATCAGTTTGGTTACCCGATGATAAACCTGGGTTATGGGGAGTGGTGGGACATGCCATCCAACCGCCACAATCAAGGGGCCAACCTTTCCTTTGCCGACGGCCACGCCGAGCACTGGAGCTGGCAGGTGCCGATGATCTCTATTTATCCGTCGGGCTTTGCCCAACCGGTCCTGCCTGGGCAAATGCCCGATTACACCCGGGTGGGCAACGCCATGCGGCAAAAGCCATACGATGGATTCCCAGATTGATGGCGGCCCTTTCGGAGTGCATTTCACTCCTGAACAGGGAAGCCCCGTTCTCTGAACGGGGTTAGAGGAAGAGCTATGCTGAAAAAAGATCTGCCCATGAGCATCCTTTCTGAGCGTTGTCCCACAACGAAACAGAAAGGAAA
>Ga0187862_10004149_pt1 | contig 13909 bp, 11 predicted proteins | sample June2016WEW_10_1_FD_133003 | JGI IMG/M metagenome (GOLD analysis project Ga0187862, IMG submission 133003) | Peatland microbial communities from SPRUCE experiment site at the Marcell Experimental Forest, Minnesota, USA - June2016WEW_10_150 | ecosystem: Environmental > Terrestrial > Soil >...
TCCTCGGCCGCGACCTATGGCGACGGTGCGGCCGGCTTTTCCGACGACTGGTCGCTCGCCGCGCTCAAGCGGCTCAAGCCGATGAACCTCTACGGCTGGAGCAAGCATATGTTCGATCTCGCCGTCGTCGAACGCGTTGCGCGCAAAGACAAACTGCCGCCGCAATGGGCCGGGCTTAAATTCTTCAATGTCTTTGGCCCCAACGAGTACCACAAAGGCGAAATGACGAGTCTCGTCGCCAAGCGTTTCGACGATGCCAAGGCCGGCGGGCCTATCCGGCTGTTCAAATCGCACCGCGCCGGCATCGCCGACGGCGATCAAAAGCGCGATTTCATTTACGTGGACGATGCGGTCGCAGTCGTGCGCTGGCTGATGGAGACGCCCGCGGTATCGGGTATCTTCAACGTCGGTACCGGGCAGGCGCGCAGCTTCCGCGATTTGGTGACGGCTATGTTCGCGGCGCTCGGCCGCGAGCCCAAAATAGAATATATCGACATGCCGTTATCGATCCGCGACAGCTATCAGTATTTCACGCAGGCCGAGATCGGCAATTTACGCCGCGCCGGTTTCGATGCGGACTTCACCACGATCGAGGAAGGGGTGAAGCGCTACGTCAGCGGCTATCTCGATCGGGCCGATCGCTATCGCTAAAGACGGGGCGCGGGTCCCCGGGGGCACAACATGTTCGATTTCGAAGAAGCCCTGCGGCTTGTTTCCAAGCAGACAATTCTCTGCGTCGGCGACGTCATGCTCGACGACTTCGTCTACGGCGAAGTCACGCGCATTTCCCCCGAGGCGCCAACGCCGGTGCTTAAGGTCCAGCACAACGCGGTCGAGATCGGCGGCGCCGGCAACGTTGCCCGCAACATCGCCGCGCTCGGGGCGCAATGCGTGTTTGTCGGTCTTGTCGGCGACGACGAGGCCGGCCTGATCCTGCGCAATGCGCTGGCCAAGCTCGGCGCTATCACGCCCGACCTTGTGGCCGACAAGACACGGCAAACCACGCGCAAGGTGCGCTTTGTCTCCGAACACCACTCGACCCATCTGATGCGGGCCGATTGGGAGACAATCGAACCCGCCAGCGCGGAAAGCCAATCCGCGATCATCGCCCATGCCGAAGCGGCGATACCGAAAGCCGGCGCCGTGGTGTTGTCCGACTACGCCAAAGGTGTGCTCACCGAGCGCGTGATCCGCGCCATCATCGACGCGGCGCGGCGCCTCGGCAAGCCGGTCATCGTCGACCCTAAAGGCCACGATTACCGCGTCTATCGCGGCGCCACTTTGATCACGCCGAACGCCAAGGAGCTAGCGGCCGCGGTTCATTGGCCGGTCATGACCGAGCCGGAGATCGCCGGCGCTGCGGCCGAGCTCGCGCGCATGGTTGAGAGCGAAGCCGTGCTGGTTACCCGCAGCGAAGCAGGAATGAGCCTCCACGTCGAAGGGCAAGCGCCGATCCACATTCCCGCCTATCCGGTCAAGGTGCGCGACGTCTCGGGCGCCGGCGATACGGTCGCCGCCGTGATGGCGGTGCTGTTGGCGATGAAAACCCCCTACGAGTTTGCCATGCGCGCGGCCAACGCCGCCGCCGCCGTGGTCGTAGGCAAGCGCGGTACGTCCACCGTTTCGCTCGCGGAATTGCGTCATCGCATCCTGCCGGCGGCCTCGCTCGCGCCCGAAGACAAGATCGTATTCGACTGGTCGGTGCTCGATGAGCGCCTCTCGGAGTGGCGCCGGCACGGTCTGCGCATCGGCTTCACCAACGGCTGTTTCGATCTCCTGCATCGCGGCCATGTCAAATTGCTGGCCGAGGCGCGCGCAGCTTGCGACCGCTTGGTGGTCGGTCTCAATAGCGACGCTTCGACGGCGCGGCTGAAAGGGAAAGGCAGACCGATCAATCCAGCGGAAGGCCGCGCGGAAGTGTTGGCCGCGCTGGAGGCGGTCGATCTTGTCGTTGTCTTTGACGAAGACACGCCGCTGGAATTGATCAAACGCGTAAGACCGGCGGTGCTCGTCAAAGGCGCCGATTACCGGATTGAGCACGTGGTCGGCCGCGACGTGGTCGAAAGCGCAGGCGGCGACGTGATCCTCATAAGCCTCGTGCCAGGGCATTCGACCACGGGTCTCGTGCGGCGCTCGGCCGAATCTGCCGAACTGCCAGTCCGGGCAACCAAGACCGTAGAATCCTGACCAGCGATGGCACTTCGAATGACCGGTCTTCCAATACGAGCTGGCTTCGTTCGCGCTCGCTGGGTCCGGGTGGCCGATTGACGCGCGGTGGGCGTCGCTCTGACGCTTCCGTGGTCGACATCCGCGACCGCCATTTTCATTGCGCTATGGATCATCGCGGTTCTACCCACTTTAGACATTCCCATGGTCCGGCGCGAAATCGCGACCGCCGCCGGCTTTCTGCCGGTGCTGCTCTGGGTGCTTGCGGCCGTCGGGATGCTGTGGGCCGACGTGACCTGGGCCGAACGCCTCGGCGGCCTCGGTAAATTCCATCGGCTGCTGGTCATTCCCATGCTGCTGCTACACTTCCGGCGGTCCGAGAACGGCATCTGGGTGATCTACGGTTTCTTTGCTTCGATGCTGGCACTGCTGCTCGTATCCTGGGGTTTGGTGCTAATCCCCGGGTTGCCTTGGCGTGGCCGGGCACTCGGCGTTCCGACCAAGGATTATATCTTTCAGAGCGCGAACTTTCTGATCTGCGCGTTTACGCTTCTGGGCTACGCCTGCGAGGCCGGCCGCACGGAACGATGGCGCCCGGCTCTGGGATTGCTTGCCGTCGCGATGCTCTTTTTCGCCAACATCTTCTTTGTTGTGACCAGCCGCACCGCTCTTCTGGTCGCGCCGGCGTTGCTGCTTCTCCTGGGTTGGCGAGAGTTCCGCTGGAAAGGCCTGGTGGGCGCCATCTTGCTGGCCGGCATTGTTGGCATCACGATCTGGTTTTGGTCGCCCTACCTGCGCGATCGATTGATGACGACCGTTACGGAGTTGCAGGCCTATCGCGTGAAAGATGCGCCGAACTCGACCGGTCTGCACCTCGAGTTTCTGCGGAAGTCGCTCTTCTTCGTCGAGACGGCGCCGATCATCGGCCACGGCACTGGCTCTATCCCCGAGCAGTTTCGCAACTCCGCGGTCGGTCACGACGGCGCCTCATCGGCGCCTTCGGAAAATCCGCACAACCAGATTTTCGCAGTCGCGATCCAGCTGGGTCTCGTCGGCACCGTCGTGCTGCTGGCGATGTGGATCGCGCACTTCTCGCTGTTTCTGCGCGGCGCCGGACTGACTGCCTGGATCGGCATGGTCGTCGTCGTGCAGAACGTCGTGTCCTCGCTCTTCAATTCGCATTTGTTCGATTTCACGTCGGGCTGGCTTTACGTCTTCGGCGTCGGCGTCGCCGGCGGCATGGTATTGCGGGAGCGCGATTCCGCCTCAACCAATGCTGCAAGACCGTCGCGCGTATCGTAGGCCGGCTGCCAACCGGCGGCGATGAGCTTGCCGGGGTTCGCTCGCAAATTGCCGCCTAGGCGTTCCCACAGATCATCGCGGCCCATCATCCGCAGCGAATTTTCGAAATAGTGCGTCGGGGTCGGGAAGACGAGCGGCCATCGGCCTTGCGCCTTGCGCAGCGTCGCGATCAGGTCGGGGAGTCGGGGAGGGATTTCCGGATCGGCGACGATATACGTCTCCCCGATTGCGGCAGGCGCGGAAAGCACAAAGCTCAGCGCGGAGATGAAATTACCGATGCCGAGCAGCGAGCGGCGGTTGACGAAATCCTTGACCGGCAGCGGCCAGCGCGAGAGCGCCGCGCGCAGCAGCACGGCGAAATTTCCTTTCGCGCCTGGACCGTAAAGCAAGACCGGCCGCAGGATTGTGAACGCAATGCCGGACGCGCGCACCGCCGCTTCGGCGGCGAGCTTCGAACGGCCATAGGCGTCGGTCGGCGCCGGCGCGTCGCGCTCCGTTAACGCATGGTCGGCGGAAGGTCCGCTTTGCGCCCGGATCGAAGACACGAACACAAACTGCTTGACGCCGGCTTGCGCCGCGGCGGTGGCAAGCTCCGCTGTCGCCGCCCGATTGATGCGGTCATAAAGCTCGGGAGCAATCCCCGGGCCGGTATGCGCAATGCCGGCAAGATGGACGACCTGATCTATTCCCTCGAGCAGCGGTCTCCAGTCGAAGGACTGCGACAAATCCGGATGCTGCATCACTTCGACGCCAGCCGCGAAGGCAGGTTGCGGCGGCCGCCGCACGGCCGCGCGGAGCGTGAACCCGCTTTGCGCAAAAGCCGATACCACGGCACGGCCGATGAAGCCCGATGCGCCGGTTACCAGCACGCGTGTCACAATTTGTCCTCGTCGTGTACCACGCCGTGGAACAAGGACGGCGCAATATTGCCGGACGTGCCGAGTGCGATCATGCGAGGCGCCTAATGCAATGGCTCTAACACGCCGGGGCTTGCCACGCTCGTGGCAGCCGCCATCAAATCAAATGAAGTGTAGTTCGGCGTGTCGCAGCCGTCGGTTTGAACGGCATAGCGACTGTCAACGATCGCGCTGCCTTTGATGAATATCGCATAGATACGCGGATGACCGTGATCCTGGAAGCGAATACAGGTAAGCCAATTCCAGCCCTTGATCGTTTGTACCCAGCGAAAGTCCGATATCTCGAATGCGTTGTAGAGGGTTCGGTCTTTGAATGTGGCATTGAGGTAATTGGCGACCACCTTGTTTGAGGCGGGGTCCGGGCCTGTGAGCGGCGGTTCCTCGCTCGTTGATGCAAGGCCGCTGCATCCTGGCAGGACCGCAGCCGCAAGCAACAGTAGCGCCGCGTAAGCGGCGTTCTGCAAATACCTCGGGGCGCCTTGCGGCTGCGTGGGCATCAACCCCTGAAATCCTCGTTGTTTTATTCCGATTACGATTATGCTGAAACCGCGCCCGGGGCAATTTAGCGCCCATTAGCAAATCCTTGATGCCGAAAGGATACAAGCTCGGCTGTTTTCACGTTTCGGGCCTTCGGGCAGACACAGTCCCGCCATGAAGGCGCTCCTTCTTGCAGTCCATTGGCCAATCGAGAACATTCCCGTGCGATCGGATAAAATGGTCAACGGCTCGCAGGTTCGATCCGATCGCCGGGAGCACCGGCGTCCAGAGTTGATGGTCGGCATGATCAAGCGGTTATACGCGCCAACGCTAATGCTCTTTGTCTGCTTGGCCCTCGGGTCGTGCACGTCGTTTTCCTTCTTCGTCAGCGATCATTGGCCGACTTGGGCCGGCGGTGTGCCCAATGATGTTCCGCCGCGCCCCGGCGCGCCCGGCTACGACGAGTTTATTGCTCGCCAGCAAGGCAAGGATGCAACGGCAGCCGCCCCCCCGGCCACGCCCGTCGCCGTACCCACCGGCGTTCCTGCCGCCGGCAATACCAATGTGCAGGCGATACCCAACAGCAATCGTCCGCCCAACGATCAGAGCGCGGTGGAAGGCGGATTGTATTAGTTATTTGTTGCACACAATCTACGTCCCGCTCATTCTCGCGGACGCGGGAATCCGGTCGAGATGCGCGGCTGATTAGTATCCCGAAGCTTGTAGGCTCCCCGCTTTCGCGGGAGCGAGCGGCCGGGAGAACTTACGCGACACCGGCGCGCAACAGATCGTGGAAATGTACGATGCCGACCGGCCGGCCGCGCTCGACGACGATGAGCGCCGTGATCTTCGACGTATTGAGCAATTGCAACGCCTCGCTGGCCAACTGATCGGGCCTGACGGTTTTCGGCGACACCGTCATCACCTCGTCGACCGGCGCCAATAGCAGGTCGTCGCGCATGTGGCGGCGCAAATCGCCGTCGGTGATGACGCCGGCGAGTTTCCCCCCGGCCTCGGTGACAGCCACGCAGCCAAATCCTTTGGCCGACATTTCGACGATCGCCTCCGACATCAGCGAGCCGCGTGCGATCAATGGCACGGCGGCACCCGGATGCATGACGTCGCGGATAAATTTTAGCGCAGCGCCGAGCTTGCCGCCCGGATGAAACACGCCAAAATCGATCGCCGTGAAGCCTCGGCTTTCGAGCAACGCGATCGCCAGCGCGTCGCCGAGCGCGAGCTGCATTAGCGTTGAAGTCGTGGGCGTGAGATTGTGCGGACACGCTTCGCGGGCTTGCGGCAGCGCCAACACGATGTCGGCGGCCTTGCCGAGCGTGCTGTCGGCGTTGACGGTGACGGCAATCAGCGCAATGCCGAAGCGGCGCGAATAGTCGATCAGGCTTGTTAGCTCTTCGGTCTCGCCCGACCAGGACAGCACCAGCATCACATCGTCCGACGTGATCATACCGAGATCGCCATGGCTGGCGTCCGCGGCGTGGACGAAAAAGGCCGGCGTTCCGGTCGAGGCGAGCGTCGCCGCGATTTTTCGCGCGATGTGGCCGGACTTGCCCATGCCGGTCACGATCAAGCGGCCGCGCGCCTGGCGAATTGCGTCGACTGCCGCGACGAAAGACGTTCCCAGCCCATCGCACATGGCCGCCGCGAGCGCGGCCAAACCCTCGCGCTCGGTCTCGAGCGCGCGCAGCGCCGACGCTACGAACGCATGCGGTGGCGCGTTCAGCACCCTGGCGTCGGCCGAGCTTTTCTTCGCACTCATCTTCGCATCCGTTCCAACAACGTTACGCGCGTGCCGTCTCCGGCGAAACGATCGCGTAGATTACTTCTTTTCCCAGGCGGCGAAGGCGTCGGCAAAGGCGCGTTCGCCGGGCGCACCCTTTTCCATCGCCATGATCGCGCGGCCGCCGGAAGTGTAGACCAGCGGGATGTCGAACCACGGGCGCTCCTTAAGAAGCTGAATGTTGCGTTGCACGTCGCTGTCGACCGCTGAAAGTCCGATGAGAAAGAACCCGTTCGTGACCTTGACGGCCAAACCGGCGAGCGGCGTGCCGCGCGCTTGTTCGGATTGCTTCATCAGGATTCCCGGCACGTTGGCGACGCCGCCGCCGGGAAAATCGGCCGGCAGATTGAACATGATCTCGACGGTGTGGCTGGCCGGCAAAGCTTGGTCGGTGTTGCGGCGTAGCGACCAGGTCATGGTTATCCGGCGTTCGGGAATCTCCACGTCCGCGCGCACCGCGAGTTCCGGCGCAAGACCCGGTCCGGGCGAAACTGTTTCCGTGCGCCAGATCGCGGAGCCGACATAGCGCTTGCCCTGCGGATCGTTCGGATCCTCTTCGTAGAGCACGACGCGCTGCGCCACCGCCGGCGCTGTTTGGCTTCCCGGCGTGCCCGCGGCCGGCGCCTGACCGCCGCTTTGATCCTGCGGAACCCGTCCGGAGAATTTGGGCTGTGCCGTCGTTTCGCGTGTTGTCTGGCTCGTCTGTTGTTTGGATCCGATTTGGGCGACGTAATGATAAAGCCCGGTGATGTGCGGCCACTGCCAGGATATGGTCGCCACCAACCCCCCAAGGATGATCAACGCCACCAGGAGCTTGGCCAGCCCGCGATAAGAGCGCGGTGGACGCGGCTGTTGGTGCTCGTCCTCCGGCGCGAGCGGCGGACGCCGCACGGATTGCAACGCCGGCGGCTCCTCGTCCGTTTCGTAAGATCGTTGGTGATCGCGCAATTGTCGCGAGTCGTGCTGCCGGAAGCTTGATTCCTCCGCATCGCCTTCCGGCTCGAAGTCGTTCACGGAAGGCGCCGCTTCCTCTTCCGGCGGGTAATGCTGCGACGAAATCGATCCATAAGAATCGCGCGTGTCGCGCGCTGACTGCGCGGCCTTGGCCGTCGCGCCGCCGAGATCGTGCACCCCGCTGACGACATCGCGGAAGCCCTTCATGCCTTGCCGGGTCTGCGACGGCCCGCGCGCGCTCAACAGCCGCTCGCGTGCGGTCGGCGCCGCGGTCTGGCGTGGCGCTTCGGTCTCTCCCGACTCATCGGGACGCTGCTTCGGTGTTATTTGCTCGGGCCGGCGTGTCTCGGTCCGTCCGGCATCCGCAGGTGAGACGCGCTCGCGTCGCGGGGGGGCGGCGGCTGGCCGCGGATCGCGAAGTTCCGCACGTGCCTTGCGCGCCGCATCGGCCTCGACCTTGCGAATCGCATCTTCGAGCGCCAGACGCTCTTTGGTGATGTCCGATTCCGAGAGCGCAGGCTCCACGGAGCGCAACTGCGTTACCAGCGCGGTGCGTGCCCGTTCGTAGAGCGCGCGGCGAGCTTCCCCGGTGCTCTTCTCAAGCCCCTCCACGGCGCGGGCAATGAGCGGATGATAGTCGGTCATCGGTTGAGCTTACGCTCGCCTCCCTGATTTTTCATCCTGTTTCACGTCTCGAACGGGTTTTGCATCAGGATGGTGTCTTCCCGTTCCGGGCTCGTCGACAAGACGGCCGCGGAGCAGCCGATCAGTTCTTCCAGCCGGCGGACGTATTTGATCGCTTGCGCGGGCAGGTCGGCCCACGAACGTGCCCGGGCCGTTGCTTCCCGCCAGCCGGCGATGGTTTCGTAAATCGGCTCAACCTGGGCCTGAGCGTGCTCGCTCGCGGGAAGATAATCGATCTCGCGGCCGTCCAGACGATAGCCGATGCAGACCTTGATTTCATCGAAACCGTCGAGGATGTCGAGCTTGGTGAGGGCCAGCCCATGGATGCCGCTGGTGCGCACGCTTTGGCGCACGAGAACCGCATCGAACCAGCCGCAGCGCCGCGGCCGGCCGGTCACCACGCCGAATTCCTTGCCGCGCTCGCCCAATGTCCGGCCGATCTCGTTTTTCTGCTCGGTCGGAAACGGACCCGCGCCGACGCGCGTCGTGTAGGCCTTGCAAATGCCCAGCACATAGCCGAGCGCACCAGGTCCGAGCCCCGATCCGATCGCCGCTTGGGCTGCCACGGTGTTCGAGGACGTCACGTACGGATAGGTTCCATGGTCCACGTCGAGCAGCGCGCCCTGCGCCCCTTCGAACAAAATGCGCTTGCCCTCGCGGCGTTTCTGATCGAGCAGCGCCCACACTGAATCCATGTACGGCAGCACGAACGGCGCCACGCTTTCCAGATCCTTGCGCACGTCCTGCGCGTCGATCGGATCGAGGCCGAGGCCTTTGCGGAGCGCATTGTGGTGCGTCAGCAGGCGCTCGATCTTGCGGTCGAGGGTGGCGCCGTCGGCAAGGTCCATCAGGCGGATGGCGCGCCGTCCGACCTTGTCCTCGTAAGCCGGGCCGATCCCGCGCCGCGTGGTGCCGATGCTCAGCGCTGCGCTTGCGTTTTCGCGTATGGCGTCGAGCTCGCCGTGCAGCGGCAGGATCAATGCCGTGTTCTCGGCGATGCGCAGGCTGTCGGGAGTGACATCGATCCCTTGTGTCTTGAGCTTGGCGATCTCGGCGATGAGCGCGTGCGGGTCGAGGACGACGCCGTTGCCGATGACCGACAGCTTTCCCGGCCGCACGACGCCCGAGGGCAATAGCGAGAGTTTGTAGGTGACGCCATCGATCACCAAGGTGTGGCCGGCATTATGGCCGCCCTGGAAGCGGACGATGATGTCAGCTTGCTCGGACAGCCAATCGACGATTTTGCCTTTGCCTTCGTCCCCCCACTGGGAGCCGACCACGACAACATTTGCCACGAGCAAGTGTCCCCAGGAGACCGATGAAAGCGCATGTGGATCGGACAGCGCCGCAGCCGTCCCGGATAATGGATGACGCGATGCGAAGCAAGGCGAAAGGGCCGGCGCAGCGCCCGGCGATCGGTCCTAAATCATTGGATTTCCATTGAATTTAGGGTAACTCCCATGCTGAAAGGTCCCGCGACGGACGCGGAGGCCGCGCCGATTGTCGCAGGCCGGCGAAACCGACACCAGTCATGCAACGGCGGCACTGGTCGTGCGTGGCGGCCGCGGCCTGGGCCGGCTATTCGATCAGCCATATCTTTTGCTGTCGCTTACGTCGCTGTTCTGGGCCGGCAATACCGTGCTGGGTCGTTTCATCGCCGGGCACGTTCCGCCGGTGACGCTCGCTTTTATCCGCTGGAGCGGTGCCTTTCTGATTGTGTTGCCGTTCGCCGCGCCGCACCTCGCCCGCGATTGGCCGACGATCCGCAAGCACGCCGGACTGATGACCGTGCTCGCGTTGACCGGATTCTCAGCCTTCAACACGATGGCCTATTACGGCTTGCAATACACGACCGCGATCAACGGTCTCTTGCTGCAGTCGATCGGCCCACTGTTTGTCGCCTTGTGGAGCTTTGTGCTGTTTGGCGATCGCCTCACCGCGCGCCAAGCCGGCGGCATCGGCGTGTCGCTGACCGGCGTCCTCGTCATCATCAGTCACGGCAGCCTCGATACTCTGATCGGCATTGGCTTCAACCGCGGTGACTTGTGGTTTCTGATCGCGCTCTTGATCTACGCTTATTACACGGCGGCGCTGCGCAACCGGCCGCCGATGCATCCGCTCTCATTCCTCGCCGTCGGCATGGGCTGGGGGGCGCTTTTCCTTGTGCCGCTCGCGGCGTGGGAAATCGCCGGCGGCAAGACGTTTGTCTTCGACGCCGTCAGCCTGGCGAGCTTTGCCTTTGTGTGCGTGTTCCCGTCGTTGCTCGGCTATCTCTGCCTCAACCGCGGCATCGAGTTGATCGGCGCCAACCGTGCCGCGCCGTTCATGCATCTCGTTCCCGTATTCGGATCGGTATTGGCGATCGCGCTCCTCGGCGAGCGCTTCGAACTCTATCACGCCGTCGGCTACGGGCTTGTGCTCACCGGCATCACGATCGCGACGAGGAAATAGCGTTTCAAAATCGCAACGGCTTGGCCTGCTGCACCTGCGGCAGCGCGCGGACCTTGGCGAGCACGTTGGCTGGCAATTCGCCGTCGATCTCGATCAGCGCGATGGCATCGGCGCCGGGCGCTTCGCGGCCGACATGGAAGGTCGCGATGTTGATGCCGGCATCGCCCAAGGTCGAGGAAAACTTGCCGATGAAGCCGGGCTTGTCGAGATTGGTGATGTAGATCATCGAGGGGCCGAACTCGGCATCCATGCGGATGCCCTTGATGTTGACGATGCGCGGTCGTCCGTCGGCGTAGACGGTGCCAGATACATGCCGCGACTGGCGATCGGTCGTCACCGTGAGCGTGATCAGGCTCTCGTAATCGCCTTCCGCTTCGCGCCGCGTCTCCTCGACGACGATGCCGCGATCCTTGGCGACCGTGGGGGCCGAGACCACGTTGACGTCCTGCAGCATGGGGCGAAGGAGGCCAGCGATCGCCGCCGAGGTCAGCGCCCGGGTGTTCATCTGCGCGACGATGCCCTCATAGGATACCTGCACCCGTTGGATGCCGGTCTCGGTGAGCTGGCCGGCAAAGGAGCCGAGTTTTTCCGCCAGCGCCACGAAGGGCTTGAGCTTCGGCGCTTCCTCGGCGCTGATCGAGGGGAAGTTAACGGCGTTGGAGATGGCGCCGCGTACGAGGTAGTCCGACATCTGCTCAGCGATTTGCAGCGCGACGTTTTCCTGCGCCTCCGTGGTCGAGGCGCCGAGATGCGGCGTGCAAACCACGTTCGGCAGCTTGAACAGCGGGCTCTCCGTTGCCGGTTCCGTCGCGAACACGTCGAGCGCGGCGCCGGCAATGCGTCCTGAAGACAGCGCCTCGAACAGCGCCGCTTCGTCGACCAGCCCGCCGCGGGCGCAATTGACTAGGCGGAGGCTCTTCTTCGTCAGCTTGAGCGATTCGGCGTTGATGATGTTGCGGGTCTTGTCGGTCAGCGGCGTATGCAGCGTGATGAAGTCGGCGCGGCGCAACAACTCCTCAAGCTCGACTTTTTCGACGCCGATGTCGAGCGCGCGGTCATCGGAAAGATACGGATCGTAGGCAACCACCTTCATTTTCATCCCGAGCGCGCGGTCGGCGACGATCGAGCCGATGTTGCCGCAGCCCACGACGCCGAGCGTCTTGCCGAAAATCTCAACGCCGAGAAATTTGTTCTTTTCCCATTTTCCGGCGCGGGTCGAAGCGTCGGCCTCGGGGATTTGCCGCGCCAGCGACAGCATGAGCGTGATGGCGTGCTCGGCGGTGGTGATCGAATTGCCGAACGGCGTGTTCATCACGATGATGCCACGTGCGGTCGCCGCCGGGATGTCGACATTGTCGACGCCGATGCCGGCGCGGCCGATCACTTTCAGGCTTTGCGCCCGTTCCAGCATTTTTGCCGTGACTTTGGTCGCGGAACGAATCGCCAGCCCATCGAAGCCGCTGATTACCTCCGCGAGTTTCTCTTTGTCCTTGCCGAGACTAGGCTGGAAGTCGACCTCCAGCCCGCGATCTTTGAAGATCGCCACTGCGGCAGGCGACAGCGCGTCGGAGATCAGAACTTTGGGAGGCATGAGAATGGTCCTGTTGTTTTTGAACCGTCACCCTGAGGCGCGAGCGAAGCGAGCCTCGAAGGGCGACGGCCCGGTCACCCGTTAAGCCGCCTCGGCGAGCGCGTCCTTGGCCTTGGCGTAGGCCCAGTCGAGCCAGAGCGTGAGCGCTTCGATATCGGCGCGTTCGACGGTCGAGCCGCACCAGATGCGAAGCCCCGGAGGGGCGTCGCGATAGGCATCGATGTCGTGGGCAACGCCTTCCTTGTCGAGGGCGGCGGCAAGGCCCTTGATGAACGCCGCTTGGGCGTCGGGCGCGAGCCGTGTAACGGCCGGATCGACGACTTTCAGACAGACCGATGTGTTGGAGCGGATCGCAGGATCGCGCGCGAGGAAATCGATCCATTTGGCGCGGCTGACCCACCCGGCGATGACCCCGGCGTTACCATCGGCGCGCGCGCGCAGCGCGGTGAGACCGCCGGCTGATTTCGCCCACTCGAGCGCGTCGAGATAGTCTTCCACGCACAGCATCGATGGCGTGTTGATGGTTTCGCCTTGGAAGATGCCCTCGATGAGCTTGCCGCCCTTGGTCATGCGAAAGATTTTCGGCACCGGCCATAGCGGCGTGTAGCTTTCGAGCCGTGCGACCGCGCGCGGGGAGAGGATCAGCATTCCGTGCGCGGCTTCGCCGCCCAGCGCCTTCTGCCAGGAGAAGGTGACGACATCGAGCTTGCCCCATTCGAGCGGCTGGGCGAAAGCAGCCGAGGTCGCGTCGCATATGGTAAGCCCGGCGCGACCGGGCGCGATCCAATCGGCATTGGGAACGCGCACGCCCGACGTGGTGCCGTTCCAGGTGAACACGACGTCGCTGCTCGGATCGACCTTGGTGAGGTCGGGCAATTCACCGTAAGCGGCCTTGAGCGTGGTGACGTCTTTGATCTTAAGCTCTTTGGCGACGTCGTTGACCCAACCTTCGCCGAACGATTCCCACGCCAGCAGCGTCACTGGGCGGGGGCCGAGCAGCGACCAGAGCGCCATCTCGACCGCGCCGGTATCGGACGCGGGCACGATGCCGATACGATAATCGGCAGGGACCTGAAGGACTTCGCGGGTAAGCTCGATGGCGCGTTTGAGCTTCGCTTTGCCCGGTTTCGAGCGGTGCGAGCGTCCGAGAAAGGCGCCGGTGAGGTTTTGCAGACTCCAGCCGGGGCGCTTGGCGCAGGGGCCGGACGAAAAATGCGGCACAGTCGGCCGCAAAGCGGGCGTAGTGATCTTCATGGTCTATCCTTCCAGATAGGCGCCCCTCGTTGGGGAGGGGTGTCCCGCCCCTGCAACTAAGGAAGACAAGCCGCGCCGTCAAGCGGCTGTTGCGGCGCGCGTCATGAATTTGCGGAAATAGGGTGTGGACTCACAACGGCCAGTCGAATGCAGACGTGGGTGGCAGCAGTTCTAATGTCCGCCAATAGGGATAAAGATGGGGTAATCGGCCGGCCAGCTTGTGGATAGCTGAAGATTTTGGGTGCTGCGCTTCAGGCTGATGGTGAAACGAGGTCCGTGTGAACGGCCTCAAGCATCAGAAGGAGAAGCGCAGCA
>Ga0187862_10004155_pt1 | contig 13903 bp, 7 predicted proteins | sample June2016WEW_10_1_FD_133003 | JGI IMG/M metagenome (GOLD analysis project Ga0187862, IMG submission 133003) | Peatland microbial communities from SPRUCE experiment site at the Marcell Experimental Forest, Minnesota, USA - June2016WEW_10_150 | ecosystem: Environmental > Terrestrial > Soil >...
TACGAGGTCTCCCCGCTGGTCCTGAAGGGGGCTCACCTCGCCCTGGCCCAGGTGAAGGACTGCGAGCTCATCGTGTTCTCTCCACGGCTCCGGGACATGTTGGCCGACCTGTACGGAGCGCGACGGGTCTGGCTCGTCCCCCACCCTGGCGAGCTGGGCCGGAAGCGGGTCTCTGGCACCGCGCCCGGCCGCGCCAAGGTGGTCCACGCCGGCTACTGGGCCCCCTACAAGGGTATCGACCGGTTCATCGAGATCGCCGGTCGTATGAAGGACCGGGCGGAGTTCGTTCTGGTCGGGCGACCCCACTCCGCCCTCAGCAGCGACACCGGTTTCCGCCAGAAGGTCGACGAGTGGACTGCGCTCGGCCAACGTGCGGGGGTCCGGATGACCGGATTCTTGAGCCACGCCGAGCTGGACGACGAATTCTCCACGCTCACCGTGGGGCTCCTCCCCTACACCTCCGTGAGCGGGGCCAGCTCGAGCTTCAACCTGTTCGCCGAACGCGGAATTCCCGTCGTCGCGACCGACCTTCCGGAATTTCGCTACCTCGAAACCCTTGGGGCGGGGGTGCTCATCGCTCCGCCAACCGTGGACGGGCTCTCCTCCGCGATCGCACGGCTGCTGGACGACCGGGAGCTGTGGCTCGCACTCTCGAAGCGGCAGGTCGAATTCGTCGAGAAATTCTCCTGGGACCGGTTCGTGGGGACCTTGTTGGCCGCCCCCGTGGGCCCCCACACCGCCGGGTCCAATCCCCCGGGGGCTTAGCGGCCGGGTGCGGGGTGAATCGTGCCGAAGGTCGCGCCCGATCGAGCCCGTCCCCGCTTCGTCATGTATGTCCCGAACTCGGCTCTCACTCCCTTCCACGACCGATCGCCGTGGGTCATGTTCCCCCGCTCGTTCCAGACGCTCGGCTACGAGTCCACCCTCATCTGCGGGGCCTTCACCGGCACGCGCCCGGCCGGGTTGCGGATCCTCGAGTCGTTCCAGGTCGTGAAGAACCCCCGGAAGGGAGGGAAGGCTCGCTCGCTGTTCGAACCCTTGCTCGTCTTCGGGGAGATCCGCCGACAGCGTCCGGATACCGTCATGGTCGGCCCCCTGCGCTCCTCTCTCTTCTCCTTCCTCCCGCTCGTCCTGCTGTACCGGCTCTTCACCGAACGGGGCCGAACGCGTCGGACAACGTTCGTTCTCAAGGCCGATTGGGGCCTCGATGCCACCGGATTGAGCCGCCTCGAAGCCGCGTTGTCCCGGACCCTGCTGGTCGTCTCGACCTACGTCCTGGACCTCGTGACGTTCGAGACGTCCTGCGGGTTGGGCCGAGCTCGACGACTACCGGGGATCCGACCGGATCGTACCGCGAGGGTACCGCTGGCCTTTCCGCAAGGAACGATGGAACGCCTCCCCTACGGCGCCTCGCCCCGAACTCCGGTCGTTCTGTGTGTCGCGCGCATCACCCGGATGAAAGGTCAGGACGTCCTGTTGAAGGCCTTCTTCCGGATCGCGGGCCGGTTTCCCGAGTGGTCGATCCACCTGGTGGGGCCGGTGGAGGACCCGGGGTTCCAGGACGAATTGCGTGGAATGGCGGCCCAGGGAGGGTGGACCGACCGCGTGGTCATGTCGGGGTTCGTGGAGGAGTCCGAACTGGAGCGGGAGTTCTCCGCGGCGTCCGTCTTCTGCCTCCCATCGGTCCATTCGGAGAACGCGGGGCAGGTGCAGTACGAGGCCACCGCCCGCGGCCTGCCCGTGATCACCACGGACGTGGTGTGTGCGGCCGACGCCGAAGAGATGGGGTGGATCGTCACCCGCGCCGGGAGCGTAGACGACCTGGCGAAGAAACTCGAGGGCCTGCTCGAGGACGAAGGACGACGGGCGGGGACGGCGGACCGGGCCCAGGCCCGGCAAGGAACGTACCTGGACCTCGTCCAGTCCCATCCCTTCCCTGCGCCCCGGCGGGCGCGGGAGGTCGACATCTAACCTTATGGCACCGACCCAATACCGAGCCGGACCGGGGCGCCCGCAGCGCAGGTTCACCGTCGGTTAGCTCATGGGGTTGAACTCGGCGTGGACCCGCCTACGGGCGGTGTTCCTCTGGCGACCGTTCCTGAGCCAACTCGCCGTCCTCCTGGCGCTCGACCTCGCGATCCACGCCACGCTGCTCTTCCGGTTCGACGGCTACCTCTCCTGGGGAAACTTCGACACGGCGTTCGTCGCGTCCCAGTACCCGAGCGGTCCCGCGCTCTACTGGAGCCCGTTCCAATACAACGGCGCACCCGTGGGGCTTGGTTTCGCCGACCTCTCGAACTACATCGAGGGATTGGGGCCGCTGACCGTTCTCTCGGACCTCCTGGGCGCGACGTGGGGGGCGAAGGCGTTCATCCTGCTCTCCACCTGGTTCGTCGGTGGGGCGGCCCTGCTCCTCGCGCGAACGGTGATCCGACGGCCGATCGCCCAACTCGCGGCGGCCGTGTTCCTTATCGGTGGGCCGTTCCAGTTGGCCCTCTACGGCCAGGGGGACTACCAGGCGTTCGTGGCCGAGGGGTTCGTCTTCCTGTCCCTCTACACCCTTTGGCTCGGCATCCGCCGCCCGACCCAACGGTGGGTGTGGTTCCCCACGGCTGCCTGGCTGCTCGTCCTCACGTTCCAAGTGCCCCAGGCGTTTCTGCTGGGGTTCGTCCTCACGGCCGGCCTCGTGCCGCTGTACGTTCGCGATTGGCGCCGATCCCTCGCTCCCGCCGCAGAGGACCCCTCCTCCGTGGATGGAGGTCAGCCCCCCCGGTCGACCCCGTCCCGCCGCTGGGGGGACCGGATGCGCGCCACCTACCGGTGGGTGGTTCGACCCGGGGGCACGCTCTCCGACATCGGCGGCATGCTGGCGCGGCTTCCCGGGGTGGTCGGTGTGGCGGCCGTCATCATCATTCCGGCGTACGTGACGTTCTACATCTTGGGTACGGGGGCCACCGGCGCCTCGTCCGGCATGGCGCTGCCCCTCTCCACCTTCTCCCAGTACAGTCGGGATCCGCTCGAGTTACTGGTCCTGAACGGCTATTTCAATCTCAGTCCGACCATGGTCCGCGATGGGTTCGGGGCCGTCGCGAGCCTCTACGTATGGTACACCGTCGTGCTGGCGCTCCTGGCGTTGGTCTGGGTCGGCTACCTGTTCACGCGCGAACGTCGTCTTCTCTACCTCCTGGTCGTCACGGTCCTGGCAGCGCTGATCGGGGCGGGCACCGCCGGCCCACTCTCCGGGCTCAGCGTGTTCCTGTATCTTCGGGTTCCCGGATACGCCGCCCTCAACGCGTCCTACTACTGGGACTGGTTCGTCCTCAACCCGCTCGACGCCCTCATGGTCGGACTCCTCCTGCAGGGGCTGCTGAGGTCCAGGGCCCCGCCCCCGGCGGCGACGGAGGATGCGACGGCCGACCCGGGCCCTCCGGGTGGGGTCCGAAACGTCGTTCCGGTACTGCGAAACGCATCGCGTGTCCCCCTCCAACGGAACGTCCGGAAGGGGGTGGCGCTCGGGATGGTTGCCCTCCTGACCGTGGGGGTCCTCCTCCCGATCGCCAACGGCGCCTACTACTCGACCCCCAACGGGATCAGCGAAGCGGTCTATCCGGCCGACTACGCCCAGGTTCCCGGTCTCCTGAACCAGCTCATCGGGAACTCGTACGCCGGGGTTGCGCTGTTCAATCCGGATGTCTACTGGTTGATGCCCAACACCTCGCACGCCGTTCCCAATGCGTTCTTCCTCTACCCGACCGCACGGACTCCGGGGCTGCCCGTGTACCTCGCGCCCTCGCTCCAATCCAACTCCTACTTCTACTGGCTCTACGACCGATTCTACTCGAACGAGACCCGGTATGCGGCCCAGTTGTTCGCGCTGGTCGGCGTGGAGTACTTCCTCGTCTTCTACGGGACCCAGTCGGCGTCGTTCTACCCGACCTTCCTGCCGTTCTCGGAGGGGAAGAATGCGAGCGTCCTCCTGGAGTATCAGCGGGACATCGTCCCGGTCGTCCAGGAGCGATCCTTCGCGATCTATCGGGACCTCGCGTTCAACGGGGTCGCCCTCGCGGATTCCGACCTGTCGCTGGTCGCGGGTCCCGGCTACGATGAACTGAACGCGCTCGCCTATGCCGGCGTCAACCTCGACAACCAATCGATCCTGTTCCCGGGCGACCTCCCCTCCAACGCGTGCACGTCCGAGTTGAACCGGGTCCAGCGGGCCTACACGGCCTCCCCCAACGCCCTGATCGGGATCGCGCTGCAGTGCGATCACGTCTCGGTCGCGGACCCGCTCGCGGAGACCAACCCCACCGCCTCTCCCACGTCGACGTGGGTACCCTCCACGAGCGACCTCGGGGTCGCGATCATGGAGTCGTGGCCCACGCGGCTCGCCGTGACCGAAGGAGGACCCAACACGATCCGGGTTCCCGTGTCGGCCGGGAACTGCACGGTGGGCTGCTCGATCTGGTTGCCGATCCGGTTCAGCGGGGACGGTGGCGCGCTCCAGTTCGGCTGGAACGGGGCCGAGTGGGGTGTCTCGACCGCCGTCGGGTATGACCAGATCAACAACACGATGGTCTGGGTCCAATTGCCGTTCGCGGTGACCTCGTCGAACTCCCTCTCCATCACCGGGTCGGGGGGCTGGAACGCGGTCGGTTCGGTGTACGTGTTCTCCTCCGGGGGGACCTCGCCCGCCACCTCTCCCACGGACTGGGTGAACCAGACCCTGGCCGGGAAGATGGTGATTCCGGTCGCCCCGGCGTCCCTCATCGACCTGGAGAACGCGTCGGGGATCCGTGGGAGCCTCAAGTACGTCGAGTTCCCGCCCGGACAGACCGTGAACGAGTTTCCCGGGAACCAGGGGATCGTCGTCTCGCCCGCCGGCACCGCCGCGGTGCACACCTACCTGCCGTTCGTGAAGCCGAACGGACCGGGGTGGGTCGGACTGCTGGCCCGCGCCACGTCGTTCGGCTACGTCACCGCAACCTTCGAGGGCTCGCCCCAGCCGGAGCTGGTCGGGTTCAACTCCGGGAACGACAACGGTTCCCGCAACCTCTGGCAGACGATCATGATCCCCTGGAATTCCTCGACCCCCAACCTCTACTCGGGCGTGAACCTCAGCGTCGACCTGGGCACGCTCTGGCTGGCCGAGGTGTGGTTCGTGCCGCAGTCGATCGCCGGCTCCGCCACCCCCACCCCGCTCGTCCCGCCCTCGCTCGGGCCCCCCACGGTCTACGCGCCCAACTCGACCGTCGTGTCGAGCTGGTCCGCCCGTCTCGGCGCGTCCGGGTTCTTGTCGATCACGGCCAACGGCACGTTCTCCCCCGCCACCGCGTGGGGGCATTTCCTGCTGAGCATCGAACTCCCGAATCCTTCCCCACCCGATTCGGCGATCGCGCTCTCCGTGAACATCACCTCGGGACTGTGGATCTCTGCGAACGACGCCGCCGTAAGCTACCGGTCGGAGGGAGAGTACACCCTGCTGGGGCCCCTGTTCCAGAACACCGGACTCGTCGGCTCGGACACCCTGACCTTCGACGTCGATTCCTACGGGAACTTCCCCGCCGAGAACACCACGTTCAACGTCTCGGCACAATTCGCGTACGTCGACCTGCCGCTCGTCTGGAACGTTTCCGACCTCGCGGACGGACCGCCGCTATCGGTCTCCGGGGAAGCGTCGGGGTACCAGGTGGGGGCCGATGGCGCTCCGCTCGTCCTCGTGCGCGTCTCGGACTACCCGGGCCTGGTTCCCAGCGGTACGGCCGGCCTCGGCCCGGCCCTCGGGACCCTGGACACCCTCCTCTGGAACCCCTCGAACCAGAGTTCGGTCGCGGTCGTCACGAGCTCGACGGCGTACGTCACTCTCGGGCTCGGGGTCTCGCTCCTCGCCACGGCGGTCTGGGTCGGCGTCGAGATCGTGTTCCGGCGGTACAGGGCCCGGTCGCCCCGGCCCCGTACGACGGGTCCTTGAGTCCGGACGGCTCACCGGGGGCAGAATAGGCGTCCGCTTCAGGCGCGCATCGCGTTGAGGTAGACCTCGGTGTAGGCAGATCGGGCCCCGGAGGCGTCGAACCTGCGGGCGCGAGCGACCCCGGCGGCGGCGAGTCGCGCGGCAGCTTCCGGGGATTCGACCGCTCCGCGCACGGCCCCGGCCACCTCGACCGGCGGGGCTCCGGGCGGTACCAGGCGGGCCGCCTCCCCGAGGACTTCCGGCGACGGAGGGTTTGCGAGGGCGACGACCGGCGTTCCCGAGGACATCGCTTCCAGGAGTGGGATCCCGAACCCTTCCCGAACGGAGACGTGCAGGTAGGCGTCCGCCGCGTCGAAGTAGAGTGGATACTGTTCGTCCGGCACGGGGCCCACGTTGCGGACCTTTCCGGCAAGACCCGGCAGCGGGTATCCGACCTTGACGAGCAGGTACTCGGGGGGGAGCAGGTCCACGACGCGGCGGAGCAGCTCGAGGTTCTTGTACGCCGCCCCGCTCGAAACGCTCAGGACGATCTTCCGGTCGGGCGGCAACCCGAGGCGAGTTCGGCACTCCGTCTTGGAACGAGGCCGGAAACGTTCCCCATCGATCCAGTGCGGGATCACGACCGAGTCTAGGCCCGTCCATCCTGCGAGGCGGGCGGCGGTGTACTGGCTCGGAACGACGATTCGGCGGCAACGTTTCAGGTACCGAGGCGTGCGCAACCAGTCGACCAGCGAGTACGCCTCGACCAGCAAGAGGTCGCTCCGGGTATTCCAGAGAGAACCGAACGTCCTCAACCCGAAATCGTGGACCGTCGCGAGCGGGCGGTCTAGGCGCGTCGCGAGGTCGTAACTGGCCCCGCAGAGGTGGACGAGGCGCCGTCGGCCCTCCAGTTCCGCCCGGAAGGTTCGCTCGTTCTGGCGCAGGGCCCCCAGGGCCCGGAGCCGGGAGGAGGCGTACCGTTGGCCGGGCACGGGTTGGTGCGGTGGGGTCTCCGGATACCGAAAGTAGTGTAGGTTGCGAACCTCGATCCCCGGGAACGACGGAAGCAGCAGATCGTGGAGCCGGGTCACATAGACCCCGATCCCGCTGAGGGGAGGTTGGTCGGTGACCAGGGTCACCTGCTCGCTCGCCGATTCCACACCGCCCTCCGTTCGGCGAACCGGCACGGCCCGGACCCGTCGGCGCTCGCCACCGCCCTCTCGCCCCCCGAGAATATCATTCCTCTCCTACGCCGGCACCCGGCGCCGGGCGGCCGAGGGCCGCAGGGAAGGTGGGCGAGGCCGCTCCGGTTCGGCGCGGGCGGCCGCTCCTCGAGAGAAACGCAAGTGCTTTTAGCTCGGGATTCGGCTCCTCGAACGTGCGTTTCAGGTACGCAAGGCTCGCGCCGGGGGCGCAATTCCGGTCGATCCATGCGCGGGTGCCCCTCCCGCCGATGGTCGTGGTCCTCGCCGTCGCGTTGCTGGTCCTCCTCCCCGGCCTCGCGGTCGCCGGGGGGACCTCGCGTCCTGCGGTGGCTCCGACCTCCCGGGCTCTTCCGCGGGACGTCCCGGTCCTCGCGCCCGGGGGGGACTTCCCGACGTACCTCGGGGACGAGGAACGGACCTCCTCCTCCGTATCGGAACGGCTGATCAACGCCTCCAATGCCGGTACGCTTCATCCCCTCTGGACCTACAACGCGGGCGACGAGGCGGTCCAATCCCAGCCGGTCGAGCAGAACGGCACCGTCTACGTCGGCGGTGCGACAGGGTACGAGTATGCCCTGAACGCGCTCAACGGGTCCCTGCGCTGGAAAACGTTCCTTGGCCAGGACTGGAACGACAGCACATGTCCCGGAGGGCTCGGCGTGACCTCCACCGCGACCGTCGCAGGTCAGGTGCTCTACGTGGACGGTGGGTATCCGTATCTCTACGCGCTCAACACTTCCACCGGCGCGATCGAATGGCGGGCGTTGATCGGGGGGAGCGATTCGCTGGGGTACTACGATTGGTCCAGTCCGCTCATCTTCGATGGCCACGCGTACGTCGGGATCTCCAGCGACTGTGACGAGCCGCTGGTCCCCGCCGGACTGGCCGAATACTCCCTGACCACCCACGCCCAGGTGGGGTACTTCAACGACAGTGTGCCCGGGCTCAACGGCTCCAGTATCTGGGGCTCCCCGGCGATCGACCCCTCGACCAATACGATCTTCATCGCCACGGGGAACCCGTATTCCAGCGCTCCCACCACGTACAGCGAATCCATCGTGGCGTTGAACGCCAGCACCCTCGCCGTGGTGGCCACGTGGCAGATCCCGGCCTCGCAGGTCACGGGGGACGGCGACTTTGGTACCACACCGACCGTGTTCGCACCCCCCTTCGGGTCGCCCCTCGTGACCGCGCCGAACAAGAACGGCATCCTCTACGCGTTCTACCAGTCCAACCTCTCGATCGCCTGGCAACAGCCGATCTGCTGCCAGGACAACTCCCAAGCCCAGCGGATCTCGACGGCGTGGGGCGGCGGGTATGTCTATGCCGTGAGCGCGGAGACCACCATCGGTGGGGTCGTGTACAACAGCTCCGTCCGGGCGTTCCAGCCGCTCACCGGGGCGATCGTCTGGCAGGACGGGTTCCCCGAGTCGTCCGACTACGGTTATGCGGGACCCCTCTGGGCCGACGGTCTGTTGATCGTCCTCGACCAGAGCACGTTGCTCGTGCTCAACGCAACGGACGGTTCGGTCCTGTACCAGTACACGGCCAACGGGACGTTCGAGGCGCCACCCTCCGTCGCGCGAGGGGAGATCTACGCGGCCGCGACGGACGGCTCGGTGATCGCCTTCGACCTCCAGCTCCGGTCGACCGCGTCCGATTCGGCCGGCTCGGGGCCGCTCTCCGAAACGTTCGCGGTCCGGCCGTCGGGCGGACTTCCGCCGTACGAGTACTCGTGGACCTTCGGCGACGGAGGGTCGTCGACCCTTCCGACCCCCCAGCACGCGTACGGTGCGACCGGGACCTATTTCACGAACGTCACCGTCACCGACCTCGCCGGGAGCAGCATCACCGACCACCTCGTTGACCACGTGGAGCTACTCTTCGCTGTCACCTTCACCGAGACGGGGGTCCCGGCCGGGACCGATTGGTCGGTGGGTCTCGGCGCGCAGGTGGAGTGGTCCACGAACGACACGATCACCTTCCTCGAGCCGAACGGGACGTACTCCTACGGGGCGGCGAACCTCTCCGGATATTCGCCCTCGCCCGCTTCCGGGCAGGTCACGGTGAACGGGGCTGCGGTCCGAACCGACCTCCTGTTCACCCCTACCTATTCGCTGACCATCACCGAAACGGGCCTTCCTTCTGGAACCACGTGGACGTTCACTCTGGAGGGGAGCACCCTTTCCTCCACATCGACTACGATCAGATTCACCGTGCCCAACGGGACCTACTCCTTTGCCCTCGGCGCGGTCCCGGGGTACGAAGGAACCCCGGCCTCCGGCTCGATCGCGGTCGATGGGAAGGCGACCTCCCTTACGGTAAGTTACCGGTCGCTGTCGAGCGCCCCGAACAACGGTTCGTCGACCTTCATCGGACTACCGGCATCCGAAGCGGCCGTGCTTCTGGTCGCGCTGCTTACCGCCCTCGCTGCGGCCATCGCAGCGGCCGTGATGGTGCACCGCCGCCGGAAGACGCCGCCGAAGGGTCCGGCTCCCTCGACCCCGGTTCAGGGCGGTTCGGCTCCCTGAACTTGACCGCCAAGCTCACCTCCCCTTCGTTCGACAGATCCGCAGGACACCGGCGAGCCCGCGGCCGCACCGCGCGCCGTACTCGTAAGTCCAGGACAATCCAGGCCCTAGGCGTCCCGGCTCCCGGACGACGCCTGGCCGAGGCGACGCACGAGGGCCGAACCGAGCTCGAGGAGCCAGGGTCGTGCACCCGCCTTTCGCGAGAGCACGACATACGCGACCTGGGCGAGCGTGACCGTGATGAGGATCGCGAGCACGTTGAGGGTCCACAATCGGAGCGGATCCCAGCCCGGCGCGTTGTTCGCCGCGAGGGACCACGCGAGATACTGCGGGCCGAGCGGAGCCGCGAAGGGGACGAGCAGTGTGTTCCGGATGACGAGGAACGCCGTGCACATCCCCACGAGGCTCGCGGAGAGGAGCCGCCGCTCCGGGTGGAACGCCAGAACGTCCACGACGAGCGGTGCGAAGAGGTAGAGGAGGTACTGTTCGTTGAGCCCCCAGCGCAGCAGCAGGAAGACCGCCACGATCCCGACGACCGCATCGACCTCGCCGGTCCATCCCCGACCCGTCAGGTTGCGGGCCGCGTACCAGCCCGCGACGACGACCCCGGGGACCCAAAGGAGTTCGAAGAAGTCGGTGACGAGAGGAGGGTTCCCCACCACGGCCAAGGGGCCGTAGGGGCTGACCCAACGGGCCCAGTTCATCCCGCCGCCGATGCCTCCCGACTCGGAAACGAAGAGGCCGCCCAGTCCGGAAAGCCCCCAGTGGAAGGCGAGGAAGATGAGCCCCGTGAGGACGGCCGGGACCGCGATCGCCGCCACGACCCAGAGCCGGGCCGCGCCCCGTCGGCGGAAGACCTCGAAGGGGAGGAACATCGCCGTGACCCACTTGATGAAGATCCCGACCCCGTAGAGGAGGTTCTTCCGGGGCGCCTCGGTGACGAGGAGCGATGCGATGACGACGGCCACCGCGATCGAGTCGAACTGGCCCCAGATCGCCGAGATGAGGATCGCGTAGGGAAAGAACGACCAGATCGCGGCGGCCCGTAGGGCGAGGGCCCGGTCCCCCCGCGCACGAAGCACGACCCGGTACAGCAGTCCGGCGGTCAGCACATCCCCGGCGATCGGTCCCTGCTTCAGCAGGAAATAGTAGACGAACCGGTTCCCCCCGCCCACGAGCAGGTACGCGCGGTAGGCGCCCCCGGTGTAGAGCGACCAGAACGGAAGGTACGACGCCGAAGTGAGGTCGGAGTTGAAGTACGAGATACTGAGGCCGGGCACGGGCGGCCAGAACGCAGTGAACGGGTCGGTGCCGTGGCCGACGACGTACCCGGTGCGGATCCAGATCTCGAAGTCGTAGGGATGGCCGGTCCAGAAGGAGAACATCTCTCGGACCAGCAGTCCCGCGAGAAGGATTCCCGCGAGGGTCCGTCGACCCCGACCCCCGAACCCACCGGTGGGAGCGGTATCTGGAGCGGCTCCTCGTCCGGGCTTCGGCTCAGAAGGTTGGGCGGGCAGGTGCGACCCGAACGGTCTCGAGGGCGGCGCCCATGATAAGCTCCGAGTCGGCGGCATTCGAGCGACGACGGGGCCTACGCCCTTCCCGGTTCACGCGCGAACTTCGGTCAGTTGCTCGAACAGGGCAGCCCACTGGGGGATCACACGGGCCCAGGAGAATCGTTCCACCCGTTCGGACCCCGACCGGGAAAACCGTGAACGCAGCTCCGGGTCCCGGGCCAATCGCTCGATGGCTCCGGCGAGGGCGGTCGGGTCGTTGGGCGCGCAGAGCAGCGCGTTCTCCCCTTCGGAGACCACTTCCGGGATGCCACCGACACGCGAAGCGACGATCGGCAATCCCGCCGCCATGGCCTCCATCAGTACGATCGGCGTGCAGTCGAACAGGGAGGGCAAGACGAAGACGTCGGCGCGGGCATACTCCTTCAGGAGCTCCGACCGGGGGAGCGGTCCGGTGAGCACGATCCGCGACTCGACCCCAAGCTCCCGCGCGAGTCGGAGCACGAGGGACCGGCCGCCCCAATAGTCGCCGACGATCCGCAGCTGCAGGCGAATCTCCGGTGGGAGGGCCGCGACGGCGCGGACCAGCGGTTCCAGGCCCTTCTGCTCGGGGTACAGCCGACCGACGAAGAGAACGGTCAACAGGTCGTCCGATGGAGCGCGGGCGGGTGGGCCCGAGAACTCGCCCAGGTCGATCCCGTTCGGGATTCTGGCGATACGGCCCCGCGACACGCCGATCGAGGCGAGCAGATCGGCCTCCAGATCCGTATGGGCCACGATGCGGTCGGCCGGTGCGAGGATGAAGCGGGCGACCGCCCGCGCGTAGGTCCTCCATCCGGAAGTCCCGCGGCCGGCATCGAAGTGGGTTTCGATTACGAGCGGGGTCGAGCGGAGGCGCCGCACGCCGGCGGCCATCCAGGTGGGCGGCATTCCGAAGGCATGGGCGTGTACGATGTCGGGCCTCGACCGGAGGAGGTCCAAGCCCATGCCGGGGGCCACGAGGCCGAGCCCGTGGGGGGCCGGGACGGTACGAAACGCTCGATGACGGCGGACCGCGATGGGGTCTTGGATCGACTCGGGAAGGAGGCGTTGGAGGGGTCGATCTCGGATCAGGTCGGTCGTCACGATCTCGACGGAGTGCCCGCGTGCCTCCAGGCCTCGCGCGATCGCCTCGACCTGGATCTCCACCCCCCCGAGCGCGGGAGGATACCGGTGGGTGACTTCGAGGATGCGCATCGTTCGGGTCCGTCTACGACTCCGCCGGCGTCGGCACGGACGGAGCGGCAGGGGCCGGTAGGAGCGTCCACGGCGCAAGGAGCCACGGCCGGGGTCCGGGTTCGTCGCGCAGGAGGATGATCAGGAACTGGACGAGGCTCACGGTCATCAGGATCGCGAAGATGTAGAGCAGGTCGTAGCGGACCTGCCCCCAGACGGCAGAGCTGTCGAATGACTGCACGAGGTTGAATGCCTGGCCGCTGGCGGGCGACGCGAACCAGATCCCGCCGACGTTGTTGACGAGCAGATATCCCGATGCCAGAACGACGAGGAAGTAGAAGAACCGCCGCCGCTGCGGGTGGAGGGTGTAGACGTCGGCGGCGAGCAGGGCGAAGGGGTACAGCATGTACTGTTCGTACAGCCCCCAACGGAAGAGCAGGACCGCGACCATCACGAACAGCAGGGCGCGGAGCTGTTGCCCGGGGTTCCCGCTCCGGACCCACCGGGCCGCGTACCAGCCCGAGACGAGGCACGCCGGGATCCAGAGGTGAGCGAGGGCGGTATACAGGATAGGATGGGTCCGGAGCGCCGACTGTAGGGACGCGAGGTTCGCCAGCTGCACCCAGTTCATCCCACCCCCTCCGCCGGCGGTGGACGAGGTAGTGGTGGCCGCAATGCCGGCAAAACTCCAGCCGGCGGCCAGGAACGCGACGACGGTCAGCAGCCCGACGAGGGCCACGCTCGCGACCGGCCAGAGTCGCCGCAGTCCCCGATTTCGGAAGAACTCGAGGGGAAGGAACGCCACCGTGATCCACTTGATGAAGATCCCGAGCCCCCAGGCGACGCTCCGCTCCGAGGCCTGCGCTTCGGTCGTGAGGAGGGCGGCTAGGAGGATCGCGGTGGTCACCGGGTCGAGCTGTCCCCAGATCGCCCCGATCACGATGTCGTAGGGAAAGAACGACCAGAACGAGAGTGCGGCCGTGGCCGCGCGAGCGCTTCCCGTTTCGCGCAGTACGAACCGGTACAGGAGCAGCGCGACGGCCATGTCCCCGGCGATGGGGCCCTGCTTGAGCAGGAAGTACAGGACAAACCGGTTCCCGCCTCCTACGTGCGCCCAGAGCCCATACGTCCCGCCGAAGATGTCGGGCCAGAACGGGAGGTATGCTGCAGGGTAGAGGAGTTGGTTCGTGTAGCCGAAACTGACTCCCGGAACGGCCGGCCATGGGCCGAGATAGGGATTGGTGCCCTGGGAAACCACATATCCGGTCCGGACCCACACTTCGAGGTCGTACGGGTGGCCGGTCCAGAAGGAGAATGCCTCGCGGACGGCGAGGCCCACCAGCAGGATCGTTGCGGCCGCCGGCCAGGGTCGGAGGCCGAACCAACGTCGAGTCGCCCCCACACGCCCCCAACCACGCACGACGCACCGACCAAAGGCTCGTCGCCTTCGGCTGACCCCCCGTTCGGCGGGTCTAGGTATTTGTCCTCCGA
>Ga0187862_10004158_pt1 | contig 13897 bp, 17 predicted proteins | sample June2016WEW_10_1_FD_133003 | JGI IMG/M metagenome (GOLD analysis project Ga0187862, IMG submission 133003) | Peatland microbial communities from SPRUCE experiment site at the Marcell Experimental Forest, Minnesota, USA - June2016WEW_10_150 | ecosystem: Environmental > Terrestrial > Soil >...
CCATCGAAGCGAACGTCCGCTGCTCACTCATCACTCCACCTCCGCACCCATCCATCGATCAACTTCATTCTACCTATATCGATCTACCTATATCGATCGACTTGTGCAGAGGTTCCCTAGGCGAGCCGGTGGGGGTAGGTGGGTGTTAGGGAGGGCATTTCGAGACCTAGCTGCTCGCATCGGCGCGATAGCATCGTGACGTATAGCTCGGCTAGCTCTTCGTTATCGCGCGACTTCAGACCGTAGCGAATGCAGTCGTAGGTGAAGCCGGTGCCGGGCGGGCCGAAGAAGTTCACCGCGCGCGGAATCCATCGGCGCAGCGCGGTGTTGACCGACTTGACGCCGAAGCGCTCGACGGCGTCGCCGAGTTGCTGCGAGGCGAAGATTTCATGATCGGATTCCTCGTCGAGAATTATTTCGGCGGCGCGCGCATGCGGCGCGTAGCTGGACTCCCGGTAGTTTTCGCCGATCATGATGAGGCCGGTCGTATCGAGGCTGAGCGACGCCATCAGCAGGTCGAGCTCGCCGGCGGCCTTGGCGGCGAAGTAGCTGGGCGCATCGAAAGACGGCGCCTTGAGCACGGAAATCATCGATCGGTCCGCGGCTTGCTGGCTGACTCCGAGTTCTTCGAGCGCGTCGTAGATGAGCCGCGCGTGCTTTTTTTCTTCGGCGAAATTTTTCTCGACGGTGGGCCGCAGCGCGGGATTGTCGAGCGTCGCGAGCGCGCGCTGGTAGCCGAGCGCGGTGAGTTTCTCGGCCATCGCGTGCGCGGCCAGCAGCCGCAGCAGCACCTTGGTGTAATGCGGATCGACGCGGCCGTCGCCCAGCGCGGCGGCGTCCAGCGATCGCGGCGGGAACTCGCGCCGGACCGGCATCGCGTTTACCTCGTCAGCTCGCGGCGCGCGAGGGCAGAATGACGGTGGCGGAGCCGGGGGTGGTCTTTTCGCCCTTGGCGTTTTCGAGCCAGATTTCGCAATCGACCATGTGATGGCCGCCTTCGGTGTATTTTTTGGAGACCTTGCCGCGCGCGACGACCTTGGCGCCGGGCTGATCCATCCCGCGGTACTGCACGCTGAGCTTGCGCAGCCATCCATGCTCGCCGGCGAAGTCGGTCATCAGGTGTCCGAGAAACGCGTTCTTCAACGCGCCGTGCAGGATCACGCCGGGCAGCCCGTTGCCGAGCGCGAAATCCTTGTCATAGTGGATTTGATAGAAGTCGCCCGACGCGCCGGCGTACCTGACGAGCTGCTGGGTGGTCGGATTTTTTTCGAGCGGACCGACTTCAGTGCCGACTTCCACATCTTCGAAATAAATTTGCTTCGCCATCGCGGGTATCCCCTTCAGTAACTCTAGTAGCGGATTGAGGTCGAGCGTTGAATGACGCAGACCTCGCCGAACTGGTTGGTGTAAGTGGTCTCTACGACTGCGAAGACCATCGGGCCCAGCCGGCCCGCGGCCTCGCGCAAATCGACGAGCTTGGACTGCACGGTGATGCGGTCGCCGGCGCGAATCGGCGCCAAGTACTCCCAATCCGAGCCGCCGTCGAGGCCGCGGAAGGTCGGCATGTCGAGCTTGATGTTGGGGATCGGCGCGCCCATCGAGCGGCAGAAAGTAGGCGGCGCGATCATGGCGCCGAAGCGGGTCTTGCGCGCGTCGCGTTCGCTGTTGAAGAGCGGATTAGGATCCTCGATCGCCTCGGCGAAGCGGCGAATCGCGCCGCGCTCGACTTCGTAAGTCCGCGGTTCGGAGACCGCGCCGATTTGCTTGCGAGCTTCGTCGGTAACGTATTTGTTAGCCATCGTTGGTTCCCTCGGTGAATTCCAGGCGCTTGCGCCATCTATTACCACAGGCGCGCGCGACGGTATAACGGAGCCGCATTTGCCATTGGGATGCGCGGGACTAGGATGGGGAGCGGAATAAGCCGGCGGTCGCGACCGGCGGCATGCGGAGGATCCCACAATGGCGAAGCTCAACCCGGAGCAAATTGCGGAGAAGCTCAAAGCGCTCCCCGGATGGGAGTACAAGAACAACGCCATTGGCAAAACGTTCAAGTTCAAGGAATACCTGCACGGCATCGAGTTCGTGCAGAAGGTCGCCGAGATCGCCGAGGCCGCCGACCATCATCCCGACATCACGATCAACTACACGCGGGTCACGTTCTCATGCTCGACGCACGATGCCGGCGGCGTGACCGACAAGGACTTCAAGCTGGCGGACAATATCGAGATCGCGTTCAGCGATCGCGACGCGTAAGCCGGCGGCGAACCAAAGCAGTCAGTTTTTGCGCGGGACGAAGTATTGAGTGCCGGCGCCGGCGCGATCGATCTCGCGAATCAGCTCGCCCAGGTCTTCGGGATTGGCGACGAAGTCGAGGTCCGAAGTATCGACGACCAGCAGCGGCGCTTCGTCGTAGTAAAAAAAGAAATCGCGGTAGGCCGATGACACGCGCTCGAGGTAGTCGAAGCTGATGTGGCGTTCGAAGTTACGATTGCGCTTGCGCAGGCGCTCGGCCAGCACCTCGATTGCGGCGCGCACGTAAACGACCAGGTCGGGGCGCGCGATCTCGGCGTCGAGCAGCTTGTACACGTTGTCGTAGAGCTTGAGTTCGTCGGGGACGAGATTCAACGCGGCGAAGATTTTATCCTTGGCGAACAGATAATCGGCGACGGTGGCCTGCGTGAAGAGATCCTGCTGCTTGAGCTCGCGCTGCTGGTTGTGGCGGGTGAGCAGGAAATAAAGCTGCGCGGGAAACGCGTACTTGTCGGGATCCTGGTAAAAGCGCGGGAGGAACGGGTTGTTGTCCGCATCCTCCAGTATCAGGCGCGCACCCAGCTCGCGGGCGAGCGCCTGCGCGAGGCTCGTTTTGCCAACCCCGATGGGGCCTTCGACCGCGATATAGCCGCGCCGGCGCATCGGGCCTCGATTGCGACTCTAGCTCATCTCACTTGCGATGCTTCTTGGCCTGGTCGCGGAGTTTGCGAACCTCGTCGTCGGGCGCGCCGCCGCGCTCTTCCAAATCGGCGGCCGTGTCATAGTCGGGCGGAGTCTTGCTCAGATAGACCTGCGCCAATTCGAGGTTGGCGGTCTTGTCGTCGGGATAATCGCCGATCACGTCATTGAACAGCTTGAAGGTCGCGTCGGGGGTGCCGCCGGCCTTGGCGGCCTGGTTGATCTTGTGCATCATCGGGTCCGCGTCGGGGCCGAGCGTCTCCATCTTGTGCGCTCTGGCCATCAGCATCGCGGCCCGGATGCCCTGATCGTAGGTCTGGACGGCGTCGGCGTACTTCTTGTCCTGCATCTGCTGGTCGCCGATCTTTTCGATGATCGGGATCGCGTCCATGAGCGCGTTTACCGCTTTTTCGCGGGCCGCCGGGATCCTGGTGGTGACCATGATTTCCTTGAGAGTGCCGATGCCTTCGGTGACCTTGCCGGCCTTGACGTCGTCGAGCGCCTTGCCCGAGGAATTCGCCAAGTCCGCGAGCTGCTTGTAGAGCCGAGCCTTGGCGAGGAGTTTCTCATCGGTGGGATCGAACGCCGAGGCGGCGTTGTACTCGCGGCCGGCGCCTTCGTCATCGCCGAGCGCTTCATCTATATGCGCGAGAGACTTGTGCGCGTCGGCGTCATTGGGGTCGGCCTTTATCGACAGCTGGAGCTCTTTTTTGGCGCCCTCGAGATCGCGCTTCTCGAACAGATCTTCAGCTTTGTATAGATGTTTCTTCGCGTCGGACTGGCATCCGCTGACCAGCCCGATGGCCAGCAGGATGGGCAGTACCAGAGCGCGCACCATAACTGTTCGCATCGGAATATTCCTCTCAGGGTTAGGCGAAATCGGGATGAGTCTGCAAGCAATCGCGCGGAATTGTCAAGGCGAAATTTAACCGACGCGCGTGCGAATCCGCTTGTCGGGGATCGCCGCCCGTCTCAACGGGCGTCACGTCGCCGTCGAAGAGGCGCCGACAGTGCAAGCGCAATGGGTTTCGCTGAGCGACAACCAGTGAAAAACGGCCCCTGTGTACCCGTCTCAACGGGCGCGGCTCAGTCGGCGGGCAGCGGGAGCGGGAAATGCACCCGCTCCTTGGCGACGCTGAGCAGCTCGACTTCGGCGCCCGAGCGGGCGAACGCACCGATGATTTCCTCGACCAGCCACTCCGGAGACGAAGCGCTCGCGGTCAGCCCCAGCGCGCGCACGCCGTCGAGCATCGCGGGCTCGACGTCGGCGATCGAATCGACCAGGAACGCCCGCGCGCCGCGCATCCGCGCGACCTCGACCAACCGGTTCGCGTTTGAACTCTGCTTCGAGCCGACCACCAGCACCGCATCGCTGACCTGCACCAGTTCCTTGACCGCGTTCTGGCGGTTCTGGGTCGCGTAGCAGATGTCGTCGGTCCTGGGTTCCTGCATCGAGGGGAACCGCTCCTTGAGCGCCTCCATGATCTCGCGGGTGTCGTCGACACTGAGCGTGGTCTGCGTGACCGCCGCGATGCGCTCGGGATTCTCGACCTTGACGGTGCGTGCTTCGCTCACGCTGCCGACCAGCACCACCTTGCCGGGCGCAACCCCCAGCGTGCCCTTCACTTCCTCGTGGCCGGCGTGGCCGATGAGGATCACGGTGCGCCCCTCGTCGTCGTATTTCTTGACTTCGAGATGGACCTTGGTGACCAGCGGGCAGGTGGCGTCGATAACCCGCAGCGCGCGATCCTTGGCGCGGTCCCATTCGCTGGGCGCGACTCCATGCGCGCTGAAAATCACGCGCTGGCCGGTGGGAACCTTGTCGAGGCTCTCGACAAAAATCGCGCCTTCACGTTCGAGCGCTTCGAGCACGAAACGGTTGTGGACGATCTGATGGCGCACGTAGAGCGGGCGGCCGTAGGAGCGCAGCGCGCTGCGCACCGCCTCGACCGCGCGATCGACGCCGGCGCAGAAGCCGCGCGGCTCAGCCAGGATGATCTTTTCGACCGATGTTTCGCCCAACGCCATCTTGCGATCGTAACTGGTTACTGTCCGCAGGGTCAATAATGCTCCCGTCCCTCGCCCGTTATTTCACGGGAGAGGTTAGGTGAGGGTTCTGCGCCGCGGCTGGGTTTCTATTCAAGCGCCGGTGGGTGCGACGTCTGGCAGCCGATCCATACCTCGCCGCCTTCGAAATGCTCTTTTTTCCAAATCGGCACGATTTCTTTCAGGCGGTCGATCGCGAACCTGCAAGCCTCGAACGCCTCCGCGCGATGCGCCGCAGAGACCGCAATCGCCACCGATGTCTCGCCTATTTCGACGACGCCGATGCGATGCGCGATCGCGATGCGAACGATTTTCCATCGCGCGCCGGCCTCGGCCGCGAGCTTGCGCATCTCGGATAGCGCCATCGGCTCGTAGGCTTCGTACTCGAGGCGAATCACGACCCGGCCTGCGTTGTCGCGGCGAGTGGTGCCGGTGAACGACACGATCGCACCGGCCGCAGGGTCGGCAACTTCGCGCTCGAGGGCGGCTAAGTCGATCGGATTGCGTCCGATGGTGATTTTGCCGACGTATGCGGGCGTATCGGCGCCGCCGCTGACGGGTGGAATGAAGGCAATCTCGTCGCCCGTGCGCGGCTTGAAGCCGGCGTCGACATATTCCTGGTTGACGGCGAAGCCTACGGAGTTGTGATGCCCGCCGAGCGCCGGAAATTCGCCAACCAGATGCCTCCAGATGTCGCCGACTGTTGTGCCGTCGGGAAACTCGCGCGTCAGCTCGGCCGTATGCGCCCGCTCGCGAAGCGTCGCGAACAGTTTGATCGTGAACTTGTTCACTGGTTCATAGACTCAGCAGATAAGCGATGTGCCCGAGCTCGGGGATCAACAGCTTCTCCATCGCCAGCCGGCACGCGTCGGGGGAACCGGGAATCGCGGCCACGAACTTGCCGTGGCGCACGCCGGCGATAGCGCCGCTCATCATCGCGGCCGCTCCGATTTCCTGGAACGAAAGCATCCGGAACAGTTCGCCGAAGCCTGCGAGCTCCTTGTCGATTACCGACTTCACGACTTCGGTGGTGCCGTCGCGCGCGGTAATACCGGTGCCGCCGTTGATGATGATCGCGTCGAGATTCGGCAAATTATTGACCAGCGCGGCGGAAATCCTCTCACCGTCGTCCGGCAAAATTTCGTAGTACACCACCAGGTGGCCGGCTGCCTCCAGCAAAGTGCGGATGAGCTTGCCGCTCTCGTCAGTTTCCGGGCTGCGCGAATCGCTGGCGGTAATTACGCCGACCTTGAGATTTGCGCGCGCGTGCTTTTGGTGATCCTGGACCGACATGCCGATTAGAATTACACAATCCCCGGTGGCATTATAAGCAGTCCGCGATGCTCCCGGTGGAGACCAAAAGGGTCGCCCGCCGCGCGAGCTATCAATCCCGGAACCTCAAGATGACCACCGCGACCAGCCCAGCCGCCGGTTTCCTTCGCCCGAAAATTCTACTGATCGCCGCCGCCGCAATCGCGATCCTCTACGGCGCGCATCGCATTGGCGCCGGACCGTGGCTGACCAACGCGCTTGACTGGATTGCCGGCTTGGGTGCGCTGGCGCCGGTCGCGTTCATCGCAATCTACATCGTGGCGTGCGTCGCGTTTGTTCCGGGATCGATCCTCACGATCGGCGCCGGCGTGATTTTCGGCGTGCTGCGCGGGTCGATCTACGTTTCGATCGCCGCGACGCTCGGCGCAACGGCGGCTTTTCTCGTGGGCCGTTACCTTGCGCGCGACTGGGTGAGCGCAAGACTCGAAGGCAACGCGAAGTTCAAAGCGATCGACGAAGCGGTCGGGATCGAAGGATGGAAGATAGTTGTCCTGACGCGCCTGTCGCCGGTGTTTCCATTCAACCTGCTCAACTATGCCTACGGGCTGACCCGCGTGACTTTGCGCGACTACTTTCTTGCCTCGTGGGCCGGGATGATTCCCGGCACAATTCTCTACGTGTATATCGGCTCGCTGAGCGGCGACCTCGCGCGCGCGGCCGGGGGCAGCGCAATGCGCACGCCGGCTGGATGGGCGCTCACCGCGGTGGGATTCGTCGCGACCGTCGCGGTCGCAGTGTACGCAACGCGAATCGGCGCTCGGGCGCTGCGCGAAAAGACTTAGGGGACACATCGATGGGATCGCACGTGCTGAAGCATGAGCCGCCAGACGCTTACAACCTCGCCCTGACTGAAAATCTGCATCCCGCCGGATGGATCAACCCGCAGCCCGCGCGTCGCTACAACCTGGTGGTGATCGGAGCCGGGCCCGCCGGTCTCGTGATCGCTGCGGGCGCCGCCATGTTGGGCGCGAAGGTTGCTCTCGTCGAGCGTGACCTGATGGGCGGCGATTGCCTGAACTTCGGATGCGTCCCGTCCAAGGCGCTGATCCGCTCGGCGCGAGCGGCCGCGGCGGTTCGCGACGCGGGCCGCTTCGGCGTCGAGGTCCCGCCGGGTGTGCGGGTAAATTTTCAGGCCGTGATGGAGCGGATGCGCAAGCTGCGCGCCGAACTCAGCCCGACCGACTCCGCCAGTCGATTTCGCTCCTTGGGCGTCGACTTGTTTATCGGTGACGGTCGTTTCGCCGGGCCCGACTGCGTGGAGGTGGACGGTATGCAGCTTCGTTTCAAAAAGGCCGCGATCGCCACCGGAGCGCGCGCCGCCGCGATCCCGATACCGGGTCTTGCACAGGCCGGCTATCTGACCAACGAGACCGTTTTTTCGCTGACCGGGTTGCCGCGGCGAATTGCCGTGATCGGCGCCGGGCCGATCGGATGCGAACTGGCGCAGGCGTTTGCGCGATTCGGCGCGGATGTCACCCTCCTCGAAGTCGCCCCGCAAATCCTGATTCGCGAGGATCGCGACGCCGCCGAGCGAGTCGAGCGCGCGATCGTCCGCGACGGCGTGGAAATCGTCACCGGATGCAAAATTTCCGCCGTCGAGTTGCGTGGCAATGAAAAAATAATCGCGACCGAGCGCGACGGCGTCAGCCGCGAGATTATCGCCGACGAGATTTTGATCGGCGTCGGTCGAGTCCCCGCGGTGGAAGGGTTGAATCTCGAAGCGGCGATGATCGAATACGACCGCCAAAATGGCGTGAAGGTCGATGACTACCTGCGCACGACCAATCCGATAGTGTACGCGGCCGGCGACGTCGCATCGCCATACAAGTTTACTCACCTCGCCGACGCGCACGCGCGAATCATACTCCGCAATGCACTATTCTTCGGGCGCCGGCGCGCGAGCCAACTGACTATTCCATGGTGTACCTACACCGATCCTGAAATAGCGCACGTCGGACTATACGAAGCCGAGGCGCAACAGCGTGGAATCAAAGTCGCGACCTATACGCAGGAACTGGCCGAGGTCGATCGCGCGGTGCTGGACGGAGAAACCGACGGCTTCGTGAAGCTGCACGTCCGCCAGGGGAGCGATCGGATCGTCGGTGCGACCGTGGTCGCGAGCCACGCGGGCGAGATTATCTCGGAACTCACCACCGCGATCGCCGCGGGGATCGGACTGGGCCGCCTCGGTGACGTGATCCATCCTTACCCGACCCAGGCCGACGCGATCCGCCGCGCCGCCGGACTCTACACGCGCACCCGGCTCACGCCACTGGTCGCGGGACTGATGAAGCGCTGGTTCGCTTTCACGCGATGAGCGGCGGATTGCGGATCGGGTGCGGATTTACCGCAGGCGCAGGTTGAATGCCTGACGACCCTTCTCGCCCGGGCGGACGTCGAACTGAACTTCGTTGCCCTCGCGCAGGTCGTCGAAATAGACCTTGGGCGACAGCGCCGAGCGATGAAAGAAAACTTCGTCGCCGCCGTCGTCCGCGATGATGAAGCCGAAGCCCTTGTCCTTGACTACCTTCTTGATTGTGCCAAACACGCGATCCTCCCCCGGCCGCTACGATGCCGGCGCCTTGAGCTTACGACGCCGGCGATTTAAGTAAAGACGTACCCCCACGAGGCGCGCGCATGCTCAAGGCCGTCACACTGAAGGAAATTGAAAGAATCTTCGCGGTGATCGAACCGATGGGAATCTCGCGCGAGGCGGTTGTGATTCCGCTGCGCACCGAGCATCCGGGGCGCGTCTCGGTTTTGCAAGGCGGCAAGTTTGAGATCGTCGTCGAGCGCGACGGCGATTTCGAGGATTGGATCACTCAGCTCGAGGCGCGGATTCGCGGACTGACGGAGCCGGCGACGGACTGAGCTCGATCAGCACCGCGCCGTGATCGACCATCTGGCCCTCCTCGACGCGAACATGTTTCACCATCGCCGCGCTCTCGGCGGCCAGCGTGGTTTCCATTTTCATCGCTTCGATCACGACCAGCGGCTGCCCCGCCTCGACCAGGTCGCCATCGCGCACCATCACCATCAGCACCTTGCCGGGCATCGGCGCGATAATTTCGGGCGCTGCGAGCCCGTGCCCGCGGCGCCGGGAAGCCGCTTCTGCGGGCTTGAACTCGAACGACGCGGGACCGACTGAAACGAGTATCGAATCCCTTCGCCGCGCGCCGAAAACCCGGTAGCGCCGCCCGTCGATCGCAAGCACCCCGCCGCCGTCCGCGTTGGGCGTGAACTCAGCAGTGAGTTGCCGGTCTCCGATACGGACGCGAATCGCGGCGCCGTCGCGCGAGATCACTTCGGCGTCGATCTCGCGCAAGTCGCCCGCCCGCGTGAGTTTCATCGCCGCGATCCCCACAGCTCGAAGTTTTTGAGACTGTCCCACGGCGAGCGACGCTCGGCGCCGGCCGGCGACGTCGACGCGGCGCCGTCGGACGGGATATCGCCCATCGCGCCGCCGGCGGTGATCGCCGCTGCGACAATTGCCGCATCGATTTCAGGCTTGCCGATCTCCCACCCGGAAAAGAAAGACTCGATGAAGTGCGTCGAGAGTTCCGCCTCGCGAAATTGCCCGCTCGCTACGATATCGCGCAGGTAGGCGGCGTTGTTCGTCACGCCCAGCAAGGCGAATTCGTCGAGCGCGTTGACCAGCCTGCCGCGCGCCTCCTCGCGATTGGCGCCGTAGCAGACCAGCTTGCCGAGCAGGCCGTCGTACCATGGCGTCACTTCGGCGCCGCGCGCCAGATGCGAGTCGAAGCGCACGCCCGGTCCGCCGGGCACGCTCAGATGAAGCACGGTTCCGGTCGCGGGACGAAAGTCATGCTCGGGATCCTCGGCGTTGATTCGGCATTCGATCGCCGCGCCGCGCGGGGCCGCGGGCTCCGCCAGCTTGCCGCCCGACGCGATCCGCAATTGCTCGCATACCAGGTCGCATCCAAAACGCATCTCGGTCACGGGATGCTCGACTTGCAGGCGCGCGTTGACTTCGAGGAAGTAGAAGTTGTCGCCCTCGACCAGAAACTCCGCGGTGCCCGCGTTGGTGTAATGCGCCGCGCGCGCGAGTTTCAGCGCCGCGTCGATTATTTTCGCGCGCATCGCGCCGCTGAGTCCGGGCGCCGGCGACTCCTCGATAATCTTCTGATGCCGCCGCTGGATGGAGCAATCACGCTCGCCCAGCGCGGCCACCGCGCCGTGATTGTCGCCGAGCAGCTGTATTTCGATATGGCGCGGATGCGCGAGATATTTTTCCACGAATATCCGCCCGTCGCCGAACGCCGCCGCCGCTTCGCGCGCGGCCGCTCCCAGCGCGCTCTCGAGTTGCGCGGCTTGCGCCACCACCCGCATCCCGCGCCCGCCTCCGCCTGCCGCCGCCTTGACCACCAGCGGGTAGCCCACCAGCGCGGCAAACTCGCGCGTCGCGGAAATTTCCGCGGCTTCGATTCCCGGCACCACCGGGACCCCGGATGCGACCGCGATTCGCCGTGCCGCGACTTTGTCGCCGAGCGCCGCCATCACCTCCGGCCGCGGCCCGACAAACACGATGCCCGCATCGGCCGCAGCCTGCGCGAACTCGGGACGCTCGGAGAGAAATCCGTAGCCCGGATGAATCGCGTCGGCGCCGGATCGCTTTGCGGCGGCGATTATCGCCGCGATATCGAGGTAGCTCTTTGCGGGCTGGGCGGGTCCGATCGCAATTGCCTCGTCAGCCGCGCCGACGTGTGCGCTTTTCGCGTCCGCCGCCGAATAGACAGCCACGGTTTTAAGCCCGAACAGGCGCGCGCTGCGGATGATCCGCAGCGCGATTTCGCCGCGATTGGCGACCAGCAGTTTGGTGAGCGCGCGTTCCATCGATTCGTCGCAAAAACTAGCACAAGTCGTGTCCACGTAAAGCGCCACGCCCGCGGGCGCCGGTCAGAAGGGGGAAGCTTAACCGGAATGGGGAAAATATTTTACCAATTGATCGTCAAAAAGATTGATCGACGGTGCGATTTCACTATGTTGTTTGATCCGAGTCTGACTCGGGCGTGCGATTGCAAGGTTGAAACGAAAAACATCGTCATGCGTACCAACTGCCGGGACAGACCAATTGACTTGAGGAGCGCGAGCGGAGAATGAGCGAGAAAACCACGGTCCGTACGGTGTACGACTTCCCCGTCGCCGCTCATCTGTGCGACGGCGGAACCGTGCGCTACGTAAAACTAGTCCGCCGCAGCGGCCAACCGCCCGAAGGCACCTGCCAGCAGTGCAAGACCTCGTTTCAGTACCGAAAGCCCAAAGCCGCAAAAAACGCGCGCCATCCCGACGGCGAGGGCATCGTCCACTTTTAGCTTTTCACTGGTGGGCCCGTCTCAACGGGGCGTCACGTCGCCGTCGAAGAGGCGCCGACAGTGCAAGCGCAATGGGTTTCGCTGAGCGACAGCCAGTGAAAAACGGCCCCTGTGAACCCGTCTCAACGGGTCGCAACGGGCGTCACGTCGCCGTCGAAGAGGCGCCGACAGTGCAAGCGCAATGGGTTTCGCTGAGCGACAGCCAGTGAAAAACGGCCCCTGTGAACCCGTCTCAACGGGTCTCAACGGGCGTCACGTCGCCGTCGAAGAGGCGCCGACAGTGCAAGCGCAATGGGTTTCGCTGAGCGACAACCAGTGAAAAACGGCCCCTGTGAACCCGTCTCAACGGGTCTCAACGGGTCTCAACGGGTCTTCACCAGCATGATCCGCGGGCCCTTGTAGTAGCGCGTGGCGTCATCGCCGAGGAACGTAAATCCGTCGTTCGGATCGAACCATGCGTGAATCTTCGGCGCCAAAGGCGCGACGATGATGTTCAACCATCCGAAATCCGGCCGGACTTCGACTCGGATCGCCTCGGCGCCGTAGGGCGCCCACACCGCATTTGCCGGATCGATCTTCACGCTGATCGCAAGTATCTTCGGGCTGGGCGCGCAGTTGAAGATGTGGATTGGACGAGCCAATCCCCGGTCGGGCGCGCGCAATAAATCCTGAATCGGAATCGCGATGCTTGCGCCGGCCCAGGTGTTGTCCGGGATGATGAGCAGTTCGGCCTGATCGCTCTTTTTTGCGCCGGAGTTGTCGATACAAGTCGCGGCGCCCGACTTCAGATCCAGATGAGCGCGTCGCTGGATCGATCCGTCGGCGTTGAAGAACGTATGATCGAATTCGACCAGCCGGGGCGGCTCGCCGCCGGCTCCCAGCTGCAACTGGCCGGTCTCGACGTCGGACTGATCATCATAGTACTGATTCTCGCCGTGCAGCGTCGCGCCGTCGCCGGTATTCTCCAAATGGTAGTGGCCGCGCCCGATCGCAATACCGGTATCGGGATTCAGAATCACAAAACTGGTCGGCGGAAACTTGAGCGCATCGGCTGAGAACGCGGGGCGCGCGCCGGCCGTTGTCAGGATTATCGCCGACGCCGCGACCGCGACGGTCCATCCTCGCTTCCGTGTTGTAATCATGCCCTTGCCAATGCACCCCTTGTCTGGAACGTTAACTCGACAAGCGAGCTGCGCGCTAGCTGCGCGATTAAAGACATCTGATGGTGGATTCGGTGGCGCTGGAGATCGTCACCGGCGCCCAGCGTCTGCAATTCGGCCTCCGCCTGCTCCGCCCGGATTAAACCCCGGCCGTGGCGACGGCAGCGCAGTATTCAGCCATTGGCAGGGGCCGCGCGCGACAACGGAGCGCGGCCTTAACACTGAGTGCAGGGCTCAGCCCTGCGGTGCAGGGGTCACCCCTGCCCAAGGAGGTGCGGAACCCATGGTGGGTTCCGCATTTAATAAGGTGATTTCCCCTTCCCCACACGCCGCCCTGCCTATTCCACCGTCACCGACTTCGCCAGATTGCGCGGTTGATCGACGTCGGTGCCGCGCTCCACCGCGATATGATACGCGAGCAATTGCAGCGGCACCGTCATCAGCACCGGCGTCAGCATCCGGTTGGTCTCCGGCACCTCGATAATTTCCGCGGCGACGCTTTTCAGCTCGGCGGTGGCGCGATTGGTCAGCGCGATAATCCGCCCGTTGCGCGATTCGACTTCCTTGAGATTCGACATCGACTTCTCAAACAGGTCGTCATTGGGAATTATCACCACCACCGGCATCTTCTCGTCGATAAGCGCGATCGGCCCGTGCTTCATCTCGCCCGCGGAGTACCCCTCGGCGTGAATGTAGGAAATTTCCTTCAGCTTGAGCGCGCCCTCGAGCGCGATCGGGTAGTTGATACCGCGGCCGAGGAACAGGAAGTCCCGCGCCGGCGCGTACTTGCGTGCGATCTGCTGAATATTCGGCTCGCGCTCGAATATAGCCTCGATCTGTCCGGGGATCGCCAGCGCCGGCTGCAGCAACTTGGCGACCTCCGCGCCGGACAGCCGTCCCATCCGCGCCGCCAGATGAATCGCGAACAGATAGTAAGCCTCGAGTTGCGTGAGGAAGCATTTGGTCGTCGTCACGCTCGTCTCGGGACCGCATCGCGTGTACAACTGCGCGTCGGCCTTGCGCGCGATCGACGAATCCACCGTGTTGGTGATCGCCAGCAGATGCGCACCGCGCGCG
>Ga0187862_10004159_pt1 | contig 13895 bp, 10 predicted proteins | sample June2016WEW_10_1_FD_133003 | JGI IMG/M metagenome (GOLD analysis project Ga0187862, IMG submission 133003) | Peatland microbial communities from SPRUCE experiment site at the Marcell Experimental Forest, Minnesota, USA - June2016WEW_10_150 | ecosystem: Environmental > Terrestrial > Soil >...
AATGGCGCACCTGATTGAAGCGGGAGCCGACATTTTCCTGATGCCTTCCCGATACGAACCTTGCGGGCTCAACCAGATGTATAGCCTGCGCTACGGTACGATCCCGGTGGTACACGCGACCGGGGGGCTGGAGGACTCGGTGACCGACGTTCTGGAGTACCCGGATTCGGGAACCGGCTTCAAATTTTACAAATACGAACCGAAGGCTTTTCTTGAAACAATAAGTTCAGCACTGGAATTGTTAAAAGACACACAAAAATGGGTCGAGATTCAAAAAAGAGCCATGGCTCAGGATTTTTCCTGGGACAGGCCCGCAAGGCAATACGTCGAGGTGTACGAGAAGGTGCTGGCGGTGAAAAAGGGATTGGGAACATGACCGGGACCAAAACCCGGTCTCATCGGGGGACGATCTTCTGAGAGGCTTTTTGTTTTTGGCAGTCGCCCGGCAAGTTTTAGTGTCCATTATAGGAAACGGCCTTGAAAAGTTGACGTCATTCCAGTGCAAGCCGAAATCCAGACAGCCACTACTGAATGCCGGCCCCCGGACTAGACACTTCCGGGGCAGGCTTCGCCGGCATGACGACTTACTTAGGCCGTTTACTATAGCCGCGCAGAATTTTCTTTGGTTGGGTTTGTCTCTATCTCCTTACTGCCTGCGTTGCTTCCCCTGTGTTCGTTAAATTTCAACCATGCTCTCCTGGAGCAGCTCAATGTCTTCGATTTCCTCTTCGAGGTAGGCCTTCAGCTTCTTTTTGAGCCGGCTTTCGATCTGGCGCACTCGCTCGCGGCTGATCCCGAACTTGTCTCCGATTTCCTGGAGGGTCATGGGATCTTCGGTCAGAAGCCTCTGATCGAAAATTACGGCTTCTTTGCCTTTGAGCTGCTCTCTGAACAGCATCAGCTTGTCATGGAGAATGGACTTGGCTTCCTGGTCTGCTATCTGATCGTCCACGGGCAGATCGTCCGAGGGCAGAAAAGACTTGTGTGTATCCTCGGAGTCTTCCTTGAGCGGACTGTCGAGAGAGATCTCCCAGCTATTGAGCCTCTGGTCCATTTCAATGATCTCCGACTCCTTCACATCGAGCCGGTGACTTAGCAGCTTGGGGGAAGCCTCGATGCCCTGGGCTTCCAGCCTCTCTTTTTCCTTGCGCAAGTTGAAGAAAAGTTTCCGCTGGGCCTGTGTCGTCCCGATCTTGACCAGTTTCCAGTTGTCCATGATGAACTTGATTATGTAGGCCTTGATCCAGAAGGAGGCATAGTAGGAAAACTTGTATCCCCTGTATGGATCGAATTTCTTTACCGCCTGCATCAATCCGACGTTGCCCTCCTGGATCAGGTCCATCAGGTTTTGCATCCAGTATCGCTGAAAATCCATGGCAATCTTGACAACAAGCCTGAGATTGGCGGTGATCAGCTTGTAGGCGGCATCAATATCGCCTTTTTCACGATAGCGGATAGCCAGGTCCGTTTCATCCTCCCTGCTCAGGAGCGGATACCGCTTGATCTCGTCGAGGTATAGGCGGAACGGATCGAAGGAAACCGGCTGGTGCTTGTCCTGGATGTTCGTAGATCGCCCTTCTTCATTTTGGGGGGCTTCCGCGGCAGCTTGCCGCTCAGCGGCTGAAACCTTCTTGATTTTCGCGTTCTTTAGCATGTATCGGTTATCCCTTGAGTGGGTACACATAGAGTTTCTGACGTATATCCGGCCGCTCCCTGCACAGGAAGCTATTTGTTAAGTCTAACTCATATTAGTACACTCGCCCTGAAAGGGAAGCAATTTTTTCCTCGCCAAGCTTGATTTTTCCGAACCCTTCTATTATATGTCTGCAATTAATAATTGAGAAGGGATTGTTGACCCGACAACCAGACATGAAACCCTGCGCCCCGGTACATATCGCGAGCATCATACCCTACCCTCCAGGCAAACCAATCGAAGAGCTGGAACGCGAATACGGCATAAGCGGCTCCATAAAGCTCGCAAGCAACGAGAATCCTCTTGGCCCCTCCCCCAAGGCGATCGAGGCTATTTCGGCCGCGTTGTCCAAATTGAATCGCTATCCGGATGGAAGCGGTTTTTATTTGCGAAAAAAGCTTTCGGAAAAATATTGTATTCCGTTCGATGGCATTGTGCTGGGCAACGGTTCGAATGAAATCATAGAATTGGTTATCCGGTCTTTTTTGACCCCGGGTAACGAAGTGATAATGCCTGCGCCTTCTTTTCTTCTCTACAGGCTGGTCGTCCAGTGGATGGGCGGGAAACCAATTTCGGTACCCCTGAAGACAGATCTGGGAATCGACCTCGAAAAGATGGCGCAAGCGGTAACGCCGAAAACGAGGGTAATTTTCCTCACCAATCCGAATAACCCCACGGGTAGAGTCATAAGCAAAAGCGATTTTGACGCCTTCCTTTCAAATGTCCCTGCTGACGTGGTAGTCGTGCTCGACGAGGCTTACATAGAATTCAACACAAACCCGGATACGCCTGCGGGCTTTGACTATATCTGCAAGGACGGGCCGGGCGTTGTCGTTTTGAGGACATTTTCCAAGGCCTACGGATTGGCTGGCCTGCGAATCGGCTTCGGTGCGATGGATCCCGATATTGCAAGTTTTTTAAATCGCGTGCGGCAGCCCTTCAATACGGGGTCTGTTGCGCAGGCCGGCGCTTTAGCTGCCCTCGATGACGAGGAGTTTTTGCGCCGTACGCAGGCAACCATATGGGACGGGCTCCAATACCTCTACAATGAGGTTGAGAAAATGGGCCTCAAATATATTCCTTCAGAGGCCAATTTCTTTCTGATTGAGGTTGCCTGCGAGGCGAAGAGACTATTCGAGGCCATGCTGCGCCACGGAGTGATCATCAGATCGATGGCTTCCTACGGCATGGAACGATTCATTCGAGTGAATGCGGGGCTTGCGGAGGAGAACACGCGGTTCGTCGGCACTCTGAGCCGCGTGTTGGCAGAAATGGACCTGGCTGATTCGAATCGCGGGCAAGGCCCGGCCCGGACCAAATCCGGAGGGGACTCTCGCGGAGCGTAGAACCAGTGATAATAGCTGTTGACGGCCCGGCTGGCGCCGGAAAGAGCACTGTTTGCAAAATCCTGGCAAAAAGACTGGGCTTTGTATATCTGGACACCGGGGCCATGTATAGGGCACTGGCATGGGCATTAAACACCGGTTCTGCCGGGCCCGGCCTGCAACCGAAAGCAGATCTGGACGATGATCAGGTCCGTGAGCTGCTGGAGCGGCGAATACCGCTTTTCTTTTTCCTAAAAGAGAACAGGCTGGAGATTTCGTACGGCGAAAGGCTTCTGTCGGAGGAGCTTCGCAGCCCGGAGATGAGCGAGGCGGCCTCCAGGATTTCTCGACTGCGTGTGGTAAGAGAATTTCTGGTTGCTTGGCAAAGAAAGCTTGCCGAGCAGGGCAACATCGTCGCAGAGGGTCGCGACACGGCGACGGTGGTCTTTCCGAAGGCCGATCTGAAGGTATTCCTCACAGCGGATTTGCAGGCGCGAGCCAAAAGACGGTTTGCAGAATATACCGAGAAGGGTATAAGCCTATCTTTGGAAGAAATGCAGGAGCGCATTCGAGAGCGCGACGAGGCGGACTCGAACCGCGACCATTCTCCGATGCGGCCCGCTGAGGGGGCCATTTTGCTGGACACATCGAACCTCAGCGTTGAGGAAGCAGTTGGCCGGCTAAGCGAACAGGCTGAAGAACTGATCAAAGCCGGTTCTCCAAATTGTCGAGAACAACTTTAAGATTGCTTCTTTACCAGCTGTTTGCTAGAGTTTAGCTTTCATATGGTGAGGAGCTAAAAATCAGGTAAGGGGGCACGATAGGATCGATGACCGTAAAAGATGAACAAAAAGAACAAAACCTTGAACTGGAGACTCTTTCTTCTTCGGACGAACATGAGACTGACGAAGAGACGGATTCCATGCACGACCTTTACGAGCAAAGCTTCCGCAATATCCAGGAGGGCGAGGTAATCCGCGGCCACATCGTCCATGTCAGCGATGATTTTGTCATGGTTGACATCGGGTACAAATCGGAAGGCCAGATCTCGATTCACGAATTCAAAGACGAAGAGGGCAAAGTGCAGGCCTGCGTTGGAGATGAAATCGACGTGCTGCTCGAGTTCCATGATGACGATGACGGCACTATTCATCTGTCAAAGGAGAAGGCCGCCAAAATCAAGGTATGGGACGATATAAGCCGAATCTACAGCGACGACGGCATGATCGAGGGCAAGATCATCGCAAAGGTCAAGGGCGGTCTGGCCGTGGACATAGGGGTACAGGCCTTTTTGCCCGGGTCTCAGGTTGATCTTCGGCCGGTCAGGAATCTCGAATCGCTCATCGGACATACCTTTCCCTTCAAAGTCCTCAAATATAACAAGAAACGAAGAAACGTCGTGCTTTCTCGCCGGGCTCTGCTTGAAAAAGAGCGCGAGCAGATGAAGTCCTTTACCCTGGCGACCCTCGAAGAAAACAAGGTAGTTGAAGGTATCGTAAAGAATATCACCGATTACGGTGTTTTCGTGGACCTTGGGGGAATCGACGGGTTGTTGCACATCACCGACATGAGTTGGGGCCGGGTGGGACATCCTTCGGAAATGTTTCAGATCGGCGACAAGATAAACGTCAAGATCCTTAGCTTCGACCGTGACAGTGAGAGAGTATCGCTTGGACTCAAGCAGCTTGTGGACGATCCGTGGTCCAGGGCCGAGGAGAAGTACCCGGTTGAAACGAAGGTGCGGGGCAAGGTCGTCAGCCTGACCGATTACGGCGCATTTGTTGAGATCGAGGAAGGGGTCGAGGGGCTCATTCATGTCTCCGAGATGTCCTGGACAAAGAAAGTTCGACATCCATCGAAGATTCTTTCAGTCGGCGACGAAGTCGAAGCCGTAGTGCTCAGCATCAATCCCGAGAGCAAGCGCATTTCGCTCGGCATGAAGCAGCTTGAATCTAATCCCTGGGATGTTATCGCGCAGAAATATCCGGTGGGGACCACAATTGCCGGTAAGATAAAGAACATAACGGATTTCGGCATTTTTATCGGGATCGATGAAGGCATTGACGGCCTCGTTCATATTTCGGATATCTCGTGGACGAAGCGGGTCAAGCATCCGTCCGAGATTTTTCGAAAAAATCAGGAAGCCCAGGCGATCGTGCTCAACATCGACAAGGACAACGAACGGTTCTCGCTCGGCATCAAGCAGCTTGAATCCGATCCATGGGAGAGCATACCGCAGCGTTACCCGATGGGCAGCATTGTGTCGGGTCCGATCACAAACGTCACCGATTTCGGCCTCTTTGTGGAGCTTGAGGAAGGAATCGAAGGCCTCGTGCATGTCTCGGAAATCAGCAAGGAGAAGATCAAGTCCCCGGTCGGACAGTTCAAACCCGGTGACACAATCACCGCTAAGGTGATCAACATTTCTCCCAAAGACAGAAAGATCGGTCTTTCAGTCAGGAAGATCGAGGAACATGACGAACGGTCCAATTATGACGAGTACATGAACACCAGCAAAGCCGCTACCTCGAACTTTGGCGAACTGCTCAAAGAGGAGCTTGAAGCCAAGGCGCAAAGTTCGGTAAATAACACTACAAACAGTGATGAAGCGTAAATCGCATGCACTTTTCGTCATCTCCATGAACCCCCGGTCAGGCGCGTCGAGTGCCTTACCGGTTTTTTTTAACCTATCCGGACGAGTGTCAACCAATGAAAATGCGCGGATGTCTTCTTGGAGTAGTGATCGGGGTCGTATTGACGGGTGTGATTGTCTGGTTGGTTTCCGGCGTTGACCTTTCGGTAAAGGGCAATCGGGTGGGGTTAATCGATATAAAAGGGACGATTATCAACTCCCAGGATACCTTGAAGCAGATAACGGATTTCAGGAAAGAGTCCTCGATCAAGGCGATTGTGCTACGAATCGACTCTCCCGGAGGGTCTGTAGGACCTTCCCAGGAAATATACAGGGAAATCAGGCGCACTGCTCAGAGCAAGCCCGTGGTCGCCTCAATGGGGAGCGTCGCAGCCTCCGGGGGGTATTACATCGCATCGGCTGCAAGCTATATCGTAGCCAATCCGGGGACGATCACGGGGAGCATTGGCGTGATAATCCATTTGCCCAACCTGCGTGAGCTTTTCGGTAAAATCGGCTACCAGATGACAACGATCAAGAGCGGGCAATTCAAAGACATTGGAAACCCGGCCCGCGAAATGACGCCGGAAGAAAAAGAGCTGCTCCAGGCGACGATTGATGAGACCTACCATCAATTTGTGCGGGACGTGGCGCTGGCGCGCAATTTGCCTGAAGAGCATGTACGCCAGGTCGCAGACGGCAGGATAATCATGGGGGAGAAAGCTCTCGAGCTAAAGCTGGTGGATCAGCTCGGAAACTTCGAAGACGCTGTAGCCAAAGCAGGTGAGATGGCAAAGATTGTGGGCGAGCCGGAGGTGATAAAGCCCAAGAGGACCAAATTCTCTTTTTTGGAGTTTGTACTGGGAAGCGATGCGAGCGATAAGATGAGCGATATTATATACGATTCATCGGCCTTCCTGAGATACCAGCTCCCGGATTTCGACCGATAGTGAAGCGCCCGCCAAGTTCGACGACAGGGAACTCACATCTCCTATGTTCTAAAAGGGGAGAGGTCTCCTGCGCCCTCCCGCAGGATTTCCGGTGTATCGTCTATGAGTGAAATGACGCTGGAGGGAACACCAGGCACAACTCCCCCGTCCACGATCAGGTCGATGGCGTGGCCGATTTTATCCTGGATTTCCCTCGGGGTGGACAAAACCCCCCGGGTTTCGGGGTCCGCAGCGCTTGTACTGATTATAGGATGTCCCAGCGCTTCAACAATGGCCAGGCAGATCGGGTGGTCGGGAACACGGATTCCAACTGTTTGCCTCTTGGTCAGCATGATACGGGGCACCATGCGGGAGCCTTCCAGCACGAAGGTGTACGGTCCAGGCAAAAGCCGCTTCATATTTTTATAGGCATAATTTGTGACCTGGGCGTACTCGCTTATGTTCTTCAAGTCGCTGCAAATGAAACTGAAGGGCTGGTGCTGAGATCGGCGCTTCAAATGATAAATTTTCTCAATTGAAGCTTTATTAAAGAGGTCACAGCCAATCCCATAAAAAGTGTCCGTGGGATAGGCTATTATTCCTCCGTTTGCCAGGACCTCGACAACTTTCTTGATTTTTCTCGGCTCCGGATGCTTTGGGTTTATCTCCAGGATCAACGGAATAGTCTCCTCAAAAGAAGCGAAATTTGTGGACATTGCCGCCCCATTCTGATTTTAGAAACAGATGGCGGGATTGCGTGGTTTGCCGCAATTCCGGGAACGCATCAAAAACATGAAAACAAGCAGAAAATAATGGCGAGTGAAAGGCAATGTCAAGTAAGGAAAGCACAGAGTTGGGCCAATCGGTTTCCGAAAACTGTTTCGCGGCCCTGGATATAGGGTCTCACACCACACGGTTGCTGATTGCGCGAAAGAACGGGACTCAACTGGCGCCTGTCCGCACGGAAAGAAGGGTGACACGGCTCGCTCAGGATTTTCATGAAGCTGAAGCGATCACGGAAAAAGCACAGGGAAGAAATATTTCGGCCGTTAAGGAATACATATCCATTTTGAGGGAATACCGGGTGGCAAAGATAGCCTGCGGCGCTACCGGAGTCGTCAGACGTGCGAAAAACTCCGGCGCCGTACTTGATAGAATTGCAGCCGAAACCGGAATCGAGTGCAATATACTTTCGGAGGAAACCGAGGCAGTACTTTCCGCAAAAGGCATTCTTAGCGCGCTTCCCGAAACCGGGAACGCTCTGCTCACTTTTGACGTTGGAGGTGGAAGCACCGAATTTGTGCTGATGGGAATAGAGACTGCTATCAGGAATGCAAGCCGGCCTATTGGAGCGTCAACGCTAACCGAGGCACACCTCAAGGCCGACCCGCCGGGCGCAGAGGCTGTCCAACGGGCGGCGCTTTCGGCCAGAAGTGAAATCATTTCCGCTAAAGAGCAGCTATATGAAAATCTTAATAATACCGGTATAATGCCTTTTCGGGGGTTGCGGCTTATCGGGACCGCTGGAACGGTTACCACTCTAGCGGCCATGTATATAAGAATGGAGCGCTATGTACCTTACCGGGTGAACGGAGTGGTTTTGACCAAAGAGTGGCTTACCCGCACGATAGAATCCCTGGCGCAAATGCCTCTGGCACAAAGGCGGCTGATTGCGGGCCTGGAGCCCGGACGGGAAGACATAATCCTTGGCGGGGCCGTTATAGTTTCAGAAATCCTGTCCTGTTTTGGCCGGCAACGATTTGATGTGACCGATGCGGGCCTGCTCGAAGGCCTCCTCATCGAACTTGTTGAGAAAGAATCGGGGCTTTCCGGCAGCGAGGGCGCCTGCCTAAGAACGGGCTTGACATGGCGGCTTCAAAAGGGATAAAGCCCCACAATATTGATTTAATCCGGTGATAATAAGACTCGGAGAAAATAATGGAGCATAAGGCGGGTTTAGAGATACCAGAAGCACTGACATTCGATGATATCACTCTTTTGCCCAACTACTCGGAAGTTTTGCCGCTTGAAACCGACGTTGGGACCATGCTGACCCGGGAGATCAAGATGCGAATCCCGCTGGTGAGCGCAGCCATGGATACGGTAACCGAATCCGATACGGCGATCAGTATTGCCCGCGAAGGCGGAATTGGAATAATTCACCGCAATATGAGCGTCGCCGTACAGGCCCAGGAGGTGAACAAGGTCAAGAAATCAGAGAGCGGCATGATAGTCGATCCGGTCACGGTGGACCCCGACCAGCGGATCGGCGATGTTTTCGACCTGATGTCCAAGTACCGTATTTCCGGGGTACCCGTGGTAAGGGGAGACCAGCTCGTCGGGATCATAACCAACAGGGACCTCAGGTTTGAAACCGACAGAACAATCATGGTCGGTGATATAATGACCAAAGACAATCTTGTTACGGCCCCTCTGGGCATTTCGCTCGAGGATTCCAAAAGGCTGCTCCAGAAAAACAGGATCGAAAAACTGCTGGTGGTCGATGAGGCCGGCAGGCTCAAAGGGCTTATCACCATAAAGGACATAATGAAGATAACGAAGTATCCGAACGCCAGCAAAGACCATCTCGGCAGGCTTCGGGTGGGCGCCGCCGTAGGGATCGGCAAAGACATGCTTGCGAGGGCGACCGCTTTACGCAACGCCGGCGCTGATGTGATCGTTGTGGACAGCGCCCACGGTCACTCCCACAACGTTGTGGAGGCGGTGAAAACAATCAGAGCCGAATTTGCGGGCCTGCAGGTGATAGCGGGCAATGTAGCTACCGCCGAAGGGGCAGAAGCCCTTATCAAAGCCGGTGCGGACGGCATCAAGGTAGGCGTCGGGCCCGGTTCGATCTGCACGACCAGGATCGTGGCGGGAGTCGGCGTTCCACAGGTAAGCGCCATCATCGAGTGCGCCAGAGTGGCCCGCGCAAAGGGGATACCGATCATTGCCGACGGTGGAGTAAAGTACAGCGGTGACGTCGTAAAGGCCCTGGCCGCCGGAGGTGACAGCGTGATGATCGGCAGCCTGTTTGCGGGGACCGACGAAAGTCCGGGTGAGACTATTCTTTACCAGGGGCGCAGCTACAAGGTTTACCGCGGAATGGGGTCTCTTGGCGCCATGCGCGAAGGAAGCAAAGACCGCTACTTTCAGGATGACGTGTTCGAACCCAAGAAGCTGGTACCGGAAGGAATCGAAGGAAGGGTGCCCTACCGTGGGCCGGTTTCCGATATCGTGCACCAACTGATTGGAGGGCTTCGCGCCGGAATGGGCTATCTCGGGTGCGCCACACTGGGCGAGCTTCGGATCAAAACGAGAATGGTCAGGATCTCGAGCGCCGGACTCCGGGAAAGCCACGTACATGACGTCATCATCACTAAAGAAGCGCCCAACTACCAGGTGGATTTGAAATAAGCCCGCAGGGGAGCCCAAGAACATGCTGGACCATTTGCACCAGGAACGGGTACTGATCCTCGATTTCGGCTCCCAGACCACGCAGTTGATTGCCCGCCGGGTTAGGGAAAGCCACGTCTTCTGTGAGATCCATCCCTTCAATATGAGCCTTGAGGCGATCAAAAACTTCGAGCCGAAGGGAATTATCCTCTCAGGAGGGCCATCGAGCGTGCACGACGCAGGCGCTCCTTTGGCCGATCCGGAAATATTCGAGCTCGGAATTCCCATTCTTGGCATTTGCTACGGAATGCAACTGTTGGCTCATCAGCTCCAAGGGGCCGTTGAAAAGGCGCAAAGGCGCGAATACGGCCCCGCCACCATAGACATCGACACTCCTGCAGATATTTTCTACGGCATTGAAAAAGAGGGGGTGCGGGTCTGGATGAGTCACGGCGACCGAATCCTAAAGCTCCCGCCTTCTTTCAAGACAATGGCTCACAGCGATAATTCTCCTGCCGCCGCGATGGGCGACTCGAAGCGTCATCTCTACGGGGTGCAGTTTCACCCGGAAGTAGCTCACACGCCATGCGGCAAGGATATTCTGGAGAATTTTCTGTTCCGCATCTGCAAATGCCGCCCGACCTGGACCATGAAATCTTTCGTGGAATCGGCCATTGCCTCGGTTCGCCAAAAAGTCGGCAACGATCATGTAATCTGCGCTTTGAGCGGCGGCGTGGACTCATCGGTGGTAGCGGTGCTGCTTCACAATGCCATAGGGGAGCAGCTTCACTGTGTTTTCGTCGATAACGGACTTCTGCGAAAAGGCGAAGCCGAGACGGTACAGAGAGTATTCCGCGACCATTTCCAAATAAATCTCATGTATATCGACGCGTCCGCTGAATTTCTCGAACGATTGCGAGGAGTCTCAGACCCCGAGCGCAAACGAAAGATAATCGGCAACCTTTTTATTACGATCTTCGAGCGGGAGGCCGCACGGATCAAGGACGCCCGCTATTTGGCGCAAGGGACGCTTTACCCGGACGTGATCGAAAGCATATCCTTCAAGGGGCCGTCAGCCACCATAAAGACCCACCACAACGTCGGGGGCTTGCCCGAGGTTATGAAGCTGGAGCTGATCGAACCGCTGCGTGAGCTTTTCAAGGACGAAGTACGGCTGGTTGGAAGAGAACTCGCCCTGCCCGAGAGGATCATCATGCGGCATCCCTTTCCCGGTCCGGGCCTGGCGATCAGGATCATCGGAGAGCTTAGCCCGGCAAACCTCGAGATTCTGCGCGAGGCGGACGCCGTGATCCAGGAGGAAATCGAGGCCTCCGGCTGGTACGAGCATGTATGGCAATCCTTCGCCGTGCTGCTTCCGATCAGGTCGGTCGGGGTCATGGGTGATGAGCGCACCTACGATCAGGTCATCGCCCTTCGGGCGGTGGAAAGCGTAGACGCCATGACTGCGGACTGGGCAAGACTTCCTTACGAGGTGCTGGGACGAATTTCAAACCGGATCATAAACGAAGTTAAAGGCGTAAACCGCGTCGTCTACGACATTTCATCAAAGCCGCCAAGTACGATTGAATGGGAATAGACGCGAAGAAAGAGAAGGATCACGCGGAGGCGCGGAGAAAAAACGATATAAGATGAAATCGGAGATTTTTTCACTGATCGTAGACAGGTCAAGGAGAGTCGCGAAGACGCGAAGAAAGGAAAGACAGGCCTGGGTCAGGGAAATCGCCTGAAGCCGCATGCCAATGGGGTCTTCGAAACTGTTCCGGACTCGATCCGGGGTTGTGGGACTCACACATACGAGTCCCTGGATTCTATGTAAGCAAGCTTTCAGGCTTCGCGGCTTCGCGTGAAACTGCTCCCTAATTTATAAGATCCATGTTTTCCGGTTAACCATTACGCAATGTACACCGAAACCCACCGCTTCTACCGCTATCAACATAAGGCCCCAAAAGGCTGGGAAAGCTTCCAGGTAAAGTATCGGGAAACCGATCTCTGGATCCGGGCGAGGCTGAAGCTCGAGCGGGAAGCGATGCAGGCGGTTCTAAGCTGCCGTCTTCAACTGGAGCAATATATCAGCTCGCATGGAGACTTCCTGCGATCCCTTGAGCCTCTGCCCGATGATCCTCTCGCGCCTTCGCTGGTCCGCCGGATGCTCAAGGCGGCGATTACCGCCGGGGTGGGGCCGATGGCGAGCGTAGCCGGCGCTATTGCCCAGGCGGTCGGGGTCTCCCTTGAACCGTTTTCCGATTCGGTAATAGTTGAAAACGGCGGGGACTGCTACCTTCACCTGCAGCAGGAAACCACCGTAGGAATTTTCGCCGGACCGGAATCGCCGTTCACGGGCAAAATAGGCATAAAACTAGGTCCCGAGCGCTTCCCGATCGGGATTTGTACTTCATCGGGAACAGTGGGCCACTCCCTGAGTTTTGGCAAAGCGGATGCGGTAACCATCATTTCGCCTGACGCCGCTCTAGCTGACGCGGCTGCAACCCTGCTTGGCAACATGGTGAAAACCCGGGCCGATATCGACAAAGCCCTGGAGCTTGCTCCCCGGATTCCATCGATCGAAGCGGTTTTGATCCTGATTAAAGACAAGATGGGGATCTGGGGCAACGTTGAAATAGTTGCAATATAAGCCCTGCCCTTCCGGTACTTTTAGGAAATTTCAAACTCGAAAGTTTCAGGAACGAGGCACAGGAACAAAAATATTTGTGAGATCAGGAAGTTATCCTTCCCCTGGTATCTCAGTGACCGACCCGGCTAATGTCCTCACGAGCCTTACCCGCGATATCTCGGGAAATGTTCTCAGCCTGACCGACGCGCTTCAAAACACAACGACTTTTGTATACGATGCAAACGGACGGCTCACGGCCGCCGCCGACCCTCTGAACAATACGTCAAGCTTTGGTTATGACAAAGACGGAAACCGCAGTTCGGTGACCGATCCGTTGCAAAACGTTACGGCCTACACTTACGACTACAGGGGCCGGCCGACGCAGAAGGTTGACGCTCTTGGTAAAATCACCGCTTTTTCCTACGTGGCTACGGGATGCCCGTCCTGCGGCGGGGGAGGCGAGAAGCTCACGTCTTTGACCGACGCCGTGGGTTCCACGACAAACTTTGCCTATGAGTTAAGAGGGCTGCTGACCAGCATCACCGACCCGCTCCAGAAAACCACGAACATTACATACGATGTCAATGGCAGGCCGACCAGCAAAACGGACCGAAACGGAACTGCGCTCGCCTATGCCTATACCCCGACAGGGATGCTTGCGAGCATCACCTACCCCGACTCATCCCAGACGGCAAATACCTATGATAATCTCGACAGGCTCACTCAGATGAGCGATTCCATCGGGACGAGTTCCTTTAGCTACGATACCGCTGGGAGGATCACGAGCTTTACCGATGCCGACGGTTTCACTCTTGCCTACGTTTACGATGCGGCCGGAAACATCACCCAAATCACTTACCCGGACACCACTACGGTGACATACGCATACGACTCGGCAAACCGCCTTACAACGGTTACCGACTGGCTTGGCGGGCAGGCAACCTACGTCTACGACCAGGACGGGAGGCTCGCAACCTTTACCCAGTTTAACGGGATCGTAACGACTTACAGCTATGACGCGGCAAGCAGGCTCACAGGCATGGGCAGCGCGATAGCAAGCTACCAGTTCACCCTCGATGGAAACGGAAACCGCATTAATTCATTAGAAAACCAGCCCCTCACCCCGGCATATTCCCTGGGATCGACCACCTACGGGTACAACACGCAGCAAGACCGGCTGCTCTCAGCCGGACCATTGAGTTACGCCTATGACAATGAGGGGCAACTCGTAAATTCCGGAGGCGCCTGTCTCACCTTCGACTTTAACCACCGGCTGGTGCAGGTTGGA